>Ga0182038_10000792_pt1 | contig 16437 bp, 18 predicted proteins | sample sta12Can44000108_FD_125976 | JGI IMG/M metagenome (GOLD analysis project Ga0182038, IMG submission 125976) | Lab enrichment of tropical soil microbial communities from Luquillo Experimental Forest, Puerto Rico - statanox.12C.anox.44.000.108 | ecosystem: Environmental > Terrestrial > Soil >...
CTGCTCCATGCCAGTTCACGACGCTTCGGGGAGTAACCAAGACGAGAGGCTTCCTCCATCCAGACCAGAACCTTCTCAACGCCACCCAGAACAGCTTGTGCAGGGCAGTCAATCGAGTGCGAGGCCGTTGCGCGTGTAAAGCGAGCAGTTGCTGGCGGAGAGCCAAGTTTTCGAGGACGAGGTCCTCGCGGGAGCGAAAAAAGCTGACGATCCACCCGAGGAGATGTCGAAGCCACACAATCATGGCAAGAATAATAGAATAATATCGGAACTATCCGAATTCAGCTTTTTGCCAAGTCATTCATTTTGCAGGTGTACGGCGTTTTGGCGAGGCACAGCCTCAATCTGACTCATAAATGAACGGTTCGTTCACGGTAGGGCACCTGCTTTTTGCTATTCGCTCGGGCAGACCCCTGGTCGCACCGAACGATTCATGGCTAGAGCATTCGGTTAACAGCCATCTGAGTTACTTAATCGCGATTTGCCGGAGCGGGAGGTTTTCCGAGGAGAATCAGCAAGTTCCGATGAGCTGCGGTGAGTCAACTTCTCTTTTCTATTCAGATTTTGTTCGCACTTTGCTGCCGTTTTCCACGGTTACCGTGACATTCTCGTGACAGTCAACCTCGAGGAGGCTGTACCTCGATGCTGACCAGCACGAACCTATGGCGGCGGTTTGCTAAATCTACCTGCCCTGTTTGTACTCACACCCTTTCATTTGTTTTGAGTAACTTACGGCGCTCGGATTTGCGCGAGGTCGTCTCATTTGCAGGCTAGAGTGCACCAAGAGTGCACCAAAATTCGTTCTTCCTTCGATCGAATACAGGAACAAGTCGGCGCCACGCTCTCAGCTAGCCGACATTCGTCGCGCTTCGCTTCTGCCTCCAAGGTATCCAGGAGACAACGCTTTTCTTGAAACCAATAGACAATTTGAGCTGCCCGGGACTTTGGCCGTACAACGGTTTAGCATGCTGAAAGGTCCCAGGCCGCTGCAGCGGGATGCCGAATTGGCCCCGCTTTTGCGACCTCCGCGCAAGTAGCCGCACATTGACGGCACGCTTGAGCACACTTCCTCATCGTTTCGCCGGCGTATTTTCCGCACTCTGATGCACAGGCTGTGCATAGCTCCGAACAGATACCGCACACCAGGTGAGCGAACCCAGAGCAGCCCGTAAGCATGGCTACGCAGGTCCGGCACAATTCGATGCACTCGTTACAGAGCCGGATGCAATCCCTCGTCATGATCGGATCTTCATTGAGAGACTCCGCACGGCATTGGCCGCACCAGCGTAAGCACTGCAAACATTCCTCTATACATCGCTCGACTGTTTGATTTGAAATCGTCATTTGATTGTCCATTCTCCGTCGAACCCTTGTGTATTCTTGGGAACATCTAGATGCGGCCCGAGCGCATAGAGCGCCGCGAGCGCGTACACTTTGGCCCTCGAATCTGTCTCGACGGGAAACGGCTCCGAGGTTCCTCTGGCCACTCGATCTCTCGTACCATGAACGATGCAACACGCAGAGTTTCCCAGTTGTCTGCGATTCTCCTTCACCAGGAACAAGCTGGAGAAATCGCGAAAACCCAGCTCCCCTGCGTGTGCATGCCCTTAGCCCTAGTCGAACCGTATCGCGCACATCTCATTTGGTGTCCGTTACCCACGACCACTCGGTTTAGCTAGTCTTGCCTCTTACGAAGAGTTACCCGGCGACCGTTTAGCCGGCACTGGAAATCCGTGCCAAGCCACACGATCTGTTTGGCGTCCATGTCGCTCGGCTCCACTACGGTGATTTCCATCCAATAGGCGACGTAGTCTTCAACCTCAATGCCCATTCCTTCATCCCGATCGGTCAATACACGGCCGACAGTTGCGCGAATGGTCGTCGCAGGGGCGTCTTCGTAGTAGAGTTCAATTTGATCGCCAGATTGCACATTCAGCATTCGACCTCCACATCCATCCAACCACCCATTGCAAACGGCTCCTGTATTTCTCCTTGAGCTTTTGCGACAGCGAAATGCTCGCAATTTGGTTTTAATTCGCCGGCACCACTGCCGGAGCGCCTTTGTCCTTAATCAGGACTACAACGAATTTCGCCGGTTTGGTTTGGCTTGCGTTTCGGCCAACGACGTGAATGTCATCCGGACCTTCATAAAAGGTCTGACCAGCCGTCAGAGTCACTTCTTTGCCGCCCCTCACCTGCATGACGATTGATCCCTCAATGACGTAAACAAAGGCATTCGCGTTGTGCCGATGGATTGGATCGGTGCTGCCCGGTGGATACTCAACCAGGAGCGTCAAACCCTCCTTGCCAGGAAGGTCCGGCAGGTCTTTCGACGAGAGCGGCGTCACCTTTGCTTCTTTGGGTTCCACCGTGATAGACATCAGACACACCAACATCAGAATCAGTTTTGCAATCGACATAAACAGTCCTTTCGCTTGAACGAAACCACCAAAATTTATTGCTTACCAGCACCGAGATTTGCAGCTACACGTAGTGACGGAAAAGTTGCTGTTCCGCACGCAGCCAATCTTCCACGTCATTGCCATCCTGCCAGCCACGACTTTCGTACAGCTGGTAGGCGAGTTGGGCGATCTCCTCGCGTGTGGGAACCAGTCGAGCGCCGGTGTATCTCCCCATCCCCCATTCACCTGCGGATTGCGAAGCCACGAAACCAACCGCTTCTGTCATGACTGTCTTCCCTGACGCCAGACCCGCTACGACCAAGCCGTCTGGTACTTCCCTGGCGTGAAGTTCGTTATCTGTCATGGTGTCAACCTCGTTTCGTCGCAGTTGCAACCGCCGATGACGGCAACTGTGCACCCGGCGGTTGAGATGCGGAACTCTTAAGCCAGTCTGCAAAACGAGTCTCCCCAAGCCGCGCACCATCGTCAGGAACGAGCGTGCGCTCGCTGATTCTTGCGCCGGAGTAAAGCGTGTTGGGGTTCGCTACCACCTCGCGAGGGTCATTGAGCGGTATCAATCGTTGCCGTACAAGTTCATCGATGCGAAACGGTTGTGGCCCCCCAATCTCGATAGTGCCGTTGATGGGCTGGCCGACAGCAATCCTGCCCAAAGCGCTTGCGACATCGTCGGCGGCCATCGGTTGAAACAGTGCATCCGGAACACGCACGTTCTTGCCGTCGAAAGAAATGTCGGCAAGTTGTTTCAGGAACTCGAAAAATTGTGTCGCTTGGACGATCGAGTAAGGAATCTTTCCACTCTTGATGAGCTTCTCTTGAGCGATCTTGGCCCGAAAGTAGCCGCTTTCGGAAAGACGTTCGGTTCCTACGACGGACAGTGCGACGTGATGTCTCACTCCTGCAGACGCTTCATGGGTGAGGAGATTGCGGGTTGAGGTCTCGAAGACGTGCATCACTGCCGAATCCTCCCACGAAGGAGAATTCGATACGTCAACTACCACAGAAGCGCCCTTCAGCACTTCCGCAAGTCCTTCGCCGGTGAGGGTATTGACGCCGGAATTTGGAGAGGCTGCGACTGCTTCGTGACCGTGCTCGCGCAACTTGGCAACGAGCTTTGATCCGATCAGTCCAGTACCTCCGATTACAACGATTCTCATGATTGCCATCCTCATTTTCTTCGACTGAGGCATGTCAAAATGCCCGTCGTACTAAATAAGACCAAATGGCCTCCCGCTTTGTGACAATTGCTCGTGATTTCATCTGGTCAAGTCAAACTACACGAGACGACGACTACGAAGTGCGGGAAGTGCTGATCGACAATCAGGTAAGAAGAGGAGACTACGAATTGGAATGAACGCATCAAGCACTAAGCAGCGCGGGAGGCTGTGCGGAAGAGCGCAATGTACGAACACATCTCGCTCAGAAACAGGACCTCAGCAGCTCGCTTAGTGTTCTATGGGGCCGCCAGTCCCGGCTGCTCCGACGGAACGAAGTCGCGTCTGAATCGATAAGTCCAATCAGCACTTGCGCAACGATCCGGCCTCCAACAGGACCAAGATGCTGACCACCTGCACAGGCCTCGGCTTCGCGAAGAATGTAGTACCAGAGCGGAGTCTCTCCCATCCAACCCGTGGATGCGATTCCAATTTGTTCAGCGGCGAGTGACGTGACTGCAATGTGGCGGGCCACAGCTTCGCCTGAAGGCAATCCGACGCTTTGACCCGCTGAAGGTCACGCACCGCGAGCGAATGATGATCTCTGATTTTGCATTCGCCGGTGATGGCCACTGGTAACTGAATAAGCGCTCGAACTACCTTTCCGTCGATTTTCTTGCACCGCTGCGGTGTCATTGCCCCCGAAGTGTCAAAGGAAAGCGTCCAGTCGACTGTGTGCTCAAGTGGCACCGGACGGAATCCCAACAGATCAGGAAAGAGCGGCATTGGATCAGTCATCAGATTCAAACGGTACCGACTGCGAATCTGAGAGTGCCCATACCTGTACGCCGCGCCTGCAAACTCAACGGGCATGCCAGGCCCAAACTAATGAGGGCCTTCGGCAAGCACACGATCCAGAAGAGTGTCTCCGACGAGCGAAGGCAGAAATTCGTTAAGAACGAACCATTGATAGTGCCAGCGCAACTGCCGCGCCGCTTCGTCGAACACACGGTCATTCGCGACTCCGGCGAGCCGCGCTTCATCAACGAACGCATTGTGGGCCTTGAGCATGGCGAGATGCATTTGCGAGATCAGCAGATGCGAATCGTTGCGTGGGTCGGCGATAAGTGCGATGCCTTCTGAATTTCGGTGAACATCCGCTTCGTCAATTCCCAATAAAAACTTTGCCGGATCCTTATGCTGGTAGAGAAACGGATGGCCGACTGGCCCGTCACCGTACAAACATTCCAGATTGAGTTGAGGGCTGCGCGCATTGTGTAATTCTTTGACATTGGTATGAGACCGCAGAGTGGAGCGGTCAGCGGTGATATCGTGTGCCACAAATTGGCCGAAGATCGGCCAACCAGCTGCGGTATCGCTCACAAAGTCGGGAGAGTCATCTACGTCCCCGCAATCGCAGAGGCCCCCGGCACGACCCAGCGCGTGCAGGAATTGATCCTCACCCTGAAACGACGGCAGTTCAGGAAACATCCGAGTGTAACTAGTGGGGCCAAGGGGTGCATCGATCGGCACCCTGGTTAGCCCTGCTCGAGGGCAGCGATTTGTGGCTGCCGGAGTATATTTTGGGATTCCCAGCCACCCAAATGCCGCATCGTGGCTGTTTGGTCTCTATCGATTTCTGAATGCTCATAAGAATTCCCTTTATTGAGATTCCCCAGCCTTTGTCGGCTGTGGAGACTTGAGCCGTTTTCTGGGGAATGGCGACTCCGTCCGGAAGCGCCGACTAACCGCCAACGAACTTGACCGTCTCTTCGAGCGGCGCGCGGCCCGTACGTGTGTAACTAACGTTTGGGTCTTCGTATCCGATCGACACGCCGCAGAAGAGAATGAGCCCGTCCGGTGGCGACAGGATCTCCGCGACCGTCTCGCGAACCTGTGACCACGCCATCTGCGGGCAACTGTGCAGCCCTTCGGCACGGAGCAGGAGCATGACGGTCTGGAGATACATACCGACGTCGGCCCATTGCGGAAGGCCCAAGTCGCGATCGATGTAGCAAAACAGCGCGGCGGGAGCGCCGAAACAGTTCCAGTTGGCGATGGCCGCCCGCTGGCGTGCCTCCCAGTCCTCGCGTGCGATACCGAGCGAACTGTAGCGCTCCTTACCGAAGGCGGACCGGCGCTCCCCGTACGGGGACTTGAGCGCGCGCGGGTACATTTCGTACTGGCGCTCATCCCAGTGGTCGCCGTGCGACACGCGCTCAATGGCGCGGGTCTTGAGTTCCGCCAGCGGCGTGCCGGTTAGGACGTAAGTGTTCCACGGCTGGATGTTCGATCCGGATGGCGACCAAGCCGCCGCGGACAGTACGCGCTCTAGCATTTCCCTCGGTACAGGCTCGTCTTTGAATCCGCGCACTGCCCGCCGACTTTTGACTGCCTCGTATACATCCATGATCGCCTCTCAAGCGTCGTCCCGTTTCGTTCAAACGCATGCGGTTCAACCGCGCAAACGGTCAGTACTCCCAGGGGCCTGGCACCCAACGAAAGGCGTCGCCATCAACCGCCACATGGCACACCGACGGGAACGACAAGTGTGTGGCCACAAGCGATTCGCGGTTCGCCGCCAGCTCGCGCAAGAGACGGACACGGACACGGGCCGCCTCTTCTGGATCGTGTTCGAAGCCGTTGAACCAATCGGGGTGTTCGAACCCGACCTGGAATACAGCGTCGCCAGCGAACGTAAGTCGGTCGCCGCGGGAAGCCAGACGAACCACGCTGTGTCCGGGAGTGTGGCCGCCAGTGCGCTGGACGAGCAGCCCCGGCGCCACCTCGCAATCCGTCTCGAACGGCCGCAACTGGCTGCCGTATTCGTTCAAGAACCGCTTGGCCGTCCGCCGAAGCGCGTCCGGGAACCCCGGTGGCATGGACACGCGGGAGAAATCGGGCGACGCCCAGAACTCGGCCTCGGCGGTCGCGAGGTGGATCCGTAGTTCCGGACGCAGCCGGTCCTTCACCCCGTCGGCGAGCAGCCCGCCAATGTGGTCCATATGCAGGTGCGTAAGCACCACGTCAGTGACGGTTGGAAGATCGATGCCGGCAGCTTCCAATCGCTGGATCAACCGCCCGGCGCGCGGCAGGTTCAAGTCCGGGTCCGCACCGAGCCCAGCGTCGATGAGTATGGTTCGGTCGCCGCTCTTGATCACGACTGCGTTCAGCGCCCATTCGAGTGTGTCCGGCGGCAGAAAATTGTTCTCCAGCCAGGCCCCCCGGACGGCAGGGTCGATGTTGTAGCCCAACATCTCCCCTGGCAGCGATAGCACCCCATCGCTGACCACCATCACGTCGATCTCGCCGACCTTCAGCGCGTAGCGCGAAGGAACCAACTCTTTGGGTCCCGATCTACCGACACTCGAAGTCTTGTCTAAGCTCATGTTTATCTCCACTTGCTTGGATTTCGTGGAGGAGTCTGTAATTGCCTGCTGCGAAGTCTGCATAAATTTTCCCTCTCAATTCTCGAATCGATGTGAGTGATGAGGCGCCCATCGCACCCTCACCTCATAAGACAGAGCAGCCGTAGCTGGCGTGACAAAAATCGTTCTCAAAAAAATATTGGCAGTAACTGTCACAAATCGGGTGACTGCTTTGTCCTTTATTTCACCGAGCGGAAGCGTCGTGACTACGGTGGAGCGTTGCGACGGACAGTTGGGATTCGCCCCCTCGTCATCGGCGCGATCTCAGCTATTTTCGAGCCAAGATGCAAGCGCGTCCCCGTCTCGTTCGAACACTTATTTTTTGAAGAGCCTTCGCCGAACCTCTGAGACGGTTCGTCCAAAAAAAAAAGAGTGGGTGGCAAAATGACTATAGGCCCCACGGGTGATCCATCCCGTTGTTGATTCCGTTGTTGATTGCGGTCCAGAGGCGGTGGTTCTACAATCGGTCCTTCAACGGGCATCCTGGGTCTAACCGAAGCGACTGACACCCGACGGCCATGCAGGGGATTCAACCAGATCCGAAACAGTTTACCCTCGTAAGGCCCCTTGCCCGGAACCGACGCACGACGATGTTGTTGTGGGGAAGACTTGCGTACGCGGCTGCGCTTTTAAGTTCTTCCCTCCTTTTGTTTTTTGCCCCGCATCTTTTTGCGCAGACCGGTACCGGACGCATCATTGGGAACGTCACTGACGAGTCCGGGGCAGCGGTTGCTGGAGCAAAAATTACGGTCACCAACGTTCTGACGAATATTCACTGGAAGACAACGGCGATCCTGGATGGCAGCTATCAGGTGCTTGATCTCCCGATCGGAAGGTATTCGGTCGCTGCGGAGCATGAAGGCTTCTCAAAAGCAGTGACACCGATACAGGAACTTGAGATCAATCAGTCGCTCCGCAATGACGTTCGATTGAAAGTCGGTTCGGTGAATGAAACGGTGACGGTCAAATGGACCGCCGCCCAGGTGGAAACGATTAGTCCCACAGTCGGAGGCACCGTTACCGGCGCGCCCATCCAGAATCTGCCGCTCAACGGGCGGGACACTCTCGATCTCGCACTCACGCAACCCGGGGTTCTGCCGTCTTCAGGAAGCCCGCTGTCTGGCAGTGGCGTACCGAACGGGAAATTCACGATTGCAGGGGGCCACGACAACTCGATTTCCTACGTTCTGGATGGAGGAAGCAACACCTCGGTCACCTATGGGCTGCCCGTGGCGGATCCGAACCCGGATACCATCGCCGAATTTCGAGTTCTCACGAACAACTACACAGCAGAGTACGGTCGCAGTGGCGGCGGGATTGTGCTCCAGGTGACGAAGTCCGGCACCGATCAACTGCACGGAACAGCCTACGACTACTTGAGGAACGAGGCGTTCAACGCAAACAACTTCTTCAACAAGAGCGACGCGGCGAATAGACAGCCGCGTCCTGTCCTCAAAAGAAACCAGTTTGGCGGCACCATTGGGGGTCCTATCTTCTTACCTCACGTCTACGATGGCAAAGACCATCTCTTCTTTTTCTTCGGCTATCAGGGCCAACGACAGAACAGCACAGTGGTGGGACCTCTTTTCAGTACATTTACGCCGGCAGAGCTGGACGGGAATTTCAGCCAGGCTGGTCCCGACGGGGGGCCAGATCCAAAGGTCGCCGAGTTCCTGGAAGGCCATCCATTTTTCCAGGTTAGTCCTGTGCTGGCCGCGCAAGCGATTATCGATTCCACAAAGATTGATACGGTAGCGCAGAACTACATCCGGGCAGGACTTCTTCCCACGACAGCCAATGGGATTATTGTTCCGAACGGTCCGGCGAGCAATAACCGCGATGAGTACGACACCAAGATTGACTGGAACATTTCCTCGAAAGATCGGCTGACCTACACAATGTCGATCAACCACAATCCTGTCTACTATCCATTTTTGGCCACAACATCATTCGGATCGGCACCGAACGTTCCCGGCTATCCAGGGCTCAACCGCACCGACCAGTATTTCGGGAATATTGGGTATACGCGGGCGGTTTCCCACGCAATGCTGAATGAATTTCGCTTCACCGCGCAGCGTGGGGAGTACAAGCTCAACATTCCACAGCGTCAATTGCCAGGACCCCAGGACCTGGGCGTCAACATAACGCCAGACCTTATCACCGGCCCACCCCAAATGCTGTTCGCGGCCAGCGGCTTGCAGATCGGTTTCAACGTGAATGGCCCCGCGCGGTACGCTGACACCACCTACGGCTACACAGATACCTTTTTTTGGATGCGCGGCCATCACACGTGGAAGCTCGGCATATCTTTGAACATCATCCAGAACAATGCGTACTTTGCGTTCGCAGTGGATGGCCAGTATGGCTTCTACGGTCCTTCCGGATACGGTGCGGGTAACGATCTGGCCGACTTTCTGGTGGGCATCCCCACCTACTTCGAGCAATTTCCACAGGGATTCAGTGCGGTGCGCAGCCATCAGTACGGAGGGTTCGCCGAGGATGAATGGAAACCATCGCGTCGACTGACGCTGACGCTTGGCTTGCGTTACGAGTACACCACGCCCAAATCGGACCCGAGCGGCCGCCAGTACATGATCATTCCCGGTCTTCAATCACAGCGCTATCCGAATGCGCCGCTCGGACTCGTCTTTCCGGGAGATCGAGGCGCTCCCGATGGCATTAGCTTTCCCGACCGGAACGATTGGGCGCCGCGCATCGGCTTTGCATGGGATCCCGTTGGCAATGGCAAGACCAGTGTCCGAGGAGGATTTGGAATCTTCTACGACGTTCTTCTCGGGCAAGACAATCAAGCCCAGAACGGGACCGCACCGCTCTTCTCGGCGGCCTTTCTACCTTGCTTCAACACCTGCATACAACCCGGCAATCCGACGATGAACTACGAATACCTTTCGGATCCGTACGGTTCTACGGGAAGTTTGAACCCGTTTCCATCAAAAGACCTGCCGCCCCCGGCGCAGTTGAACTTCCTGAATCAAGGTCTCTTGCCGATCGGGCCGGCCAGCGTGTTCATCGATTCGCATATGCGCACTCCGTACGTCTACCAATACAACCTCACTTTGCAGAGGCAACTGGGCGAAACGGCTGTGGCAGAACTTAGTTACGTCGGAAGTTCCTCGCACAAACTCACCGCGCAGGAAGACTTTGACCCTGTAATTCTGGGAGATCCCCGTGCAACACGTCGGCTTAATGCGCAACCAGGACTGCAAAGCTATCCATTTCCGCCTTACGCCGTGGACATTGGCACAACCAATGCCATCAACGGCAACTACAACGGATTGATCACCAGCCTCACCAAACGCGTGGGAGATTGGCATGGCATGGGCAGTACATTTTTCACCGCCTCCTATACGTTCTCCCATTTGCTGGATTACGGGACCGGTATCTTCCGGAATACTGCGCAAGTGCCGTACTACAATCACCGTCAGTTCTACAGCAATGGCGACAATGACATCCGGCACCGCTTCGTGATCAGCGGCGGATGGGAGATGCCCTGGGCAAGAGCCTGGCCCAGCGGACCGTCATGGATGACGAAAGACTGGAACCTGTATTTCATCGTGGTCGCACAGAGCGGTTTCCCCATGGACGTCGGCAGCGGCGCCTTTGCCGATGGCATCACGGCCGGACTGTCCGGCGCCGGTGATCAGAACCTCGTCAAGCCCGATTGGAGCGGTGGGGAACCGCTGACGCTCGATCCGCGTAAGGTGCGGACATTTACAACCGCCGACGGCTTCTACACGGTGACCGGGCATTTCATTTTTAACCCTAGCAACCTTTCAACGACGTGCAGCTTACGCGTTTGTACTGGCCCCACCTACGGGACGCTGCCCCGAAACTTTTTCCGCGGGCCAGGGCGCCTCAATTTCGACATGAAGTTGGAAAAAGTTACCAGCTTCCACGAAGGCAAGCTCCAAGTGACTCTGGCTGGAGAATTTTTCAATGTCCTCAACCATACCCAATTTCAGAATCCGTCCGGCGGGCCAACGCTTATATCTTCGCCACAGCTTGGGCAAGTGGTCTCGACGCTTGACCCGCGTATCGGGCAGGTTTCGCTGCGGCTTTCGTTCTAGACATTTTTGGTTTGCAGCAGGATCATGCGGGCTAGCTCCGGGCAGTCAAAGGGCTATGGTACCGGCGATCTCGATTGGTTCAATCTTTGGGTTGTCTTATACTTGCCTATCGTCAATGTTCATGCTACTTCGCCGACTGTGCCTGACCGGAATTTGATCGCACACAAGAGGTGTTTCAAGTGCTGTCCGTGCGTGCTCGACAAGTTTTAGTGATCTTTAGTTTTCTTCTCTTCTTCGCGACCCTAGATACGCTCCATATGTACCTAGCCCAACGCGGAGAAGGACTTTCGGTAGACCTCCTTTATTTCAATGCTTTGGTATTCTGGGTCCCTTATTTCATCGCCGTCCCTGGGGTTCTGCTGTTAGTTGATCGTTGTCGTTTCGAATCCTGGCGTTCAGCCTTACGTAGTTTATCTATTCACGCCATCGCAGGCCTCGTTTTCGCCTATTCCAACATTTGGGTCAACAGCATCATGCAGGCCCCCGTGAAAAAAATCCCATTTCGTCAGGAGTTCTTCTATCTTCTAGAGCTTAGTTTTACGTTTGACTATCTTGGGTACTGTGGTATGGCTGTCATCGCATACTCTGTGCAATATTACGCGGAATTGGCGCGTCGGCAATCCGAGGCCCGCCTAGAGGAACGCGTCCAAGAACGGATGCGCATTGCGCGGGAGCTGCACGACACGTTGCTCCAAAGTCTGCATGGATTGCTATTCCGTTTCCAAGCGGCCAGAAATATGCTTCCGCACCGTCCAGAAGAAGCTATGGACGCTCTGGATGGCGCAATTGCCAGAACCGAACAGGCCATCGCCGAAAGCCAGGATGCGATTACGGACTTACGTCCCGGGTCCGTCACTGACAACGATCTTGACGAGCTGCTGAGGGCTGTCGGCAAAGACTTAGAGAGCGCTGAGAATGGCAACGTAAAAGGGATACCCCCGAGATTTAGTGTCATCGTGGAGGGTGAGCGACAGACTTTATCTCCGATACTGCAGGCCGAGGTGTACCGAATCGCCCGCGAACTGCTCAGAAATTCTTTCCGGCACGCATGCGCATGCCAGGTAGAAGCTGAAGTTCGATACGGTCCCGAACACCTTCGTCTGCGCATTCGCGATGACGGAAAAGGGCTCGATCCGGAGGTCCTCATGAAAGGAGGGCGCCAGGGGCACTGGGGGCTGCCCGGAGTGAAGGAACGAGCGAAGCAAATTGGGGCACAAGTGGAGTTTTGGAGCGAAGCCGGAGCGGGCACGGAAGTGCAGTTAAGTATTCCGGCAGCCATTGCTTACACGGATTCGGCTGATCGGCCGAGGTTCAAGTTTTTTCGCAGGGTGAGAGTGGATGAGCACTGATTCTAAAGTGATTCGGATACTTACAGTGGACGACCATCCTTTGCTGCGCGAGGGAATTGCCGCGCTGCTTGAACTTGAACCCGAGATGAACTTAGTAGCGGAGGCGAGCGACGGAGCGGAAGCCATCGAAAAATTCCGGTTGCACCGACCGGACGTAACCTTGATGGACGTGGAGATGCCAGGTTTGAATGGGATTGACACGATCAACCAAATTCGGACTGAGTTCCCAGACGCGCGATTCATCGTCCTTACAACGTATACGGGCGACGCGAAAATCGTGCGGGCTCTCAAAGCGGGAGCCCAAGCTTATATTTTGAAGCGACATGTGCACAAAGAGCTCTTAGAGGCCATTCGCGCAGTCCATGCCGGGAAGAAGCGCATAGCGCCGGAAATTGCTGCAGAACTCGCCGAACACGCTGCGGATGACGAGTTGACCGCGCGTGAAATCGACGTGCTCCGGCTTGTTGCTGGGGGTAATGGCAATAAACAGATTGCCGATCAGCTTTCCATTGGGGAAGCTACCGTGAGAACTCATGTCGGCAACATTCTGTCGAAGCTTGGCGCTAACGACAGGACTCATGCGGTTACGATTGGACTGAGCCGCGGGATTATCGAGCTTCCCGCTAGAGCGACTCCACCAAAAAGCGGATAGCGCAATCCGCTTAATAGCGGTTTCACACCCCCCGTTAGCCCCTTTACCCTGATGATTACGCTAGAAGCTTACAGGGGTGGATTTTGCAGCGCCTATTCTCTACGTTTGCCAACGGATGGCCCGGCAAGGGGCTCTTGCTTCAACGCCTTCTATCAGGTTTCGTCCTTCTTCAGTGTGGTATTCACCATTTCGGGCAGCCGCCCAATTCGGCCCATATCGTTTTGGATTTGGTCGGAGCGGCGGCCGGAATATTCCTCCTCGTAGGCTTATGGACTCCAGTAGTTGGAACGCTCGTTGCGATCATTGAGATGTCCCTCATTTTCTTCCACACTCGCGATCCGTGGATGTGCATGATTTTGGCGACGCTTGGCGTTACTCTAGCGATGATCGGGCCGGGCGCATGGTCAATCGATGCCAAGCTGTTCGGCAGAAAACGCTTCGTAAGTTGAAAGACGGCCGCCTCCTTTTCTGGTCTCTCCACTAAAACTCTGAGCGCCAAGTCAAACGATTTAGAGAGCGCAAATTCCGCCCATTTGGGGTTTTTTCCGAGACGGCACTCCATCCAAAATCGCCATGTTGTTGAGAGGAACGTGGACACGCGACGTTTCCGCAGTCAGTTGTTCGGAGTCAGCCATGGAAAATGCCATCGCAATTCAATCCAATCCGACCACTAAAGGCCGACAAGTCGAGACAAAAGGCTACGGGACATCCGAGACCACGAAACGCCCATCGGTTCTGAAGTGGTATCGCATCTTGCGAATTCACTATCACTTGCCTCTGTTCCAAGCGATTCGCTACGCGCTGTGGCTGTCGCGGTGAGTGTAGCGGGAAACGAAGCAGCGGCCTACAGCATAAGCGTAATTCTCAGGGGAGTAATTGTTCGGCGGATTTTTGAGAGGGGAGTTGAGAACGATGAGAATTCAAGGAGCTGCGCCACTAGCTGAGCCACGTGAAATCATACACCTCACCACTGCGAAGTCCGCTCCGACCGTTGAACGATTGCTTGTATCGCAGGCAAAATCTGGGTGTCCCCATTCGTTCGGGGAACTGTACGAGCGTCACCGACCAAGAACTTATCGCACCGTCCTCCGAATACTTGGCAACCACCAAGATGCGGAAGATGCAGTTCAACGGACGTTGCAGCGTGCTTTCACAAACCTCTACAGATTTCGCGGGGACTCGACGTTTCCAACCTGGGTGACACGTATCGCCATAAACGAAGCGCTAATGCTCCTCCGGCAAAGGCGCCCGCTCAGGTCAATCTCGCATTGCGGCAACGATGACACCGAGACACCTTCGGCTCTTGATCCACCAGATGAGCATCCGATGCCGGAACAACTCCTTACGAAGGCCGAACTTCAAACGGTTCTCCTTCAAGCAATTTCTGGCCTACGGGAAAACCTACGGAGCGTAGTCCTTCTTAAGGAATTGCAAGGGCTTACGAGTGCGGAAACCGCTCGACGGCTCGGTCTGACAGTGGCTGCGGTCAAGGCACGTCTTTTCCACGCGAGACGCTTTCTGAGAAGGCATCTGGAACGGAGGTACAAAAATGTCTTTGTCTGTAATTCAACAATCTGAGAGTGGAGTCCCCTTCTCGCATCCGCGTTGCCTCAAGGGCTCGCGTAAATCAATGCGAAATATCATCGTCCGCGCCGAAACGTCTGCTAACGATGACGGCCTTTCAGCCTTCCTCGGCGCTCGAGCGCGTCTTCTCGGCATTGCCAATCGCATCCTTAAGAGCGCCGCCGAAGCCGAGGATCTCGTGCAAGACGTATGGGTCCGGTGGCAGACGACCGACCGCAGCACAGTCCGAGACGCAGTGGCATTTCTCGTGACGATGACAAGGCATCTAGCGATCAACGTCATCCGGTGTGCTCGTTCACGCCGGCAAAGCTCCTTCGGATCCTCGCTCCAAGAATCGGTTGACACGCGCCCCGATCCTCAAGTGGAGGTAGAACAGAGCGAAAAGCTAGGGGGCGCAGTCGTCGTCCTACTGGAGAAGCTCTCGCCTGCAGAACGCGCTGCGTACGTTCTTCGAGTAGCGTTCGACTATTCCTATCGTGAGATCGCGAACATCCTGCGACTCGAAGAAGCCAATGTCCGCCAACTCGTGACCCGCGCCAGGCAACATCTCGTCGACGGTCAACACTGTTCCGTAAATTCGGCAGCACAACGGAACTTTCTCGACGTATTCCTCGCCGCTGCTCAAAAGGGCGCTCTGGCGAAGTTTGAGTCTTTCTTGGTTGGCGGTGCCGTCGGCACGGTTAGAAAGGGCAAGCGGCCGTTGCGGACTAACTCGACGCTTGCTGGCCACACGGTCCCTCTTCAAGGGTTTTGGAGCCTACCAGAACTGCATCGAGCCGAAGGGAGTCTAGTCCCATGAGTCTGAACCGCACGACCGTTAGCTTCCGCGAAACTCTCAGTCAATCGGCAGGTGAACACCGAGATTTACAGGGCAACTGCCTAGAGAACGAGCTGAGACTTATGAATGATTTGGGGATGGCGCGCGAGGTTCAGCGGCAACTGCTGTACCGTAAGATGCGCGATGTTCCTGGAGTTGATTTCGCCGCCACATGCGTTCCGGCACTTGAGCTTGGCGGCGATTTCTATGATCTTCGACCCTACGGCACGAGGCGTCTTGCGCTTGCTCTGGGTGACGTTTCCGGGAAAGGCACTGCCGCCGCGCTCTTAGGGGCCCTGACAATCGGAATCCTTCGCACTCATACCGTCAACCAATGGGTCTGTCCGTCGGATGTGCTGGCCGCGCTCAATAATTACATCGTAGCCAACCGCCTCGATTCAAGGTTTGTGGCGATGCTCTTTGCAGCGCTCGACACAAACACTCGACGGCTTACACTCTCTAATGCAGGCTGTCCGTACCCCCTTCTGCTGCGGAAGGGAAGCGTGGAACAAATCGAAGTCTCAGGTGTGCCCCTCGGTCTGTTTGAGGATATTCGATACGACTCCTTGTCGCTCGACCTCCAGCCGGGTGACGTCCTTGTATTTGCCTCGGACGGCATTCTCGAATGCGAAAACGTCGAACAGGAAGCGTTCGGCGCCAGGGGCCTTGGCGCTTTACTCAACTCGTTACCCCAGGAGACTTCAGCAGAGAACGTTTGTTCAGCTATTCTGAGTGCGACAAACGAATTCGCCGGTAACTCTTCCGCGCCTGAGGACGATCGCAGCATTTTGGTGCTTAGAGTCCTCAACGACACATGCGCAGACTTTTCGACAATCGCGTACGAACTCCCTGTGGGTCATCAAAATCAAATCTGCGCCGCATAGATGGTCCGTACCTTCAGCGCATGCTTTCAGCGAGTGACTGTTCGGTTGTATAGGACCGAGA
>Ga0182038_10000794_pt1 | contig 16400 bp, 11 predicted proteins | sample sta12Can44000108_FD_125976 | JGI IMG/M metagenome (GOLD analysis project Ga0182038, IMG submission 125976) | Lab enrichment of tropical soil microbial communities from Luquillo Experimental Forest, Puerto Rico - statanox.12C.anox.44.000.108 | ecosystem: Environmental > Terrestrial > Soil >...
ACGCCGCCGGCCGAGCGCCAACGCATGGGCCGCGCGCCGCCGCACATCGTCGTCACCACACCGGAATCGCTGTACATCCTGCTCGGCTCCGATTCGGGCCGCAAAATGCTGGCCACCACACGGCCCGTCATCGTCGACGAGATCCACGCGTTGGCGCCGAACAAGCGCGGTTCGCACTTGGCGCTGTCGCTCGAGCGGCTCGCGGACCTGTGCCATGGCCCTCTGCTGCGCGTCGGTCTGTCGGCTACCCAGAAGCCGATCGACGCGGTCGCTCGTTTTCTCGTCGGACCCGGTGCCGAGTGTCGGATCATCGATACCGGCCACCGCCGGGCGCGCGATCTCGCCCTCGAAGTTCCTTCCTCGCCGCTCGAAGCGGTGATGTCGGGTGAGGTGTGGCAGCAGGTTTATGACCGGCTGGCCGAGCTGATCGAGGCGCACCGTACGACCCTGGTCTTCGTCAATACGCGCCGGCTGGTTGAGCGGGTGACCCGCCAGCTTTCTGAGCGCCTCGATGGCAATCGGGTGACCGCGCATCATGGCAGCCTCGCCAAAGAGCAAAGGCTCGACGCCGAGCAGCGCCTGAAGGGCGGTCAGCTCAAAGCATTGGTGGCGACCGCCTCGCTAGAGCTCGGCATCGATATCGGCGATGTCGATCTGGTCTGCCAGCTCGGCTCGCCGCGCTCGATCGCCACCTTCCTGCAGCGGGTGGGCCGATCGGGGCATGCGGTCGACGGCACCCCCAAGGGCCGCCTCTTCCCGTTGTCGCGTGACGAGCTGGTCGAGTGCGCGGCACTGCTCGACAGCGTGGGTCGCGGCGAACTCGACCGCCTCTCGATCCCGGAACAGCCGCTCGATGTGCTGGCGCAACAGATCGTCGCCGAGGTCGCTGCCCGAGAGTGGAAGGAGGACGAGCTCTTCACGCTGGTGCGCCGTGCTTGGCCGTACCGAATGCTCAGGCGCGAGGATTTTGCAGCCGTCGTCGGTATGCTCGCCGAAGGGTTCGGCACGCGGCGCGGCCGGCGTGGCGCGTTGATCCACCACGACGCAGTGAACCATGTCTTGCGGGGGCGGCGCGGGGCGCGACTGACCGCACTGACTTCGGGCGGTGCCATTCCCGATAACGCCGATTATCAGGTCTTGCTGGAGCCGGAGAACCACATCATCGGCAGCGTCAACGAGGATTGGGCGGTCGAGAGCATGGCCGGCGATGTCTTCCAGCTCGGCAACGCCGCCTACCGCATCCTGCGTGTCGAGCGCGGCACGGTCCGGGTCGAGGACGCCCAGGGCATGATGCCCAATATTCCGTTCTGGCTCGGCGAGGCGCCGGGCCGCACTGACGATCTGTCGCGGTCGGTATCGCGGCTGCGGGCCGAGATCGACGCCCGCTTGCCGGCCGACCCCGGAGGGGCGAGCACGCTGCGCTGGCTGGTCGAGGGGGAGGGCATCGCCGAGCCCGCCGCCGAGCAATTGGTCGAATACCTCGCCTCCGCGCACGCGGCGCTGGGCGTGCTGCCGACACAGGAGACGCTCGTCCTCGAGCGTTTCTTCGATGAGACCGGCGGCATGCAGCTGGTCATCCACTCTCCCTTTGGTAGTCGCATCAACCGCGCCTGGGGGCTGGCGTTGCGCAAACGGATTTGCCGCAAGTTCAATTTCGAGCTGCAGGCGGCGGCGACCGAAGACAATATCGTGCTGTCGTTGACGCGGGCGCACAGCTTTGACCTCGGTGAGGTGCGCCATTACCTGCATTCGGCCAGCATCCGGTCGGTATTGATCCAAGCCTTGCTCGACGCGCCGATGTTCGTCACGCGGTGGCGTTGGGTCGCCGGTGTCTCGCTGGCGTTGCCGCGCTTTCGCGGCGGCAGGAAGGTGGCGCCGCAGCTCGCGCGCATGGACGCCGAAGATCTGATCGCGGCGATATTTCCCGACCAGCTCGCCTGCGCCGAGAACCTCGTCGGCGAGCGCGAGATCCCCGACCATCCGCTGATCCGCCAGACCATCGCCGACTGTCTCGTCGATGCGATGGACGTCAACGGCCTGACACAGATCCTTACCCGGCTTGAAGCCGGCGAAATTCGTGTTGTCACGCGCGATCTGACCGAGCCCTCGCCGCTCGCACTCGAAGTGCTGTCGGCGCGTCCGTACGCCTATCTCGACGATGCGCCGCTCGAGGAACGACGGACCCAGGCGGTGATGAGCCGGCGTTGGCTGGCGCCGGAGGCCGCCGCCGACATCGGCCGGCTCGATCCCGACGCGATCGCGCGGGTCCGAGGCGAAGCCTGGCCTGATCCCGCTAACGCCGACGAATTGCACGACGCGCTGGTCTGGCTCGGGTTCTTGAACGCCGAAGAAGCCGAGGCCCAGCCCGGCTGGAATGACTGGTTTACACAATTGGCTCGAGACAAGCGGTTGGCGCAGCTGTTTGGGCCACAGGCGACCGTCTGGATCGCAGCCGAGCGGTTGCCTCAGTTCCTCGCCTTGTGGCCGAAGGCAAACCTACAGCCGGCGATTACTGCCCCTGACGAATACGCCGGGCAGGAGTGGTCGCGCGAAGAGGCGCTGACCGAAATCCTGCGCGGACGGCTGGAAGGACTTGGACCGACCACTGCAGACGCACTGGCGGCGCCGCTTGGACTTGGACCGGAAGATATCGCGACCGGGCTTGCGGCGCTCGAGGCCGAAGGCTTCGCGCTGCGCGGCTATTTCACCGGGATTGCACCGGCGGAAGAATGGTGCGAGCGCCGGCTGCTCGCGCGGATCCATCGCTACACGGTGGGCCGCTTGCGCGCCGAGATCCAGCCGGTCGCGGCAGTCGAATTCCTGCGCTTCCTGTTTCGCTGGCAGCGAATTGCGGCGGACACCCGCATGGAGGGGCCGGATGCGGTCGAGATACTAGTCCGGCAGCTCGAAGGGTTCGAGGCCCCGGCCGGCGCCTGGGAGACCGAGATTCTGCCGGCACGGCTCAGTGGCTATGAGCCCGCCTGGCTCGACGATCAATGCCTCGCCGGGCGCATCGCCTGGGCACGGCTGAGACCGCGCAATGCGCGACCCAATGGCAGCGAGCGCAACGCGACACCAGTGCGAACAACGCCGATTACTTTGTTGGCGCGGCGTCACGGGATGCTCTGGGCATCGCTCGCCGCGCCCGTGGAGCCGGTTCCGTCGAGCTCGCGGGCGCAAGCGGTGGTCAATCACATTCGGCAATACGGAGCTTCCTTCTTCGACGAGCTCGTCGAGGGTACCGGACTGTTGCGCCCGCAGGTCGAAGAGGCCTTGGCCGAACTGGTTGCGTCGGGCCTCGCGAATTCCGACAGCTTTGCCGGGCTGCGTGCGTTGCTAGTCCCAGCCGACCGGCGTGCCGGCAGGCGGCGGCGCGCGACCGTGTTCCGCATCGAAGACGCAGGGCGCTGGGCGTTGGCGCGCCGGGCGCAGTCGCTGCCGCAGGACAAGCCCGTAGCAGTCGAGCACCTCGCGCGCACCTTGCTCCTCCGTTATGGCGTCGTGTTTTGGCGCCTCCTAGAACGTGAGTCGCCGTGGCTGCCGCCGTGGCGCGACCTGTTGCGCGTCTATCGCCGGCTTGAAGCCCGCGGCGAAATCCGTGGCGGTCGTTTTGTCGCCGGGTTCTCCGGTGAGCAATTTGCTATTCCTGACGCGGTTGGCATGCTGCGTGACGCGCGGCGCCGACCCGCTGCGGATGACTGGATCTCGCTTTCCGGCGCCGACCCGCTCAATCTCGCCGGCATCCTGACCCCGGGACCGAAACTCGCCGCTTTGACCGGCAATCGCCTGCTCTTTCGCGACGGCCTGCCGGCGGCACTCCTCGCCGGTGGCGAGGTTCAGTTTCTCGTAACCCTCGATGCTGCCCGCCAATGGGAGGCGCGCAAAGCCTTGCTGCGCGGCGCCGTCCCAGCCTCGCTCATCGCGCTCTCCTGACGGCAACCACCTCACGCAGCCAGGCTGCGATATGGTCCTGGATTGCGCGGTATATATCCTGTTGGCCGACACCGGCTCTCTTTCGAACCTTAAACGAGTGGTCGCCGTCCTCGACGACATAGAGATCTGCCGGCGGTTCGAGCGGAGCAATGATCGGGCGCAGCTCGTCGGGGGTTCCGAAAGTGTCGCGCGAGCCTTGAACAAACAGCATCGGCGCCTTGATGTCAGGCAGATGCTTTGCGCGAAGCCGGTCGGGCCTACCCGGCGGATGCAGCGGATAGCCGAGAAATACCAGGCCCGCGAGATCCCCGACGCCGGAGGCAGCCACCTGCGAGGCAATTCGACCGCCCATCGACTTGCCGCCGATCGCTAACTCATGGGCGCCCGATTTCATTCGTTCGCGAACCGCATCGATCACTGCGCGCCAGCAAGCCTCCAGCCGGTCGTTCGGATCGGGAATCCGGCGCCCCTGCTCGCGGTACAAAAAGTTGAAGGTGATCACGTCGATGCCGCGCGCCGCCAAACCGTGGGCAAAGCGCACGATGAAGTCGCTGGTCTGACCAACACCGGATCCGTGTCCGAGGATCAATGTGACACCGGCTCGATCCTGCGCGGTAGCAGGATAAGCTATCGTCGTTATGCTTTCTTGCGTAGAGACCTCGACGCGGACTATGTCCGGCATCTATCGTCCGCTAATCGGGTGAATTTCGCCATCGTCCGCAATATATCTCGCTCCGGTGTTCTATAATGAGAGGCAAGCACTCCCAAACAGGGGACGAGCGCCATGCCTAGCATCGTCAGGCAACGCGACATCATCGACCGGCGGGCGCTTGGCGGGCAATTGTCGGCCGCTGGGTCTGCGGTCCGCGCTCCGGCACTCGATCGCGGCGCCTTCGTCGCGCCGCTGAAGGCGGCGCTGACCAAGGGACACGCCGAGATCCGCCGCCGCTTCGAGGAAACCGGCGATGGCGCTGCGGTAATGCGCGAGCAGTGCTTTCTGATCGACCAGCTGATCCGCGCGCTGTTCGACCTCGTCACCGGCGAGGTCTATCCGCTCCCCAATCCGACCTCGGGCGAAAAGCTGGCGATCGTCGCCGTCGGCGGCTATGGCCGCGGCGAGTTGGCACCCTATTCCGACATCGACCTGCTGTTTCTGCTGCCCTACAAACCGACCCCGCATACCGAACAGGTCGTTGAGTATCTCCTCTACCTCTTGTGGGACCTTGGCCTGAAGATAGGGCAGGCGACGCGCTCGGTCGAGGAATGCCTGCGGCAAGCCAAATCCGATTTGACAATCCGCACCGGCTTGCTCGAGGCGCGCTATTTGTGGGGCCAGCAAGAGCTCTTCAGAGACCTCAAGAGGCGTTTTGATTCCGACATCGTGCGCGGCACTCCAGCGCAATTCGTCGAAGGCAAGCTCGCCGAGCGCGACGCGCGGCACCGGCGCGTGGGCGACAGCCGTTACCAGCTCGAGCCAAACGTCAAAGAGGGGAAGGGCGGGCTCAGAGACCTGCACACGCTCTTCTGGATCGCCAAATACATCTACCGCACCGACGACGTCGGCAGGCTCGTCGAGCTGGGTGTGCTGTCGGCTGAGGAGTCGCTGCGTTTCGATCACGCCCAAAGCTTCCTGTGGACAGTTCGCTGCCATCTCCATTACCTCGGTGGACGCGCCGAAGAGCGCCTCACTTTCGACTTGCAGGCCGAAATCGGGCGGCGGATGGGCTACGCCGACGACGCAAACGGCCGTGGCGTCGAGCGGTTCATGAAGGATTATTTCCTAGTCGCCAAGGATGTCGGCGACCTGACACGGATCTTTTGCGCGATCCTCGAAGCCGACCAAAAGCGCAGACGCCGCCTTTCCTGGGTGCGCTGGGGCGCCGGGCGTCGCTCGCTCAGCGGCTTCGTGCTCGACGGCGAGCGATTGACGATACCGGCCGAGGATTTTTTCAAAAAGGATCCGGTGGCGCTGCTCCGCCTCTTTCATGTTGCGCAAGAACACGGGCTCGACATCCACCCGCGCGCGTTGCGGGCGGCGAGCCAATCGCTGAGGCTGATCGACGAACGGCTGCGCGAGGATCCCGAAGCGAACCGCCTGTTCATCAAGGTCCTGACCTCACGCAAGGATCCCGAGACGGCGCTGCGCCGGATGAACGAGGCCGGGGTCTTCGGCTGCTTCATTCCCGACTTCGGGCGTGTCGTCGCGCAGATGCAGTACGACATGTACCACCATTACACGGTCGACGAACACACGCTCTTCGCCATCGGCATCCTGCACAAAATCGAGAGCGGGCTCTTCAAGGAGGAGCATCCGCTGGCGAGCGAGCTCGTTGCGACGATCGTCTCGCGCCGCGCGCTCTATCTGGCAGTGCTGCTGCACGACATTGCCAAAGGCCACGGAGGCGATCATTCGGAGATCGGTGAACAGATCGCCATAAAGCTCGGCCCGCGGCTTGGACTTTCGGACGAGGAGACCGAAACCGTCGCTTGGTTGGTGCGTTGGCATCTCCTGATGAGCGGTACCGCGTTCAAGCTCGACATCGGTGATCCTAAGACGATCGCCGACTTTGTCGAGCGGGTACAGTCGCCGGAACGGCTCAAGCTGCTGCTGGTTCTGACCGTCGCCGATATCCGCGCTGTCGGCCCCAATGTGTGGAACGGGTGGAAGGCAGCGCTGCTGCGCGAGCTCTATCATCGCGCAACCGACGTGATGTCCGGAGGGCTTACGGTCGCCGCGCAGGATTCGCGCATCGCTGCCGCTCAAGCGGCGGCGCGGCGGCTGCTCCCCGATTTTACCGAGGAAGAGTTCGCGACTTTCACCAGTCGCGGCTACCCGTTCTATTGGTTGTCCTTCGATCCCGAGACGCATGCCCGGCACGCGCGATTGATGCGCGAGGCGGAAGTGAGCGGTGCGCCGCTCACCGTCGAGAAGCGTGTCGATCCGCACCGCTCGGTGACCGAGATCACTCTTTATACCGCCGATCACCCCGGCCTGTTCTCGCGGATCGCGGGCGCGCTCGCGGTCAGCGGAGCCAATATCGTCGATGCCAAGATCTTGACGATGTCGAACGGCATGGCGCTCGATACCTTCTGGGTCCAGGATCTAGCGGGCCGCTCTTTCGATCGTCCGGACAAGCTCGCCAAGCTCGCGGTGATTTTCGAGAATGTACTGACTGGCGATTTGAAACCGCATCATGAATTGGCTCGCCCGCCAGCCTTTCCGAGCCGAATGCAGGTGTTTACCGTGATGCCCCGGGTGCTCGTCGACAACAAAGCGAGCGCCTCGCACACGGTAATCGAGGTCAATGGTCGCGACCGGCCGGGCTTGCTCTATGAGCTGACCCGCGAGCTGACCCGGCTCAATCTGCAAATCTCGAGCGCCAAAATTTCGACCTACGGCGAAAAGGTCGTCGACGTCTTCTATGTCAAAAACTTGTTTGGCCATAAAGTGGAGCAGTCTCCCAAACTCTCAGAGATTCAGAAGTCGCTCAAAGCTGTGCTGGCCAGGGGCAACGACGCGCCACCCAGAGTGGCCCGCCCTGAACCGGTCGCGGCGGAATAGTTCGCTACGCGAAGCATTTTCCCTACCGGCCTCGACACGGGGATTCTGCCGTTTTTGTGACGCCCGACGTTAAGCGGCGCTTACTCTCGCAGGTCTTCGAAGAATTCCTTCACCCGAGCGAAGAAGCCTTCGCTTTCGGGATGAGTGCGGCGGTTTTCGCCTTCCTTTTCGAACTCGCGGAGAAGCTCCTGCTGCCGCTTGCTCAGATTGACCGGAATCTCCACGACCGCCTCGATGAACATGTCGCCGCGCGCGGCCGAGCGCAGCACGGTCATTCCCTTCCCCCTGAGACGGAACTGATGCCCCGACTGCGTTCCAGCGGGCACCGTGACGCGCGTCCGGCTGCCGTCTACGGTCGGCACCTCGATCGCGCCGCCTAGGGCGGCCGTCGTGATCGGCAGCGGCACCCGGCAATGAATATTGGCACCGTCGCGCTGGAAGATCCGATGCGGGGTCACGCTGATGAAGACGAACAGATCGCCTGCAGAGGCGCCGCGTACGCCGACCTCGCCTTCTCCGGCAAGCCGCATGCGGATGCCGTCTTCGACGCCCCCCGGGATGTTGACCGACAGCGTCTTTTCGCGTCGCACCCGGCCCTGGCCGCCGCAAGTCTTGCAGGGATTATCGATGATCCGTCCGGCACCCTGACAGCCGGCGCAGGCTTGTTCGATCGTGAAGAAGCCCTGCTGCACGCGCAGGCGTCCGCGGCCGTGACACGTCGGGCAAGTTATCGGCTTCGAGCCGGCCTCAGCGCCGCTCCCCTTGCATTGCTCGCAGGCGACCAGCGTCGGGATGCGGATCGTCGTCTGCTTACCGCGATAGGCCTCCTCCAGTGAGACCTCGAGGTTGTAGCGCAGGTCGCTACCGCGGCTCGGTCCGCCTTGGCCGCGCCGGCCGCCGCCCATGAACTCGCCGAACATCTCGTCGAAAATGTCGGCAAAGCCGCCGGCCGCAAAACCGAAACCACCTGGGCCATGTCCACCGCCTTGTTCGAAGGCAGCATGACCGAACCGATCATAGGCGGCGCGCTTTTGATCGTCTTTGAGGATATCGTAAGCCTCGTTGAGGTCTTTGAATTTCTGCTCGGCGCCCTTGTCGCCGGCATTGCGATCGGGGTGATATTGCATTGCGAGCTTGCGATAGGCCCGCTTCAGTTCGTCGGCGCTCGCCGATTTTGAGACGCCGAGAGTATCGTAAAAGTCCTGTTTTGCCATGACCGACGGGAGGTCCGATTAGAGGGCTTGCTGTTAGGCCTTACCCCGGCGGAAGACCCGCCGGGGTAGCCGCATCCGATCTCATCTCGGAATGAAACAGATCAGCCGGAGCCACGCTTCTTTTGGTCGTCAACCTCCTCGAAATCGGCATCCACGACCTTCTCATTGCCGCCGCCAGCGGCCGTACCGCCCGACGACGGGCCGCCATCACCAGCTGCGGCTTGTTGCTCCTGTTGCGCCTTGTAAAGCGCCTCGCCGACCTTCATCGAGGCCTGCGCCAAGGCCTCGGTCTTGGCCTTGATCTGCACGGCATCCTCGCTGATGAGTGTGTCCTTAAGGGCCTGGATCGCCTGCTGCACCGCGTCCCGGTCGCTTTGGGCAACCTTGTCGCCGGCCTCGTTCAACGTCCGCTCGGTCGTATGGATCAGGGCATCGGCGCTGTTTTTCGCTTCGACCAACTCGCGGCGCCGCTTGTCTTCCTCGGCATGCGCTTCGGCATCCTTGACCATGCGGTCGATGTCGGCCTCGGAGAGACCGCCTGACGCCTGGATCCGGATCTGCTGCTCTTTGCCGGTCGCCTTGTCCTTGGCGGAGACCTGCACTATGCCGTTAGCGTCGATGTCGAAGGTCACCTCGATCTGCGGCATACCGCGCGGCGCCGAAGGGATGCCGACCAGATCGAATTGGCCGAGCAGCTTATTGTCAGCTGCCATCTCGCGCTCACCCTGGAACACGCGGATCGTGACTGCCGTCTGATTGTCTTCCGCGGTCGAGAAGGTCTGGCTCTTCTTGGTCGGGATCGTCGTGTTGCGGTCGATCAGCCGGGTGAAGACGCCGCCCAAGGTCTCGATGCCGAGCGATAGCGGCGTCACGTCGAGGAGCAGGACATCCTTGACCTCGCCTTTCAGAACACCCGCCTGAATCGCCGCTCCGACGGCGACAACCTCGTCAGGGTTGACGCTCCGGTTCGGCTCCTTACCAAAGAACTGTTTGACCGTCTCGATGACCTTGGGCATGCGCGTCATGCCGCCGACCAGGATCACTTCGTTGATCTCGGACGCGCGAAGGCCGGCATCCTTCAGGGCGCTGCCACACGGACCGATAGTGCGCTGGATAAGGTCGTCGACGAGTGCCTCGAGCTTTGACCTGGTCAGCTTGATGTTGAGATGCTTGGGCCCATGTTGGTCCGCCGTAATGAACGGCAGATTGACGTCGGTCTGCACCGACGACGACAGCTCGATCTTGGCCTTCTCGGCCGCCTCTTTCAGCCGCTGCAGGGCGAGGCGGTCGTTGCGTAGATCGATCCCTTGCTCCTTGCGGAATTCGTCAGCGAGATAGTCGATAATCTTCTTGTCGAAGTCTTCGCCACCGAGAAAGGTGTCGCCGTTCGTCGACTTGACCTCGAAGACGCCGTCGCCGATCTCGAGCACCGAGATGTCAAAGGTACCGCCGCCGAGGTCGTAGACCGCGATCGTGCCGGTACCCTTCTTCTCCATGCCATAGGCCAGCGCCGCCGCGGTGGGCTCATTGATGATGCGCAATACTTCGAGCCCGGCAATTTTGCCGGCGTCTTTGGTCGCTTGGCGCTGGCTGTCGTTGAAATACGCCGGAACCGTAATCACCGCTTCGGTGACTGTTTCGCCGAGATATGCCTCGGCGGTCTCTTTCATCTTCTGCAGAATGAAGGCACTGATCTGCGAGGGGGCATATTTCTTTCCGCGGCCCTCGACCCAGGCATCGCCATTGTCGCCGGTGATGATCTTGTACGGCACGAGATCCGTGTCCTTCTTGACCATCGGATCGGTGAAGCGGCGGCCGATCAGCCGCTTGATGGCAAAGAATGTGTTTTCGGGATTGGTCACGGCCTGGCGCTTTGCCGCCTGGCCGACCAGACGTTCACCAGATTCGGTGAAGGCAACCATCGAGGGTGTGGTTCGCATACCCTCGCTGTTCTCGATCACCTTGGCGTTTCTGCCCTCCATCACGGCAACGCATGAATTTGTCGTGCCGAGATCAATACCGATGACTTTGCTCATGGACACCTCTTTTCAAAAAGCAGGACCGGGCGGCCCGGGGAAGCACCGTCCCGATCCCCCGGGAAGTGATTGTTCAGCCATCCCCTGACTACAGTTAGGGTTATATATGTGAGCCCGTGCGCAGCTACAACCGGCCCGGACACACGGGTTCCACAACGCTTACGTCCCCGTGCCGTTCGACTCGGCTGGCTCCTCCGGCCCCGGTTTCTCTTTCGCCACGCCGACCATTGCAGGACGCAGCAGACGGTCGTGGAGCACGTAGCCGGGCTGCAGCACCTCGATGATCATACCCCCTGGCTTGCCCGCCCGTTCGACCTCGAAGATCGCCTGATGCAAGTTGTGGTCAAAACGCGCGCCATCCGGATCGATGCGACGGATGCCGTTCTGCTCGAAGACCGAAAGGAGCTCGCGTTCGGTTGCTGCGACGCCGGCGAGAAGGCCGCGCGTACGCTCGTCCTTAGCCTCGGAGTCCGGCAGACTCTCCAGCGCTCGGCGTAGATTGTCGGCCACGGAAAGCAACCCCTTCGCAAAGCCGGCAACCGCGTACTTCACGGCATCCTCACGCTCGCGCTGGGCGCGGCGTCGGACATTCTCGGTCTCGGCGAGAGCCCGCAGCAGTTGATTCTTCTGCTCGGCGAGCTCTGCCTCGAGTGCGATGACGCGTTCTTCGGCCGACGGCTCTATTGCCTCCGTTGCGACCGGCGCTTCCGTGGCGTCCTCCAGATTGTTATTCGCCGCCGCTGCTTCGTGGGCAGGTGCCGTCCCCCGTTCCTTTCCCATATCCTTCATCAATCGTCCTATCCAATGAGGCGTCCGATCACCTTGGCGGTGTAGTCCACCATCGGGATGATCCGGGCGTAGTTGAGTCGAGTGGGTCCGATGACCCCGATTGCGCCGACGATCTGCTCTCGGCTGTTATGGTAGGGAGCGATCACCACCGAGCAGCCGGTTACCCCGAAAAGGTGGCTCTCGGCGCCGATAAAGATTTGCACGCCTTCGCCTTGTTTGCTGGCATCGAGAAGGCGCAGCATCGTCTCGCGCGTTTCGAGCATTTCAAACAATGTGCGCAGCCGCTCGAGGTCGGTCAGAGCGGTTACGTCCTCGAGCAAGTTGGCTTGGCCGCGCACGATGAGCGCGCTGCCCTCGCCGCCCCCCGCCCAGCTCGCAAGGCCCGCCGCGACGAGCTTTGAGGTCAGCTCGTCGAGCTGCGCTTTGTTCGAGGCGATCTCCTCCGCAATGTCCGCCTTTGCTTCCTCGATGGTCCGTCCGATCAGTCTGTTATTCAGGTAGTTTCCGGCCGAAACCAGCGCTGCCGGCGGCAAGCCCAGGGGTACCTCGATCACCCGGTTCTCGACGAGCCCATCCTCGGTGACCAGCACAACGAGCGCGCGGCCTGGACCGAGATGGACGAATTCCAGGTGCTTCAGCGGGCGGTCCTGTTTGGGTACGACGACGACCCCGGCACAATGCGACAGACCCGATAACGCGCTCGTCGCCTCTTCCAGCGCCTGGGCCAGGCTCTTGCCGCGTGCGACGCAGAGGCTCTCGATGCTGCGGCGCTCGTCCTCGGCGAGGCGACCAATCTCGAGGAGACCATGGACGAAGAGGCGCAACCCCGCCTCGGTCGGTAACCGACCGGCGGAGGTGTGCGGCGCATAGAGCAGCCCCGCTTCTTCGAGATCTGCCATAACATTGCGGATCGTCGCGGGTGACAGGTTCTGTCCGATTCGACGCGATAGGGTGCGCGAACCGACCGGCTCGCCGGTCGCAACGTAGCCGTCGACGATCACGCGAAATATTTCGCGGCTGCGTTCGTTAAGCTCGTAGATCGGCGACGGTGCGGTAGGCTCAGTCATGCGCAGGCCACGTGAGACGATCCGATCCCGCCAAGCGGCCCATGCCGCGATCAGCGGACCACAATTTCATCCAAATCGCCGATGTGGTTACCCGATCCTCGCGAGCCAAGCGGTGCCGACCACAGCATCGGCATATCACTCGCCGGGCGGTCGCCCCCAGCGTGGCGAGATTTAGGAACCCGCGCCGACAGCGTCAACTAGGCTGAAAGTGTCGTCTCAGCCTCGCGGATGGGGCCCCGCGACCACGGACCTATTGCGTCGAACTAGAACGTCTTCTTAAAGGCGGCTTGGTAAGTCTGGCCCTTCGGCGTGATCATCTGGCCGACGAGATCGGCGATTGCCGGGCGGAAGGTAAACTGGGTTCCATCGGAATTCTGGAACCTAAGCTCGTCGTCGCGGATGACCCCGGTGCCGTGCAAAATGCCGCCGGCGGCATGCGTATTCGGACCCAGCGGCCCATAGACGTAAATGATCGACGCGGTGCCATCCGACTTCACATCGTCGACGATCAGCCCGGCACAGGTATTGGCGTCCCATGCCGCATCGGTCCAGGCGCCGAGAAAGCGTCTATAGGACTCAGGAATCGTCGACGGGTCGGCGAGCCGGTAGCTAACGCTCTGATCGCAAAACACACGGCCCGACTGGGGCTCGGCCTCGGGTGGCGGAGCCTGCGCCACCGTCGAGCCGGCGGCCAGCAGCACGAACCAAAACAGCACGATGAGACGGCGGGTCATCGGATCCTAAGAAAGCCGGACCTCGCGCAGCCGCTTCACGTCGGCGCGGCCGGCGCTGAGGATATAGCCGACATCCGAGCCGCCGGTCAGATAGCGCATTCCGAGCTGGACTAGCCAGGTCTGGAATTCGAGATCCTCGCGCACACCGCCGACCCCGTCGATTTGCCGTGCGCGCGAGCGGCCCGCGCCGTCGCTTCGTAGGCCTGGCGCATGCGAGCGTGCTTGTATTGGCCGGGAATACCCATCTCGGTGCTCAGATCGGACGAGCCTATGTGGAGCATGTCGATGCCGTCGACCGCAGCGATGGCATCGGCATTCTCGATCGCTTGCGGTGTCTCGAGCATCGCAATCAGCAGGGTCTGCTCGTTGAGATAGCTGTTGATCTCGCCCTAGGAGCGAGCCGCATAACCGAGCGCCGGCCCGGAGCCCGAAGCCGAGCAGTGACCATACGGCGGATAGCGGCAACTCTCGACCACCGCGCGCGCTTCGGCGACCGTGCTGACATGCGGAACCATCACACCCTCGGCTCCGCAATCGAGGATCCGTGTGGCGTCGTGCGCGTCATGCGAGCTGACCCGTGCAATTGGGTGATGCCGATCCCGAGGGCAGCAACGCAGATCGCTGCGGCCGTCTCGAGCGAGGTCGGGTTGTGCTCGAGGTCGACGTAGATCGCATCAAAGCCGCACGGGGTGGCGATCATCGCGATGTTCGGCGTGCGCATCTGGTTGACCCCCATGCACAGCACCAGCTCGCCCGCGGCAAGTTTGCATTTGCCTGGTTTTCTCCGACGCTGTTCGGCATGACTGGATTACTCCTCCCGAAAGGTCCATTCACTCAGCATTATCACGCCGCCCGTCGCGCGCAACTCCCGTCGGCGCCCGCGTCAGGTCGATAGCAAACCACACAGGAGCCGAAGCCGGCTTCGGCGGGCGTTCCAGCTCGTGAAAGCCGCAAGCGCGGTAAAATCGGATGGCGCGCAGGTTGGCGGCACCGACCGCGAGGTGTGCCCCTTGCGAGCCCATGTCTCGAACGGTCGCGAGCCACCGCTCCATTAGCCGCCGTCCGATGCCTCGGCCTCGCAGTCTCGGCAGCAGGTTGATGTGCAGGTGTGATGGATAAGACTCGACAATCTCGCGCGCCGTGCGGCCCGGGTAGTGGATCTTGTAAATCATCAGCTGATCCCGGCTCCAGTCGGCGCAAGGCTCGCCGTCCGGGTCACGATAGAGCGTTCTAAGGCTGGGCCACCATTCGGCTTCCAGCCGAGTTTCGAAGTCGCGCGTATCCGGCACGCCGACGATGTAGCCACCCACTCCATCAGCATCCTCGACGACAAACACACTGCTGGGGCTCAATACGGCGTAGGGTGCTGCGTAAACATGTCCGACCAGCTTCGCGTCTCGATAAAGCGCGGAGGCGTCGCCGCCGCCTATGCCCGTCGCCAAACATATGCTGTAGAGGTCATCTAGATCAGCAGGCCGAAAGGCGCGGATTTCAACCATTCGCGGTCCCTTGCTCAGTGTCATATTACATTCGCGGAAGAGGAGACAGGCATGCAGGCGGATTACGTTATCATCGGCGCGGGCTCGGCAGGATGCGTCCTGGCCAACCGCTTGAGCGAGGACCCCGGCACGCGGGTTCTATTGCTCGAGGCCGGGGGGCGCGATTGGAACCCGCTAATCCACATTCCGGCCGGGTATATCAAGCTGCTCGACCACCCAACGTTGACCTGGGGCTTCAAGGCCGAGCCCGATCCCGGCGTCAATGGGCGCGCAATTCTCTATCCGCGCGGCCGGGTGCTCGGCGGCTCGAGCTCGATCAACGGGATGATCTACGTCCGCGGCCAACCCGAGGATTTCGACCATTGGGCGCAGCTCGGCAACCGCGGCTGGTCTTGGGACGATGTGCTGCCGTATTTCAAGCAGGCCGAGGATTGGGAAGGCGGCGCCGACGAATTTCATGGCGCAGGCGGGCCGCTTTTGACCTCGCGCACCGCCGACAAGCCGCCCTTGTGCCAAAAGATAATCGAGGCCGGTACCGAGATCGGCCTCGAATACCACGAGGATGTCAATCACCTGCCACCCGGCTCCGGGGACAACATCAGCTGGGTGCAGCAGACCCGCCGCGGCCGTCGCCGGCAGAGCGCTGCGCGCACCTATCTTCGCCCTGCATTGAGGCGGCCCAATCTCTCCGTCGTCACCAACGCTTTGGTCAACCGCGTACTGTTCCGCGACACTTGTGCGGTCGGGGTCGAGTACGAGCGCGGTGGTCGGGTGGAGCGGGTTGACGTAACAGGAGAGGTGATCTTGGCGGCGGGCGCGGTCGGCTCGCCGCATGTGCTGCAGCTTTCCGGCGTCGGCGACCCCGACCATTTGGCCCGGATAGGCATCCCAGTCCGGCACGCGCTGCCCGGAGTGGGCAAGAATTTGCAGGATCACTACCTCGCGCGCGTCACCTGCAAGGTCACCGGCGCCAAGACCTTGAACGAAACCTCGCGCGGGCTGCCGTTCGCCGGCGAGGTGCTGCGTTATTTGCTTGCGGGTACCGGCATGCTGACCTACGCCGCCTCGCTCGTTGCCGCTTCAGTCAAGGTGCTGGAGGAATCAGCGACCCCCGATATCCAATGTCTGCTGGCGTCCGGCAGCTTCGCGCCAGGCCCTATCCGCAGGCTCGACGACGAGCCGGGGATGACCGCCGGGATCTGGCAGATGCGGCCGCTGTCGCGCGGCTACGTCGAAGCACGCTCGAGCCGGCCGGAAAGCCCGCCGGCGATCAACCCGCGCTATCTCTCCGAGGAGACCGACCGCCGCGCCGTGATCGGCGGCCTCAAGATGGCGCGGCGGCTCTTCGCTGCCGAGGCGCTGAAGAAATACGTCGTCGGCGAGAACCTCCCCGGCAAGGATGTTCGGAGCGACGACGAGCTCCTCGATTACGCGCGGCAACACGGCTCGACCGTCTTTCATGCGACCTGCACCTGCAAGATGGGTCCGGACGCGATGGCGGTGGTCGACGACCGCTTGCGCGTCCACGGCCTCCAGGGATTGCGCGTGATCGACGCTTCGGTGATG
>Ga0182038_10000796_pt1 | contig 16389 bp, 10 predicted proteins | sample sta12Can44000108_FD_125976 | JGI IMG/M metagenome (GOLD analysis project Ga0182038, IMG submission 125976) | Lab enrichment of tropical soil microbial communities from Luquillo Experimental Forest, Puerto Rico - statanox.12C.anox.44.000.108 | ecosystem: Environmental > Terrestrial > Soil >...
GGCGATGGTCTTCTTCACCCAGTTGGCCACCATGGCGCGCGCTTCCTCCTCGGTTGCCGCGTGTGGCCGGAATCGTCCAAAGGAATTTGACGGCAGGGAAACCGCTCCTGCTTGCATCCATCGGGAACGAACTCCATTAGCGCGCCATCGCTCGATGGAACACGCTTCCCGGGATTTCTGAAGTTCAAAAAGGTCGGGGAACCTTCAAAAATAAACTGCGGACACCAGGCTTCTTGTTGTGGAGAACGGTAACCGCCCAGCGCCGAAAACGCGAGTTCCTCCTCGAAAGTTGTCAGCACGCCCTTGTTCGTTTGAAGCATCTCTCGAAGCCTCCTATCTGAGTTTGCGCGGCAGCCGCAGAAATCGTCGTGACGTGGATCAGGAGACCCCGGTGACCAGGACCACAGGCAGCCGCCAATCGAGCCAACGGGTGCCGGGGCCCGTGGCTCCGGCCGCTTCTCGGCCAAATTGGGATTAGAGACTCTTCACGTATTCTTGCTAGAATTCAGGTGATTGCCTTGGTTCCGGATGTGCGTAGCCCGGTGAACGCCTTGGCTTGTCCCCATGGAGTGGGCTCACTTGAAAACAGTGCGCCGTGGCCCTCTCGCTCCAGGCCGAAACGATTAGCGTATTGCCACGTCCAAAAGGCAAGTCGTCTTTCGCGTGCCCTTTTGCATGAACACAAAGCTTGCATGTCGCGGAGGTTGGACGGGTTTAGCCCCGGCGGCGATGTTCGCCGTTTTTGTGGTTGCCGGTTGCTCGAAGGCACAACCGAGCAGCGTGCTAGGCGATGCGTCCCACCCCGCCCCGGTGCGTTTCTATACCGTCGCCGAGGAGACTGCGCGGCGGCGGATTCAAGCGGTCGGCTCGCTTTATGCGCTGGAGGAAAGCACGCTGAGCTCGGAGGTAGAGGGCCGCGTGGCCGAAGTGCTTGCCGACATTGGCGACAATGTCAAACAGGGTCAGCCGCTCGTGCGGCTCGATCCCGAGGAATTGCAGTTTGAAGTGGAGCGGCAGCGCGGCATTGTGAGGCAGGTTCGGGCGCAATTGGGGATCGGGCCCAATGATCCGCCGCCCGGCGATCCCCAAAAGATCGCCTCGGTACAGCGCGCGGAGGCGGATCTGTTCGACGCAGATCAGAAATACACACGCGCGCAGGAGATGTTTCGCGACAATCTGATTTCCCAGCAGCAACTGGACGAGGCGGCCAGCCGCTACCAGAGTACCAAGGCAACCTACACGGTTGCGCTGCAGGAAGTGGACCGCCTGAAAGCACTATTGGTGTCGAGTGAAGCGAGCGAGAAGCTGTCCGAGAAAAAGCTGAACGACTCCACCATTCGCGCGCCTTTCCCCGGCTCCATCAAAACACGCGACGTTCACCCGGGAGAATATCTCCGCGTGCAGAGCCCGGTGATGGTGCTGGTGCGCACCGATCGTTTGCGCGCGCGCCTGGCCGTGCCGGAACGCTGGGCCGGATGGGTCAAGGATGGCGTCACCATCGATTTGCATGTGGAGGCGTTTCCCGGAGAAACCTTTCACGGAAGGATTTCTCGCATCAATCCTGCGGTGGCGCAAGACTCGCGGACTTTCGAGGCCGAAGCCCTGCTTGTGAACCTCGATGCGAGATTGAAGCCGGGTTTCTTTGTGCAAGCCTCGATTCCCAGCGAGAAGGAAGAAAAAACCATCTTCCTCCCGGAGAATGCGGTGAATTATCGCTACGGCGTTTATAAGGTTTTTCTGCTCGATGGCAATCGCGTGTCGGAGCGGCAAATCCGTCCTGCGGGACAAACCGAGGACGACCGCGGGCGCCGATTTGAAGTGGCGGAAGGCCTCAAGCCAGGAGACCGCGTTGCCGTCGCCGTGGCCGGCGAACTGCATGACGGCGCCGTGGTTCAGGAGCAGCCCGGTGGAAGCCCGGGAGACGTTCCGGCGATGAAATAAGAGGCTTACCAAATACGATCACCGCAAGCGTGAATACCGATGAAGCTCGCCGAAACCTGCGTCAAGTATCCCGTCTTCACGGTGATGCTGATCGCTTTTCTGGTGACGCTGGGTGCGTTTTCCTACCGCGGACTCGCCGTCGATCTTTTTCCCAAGGCTGATCCGGCCACCGTCAACGTCGACGTGAGATTGCCAGGAGCGACTCCCGAAGAAATCGTGACCGGCGTCGTATTGCCGCTCGAAGATGCCATTTCCTCGGTCAGCGGCATCGACGAAATCAACGTGTACTCGTTCGAGGGTTTCGCCGATATCACCTGCACGTTTGTGCTGGAACGTGACATCGACGGCGCGGCGCAGGATATCCGCGAGAAAGTCGCCGGAGCCATCGACCGCCTGCCCCGCGACACGCTGCCGCCGATTATCACCAAGCTAGACCCGCAATCCGACCCCATCCTCACCTTGCTGGTGAGCGGGCCAATGAGCCGGCGGGAGCTGACCGAAATCGCCGACAAACAGGTGCGGCGGGCGATCCAGACCGTCGACGGCGTAGGCAGCGTGGACCTGAATGGCGGACAGGCCAGGCAGATCCGCGTATTGCTCGATGCCCAGAAACTTACCGCGCACAATTTTACCGTGCTGGACGTGCGCGACGCCCTGCAGCGGGAAAACATCGAAGCGCCGGGCGGGCGCATGATCACCGGCCCGCAGGAGCTGGGGCTGCGTACGCTCGGCCGCGTTGTATCGGCGGAACAGTTTGGCGAAATCGTGGTTGGCACCCGCGGCGGGACACCGGTGCGTGTGCGCGACGTTGCCCAAGTGGAAGACGGAGCGCAGGAGCTGCGCACTTGGTCGGCGTTGTTCCGAAAGTACTCGCCCCCACAGGACGTCGTGGCCATCCAAGTTCTCCGCCAATCGGGAGTAAACACCGTTCGCGTGGCCGACGAAGTGAGAAGGAAAGTCCAGGAGCTAGGTTCGCAACTCCCCCCGGGCGTTCAGCTACAAATTGTCCACGACATCTCTGATTTCATCAAAGCTTCCGTCCATTCGCTGCTCGAACATCTGGTTCTCGGCAGCATTCTTGCCAGCTTCATCGTGTGGATCTTCATCCGCAACTGGCGCGCCGTGCTGATCGCGGCCGTTGCGATTCCGGCATCCGTGATTTCCACTTTCACGCTGATGCGCGCAATGGATTTTTCGTTGAACAATATGACGCTTCTCGCACTGACGCTGGCGGTGGGCATCGTGATCGACGACGCCATCATCGTGCTCGAAAACATTTTTCGCTACATGGAAGAGAAGGGAAGAGACCGCATTCAAGCGGCCATCGAAGCGACCAAAGAAATTGGACTGGCGGTCATGGCCACGACGCTCTCGCTGGTGATTATTTTCCTGCCCATTGCGTTCATGACCGGGTATGCGCGGAAGTACGTGAACTCCTTCGGATGGACCATGGCCATGGCCATCATGGTATCGCTGCTGGTAGCCTTCACGCTGACCCCGATGATGAGTTCGCGGATGTTGAAGTTGGGTGGCCGCGAGAAGAAAGCGCACTCCCAAGGATTTCTGCATGCCGTCGATCAGTTTTATCTGAAAACGCTCGGCTGGGCGCTGGCGCATCGCCGCACCATCGTGGTGATCTGCGTGCTGACCTTTCTCTCGACCTTCGGGTTCTATCATTTGGTGGGGCGCGACTGGATCCCCGCGGATGACCAGTCCGAATTGATCAGCTCTTACACGCTGCCCGAAGGCACTTCGCTCGATAGAACCACCAAGCTAGCGACGGAAATCGCGGAGCGCGTCGTGGCGTTGCCTGAAGTAGCGCTGGTCGAGTCCTTTACGCATGGCCCGACGAACCACGCGCATCTTTTCATCGTGCTCGTGCCGCGAAGCGAGCGGAAGCGCACTCACGTCCAAATGGCCACCGAGGTCCGCAGAATCCTTTCGGACTATCACAATATGACCTACAACGTGCGCCTGCCTTCCGTCCTTGGCGGCGAAATTTATTTTCCGATCTCAGCGGTGATTCGCGGACCGGAACTCTCGAAGCTCGCTGAAATCAGCAAAGCGGCGGCCGATCGTATGGCCAAATATCCGGAGCTGGTCGATGTAAATCCAAGCCTCAATCTCAATACGCCGGAGCTGCAGGTAAAAGTGGACCGCCAGCGCGCCGCGGACATCGGCGTGCGAATGACCGACATCAGCGATGCGGTGCGGCTTTTCTATTCCGGCGAAGACGAAATCACGCGCTTTAAGGAAGGCTCCGAGCAATATCCGGTAACCATACAACTCCTGCCGGAGCAGCGCGACAATCCCGACGTTCTCGCCCGCATGATGGTTCCATCTTCGAAATTAGGCCAGGTGCGCCTGGAAAATGTCGCCGCGATTCAGCGTGGCGCCGGGCCCGCCACGTTGCAGCGCTACAACCGCGAGTTTCAAGTGAGCGTCTACGCCAACGTCGCCGCCGGCTATCCGTTGGATCTCGCGGCCGCGCACACCGTCCAGGCCATCAAAGACGTCGGGCTGCCGGCGGGCTATTCGTACCTTTTTTCAGGACAGGTGAAGGTTCTCGAAGAAACCACTTGGAATTTGTTGCTGGCCATGTTGCTGGCCTCCATCTTCATGTACATGGTGCTCGCGGCGCAATTCGAAAGCTTTTCCTATCCGTTCATCATCATGCTGACGCTGCCACTGAGCGTGCCCTTTGCGCTTTTCTCGCTCTGGATGACCGGTCGCGCTCTTAGCCTGTGGAGTGCGTTGGGAATGTTCTTGCTTTTAGGCATTGTGAAGAAAAACGGAATTTTGCAGGTGGACTACACGAACCGCCTGCGCGCCACCGGGATGCGCTTGCGAGAGGCGATTCTCGAAGCCAACCGCGTGCGCCTGCGTCCTATTTTGATGACCACGCTTTCGATCATTGCGGGACTTATACCTGTGGCGATCGGCATCGGCGCCGGCTCGGAGCAGCGCGCGTCCATCGCCGTAACCATTATCGGCGGCCAAACGCTTTGCTTGTTGCTCACACTCCTGGTCGTGCCGGTGGCCTATTCCTACCTGGCGGAACTCGAAGCCGCTCCCTGGAGGGAATGGGCGGCGCGGCTTGTCGGCCGGGTTCGCAGCGCGCCACGACCTTCTGACAACGACTGATTCGCTGCTTCGGCTCGCAAAACCAATCAAGCACAACGTGAAGTCAGTAGCGCCGTGTAGCCGCACGTTTTGCGTTGTGACCCTCTGAGAAAACCGAGGGCTCTTCAGGAATGACTCGCGGCGCGCGCAAAATCAGGAACAATTCGCTGGCCCAAAGCAAAATGTCCAGCAAGCGCGCGCGTTCCAGATTGGTGAGGTTTTCGTAGTGAAGGCTGATTTCGAGCGCTTTTTGGGAGCATTCCTCGATGAACGCGCGCATGGAAGCCAGGTCCACGCGATCTTCGCGAGACTTTTGACCACGCGGGTCAACGGCCTCCAGCCTCGCGTAGCAGCGGAGGAAAAAATGATTCAAGCAAAAAGCCTGTTCATCCAGAGAAGTAGCCGCAGCGCTGTCACAAGCACGTTCGCTGCAGTTATGTTCCGCAGGCTTCGCATTCACCGGACCCCACCTCGCGACTTAGAGTACTCCCCCATTTCATCCGTTTCCCTTTCTTTTTTAAACAGATGCCCTAGGCGACACAGGCGTGCTCCTCCTGAGCCATACTGTCGCTAGTGATGAAGCTCGTGTCAATAGAACTAAACCTGATTGAGAGAGCTTGCGGAGCCGGCAGGTGTGCCAGCAGGTTTTGCGCGCGCAAGCAGCGGTCCAGATAAGAAGCCAGCAGCGCGCGCAGGCTCTGGGCGCAACTCTGTCGCGCTTCGCTTCCTTGCCAGAAGATGGTGACCCTGATCAGACGAGCTTCCGAGTCGGAGACCATCACCAGGCTGCCGGCGAAACCCGCAAAATCCTCGAGCGCGGATTGGATCGCTGCGGGAAGGGCCAGGACGGCGCTCGCGGCTTCCTCGGGCTTGGCCACGAATTCAAAACTGAACGCGGTGAAGGAGTTGACGCCACGAGCCATGGGCGACGCGATTTTACATTGGAGGCGCGAGAGTTCGGAGAAAGCCGCGACGGACTTTCCGGAGTCATTTACCTGGCGAGCAGGAGTTGACACAAAACCTCCATTGGTTTTGGCCTGCCCCTCGGGAAGAGGGGAGGCGCATCCAGCCGTTCAGGGCGGCGCGGATGCGCCTGCTGGGGCACAGGGGGATCGGGGTGGATCCCCCAGGGTAGAGAATCCCGGACATTCCGAGATTTCACGGAGACATAGTGCAGGGCAGGCCGATTTCGTTTCATGACGGTTGTAAGTGACATTTCGCCCGTGCGAGCTTCGATTGCGGGTGAAGGAAAGCGACGATATACTCCATGGCTAATTGCACGAGATGTCTGTGCTTGAATCCGCGAGGCACGCGTGGATTTCTTTGCATTTGACAAGGCTTATCTGGAGAGGCTCCGAAATGGAGATCCGGCAACGGAGCACCATTTCTTTGTCTATTTTGAGAAGCTGCTGCACATCAAGCTGCGGTCGAGAACGATCAGCTCCGACAGAATCGAGGATTTGAAGCAGGAGACGTTCATCCGGGTGATCGCGGCGGTGCGCAAGGAAGGGGTGGTACGGCAGCCGGAACGCTTTGGGGCGTTCGTTAACTCCATTTGTAACAACGTCTTACTGGAGTACTACCGGACTTTCGGGAAGAACCAGCAGATCGATGAGACGCACCAGGACATTCCCGATAAAGTCCTCGACCTGGAGGGAATGATGGTTTCCAGGCAATTCTCGGAGCGCGTGCAGAAGATCGTTGCCGCCCTGCCGGCCCGCGATCGCGACCTGCTGCGAGCGGTTTTTTTGGAGGAAAGAGATAAGGATGCGGTGTGCCGGGACATCGGCGTGAACCGCGATTACCTGCGCGTACTTTTGCACAGGGCGAAGGATAAGTTCAAGGTGGTGTATGAGAAAGAGGGATCGTGAGGTCTTCCCTGGGTGACCGGAACCGGGAATTCGTGAAACGATTTTGGGGTCGCCCGCACTATTTCAACGGAAGGGAGCAATGGACCACGACGAAGCAGTACGTCTACGGGCAGTTGTAAAGTACGTGCTGGGGGAGTTGCCGCAGACCGAGCGGGATTCCTTTGAGGAACATTATTTCGATTGTGGCGAATGTGCACTGGACGTGCGGTCGGCGGCGGCTTTTGCAGACAACGCCAGGAACGTGCTCTCTCAGGAGGCGCGGCAAGCAGTTTTGCAAGATACTGCGGCAGCCGGTCGAAGGTGGCCTGCGTGGTTCAAGCCGATCGTTGCTCTCCCAGCGCTTGCGGTGCTACTGATGGCGCTTGGTTATCAGAGCTTGGTGAGTGTGCCGCATTGGAAGAACGCAGCGATGCGAGCTTCCGCCCCGCGGGTATTGCCCATGCATTCGCTGATCGCAGCGAATTCTCGTGGCGTGAATTCTCAGGCAATGCTCGTCCGGGCCGGCGAACCGTTCGGCCTATATCTAGACGTTCCTGCGGAGCCCGCGTACACGAGCTACGGCCTGAGGCTCGAAGACCCGGACGGGAAGACGAAGATACTGCGCGCGGTTTCTTATTCGGAGGCGCAGAAGACCGTAGTGGTTGAATTCACGCCAGCGAAGCCGGGGGCTTACAAGATTGTCGTACTAGGCTTTAGAGAACAGCTTAGCGACCCGACCCAAGCGCCGGTTCTGGCGACCATGAGATTCGAAGTTGAAGTAGAACATTAAATTCAGTTATTTAACGCGGAGTTAACTACTTTTGTAGAGGATAGACCCATGTCCCCCAGCCCCTTCCGCACGTTTCACTATCACGCGAATGCCCACGTTCTGAGCGCCAGCTTTACGCGGCCGGTGCAGCACTTGGTCGAGGTGCAGGGAGCGAGCTCGCTCCCAACCATCGGAGGGCACGGCAGGGGCCAAGTGGAAGACTTCCGCTTTAACCACCTCCTCTCGATCAAGCGCGGTTATACGCACGTTTCCGGCAGCCCGCAGAAGGTTGAGGTTGAGGGCAAGAGGAAGACGTATTACACCACGTTAGTCACCGCGGTAGCTGAGGGGGTGAACATTTTCGATGTTGTTCACGCTGAACGCATCGTGGCGCGCTTCGCTTCGAGCTACACCCTCGACGACAGCGAGCCGCACTTTACGCTTGTTGGCAGCAAATTTGACAACCTGCAAATCGGCGGGTGCAAGATGGAAATCCCGATCGACGTGAGCCTTTTCGAGAAGATGGACACGTTTGAAGCGGTAAGAAATGAATTCAAAAGCAACGCCGATTTTAGGAAAATGGCTGAGGGTCCGTCCGATGCCGAGAGGAAGAAGCTGGAACTGCCCGAGCACGGAGCCATTCTTTGCTCGATCGTGAACTTAAAAGAAATGAAGACCGAGTGTCCAGGCGTGGTGCGCGAAGGGCACAGCTTTATCATTCCCAAGTTCGGGAGGCTCTTCTTGGGCGAGATCCTCTTGGAGTACAGTCGGCGCACCCTCACCATGGTGCGGTTCGAACTTGGCTCTCCCGTATCGGGCAGCGGCACCGTTGTGCAGCTCAACAGCAACGGCACGCCATGGCCGCCCAGGCCGCTCGTACCCTAAACGATGCGGCACCCGCTACATGCGGTGGTGCTTTGAGGCAAGGGAGTCCCCTCTCCTTCTCCCTACACCTGCGCATGTTCTGCCCCACGCTGACGTTGGCCCTCGGGGTCGTTCTCGCCGCCTCAGGCTGCTGGCGGGCCGCATCGCCTGACGCTACATTTCTCCAGATTCGCGAACAGATGGGCCGGGGGCAGTTGGACGCTGCGGTGCGAGACGTGGACGCTGCCCTCGCCAAGTACCAAGGCAAGAGTCCGGAATGGGCGGCGCGCTTCAGGGTGCAGAAGGCGCATATCCTCATGCAGCGAGGCTCCTATTCCGAATCACTCCAGATCTCGAATGAGCCGCTGCCCCCTTCCCTCGCGCAAAGCGATACTGAGGTAGAGAGAGAGATGCTCCAGGGCCTGGCACACAGCTACCTGCAACAATTCGAACTCGCCGATATAGCGCTATCGGGAGCTGAGAGCATCGCGACCACAATCCAGTCATCATTCCTCGGAGACGTGGCCCAGGCAAGAGGGATCCTGGAAATGGAGCGCAAGAACTACGCGAAGGCGGCCGTGGCCTATCGAACCGCGGCGGCCTTCGCGAAGGAGAGAAATCTGCCTCGCTCCGAACTCATAGCAATGGCTAGTCTGGGAAACATTGCGATCTGGCAAGATCACTATGACGAAGCCGCCGACCGCTTTAGGGCGGCTCTCGAGAAGTCTCGTTTCCTCGGAGCAGCGATATATGAGGCCAAGGCTTTGGGCAACCTCGGGTGGGCCCATTCCGTCGTGGGGGACTATGAAAATGCTGAAGTCTACCTGACCGAGGCGGAAAGCAAATCGGCTCAGACGGGACTAGTGGATGATCGAGCCAGGTGGGTCAGCGCGCTTGCAGAAGCATATTTTCGGCAGCGCCGTTACTCCGAGTCCCGTTCCGCGGAGGAAAAGGCCCTGGCGCAGGCGAGAAAGCAAGACGAAAAGGGAACCCTTACGGGATCCCTGAACACGATGTCGGAAATCGCGCTTGCGACGGGCCGCCTGAACGAAGCCGAGAAGTACAATCGAGAGGCGCAGGGAATCGAGCAGGCCGGGCTCGATCAGTTTGGAACCGCGTCGTCAACAATTATTGCCGGACGCATCGCAGCGGGGAAAAAAGAGTTCGCCAGGGCCGAAGCGATCTTCCAGAGAATCCTTGCCGATTCGTCCGTTGAAACTCCGCTGAAATGGCAGGCGCACGCTCGCTTGGCGGACGTCTACGCTGCGGAACGGCAGCCTGCAAAGGCCGAGCACGAGTTCAATGTAGCCATCGGCACGTTCCAGAGTGCAAGCGACTACGTTCGGCGCGACGAATTCCGGCTGTCCTTTCTCTCCACGGCCATCGAATTCTACGATAGCTACGTAAATTTTCTGATTGACCAGAAGCGCCCGATCGACGCTCTGAAGATCGCGGACAAGAGCCGTGCGCAGACTCTGGAGCGCGGGCTGGCTCTTTCCGCGAACGGCGTCACAAATCGCGCGACAGGTCTCGTTAAGGACTGGAAGGCGCATGGCCCGGCGCAAACTGCTGCGCTTCGACCTCAAGAGGTTGCACGGCGGTGGAACGCAACGCTGCTGTTCTACTGGCTTGGAGAAGAACGCTCTCATCTGTGGGTGATCACTCCGGCAAAAGTCTTTTTGCTACCTTTGCCTCGAAGGGCAGAAATCGACTCCGGAGTGAAATCTTACCTGGGCGCTTTTCCCGACCCGCGCGATCCACTGGAAACGAGCAACGTGGACGGGAAGAAGTTGTACGAGACGCTGATTGAGCCGGCGGAGAAGCTTATCCCGAGAAACTCGCGAGTCATCATTCTCCCGGATGGCGAACTCAATTCACTCAATTTCGAGACGCTTATTGTTCCCGGTGAGAAACCTCACTATTGGATCGAGGACGTCACCCTGTTCACGGGGAACTCCCTTGCCTTGCTCGCCAAGGCTTCCCCCTCTCCCCCTCCAAAGGATGCGAACCTTTTCCTGATGGGTGATGCGCTCCAGGCAAGTCCGGATTTTCCTGCGCTTCCTCAAGCCAGCAAGGAAGTAGGTCTGGTTCAAAACTATTTTTCCGCGGCCCGGCGGACCGTGCTTACCGGCGCGCAAGCTGTTCCTTCGAGATTTCTCTCAGGAAAACCTGAGGAATTCTCATACTTGCATTTCGCGACGCACGGGACCGCCAGCACCACTCGTCCGCTCGAATCGGCTGTGATCCTTTCGCCGGAGGTCGATGGCTACAAGCTCTATGCCCGGGACATCGTCCAGCACCCGGTCGACGCGTACCTGGTGACGATTTCCGCATGCAATGGGGCGGGCATGAAAACTTATGCCGGCGAAGGCCTTGTCGGATTGGCCTGGGCATTTTTGCGCGACGGGGCGCACAGCGTCATTGCCGGTCTCTGGGAGGTGAGCAACGCCTCGACCCCGCAGCTTATGGACGAGCTCTATAAGGGGCTCAGGGCCGGTAAGGATCCCGCAACCGCGTTACGCAATGCGAAGCTCACCTTGGTTCGTTCCGGGGGCAACTACCGTAAGCCTTTCTATTGGGCGCCCTTTCAACTGTATGCGGGGTCATAGACGGCGGAAGTGGTTCCCTGTATTTGCGAACCTTGACTTGACGGCGCCCAATAGCAAGCCTCTGCGCGTTCGTCGGGACTCAAATTCACGCCAAAAGAGGCAGCATGCGCCCAAATACACGCAAATGTGAACTCGACTTTGCTGGGCGACTCGGCGAGACCGACGCTTTCTTAGCGTCTCGCGGCGGGAACGGGCGGCGGCAGATCTCGCACATCCACATACCGGTTGTCGCAATCGGCTATCTCTCAACGGATATAGCGAGGTTTCCACAGCGCTGCACTTGTGTTTTGAGATGAAGTCTGCCTACACTCATTGCCTGCAAGTTTTCGTAAGCCACCTCTACCTGAGAGGGTTTCCTTGGCTTGCGAGAACCGGGTGTGGAGTCTGAGGGAGAAAGTCATGAAGAAACTACTGTCTGCCTGCCTAGCGTTGGCACTGGCGATGTGCTTTGCCTCAACCGCTTGGGGACAAGTAACGGGCAGCTTCTTGGGAACAGTGACAGATAAGTCCGGCTCCGCCGTTGCGGGTGCGACGGTGACGGTGACTTCGCAGGGGACAGGTGCCGTACGGTCGGCGGTAACCGATGAGACGGGCCACTACGTTGTGAATCTCCTGCCGGTTTCAATCTATACGATTCGCGTGGACTTCAAAGGATTCCAGCCGGTAGAAACCAAGGACGTCAAGCTGCAGGTGGATGAGCAGCGCGAAATGGATTTCAGCCTCGCGCTGGCTACGGTAAGCACCTCGGTAGAGGTTGTGGCCAATGCCGTGACCGTGGAAACAGCAAATCCTTCCTTAGGTCAGGTCATTACGTCGCAGGAAGTGGCGCAGCTTCCTCTGAATGGCCGGGATTTTGTGCAGCTTGCGACCCTCACCCCCGGCACCACTCAAGAAACCAGTAATGGCAGCTTTTTTACGAGCAATGCGAGCAGTGAAGTGGCGGCTCGCGGCCCTTTTTCGCTGTCTGTAGGCGGCTCGCGTGCCAATAGCACGGACTGGTTGATCGACGGCGTCGATAACAACGAATTGACTGCGGGCGGCATTGCCATCCTGTCCTCGATTGACTCGCTTCAGGAGTTCAAGGTACTCACCTATAACTATTCGGCAGAGTACGGCACGCGGGCAGGACCGACTGTGCTGCTGACGACGAAGTCAGGGACCAACGATTTCCACGGGTCCTTGTTCGAGTTTCTCCGGAATACTTCCCTCGACGCGAAAAGCTTCTTTGCGGCTTCGACCGAAAAGTTCAACCTGAATCAGTTTGGCGGGACACTCGGCGGCCCGATCCGGAAAAACAAGACCTTCTTCTTCGTTGATGGCGAGCAAAAGGATCAACTGCATGGTCTCCCCTTTCAGGGACTAGTTCCGACGGCAGCGATGCGCAAGGGCGATTTCAGCGCCGATAACTTTGGCAATCCGCTGCCTGCCGGCGACCTTGTAATCGCCAACCCTTACATGACCGGGGCTTCGACCACACCCAACGCACCCAACAGCACCCCCAATCTGCCCAACAACAATGTCTTTTTTCAGTGTGTACCGGGAACCAACCAGCCCATGCCCCTCTTGAGCGCGTCCACGGGACAACAATTCCAAGGCCAGCCGTGCAATGTGATCCCTCAAGGGCTGTGGAATTCGATTGGACAGCAACTGATCGGGCTCTATCCCCTGCCCACCCCTGGCTATAACGTCAACGGAAACAACTTCCAGAGCCAGCCGGTGCGGTCCCTGTATGAGACCAAGTTCGACATTCGGCTGGACAACACCTTTTCAAGCGCGGATAGCCTGTTTGCCCGCTTCAGCTACGATCAGGCAACCTCGTACGTGCCAGGCGGCGCAGCGGGCTTCTTTGCCGAAGCAAACGCCTTCGGAAGCAATCAAGGCATTATCAACCACGCTCGCAACGCAGCCCTTGGGGAGACACACATCTTCACATCGACGACCGTAAACCAATTCAACTTTGGGTATAACCGGATTTTTAACTATATCACGTCCCAAGGAACGGGAAGCTGCGCCTCGGCAAAACTCCAGATCCCTGGTGCAAACCTCGGATGCTCTACGAGCAACACATGCCTAAGCAGCAGTTGCGGGTTAACTTCGACCAACATCACCGGGGGCGGCTATTGGTCCCTGGGCGATCGCGGCTATTCCCCGTTCCAAGGCGGAACAAACATTTTTACAATCAATGACACATTCGACATGACGCGCGGCAAGCATGACGTCAAGGTTGGAATGGGAATCCGCATCAATCAAATGAATGTGCGCGCTGAAGGATTCCAGGACGGATTTTGGGTCATCGGTGGAGCCTGGACGGGCGACAACTTTAACTTCCCGGGGAGTTCGATGGCCGATCTTCTGCTCGGGATGTCTAGCCTTCGCATTCACGACCAAAACCTGAACGGTGATATTACAGGCCGGCGCTGGAAGGTCTTTCGTCCATTTGTTCAGGATGATTGGCGCGTCAACAAAAATCTAACTGTGAACCTAGGCTTAGCTTGGGCGTTGGCGACGCCCATTTCTGAAGCAAAAGGCAGAATGGCGGATTTCATTCCCACGGCCACAAGTTATCACTGGCTGATTCCCTCGCCGGGTTGCACCACGGCCCTTCAAGCGATCGCGACATGCACGAATTCCGGGGCGGGAGCGGGAATCAATATGGACAAATCCGCCCTCGAACCGCGCATCGGCTTGGCCTGGAAAATGTTCGGCAGCGATAAGACGGTGGTGAGGGCAGGCTATGCGATTTACCACGATGCTGCGTGGAGTATGGGCGCTCAGGGACTGTGGCAGAATCCCCCGTACGCCGCCGAATCGTTCGGCATTTCGTTTGGAGGTTGCGCCACGGCGACTGCCTACTGTGCCTCGCTGCCCAACCAGACGCCGAATATTGGTACAGGCCAGATGGTAGGGATCTCGGACGGGTTTCCCATCATCACACCCCCAGTTACACCACTAAATTTTCAGGGCTCGTTTAACACTGAGCCGACCAACCTGAAGATCGGTATGGTCCAACAGTTCAATATAAACGTCGAGCACCAACTGCCAGGGCAAGTTGTGCTGACGGCCGGCTACGCGGGCTCTCGTTCGTCTCATATTCTCAACTTTGGAAACAACATCAACACCGGAGCGCCACTAGCTTGTGCTGGTAGCCCCAGTCCTGCTGACGTGGTACCTGGTTACACTTTGGGTTGTGGCCCCGGCGGAGCCTATTTCCCCGCACCTTACGCTCTGTTTCCGTCGTTTGTGAACATATACAGCATCAACGATTATGGGAGAGCGCATTACAACGCGCTTCAGATAAAAGCGGAAACCAAGAGCTCGAGATACGGGCTCTATGCATTGATCGGGTACACGTATTCCCGCGGGTATGACTCGGGGTATTCCGACGGCTTGAGCACTCCGATCGGAGCCCCTGACTTTCCTCTGCCGGATTGGGGAAAGCTGGATTGGGGCCTCTCCCAGATCAACCTAAACAATAGTTTCACTGCTAGCGTGATTTACGATTTGCCATTTGGAAAGGGCAAGAAATATGGCAGCGGCTGGAACGGCCCGACCAATGCGCTGCTGGGCAATTGGCAGGTGACCACAATTGAGAAAATCACGTCAGGGTTCCCAATCTTCATACTCGACAGCAACCCTAACTCGGGGGCGTCGTTGATTAATATTGGAACCGCATCCCCCGCCGGTCGTGCCAATCAGATCGCCAATCCCTTCGCGCCGGGTATTGTGGCTGCCAATCCCAACCCCCAATGCCAGGTACTGGTTTCGAATGGTGGTCTAGCCCCGAATTCACTATCGAAGTCCTCCGGGTACTACTTTAACCCCTGTGCTTTCGCAACCCCTCCGCCAGGCCAACTGGGAAGCGCGAGTCGTGCTCCAATTTCTGGTCCGGACTTCGTGAACACCGACTTTTCGGTCATCAAGCGGTTCGCGCTGCCGTGGGAGAATATGGGACTGGATTTCCGGGCAGAAATCTTCAATCTCTTCAACCACGCTCAATTTGACACTCCCTCCGCCTTCGGCGGGGGGACAGGCGCAGACATCAATGCTCTTTCTCATTTCGGAAAGTATCCGTCGACGGTGAACAACCCACGACTGGTGCAGTTCGGGCTTAAACTGACGTTCTAGCCCGGGGTCACAACTCGCGGCGAAAAACTCTTCTTGGCCGACCCGCTGGCGTTCTGGTGGGTCGGTTGCTTTTTGGGGCGGCGAGGATACAGGGAGCACACTTGAGGCAATCCGGAGCCGTTGCCAGCAGTGGGAGGTGTTAAGGCTCCAGTTGTTTCAACTGCGTTTTTGCCTGGGGGTGGTCCGGATGTTGCGCGAGGAGTTGCTCGAGAATTGCCTTGGCTTTTTCACGGTCACCCACGATGACATAGACGCTCGCCAGATTCAGATACGATTGGTCATACGCAGGCGCGACGCGAATCGATTCTTCGAAGCTGCGAATTGCTGCTGCCGTGCGCTGCGTACGGAGATAGAGAATCCCCAGGTTGTTCAATGCTTCGGGATAAGCCGGCCGAGCCGCCAGCGCTTTTTCGAGGTACTCGTGGGCACGATCCGTATCGTTCTGTTGGGCGTAAACCATCCCGAGGCTGTAATTGGCCTCAGGGTCATCGGGGTTCAGAGTAAGCGCGTGTTTCAGGGCGCGTTCCGCCTCGGGCCAGTCCTTTTCTTGCCGATACGCATTGCCAAGATTGAGCAAGGCGATGGCATGTTCGGGATCAATCTGAAGCGCATGCTGGAAGCGCTGAATCGCGACATCGGTGTTTCCTTCGCGAGCCGCCAGGATGCCCAGATTGTTCCACGCATTCGGCAGAGTGCCTGGATAGCTGGCGTGCAGTTGCAGCGTCTTCTCAAAGCAATCTCGAGCTTCCTTCGATTTATTCTGCTGCAGAAACGCACTGCCAAGGCCGTAGAGTGCTTCCGCGCTTGTCGGATCGTTCTTCACGGCTTGTTGCAAAAAGGCTTCCGACTGCTCGTAATAACCGCGCTCAAAAAAGACGAAACCAAGAGCCAGATAATTTCGCCCAAAGTCATACGACTCAGCCAACCCGGGGAAGGGAAGCGCCTTGGCTAGGCGCTCCGCGTCGGTTTGGGGAATGTTCTTGAAGTCCGCCTCGAAGCGGTCGATTACCGGCGGCCCCTGATAGATTTTCACTACGTTTCCGCCCGGGTCGAGGAGAAAGGAGATCGGCACACTCATATCGCGGTGGCGATCAAACAGTTGGCGATA
>Ga0182038_10000798_pt1 | contig 16385 bp, 14 predicted proteins | sample sta12Can44000108_FD_125976 | JGI IMG/M metagenome (GOLD analysis project Ga0182038, IMG submission 125976) | Lab enrichment of tropical soil microbial communities from Luquillo Experimental Forest, Puerto Rico - statanox.12C.anox.44.000.108 | ecosystem: Environmental > Terrestrial > Soil >...
AGGCCTCGGAGAGCCTCTCTTCGGAAAACTCGGCGAGCGGCGCGTACACGTCGAACACCCCGGCATTGCCGACAAAGATGTCGAGGCGGCCAAAGGCCTCGACGGTTTCTGCTATGGCTCGCTTGTTGTCCGCGAGTTGGGCGACGTCGCCGGCGCGGGCGACCACTGCACTGCCGAACTCAGAACGCAATTGCTCGGCTCTGGCCGCGACGCGGTCCAGGACCCCGACACGCGCACCCTCTTCGACAAATCGCGCCACCACGGCTCGGCCGATGCCCGAGCCCCCACCCGTAACCAGCGCTACCTGCCCATCGAGCCAACCCATCGCTAGCTCCTCCTCTCAGGCACCGACCGCGCGCGGTGGGTTGTCATCCTCCCCGGGGTCGGCCGGTACGTCGATCTTCGCCTCTCGGTCTCGTCATGGCAAGTGACGCAAATCCCCACGCGAATCCTGTTGCCATGCGCCGAATGGCATCGGGCGGCGTTTCGTTTCAGAGTGGTAATTACGCAGGCAGCAGGAGGCAGTCATGAGCGAAGAGAATAAGGACCCCGCCGGACCCGATTTGGCGAATGGGGTCCCCATCGCGGACCTCGCCGAGGACGGCATGATTTTGGGGCACGTCAACGCCGAAGCGGTATTGCTCGCGCGCAGTGGCGGAAAGCTGTTCGCAGTCGGCGCGGAATGCACCCATTACCATGGGCCGCTCGTCAAGGGAGTGCTCGTCGCCGACACTGTCCGCTGCCCGTGGCACCACGCCTGCTTCAGTCTGCGCACCGGTGAGGCGGTGCGCGCGCCGGCGCTCAGCCCGGTCGCGTGCTGGCGGGTCGAAGAGCGCGACGGAAGGATCTACGTCCGCGTAAAGCTGGAGCCGGCCGCGCGGCCGACGCGAATGGCAGCGCAGGGCGACCCAGAGTCGGTCGTCGTCATCGGCGGTGGTGCCGCGGGAAACGCCGCGGCCGAGATGCTGCGGCGCGAAGGCTACGCCGGCGCGGTCACGATGCTGAGCGCCGACGACTCGAGTCCTTACGACCGGCCCAATCTCTCCAAGGACTTTCTCGCAGGCACGGCACCTGAAGAATGGATACCGCTGCGCCCGCCCGAGTTCTACGCCGAGCGCGCGATCGAGCTAAAGCTGGGTGTCCGCGCAACGGCGATCGATGCGAAGGTCCGCGAGGTCCGGCTCGCCGACGGCAGCCGGCATCATTACGGCGCGCTGCTGCTGGCCACCGGTGCGGTACCGGTACGGCTCGATGTCCCTGGCAGCGATCTGCCGCATATCCATTATCTGCGCACACTCGAGGACAGCCGGGCATTAATCGCTGCGGCGGCGAGCGCGGGTCGCGCGGTCGTCATCGGGGCGAGCTTCATCGGTCTCGAGGTCGCGGCGTCATTGCGCGCCCGCGGGCTCGATGTGCACGTCGTCGCCCCCGAGGCGCGGCCGATGGAAAACGTGCTCGGCCAGGAAGTCGGTGACCTCGTGCGCAAGGTCCACGAGGAGCATGGCGTCGCCTTCCATCTCGGTACCACACCCGCTGCATTCGATCGCAGCCATGTCACGCTGCAGAGTGGCCAACGGCTCGATGCCGACTTCGTTGTCGTCGGCATCGGCGTGCGGCCCGAGATGGTGCTGGCTGAGCAGGCTGGCATCGCCGCCGATCGCGGTGTCACCGTCGACGCGTATCTCGAGACTAGCATTCCCGGTATTTGGGCCGCCGGCGACATCGCAAGATGGCCGGACCGGCTGAGCGGCGAGCAGATCCGCATCGAGCACTGGGTGGTCGCCGGGCGGCAGGGCCAGACGGCCGCCCGCAACATGCTCGGTGCGCGCGAACGGTTCGACGCGGTGCCGTTCTTCTGGACCCAGCAGCACGATTTATCGCTTTCTTACGTCGGGCACGCCGCGAAATGGGACCGTATCGAGATCGACGGAAGCCTCGCGGCCAAGGACTGCACAGTGAACTACCGGCAGGGCAGCCGCAAATTGGCGGTGCTGACGATCGCGCGCGACCGCGATAGCCTCGCCGCCGAGATCGAGCTCGAAAGGATGATTGCGGCGGGAAGCTGACGACCGCCTCCAGCGCGAAAAACAACGAAAATCTTCTTCCGCCCTGCTCGCAGGTCGAGACTGCTCCTACCAAGCGGTTGATAACAAAAGGTAAGTGGACAAGAAGCGCAGAAAATAACAACGAAATTCGACCTGGCCTAGGGAGGCGTATCAACGAATTCGATCACGCAGCAGGGGGAATTTAATTCGTTGATCGGAGCCTTGGGTGCCGGGCTCGGCAGGCTGTGGAGAACCGAGGATATGCTAGACTTCGTCGGTGTAGCCATAAGGGTGCCCGACGGATGGAGAGGCCCGGCGCCGGCGCCGCCGTGTTGATGCCGCGTGAGAACGGCCGCGGGGCCTCGCTGTCGATCCGGCTCAGCGCGGTGATCGTGACGGCGACGATCGACGAGCCGCGCGTGCTGACGGTGCGCATCGGCCACGACCCGATCGAGGCGTTGCCGTCTGGCCCGTTGGAGGTCGAGCATCGCACCCTCGAGGTCGGGCTGCGCGCCTGGGTCGAACGGCAGACGGCCCAAAAACTCGGCTATGTCGAGCAGCTCTATACCTTTGGCGACCGCGACCGCGTCGAAGACGCGCGGGCGGGTCGCGCGCTGACGGTGGCCTATCTGGCGCTCGTGCGCGAAGCGCGGCCGGGCGGCGTTGGCGAAGCGGTGTGGCAGAGCTGGTACCGCTATTTTCCCTGGGAGGACTGGCGCGCCGGCCAGCCAGCGACGCTCCCGTCGCTCGAAGCCCGTCTCGGCGCATGGGCGAAGCAGGCCGCGAGCGAGACGGAACAGCGGCTGCGCGCAGAAAGGCTGGGTCTCGCATTCGCCCGATCCTGGAATGAGGAGCTCGTCCTCGAACGCTATGAGCTGCTCTACGAGGGGGGCCTGATCCAGGAATCTTGGCGCGATCTCGGGAGGCCAACCCAGCCCGGCGACGGGTTGGTGTTCGGTGTGCCGATGGCGGCCGATCATCGGCGGATCCTCGCCACTGCGATCGGCCGCCTGCGCGGCAAGATCAAATATCGGCCGGTGGTATTCGAGCTGATGCCGCCGGCTTTCACGCTGTTGCAGCTGCAGCGCACGGTCGAGGCGCTGTCGGGTGTGCGACTGCACAAGCAAAATTTCCGGCGGCTCGTCGAGCAGCAGGGTCTGGTCGAGGAGACCGGCGGGATCAGCGCGGAAACCGGCGGCCGGCCGGCACGGCTCGTGCGCTTCCGGCGCGAGGTCCTGCTCGAGCGTCCGGCACCCGGACTGCGGCTGCGCGCCGGGCGCCGTGTGACAGTATCTTGACAGCGGGCATCGGCGACTTATTCTCATATCTAGCATAATTGGAGGCCGGGCGAATTCCGCCCGGCTTTTCCAGACTCTGGTAATGCTCAGAATGAGTATAATGGAGGAGATAACGATGCTCCAAACCGTTTCCCCGACCCCTACCGCCGCGTTGCCGATGCCCGAGCTCTACCGACGGGTGGAGCGGCACATCCCCCCCTTCGAATGGAAGATCCTGGCCGATGACATCGCCGCCATCCTGCGGCTCAAGGACGAGCGCAATGCGGTCGTCCTGGCGCACAATTACCAGACACCGGACATCTTCCACACGGTCGCTGACATCGTCGGCGACAGCCTGGCGCTGGCCCGCGAAGCCGAGCGCACCGATGCCGACGTGATCGTGCTGGCCGGTGTTCATTTCATGGCCGAGACCGCCAAGCTCCTGAACCCGGAGAAGACGGTGCTGATCCCCGATCTCGAAGCCGGCTGCTCGCTCGCCGCCTCGATCACCGCTGCTGACATCCGGCTGCTGCGCGAGCGGCACCCGGGGGTACCGATCGTGACATATGTCAACACCTCGGCCGCAGTGAAGGCCGAGTCCGATGTCTGCTGCACATCAAGCAACGCCAAGAAGATCATCGAAGGGCTCGGAGTGCCGAAGGTGATCATGTTGCCCGACGAATATCTGGCGCGAAACACGGCAGCGCAGACCAAGGTCGAGATCATCGCTTGGAGCGGGCATTGCGAGGTGCACGAGCGGTTCACCCCCGAGGACATTCGCAGCCTGCGCGAGAGCCATCCGGGGATCATCGTGCTGGCACATCCCGAATGCCCGCCCGAGGTCATCGCCGAATGCGACTTCAGCGGCTCGACCGCAGCGATGGCCGGCTATGTCGGCAAGGAGCGGCCTGCCCGCGTCGTGCTGCTGACCGAATGCTCGATGAGCGACAACGTCGCGCTCCAGTACCCCGATCTCGAATTCGTGCGGCCGTGCAATCTGTGCCCGCACATGAAGCGGATCACCCTGCCGAAGATCCGGCACAGCCTCGAAACCATGACGCACGAGGTCACCGTCGACCCGGCGATCGCGGGTCGGGCGCGCCATACCGTCGAGCGCATGCTGGCGATGGGCTGACGGCCTCGAAATGACGATGCGGCTGATCATCGAGCCGATTGTACGGGCGGCTTTGCTCGAGGATTTGGGCCGGGCCGGCGACATCACGACCGAAGCGGTGGTCCCCGCCGAGGCGACAGTCGAGGCGGTAATCGCGGCACGTCAGCCGGGTGTCTTGGCCGGGCTCGATGCGGCACTCCTCGCCTTTGAACTGCTCGACCCGACATTGCGGATCGAGCGGCTGTGTGAGGATGGCGACAGGATTTCGCGCGGCGAGGGGGTCGCCAATCTCAGCGGCCGTGCGTGGGGCGTGCTCAGCGCCGAGCGCGCCGCGCTCAACCTGCTGAGCCGCATGTCAGGGGTCGCCACGGCGACCCGGGTATTGGCGGACGCGATAGCCGGCTACAAGGCCAAAATCGTCTGCACCCGTAAGACCACCCCGGGATTACGGATGCTTGAAAAAGAAGCGGTGCGGCTCGGCGGCGGCGCCAACCATCGCTTCGGGCTCGACGACGCGATGCTGATCAAGGACAACCACGTGGCGCTCGCGGGCGGCGTGCGCCAAGCGCTAGAGCGGGCGCGGCGGCATGCCGGGCATCTTGTCAAGATCGAGCTCGAGGTCGACACCCTCGACCAGCTCGCCGAGGCGCTCGGGGTCGGGGTCGACGCCGTGCTGCTCGACAACATGCCGCCCGAGACCCTGCGCCGGGCGGTCTCCATGGTCGACGGCCGGGCGGTTACCGAAGCCTCCGGGCGGATCACTCTCGAAACGGCACCCGACATCGCCGCCACCGGGGTCGACCTGATCTCGTCCGGCTGGATCACCCACAGCGCCCCAATCCTCGACCTCGGCCTCGATATCGCAGCGTGACGGACGGCGACGCAGGCTTGCTTCGGTCGCCGGCGAACGTCGGCGTGAAGCGCGCGGCGGCCGCTATTTTGCAGCCGGGCTGGTAGGTGAGACCGCTGCCGGGTTGTCTACCCGCTTCTTGACTTTTTTCATTCCGTCGATCACCTGCGTGAAATTCTCTTCACCGGCTATGTTGAGCAGAGCGTATCCGGCTGCCATCGTCTTCAGTATCGGCGGCCAATCCGCGAAGCCCGCGCGATATTGCCCGATCACTTCGGCGATTTCCGTCTTCTCCGGCTGTGACAGGTTTTGAAACGAAAGCAGGGAGCTGACAATATAACGGGCGGCAAACTCGAAATCGTCGAAATCGGCCAATTCAGTCAGGACCAAGCCTTGCCGCCGCGTACCGCGCCAACGGTCGATTTTCCGGTCGAATACTCGCAACAGGCTGTCAACAATCACCACCGGGCCAATCGGAATGTCGGCGCCGGCATCGGTACGGAAGGTGAACAGGTTTGAGCGCGAGAGGGTTATGGCCGCGGTACCGGCGACAATGGCGGTCATCAATTCGTCCCCGACGACCTTCGGGAAGAGATTGGGGTAACTGAGCAGCAAGCCCAGAGCGCTCAGCGACAGCAAGCCATTGATCACTATGTAGAACAAGCCGAAGCGATTGAGCGCAGCCCGCAGCGGCTCGTCCCGGTATCGAGTTACGATCTCTGTGAAACCGGTGGCGGTGCCGAGAATAAAGCACAGCGGCGCCTTGTCCCGTCGGCGTCAGCTACGCCGAGACGAACCGAGCGCCGGCCTCGGTGATCGCGATCTTGTGGTCCAGCTTCAGCGGGTCGCGTTCGATCATCCTGACGAGCTGGCGCTTTTCCAGCACGTCGACGACCTTGTTTGCGACATCGAGCGGAATCTTCGCCTTATCGACCACGGAATAGAGGGACGCCGGCTGCCCATCCCTAAGGGCGTCGAGAACCGGCCCGGTAAATGCCAACACCGCGTCCTCGAGATATTCATCGGCTGATCCCGTCGCCCGGGCCCCGGCGCTGCTCTTTTCGGTGGACGACTTCAGAAAATCGAGCCCGAGCCGCTCCTTGATGTTCATCGTCTTTCTCCCAATCGCCAGTCGGTTGTCAGATGTTAGATGGCGCCAAGCCGCGATAAGCTGCAACCCCGAACGACCGTAGAGAATCTTGCTGCGAAGTTCCCTATGCACTGCTGGGGTCGGGGAGCGGGTCGAGCGGCCAGATCGGGCGGCGGACCCGGGTGAAGAGCTCGGGCGTGTAGATCTCCGAGCACAACGCGCCGGTGTCGACGAGCACGACCTCGCGCGCGATCGGCCCGAAGGCGGCGCGGAAATGCTGCATCGATTTGACCGCGACCGTGCGGTAACGGGTCGGGTCGACGCCGAGCGAGGTGAACTGGGCGAGATCGGTCGCCTGACCGTTATTGGTGATGACGATGATGTCGATGCCGCCGACGCGGAACACCATCGAGCGCCCATAATTGCGCTCGACCCCGCCGCCCATCGGCCCGTACGCGATAAACCGACCGGTGGTCAGACACACAACCTCTCCATGCAAGGCGAGCGGCCCGCCGCCCATGGCTGGATCAGTCTTGCCGCCGAGGGTCAGCGTGGTCTTGGCGCCAATCCCGGCTTTCACTCCTTGTTGTACCGTCTCGGGATCGCAGATCGCGTGGAAGGCGATGCTGTCGACCCCGGCCTCGACGAGGCCCTTCAGGAACGCGGTTGCGTCGCCATAGCCGCCGCCACCCGGATTGTCGGTGTAGTCCGCCACAACGAGCGGCTGGTCGCCGGGCGCCCCTTGGCGGGCGAGCGCCACCGCCTCGGCGACCGACAGCAATTTGACCGTCGTGAAGTCGCGCGTCGCCCAGGCGTGATCCATGAATTCCTCGGCGATTGCCTGGCCCCGCGGCATGTTGCCGTCGACGGTCACCGTCACCGAGGGGCCGACATCATGGATATTGGCACGGCTGAACCCCGCACAGATGCTGACGACCAGCGCTTCGCCACTCTTCTCGAGTGCCTCGCCGCGTCCGATCAGCTCGGCCATCGGACCCTGCTCGGTGCGGCCGTGGTCGAGCCCGTAGAGCATCGGTCGCCGAGCGATCACGGTCAGCGGCCGGATTTCGCCGCGCATCGCCCGCTCCAATAATGCGGCACCCTGCCAGGCCCGTTCGTACTGGTCGATATGCGGATAAGTCCGGTAGGCGATCAGCGCATTGGCGTTGTGGGCCATCTGCTGCGTCACATTGGCGTGCAAGTCGAGGGTGACGACGACCGGCACCTCGAGGCCGAGCCGGCGGCGCAGCCGCGCCAGAAACTCGCCCTCGGCATCCTCGTAGCTGTCGCTGACCATCGCACCGTGGAGATGTAAAAGCGCGCCGTCGATTGGCCCTTTCGCGTCGACCGCGCCGAGGATCATTCCCGTGACCGTCTCGAACGCATTGTCGGTGACCGTGCCGGACGGGTTGGGGTTGGCGGAGACTGGGTGAACTAAGGTCCAGCCAAACCTGTCAGCTGCCTCGAAGGTCGCGCCAAAGGCCGAGCGCGTGCCCCGGAATGCCACCGGGATCTCGTTCTCCATGTGGAAGTCGCGTTGGCGAAACATCGCCATGTCCGTCGGCACGCGGCTGAAGGTGTTGGTCTCATGCATGAACCGGGCGGTCAGAACGCGTGGCACGAGGCACCTCCACAGAAAGATTTTCGGTCTCGGCGATCAGCGAGGCGATCGTTACCTGCATCGCCGCGGTTTCCGCCTCGACGATCCGATCCATCGCCGGCCCCACCTGCCGTTGCCACGGGGTCGAGACTTGCTCGGTCCAGCGGCCGGCGAGCGGCAGGTGCAAGGCCTCGTAGAGGTCCTGCAGGGTGGCACTTTCCAGGCTCCAAGAGAGCACCCAGCGACCCGACTGGGTGTGGGCCGCGAAGCCGGCCTCGGCGAGGGGCTTGATGTGCTGGTCAATCACCGTTGTCGTCACGCCCAGCTCCTCGGCGAGCGCCGGCGTCGACCTTTTCTCGCCGCGCCGCTGCGCTCGCGCTAGGGCCGCGAGCAGGGCCAGGCCCAGACCGAGACCCATTCCGCCGACGGAAACCTGGCCGATCCGTCCATCGATTCGCCAATTCGGCAGGGCGGCGGCAACGACCGCACCCACCAGTACCGCCATCCACGCGATATACATCCATAGGAGGAAGATCGGAATGATAGCCAGCGTGCCATAGACCGTGCTGTAGAAGGAGGTGGCGCCGATGTAGATCGAGAACCCGATCTTGAGGATCTCGATCGCTAGGGTTGCGATCATCGCCCCCAGCGCGCCGTCCCGCCAGCGCACTGCGCAATTTGGGATCAGCCCGTAAAGCAACGTGAGAGCGAGGAATTCAAGTAAGGCTGGCACCGCACGCGCCAACCCATGCAGCCAGCTGCTCGCGAACCACGCCAGCGCTTGCTGGCCAAAGCCCGCCTGGCGCGCCGCGATCTCGAAATAGGTCGAAAGCGACAGGCTGACCCCGATCAGCAGCGGGCCGAGCGTTATCAATGTCCAGTATGCGAGGAGGCGTTGCACCCAGGGACGCGGTGCCGTGACGCGCCAGATCAAGTTGAGCTGATCCTCCACCGTGACCAGCAGCAAGACGCCGGTCGCTAGGATGCCGGCGACGCCGATCGCGGTGGTCTGCGTTGCCGAATCGGCAAAGGCGCGGAACCACCAGGCCGCCTGCGACCCGATCGACGGCACGAAATTTTCCATGACAAGCCCGAGCAGCTGATCGCGCACCGGTGCGAAGATCGGGAAGCTCGACAACGAGCCGAGGGCGATGACCGCCAGCGGCACAAGCGAGACCAATGTCGTGTAGCTGAGGGCGCCGGATGCTGCAAAGCAGCCGTCCGCATTGAATCGGCGCAAGGAGTAGAGCGCGAAGGCGGTAGCCGTCATCGCGGCATGCCGCAGCTTTCCGCTCCGCCGGGTCGCTCGACTCTCTGCCTCGGCGGTGCACATCGCGGAAACCTTAGGTGCCTCTCTGTTGCTAAACAAGGAGCGGGGAGAGACGTGCTCCTGGGAGACCCTGATTGGCCCCGGCCCGTTCGTTCGTGTAGGATGAATTGAACCGCGAGGACTGGGGAAGACGATGCCGCTGATGGCGGGAAAGCAAGGCCTCATCATGGGTGTCGCCAACGAGCGCTCGCTCGGCTGGGGCATCGCCAAAACATTACGCGCGCATGGTGCGGCGCTCGCGTTCACCTATCAAGGAGAGGCGCTGGGCAAGCGAGTGCGGCCGCTTGCCGAAAGTCTCGATAGTGATTTCGTCCTGGACGCCGATGTCGCCTCGGGGGAGAGTCTCGATGCGGCATTCGCGGCGTTGACCCGGCGCTGGGGCCGGCTCGATTTCGTCGTTCACGCGATCGCCTTCTCCGACAAGGAAGAGCTGAAGGGAAAGTATCTCCAAACGACACGCGCCAACTTCCTGCGTACTTTGGAGATTTCGTGCTATTCGTTCACCGATGTCTGCCGACGCGCCGTGCCGTTGATGACGGCCGGCGGCAGCCTGTTGACATTGACCTATGCCGGGGCCGAGCGGGTTATGCCGCATTACAACGTCATGGGTGTGGCGAAAGCGGCGCTCGAGGCCAGCGTGCGCTATCTCGCGACCGATCTCGGCGGCGACAACATTCGCGTCAACGCAATTTCAGCCGGCCCGATCAAGACCTTGGCTGCTTCGGGGATCGGCGATTTCCGCTATATCCTGAAGTGGAACCAGCTCAACTCGCCATTGAAGCGCAATGTCACGATCGAAGATGTCGGGGGTGCCGGCCTCTATTTGTTGAGCGATCTTTCCGCCGGCGTTAGCGGAGAAATTCACCACGTCGATTGCGGCTATCACGTGGTCGGTATGAAGGCGGTCGATGCCCCCGACATCTCGGTGGTGTAATGGCGGGCAACTCGTTCGGCACCCTGTTCCGTTTCACGACTTGGGGCGAGAGCCACGGGCCGGCGATCGGGGTGGTCGTCGACGGGGTGCCGCCGCGCCTGCCGCTCGCCGAGCCCGACATCCAGCAGTGGCTAGACAAGCGTAAGCCCGGTCAATCGCGCTATACGACACAGCGGCAGGAAGAGGATCTGGTGAAGATCCTCAGCGGCGTCTTCGACGGGGTAACAACCGGGACGCCGATCCAGCTGATGATCGAGAACACCGACCAGCGGCCGCGCGATTATCGCAACATCGCCGACCGCTTCCGCCCGGGTCATGCCGACTACACCTATTGGAAGAAATACGGGGTCCGCGACTACCGGGGCGGCGGCCGCGCCTCGGCGCGCGAGACGGCCTCGCGCGTAGCGGCGGGGGCGATCGCGCGCAAGATCCTCGGCCCCGGGGTGACTATCAGAGGCGCGCTCGTCCAAATCGGACAGCATCCGATTGATCGCAAGGCATGGGATTGGCGCGCCATCGAAGACAACCCGTTTTGGTGTCCGGATGCCGCGATGGCGTTGCGCTGGGCCGACTATCTAGACACCGTCCGCAAGGCTGGCTCGTCGGCTGGCGCAGTCATCGAAATCGTCGCCAGCGGTGTCCCGGCAGGGCTCGGCGAGCCGATTTACGACAGGCTCGACGGAGATCTGGCGCGCGCGCTGATGACGATCAACGCGGCGAAAGGGGTCGAGATCGGCAGCGGGTTCGCCGCGGCCACGCTCAAAGGTGAGGACAACGCCGACGAGATGCGGATCGACGGTGGCAGGGTGGTGTTCCTGTCGAACAACGCCGGCGGCATTCTCGGCGGGATCTCGACGGGGCAGGACATTGTCGCCCGGTTCGCAGTCAAGCCGACGAGCTCGATCCTCAATCCGCTGCGCACTGTCGATGTCGACGGGAACGAGGTCGACATCTCGACCCATGGCCGGCACGACCCTTGCGTAGGAATACGGGCCGTTCCGGTCGGCGAGGCCATGGTGGCGTGCGTGCTCGCCGACCACCTATTGCGCCATCGCGCGCTGACCGGAGACGTCTGACGGCATGCGCCGTCTCGTGGTCGGGTTTTTTGCAGCGGTCGGTTTTCTGACGGTATTGGCCGTCTTTGGCGCGTTTCTGCTAACCAAGCAACTGAAGCCGGTTGTCACCCCGCTTGCCGACAACATTATCCTGACCATAGACCTGACGCAGGGTCTCGCAGAAGGGCCTCGTCAGGACCGCCTGTTTCGGCTCCTTGTCGGCAGCGAGCCAACCCTGCGTGACGTCCTCGACGGGATCGAGACCGCATCGGGTGATCCGCGCGTCAAAGTGCTTCTCGCGCGCGTGGGCGATGACGAGCTTGGTCTCGGCAAAATTCAGGAATTACGTGATGCGATCGGGGCGTTTCGGGGGAAAGGCAAGTTTGCTTTAGCCTTCGCCGACAGCTTTGGTGAGTTCGGTCCCGGCACGCGGCCCTATTATCTCGCCACGGCGTTCGAGGAGATCTGGCTGCAGCCGATGGGAAATGTCGGCCTGACCGGTCTTTATACCGAGATCCCTTTCTTTAAAGGGACCCTAGATCTAATCGGGGTCGCCCCGCAATTCGACCATCGCGAAGAATTCAAGACCGCGATGAACAGCCTGACCGAAACCAAGATGACGCCGCCGCATCGCGAAGAGGTCGACGCGCTTCTCGGTTCGATCGCAGGGCAGATCATCCATGGGATCTCGGAGGGCCGCAAATTACCGGAGGCCGATGTGCGCGACGCGATCGACCGCGGCCCCCTCCTTGCCGATGAAGCCCGTCAAGCAAAGCTCGTCGATCGCCTGGGTTATCGTGACGAAGTCATCGCCCATGCGCGCTCACGCGCGGGGTCCGCTGCCGAGCTGACCAGCTTGACTACCTACCTCGATCGCGCCGGGCGGCCGCATAGCGAGGGTGCCACGATCGCGCTGATTTATGGCTCGGGCCTGATTCAGCGGGCCGCGAGTTCGACAAATCCGCTAACCGAATCGAATGTGATGGCGGCGAGCGAGATCAGCCGCGCCTTTCGCGCCGCGGTGCGAGATCCTGCCGTACGCGCGATCCTCTTCCGCATCGACAGCCCGGGCGGCTCGGTCGTTGCCTCGGAGTCGATCTGGCGCGAGGTGGTCTTCGCGCGCGAGCGCGGCAAGCCGGTTGTCGTATCGATGGGCGACGTTGCCGGTTCGGGTGGCTACTACGTGGCCGCTGCAGCCGACAAGATCGTGGCCGAGCCGGCAACATTGACCGGCTCGATCGGCGTTCTCGCCGGCAAGCTTGTGGTGTCCGATCTATTCCAGAAGCTCGGCATGTCGACGGACTCCGCGCAAATCGGCGCCAACGCCGCGATGTACAGCAGCACCTCCGACTTCTCGGCTCGCGCCCACAACCGGCTCGAGGCGTTCCTCGACGAGACCTACCGGGGCTTTAAGGATCACGTTGCGTCTGGACGGCACATGACGCAAGAGGCGGTTGAAGAGATCGCCAAAGGCCGGGTCTGGTCGGGTGAGGATGCTAAGGCGCGCAGTCTCGTCGACGAGCTCGGCGGTAGCGCCACGGCACTCCGCCTCGCCAAGGAAGCGGCCAAGCTGGCGCCAGACGCGACGGTCAAGCTCACGGTTTTCCCGCGCGAAAGGGAAGCGTTCGAAATCATCTATGACCGGCTCTTCGGCAAAGAGCGCGACGGCGAAGACGGCGGGCCGAGCTCCGGGTCAATTGAGCGCTCGCTGAAAGCCGCGCAGCCGCCGCTGCAGCGCCTACAAATGCTGCTCGACAATTCTGCCGTGCTGACGATGCCGCCAATCGGCCCCGTCAGATAGCGCGTCCGCCGCCCGATTCGGCAGGGTAGCGCCGCCTCTCCAGTTTCCCTGCCGCGCGGGAAAACTCAGGGTAAAAATTTTTCGGAACTCCCTCCGCGCCGAAAAATCGCGTCGGATCATCGACTTGGGCACGACGTTCGACAAGAATCGAGAGTCTGGCAGGGAACCGGCAGGGAAACCCGAAAACCCTCGGATCGCCGTTGGGCATCGCCCGATCATTGCCGGTACAATAATTTATGAATTGATAATTACGCATGGTCCTACTAGATAGTGCGGAACTTCGCTGCGGCAATAGGCGGCGGTGTCGCCCGCGCCGCGCCGGGTGAAAAGGATGGGGAGCCCCATGTCCCACAACCAGCGCGATTACGAGGTCGGCCGCGGCAAGCCGCCGATGCACAGCCGATTCAAGAAGGGCCAGTCCGGCAACCCGCGCGGACCGCGCCCGAAACACTTGCCGGCGCTGCTGGTCGAGGCGCTCGACGAGCCGGTGGTCGTGACCATCGATGGAGAGCGCCGCGAGATCACCAAGCGCCGATGGACGCAAGTTCACGGCGGAGTTATCCGGCGCCCCGAGGGCGCGCCATCGCGAGAAAAATCGGCTGCGCTTTGCCGCGCTCTTTGTCATCCCGGCGAAGGAGGTGTGAAGAAACAAGCGTTGCCTGGATCCGAGCCGCAGAGTTCTCCCTCGCCCCGCTCGCGGGGAGAGGGGTGGGGTTAGGGGTGCCTTGGCGTCATTCATCACAGGGCGCCGTTACCCCTCAACCGGAATCCGCGTTTAGGCATGCAGATTCCGACCTCTCCGCGCAAGCGGGGCGAGGTGGCAGCGCGCGATGCCAATTCTTTCACATGCTCGAAGGCCGGGATCGATTTTCGCGATGTTGGGGTGGACGGCCCCCCTACGGCCTCGGATGTGCCAGACTGTGAATGTGTCTCAACACAGCCAGGGGGCACCGGCCCTTCGCCGGTGTGACGAGGCGAGTGGTACTGACGTCAAACGGCTGAAAGACGGGGCGCTGGACCATCATAGTAACGACGACAAAATTGATGAGGGTCATCTCGACTTCGTCGGATGGCCATCCGTCGCAGACTGACCGCTGCCGCTATTAGCCGCGGTTCACTCGCTCTCCTTGAATGTCGACCCAGAATGGTCAACCCGGGCCGCTGTCATCCCGGCATTTGACCATGCGGAGCGGCGTGTAGGTCAGCGCGGTCGTGCCGTCATGCTTGACGACCCGGACCCTGGTGCGCACCAGCCCGCGGTCGGGGCGGCCCCTGCTGCGGCGGGCTTCGATAACCTCGCATTCGGCATGTACTGTGTCGCCGGCAAAGACCGGGTTCTCGACATTGAGCTCCATATGCAGGAAGGCGAGACCGGTGTGCTGCATCGTCGACTGCACCAACAGGCCCTCGGCAAAGGCATAGACGAGCGCCGCCGGCGCGAGCCGCTGCTTGGTGTCGCGCTCACGCGCCAGAAATTCGAGATTGGTGAATAACACCTCGACCATGCCGGTACAGTTGACAAAGTTGGCGATGTCGGTCTCGGTGACCGTGCGCCCGATCGTCTTGAATTGCCGGCCGACCGGCAAATCCTCAAAGCAGAAGCCGAGCCCCACCGTTTCCATGCGGTCCTTTTCCATTGGCTAGCGAGCCGTTCAGATCGTTCCGCTGGCGCGCAATGCTTTGATCTCGGCCGGCTCGAGCCAGTCACCGAGTATCGCATCGGCCTCTTCGAGGCCGGCCGGCGGTTGCGGCGGGATTGGCAGTTCCGGAACCGTTCGGCTAAAGCGCGGCGCCGGCGCCGGCTGGACGATGCCGTCGATCTCGACATAGGTCCGGCGCACCTTATTGTGCGGGTGGTGCGGAGCCTCATTGGTCGTCAGCACCGGGGCAAAGCAAGCGTCTGTCCCTTCGAGCAGCGCGCACCACTCGTCGCGCGTCCGGGTCTTAAACAACGCCGCCAGTTGTGCCTTCGCCTCGGGCCAGTGCTCGCGGTCCATTTGCGGCGGCAATGTCGCCGGGTCGATGTCGAGACGGCGCAGCAATTCGGCGTAGAACTTGCCCTCGATTGCAGCGACTGAAATCCAGCGCCCGTCGGCGCATTCGTAGACCTCGTAGAAATGGGCGCCGGTGTCGAGAATGTTGGTGCCGCGGTCGTGGCTGCCCAGGCCGGCCGCCATCATCCCGTGGAACGCCGTCATCAGCGACGCCGCGCCGTCCACCATCGCCGCGTCAACGACCTGACCCCGGCCCGAACGCAGCGCTTCGAGGATGCCGCAGACCACCCCGAAAGCCAGGTACAGGGCGCCGCCGCCGAAATCGCCGATCAGGTTCAATGGCGGAGTCGGCGGCTGGCCGCGCCGTCCAAAGGCGTGCACTGCCCCGACAAGCGCAATGTAGTTGAGATCGTGCCCGGCAGCGTGGGCGAGCGCGCCCTCTTGGCCCCAGCCGGTGACCCGGCCGTAGACGAGGCGGGGATTGCGCGCGAGGCAAGCCTCCGGGCCGAGGCCCAGCCGCTCGGTCACTCCGGGGCGAAACCCTTCGATCAGCGCATCGGCGCGTTCGATCAGGCGCAGGGCGAGCGCCTTGCCATCCGGGTGTTTGAGGTCGAGCGCCAGGCATCGCCTGCCGCGCAGCAGAAGGTCATAGCGCAGCGGGCGGGGCACGCCGAGGTCGCTTGGGCCCGGCCGATCGATGCGCAATACCGTGGCACCGAGATCGGCGAGCAGCATCGCGCACATCGGCCCGGGACCGATGCCCGTCAATTCCACGATTTTAATGCCGGCCAGCGGTCCCATTAGACGCCTCCGCGTTTCGCCGGTTCGAACCTGCGTGGTATTGAGCGATGGGTCAAGCCGTCCAAAGGAGGCGCCAGGAGATGTCCGGAACGCTTGCAGGCATCCGCATCGTGGATTTGACGAGCGCGCTATTGGGGCCGCTGGCGACGCAGATCCTCGGCGACATGGGGGCGGATGTAATCAAGGTCGAGCCGCCGGAGGGCGATCCCATCCGAGCGCTCGGTCCGTCGCGCCACCCCGGCATGGGCGCCTATTTTCTGAACATCAACCGCAACAAGAAAAGCGTGGCGCTCGACCTGAAGCGGCCGGCGCCGCGCGCGGCGCTCCTCAAGCTGGTCGAGACAGCGGACGTTTTCGTCCACAATATGCGGCTCGCCGCCGCCGAGCGGCTTGGTCTCGGCTATCGGGCGGTGGCGCGCCACAATCCGCGCATCGTCTATGCCGCAGCCACCGGCTTTAAAAAGGATGGCAGCTATCGCGACCGTCCGTCATTC
>Ga0182038_10000801_pt1 | contig 16354 bp, 16 predicted proteins | sample sta12Can44000108_FD_125976 | JGI IMG/M metagenome (GOLD analysis project Ga0182038, IMG submission 125976) | Lab enrichment of tropical soil microbial communities from Luquillo Experimental Forest, Puerto Rico - statanox.12C.anox.44.000.108 | ecosystem: Environmental > Terrestrial > Soil >...
CTGATCCCGAACGACGACACCCCGGCACGGCGCGGCCCGTCGTCGGCCGGCTCAGCCTTCCAGGGCCGGGCTTCCGTCAGCAATGACACCGAGCCGGCCGACCAATCGACGTGCGGACTGGGCTGGTCGACATGCAGCGTCGCCGGCAACGTCTCGTGGCGCATCGCTTGGACCATCTTGATCACACCGGCGACACCGGCGGCGGCCTGCGTGTGACCCATGTTCGACTTGACCGACCCCAACCACAGGGGCTGTTTCCCGGGCTCCGCCCTCTCTTGCCCGTAGGTCGCCAACAACGCCTGGGCCTCGATCGGATCACCCAAGGTGGTGCCGGTGCCGTGGCCTTCGACCACATCCACGTCGGCGGCCGAGAGACCGGCATTGGCCAGCGCGGCGCGCACCACCCGCTGCTGCGACGGACCATTGGGCGCGGTCAACCCGTTTGAGGCACCGTCTTGGTTGACCGCCGAACCCCGCACCACCGCAAACACGGGATGACCCAACCGTTGAGCGTCCGACAACCGCTCGACCACCAGCATGGCGCCCCCCTCGGACCAGCCGACCCCGTCGGCCGCGCCCGCGTAGGCCTTGCACCGGCCGTCCGGCGACAGCCCGCGGTGCCGGCTGAACTCCACGAAGACCGTCGGCGTGGCGTTCACGGTCGCTCCGCCGGCCAACGCCAGGTCGCACTCGCCCGACCGCAGCGACTGCACCGCCATGTGCAAGGCCACCAACGACGACGAACACGCCGTATCCACCGATACCGCCGGGCCCTCCAACCCGAGCACATACGACACCCGTCCCGAGGCGACGCTGGACGTCATGCCGGTCAGCCGGTAGCCCTCGATCTCCTCGGCCAACATGCCGTAGCCCTGCACGATGAGTCCGGCGAACACCCCGGTGGCGCTGCCGCGCAGCCCGCCGGGATCGATCCCGGCCCGCTCCAAGGCCTCCCACGAGAGTTCCAGCAACATCCGATGCTGCGGGTCCATCGCCAGCGCCTCGCTGGGCGCGATGCCAAAAAATGCGGCGTCGAAGTCCGCTACGCCGTCCACGAAGCCGCCGGTGCGGGCGTACGTCTTGTGGCGCGCGTCGGGATCCGGATCGAACAAGCCCGCCAGGTCCCACCCGCGATCGGTGGGAAAGTCGGACATCACGTCGCGGCCGTCGGCCACCATCTGCCAGAGGCCCTCAGGGGTATCGACTCCGCCCGGGAAGCGGCATGACATGCCGACGATGGCGATCGGCTCGCTCGACCGCTCCAGCAGCGCACGGTTGGTGCGCTTCAGGCGCTCCACCTGGACCAGCGCTTTGCGCAGCGCCTCGGTCGCATGCTGGAGTTGATCCACCATCACTAACCTCGCCTAACCCTCACCCAGCAGGTGGCCGTCCTGTAACCGCCGGATGCGGCGTCACGGAAGTTGCTGCACGAATCGGTCTCGTGGATTTTTCGACCAGCGTCGTGCTGCTGTCCGACCCAAGAATGTCGCTCGTGAGTATGGCCAACTCCGGCAGGATTTCAAAACGTCCGATACTCCTGGCATCTAGAGAAAGACCGGCGTCGACCTGCACACCCGAGTACGCCTGGCCCGCCGCCCATGGCGCGACTGTACTCGGCTACCCACCGGTGATGGCCGGAAGCGTGCTCAGACACCCGCTCGGCGCCAGCCGTCGGCGGCCCGGGCGGCCCGGACCAGCACATCACAGAGTTCGCGCAGTTCGGGCGCCCCGGCGCCCTCGTCGAGCGCGGTGGCGACATCTTCCGCCGCGCATCGCACCTGGTAAACGCGATCCGACAGGTCGGCCGCATCATCGGCCGACAGCACAACCACGTCGGCGGGCAGGGCCCCGGCCTCGCCCCGGCCCAACGAGGCACGTTGCTCGTAGGCGCGCTGCCGACAAGACTGCCGGCAGTACTGGCGGCGACGGCCCATCCCGGCGTCGGTCACGTCTCGACCGCACCAGCGGCACGGCTGGGGGTGGGCACGGCGGGTCACGCCTGCCGACTTTAGTCGGCCGTCTTTCGCGATCCCGGTATCATTGAAGGTCGCGTCGCGTATGTCGCGTGTTGGCCAGGGAACTACCCAGACAGTCGTAACGTTTGCCAAACGGACAGATATTGCACTACAGCCCAGAAGACCTAAAGGAGTAGCACCATGGCTGATCGCGTCTTGAGAGGCAGCCGCCTTGGAGCCGTGAGCTACGAGACCGACCGCAACCATGACCTCGCGCCGCGTCAGATCGCGCGATACCGCACCGAGAACGGCGAAGAGTTCGAGGTCCCCTTCGCCGATGACGCCGACATCCCCGGCACCTGGCTGTGCCGCAACGGCATGGAAGGCACCCTGATCGAGGGCGACCTGCCCGAGCCGAAGAAGGTCAAGCCACCCCGCACGCACTGGGACATGTTGTTGGAGCGCCGCTCGGTCGAAGAACTGGAAGAGCTGCTCAAGGAGCGCCTCGAACTGATCAGGTCGCGCCGCCGCGGCTGAGTAGGGGCGGTTCGCCCTCGACCGGTTATCTGGCGTTGGTGGCCCGAGTGGCGCGCGCGCCCTTGGCCCGGCGCCCCTCGATGCCCCATTTCGCGACTTTGACCAGCGCCTCGCGAATGTTGGACCCGCTCATTTTGGAGACGCCGAGCTCGCGCTCGGTGAAGGTGATCGGCACCTCGACGACGACGAACCCGTTGTCAAGGGCGCGCCGGGTCAGATCGATCTGAAAGCAGTAGCCCTTGGATTCCACGCCGTCGAGACCGATCACCTCGAGCACCTCGCGGCGGTAGGCGCGGTAGCCGGCGGTGATGTCATGGATGCCGATGTCGAGCGCCAGGCGCGCATATGTGTTGGCCGTCCAGGACAGGGCCCAGCGCCGCTTGGGCCAGTTTCGTACGGTGCCGCCGTCGACATAGCGCGAACCGATGGCCAGATCGGCTCCGGCGTCGACGGCGTCCAGCAGGCGGTGCAGCTGTTCGGGCGCGTGACTGCCGTCGGCGTCCATCTCGACGAGCACCGAGTAGTCCCGGCTCAAGCCCCAGGCGAAACCGGCCAGGTAGGCCGCACCCAGGCCGTCCTTCGCGGTGCGGTGCATCACATGCGTGCGACCGGGACCAGCCGCCGCCAGCTCGTCGGCGAGTTCCCCGGTGCCGTCGGGGCTGCTGTCGTCGACGATAAGCACGTGCACGCTCGGGCACGCGTCTTTGAGCCGCCGGTGGATCAGCGGGAGGTTCTCCCGCTCGTTGAACGTGGGAATGATCACCAGGACGCGCTCGCTGGGACGATTGGCGGGGACCCGGGGCGCCTGTTGGCCGATGGTCATGTAGCTCCTCTGTGCCGGCCGAGATAACGGAACGGTCGTCGTCCGCCCTGGTGGAGCGGAGTGTAGTCACCGCCCTCAGCGGACGGAGTGTGGTCGCCGCCCTCGTCGTCGGGCGCAGCGTGGTCGCCCTCGGGTTGGTCCGCGGGTGTACCGGGGTATTCCGATTCACCCCGGGGCCTGGACCTCGGGCGAATCGGACGCACGAACCAACCATTGTGCCGTATCCCGGCCAGAATTACCGCCCCGGCCGCCCCGACCAGCACCCATTGCACGATAGGGCCCCAGCGAGTTGCCGGCGTCAGCGTCGTCTTGAGCCGCACCTGCATGTCCAGATACGTCGGCTCGAAAAAGTCCGTACTGGCCAGCACCTGGCCGTCCGGTGCGATCACGGCACTGATCCCGACAGTTCCAGCGACCACGACGTATCGGTCATGCTCCGCGGCGCGTGCTTTGGCGAAGGCCAGGTGCTGGTTACTCATGGCCGGGTTGACTGCGGAGTTGTTGGTGGGCACGACGAGCATCTGGGCACCGTTGCGGACCGATTCACGCGCAGCTCTGTCGTAAAGCACTTCCCAGCAGGTGGCGACCCCGACCGGGATACCGGCGGCGCGCACCACACCGGTGCTCTTACCCGGCACCATATGGCCGACCCAACTGGTGTATCCCGACAGGTGCCGGAACAGCCATCGCAAGGGCATGTACTCCCCGAACGGCATAATGATCTGCTTGTTGTGGCGATCAGCGGGTCCGGTGACCGGATTCCAGACGATGACCGTGTTGGTGTATTCGATGCTGTCCGGCCGCTGACCCGGGACGCCGAGCGTCGTACCGACCAGGATTGGTGCGCCAATCGCCGCCGCGGCCGCTGATATATCTCGACCAGCGTCGGCGTTGATCAGGGGATCGATATCCGACGAGCCCTCCGGCCAGACAACGAATTGAGGTTGTGGGGCACGGCCGGCGTGCACGTCTTCGGCCAGCCGCATCGTCTCCCGGAGGTGGTTGTCCAGCACGGCCCGGCGTTGGGGATTGAAGGTCAACCCGAGCTGTGGCACGTTGCCCTGCACGGCCGCGACGTTGACGGTCGGTTCGTTGCCCGCACCCATTCCCGAGTGCCGGACTTGCGGCCAGATGACGATAGCGGCAAACAACACCAGGCAGATGCAGATGCCCGGCAGCACCACAGCGGGCGGGGCGTCCGAGCGGCCGCGTCGCCGACCGGTGGTTTGCCACCACAACACGATCTCCTGCGCGATCGCGGTCGCGCTGCACCCCAGCAACACGACGGCCGCGGACAACAGCGGAACGCCGCCGAGCCGGACCAACGGCAGCAGGGGGCCGTCGGTCTGACCGAAGCCCACCACTCCCCACGGGAATCCGCCGAAGGGGACGGTGCACTTCAACCACTCCTGCGCAGCCCAGAGGACCGCGAACCACAGCGGCCAACCAGGCATCGTGCGCACCACCACGGCCAGCAGGCCAAACAGCGCCGGAAACCCCGCGCAAACGGTAATGAGTACCAGCAGGGCCGGCGCACCGGCGATCTGGCCGGCCAACCGCAGCAGCGGCAGATAGAACGCCAGCCCGAACAGGAATCCGTAGCCCATACCGCCGGCGAGTGTCGTGGCGGGGTGCCTCAGCACCCAAGCCAGCAGCGCGGCGGCGACGACGGCGGCCCACCACCAGTTGACTGGAGGGAAGCTGGCGAACAGCAGCAGGCCGCCGCCGACGGCGAGCGCCAGTCGTGGCAGGCGTGGCCGGATCGCGGCCCGAACCGCGGGCAGGCGTGCGATCGCCGCGGCCCCCACCCCCGCCAGCGCCCCGCGGGTCGGGGCGGCAGGCCGATCGGCCGGGCTCGGAACGTCAGTCGTCTCGGGCTCGACGCGGATCTCGGTGGGCTCTTCTTCCCGCTCCGATTCGGCTTCGTCGCTTATCGGATCGGTGTCCGTGCGGATGGCTAGTTCCCCGGTCGCCGCGGCGCCGTCGGGGTCCTGATCGGAGCGCTCCTTGCGACCGAACCATTGCCTAGCCATAGACGACAGCGCCTCGATGGACCGTCCGCCGGCAACGGGGCAACGCGTCGGTCGGGCCCAGGCGCGGCAAGGCAGGTACCCGGGAACGTGGATCGGTAGACCAGCGCTGGACCGCGTCGCGAGGTGCATGGACCTCCAGCGGCCCGGCGTCCCACACGACATAGGACGCGGGCGCCCCGGGCACCAGGCTCCCCGTCAGGCCATCGCGCACACCGCCAGCCCGCCAGCCGCCGCGGGTCGCGGCAGCGAACGCGGCCCGCGCCGAGACGGCGCTGCCCGAAGTGTGATGATTGACCGCTGCGCGCACGCTTACCCACGGGTCAAGGCCTGTTACCGGGGCGTCGGAACCTAGCGCGAGGGGCACGCCTTGGGATGCTAACAGCGCAAGCGGGTTGAGTTGACCGCCTCGTTCTGCGCCGAGTCGCCGGGCGTACATGCCGTCGGGGCCGCCCCACAGCGCATCAAAATTGGGCTGCACGCTGGCGATGACGCCCCATGCGCCCAGTTTGGCGGCCTGGTCGGCGGTGACCATCTCCACGTGCTCGAGGCGGTGCCCGCAGCGGGCGACGGCGGCGACGCCGAGGTCCGCGACGACCCGTTCGAAGGCGGCGACCACGGCCGAGACCGCCGCGTCACCGATGACGTGGAAACCCGCGGTCACGGTTGCCGCGGTGCAGGCCCGCACGTGGGTTTCGATGACTTCGGGCTGCAGGTAGCAGGTGCCGCTGCGGTCCGGGGCGTCGTTGTAGGGCTCGTGTAGCCATGCGGTGTGCGATCCGAGTGCCCCGTCGACGAACAGATCACCGGCCAGCCCGCGGGCCCCGGTTTCGTCCACCAGCGCGCGCGCCTGGGCGGGCGTGGCTACCGCCTCACCCCAGTAGCCGATCACCTCGACGCCATGGTCGACGTCGCGCAGCCGCCGCCAGTCATCGAGCCCGCCGATCTCGGGGCCTGCGCATTCGTGCACCGCGACGATCCCGACCGCCGCGGCGGCCTGCAGCGCCGCTGTCCGGGCCTCGGCCAGCTGTTCGGCGGTCAGCAGGCCGCGGGCGGCGGCCCGGACCAAGTGGTGAGCGTCGCCGACCAGCGGCCCGTCGGGGCTGAAACCGGCCGCCGCCGGTAATTCCGCGACCAGCCGTCGCAGCCCGCTTGACGCCAGCGCGGAGTGGACGTCGACGCGAGCCAGGTAGGCGGGCCGTTCACCGAGGAAGGCATCCAGGTCGCCGGTGCTCGGCGGCGTGTTCTCGGGCCACGAGGATTCGTCCCAGCCATGCCCCCACACCGGCCGGCCGGGATGGGCGGCCGCGTATTCGGCGACCATCTGGATGCATTGCGCCCGCGATGTGGCCGGCCGCAGGTCCAGACCGCTGAGCAGCAGGCCGGTCGCCGTTACGTGGATGTGGCTGTCCACGAATCCCGGCGCGACGAAACCGCCACCCAGATCCTCGACCTCGGCGCCGGGAAACTGACTGCGGCCGACGTCGTCGCTGCCCAACCACGCCACGACGTCGCCGCGGATCGCCATCGCGGTGGCGTCGGGATGCGTCGGGCTGTGCACCCGCCCGTTGACCAGCAGCTTGGTGGAAACGGTCACACGCCAAAACTACGTGTGGCGCCGGCAGCTGCGATCAGTCCCAGCCCGGCTGTCCCGGGAATCCACCGCGCCGCTCGTTCGGGAAGGCGGGCGGCTCGAAGTCCCTCACGTCGATGACCTCGCCGTCGATGTAGTCGCGGCCATCGTCCGGATACCCACGATGGGGTTCCGTGAATGCCGCCGCATAGGTGATCGGCGGCACCCGCCGCCACAGCCCGCGCATCCCCAGCGCGGACAACCCGCGACCGGCGACGGACCGTACCGGCGGAACCAGCAGCAGCAATCCCGAAGCCGTGGTGACGAGCCCGGGGACGAGGACCAGGGCGATGGCCAGCGTGACCAGCGCACCATCGTTGAGTGCGTCTCCCGCAAGCGGGCGGTGCCCCCAGCGCGGTTCGGTCAGGCCGGAACGCAGCTGGCCGATTTGGCGGATGAGCTGCGAGCCCGCCATTGGGGCCAACAGGCCCCACCCGAGCAGGAAAGTGCCCAGCAAAACCAGCAGGGTCCAGCCCCACCCGATCGTCGACACCAGCGCGAAGATGACAGCCAGTTCGACGAGCGTATAGACGAGAAACAGCCGCCGTAGCATGTGACGCTAACGAGTGCGGCCCGCGTGCGAGTTCCGCATCGCAGCTGCGATTATATGACGGTATGACGACGATTGAGATCGACACACCCGACGGACCGATCGACGCGCTGCTGAACATTCCTCAAGGACAAGGCCCGTGGCCCGGGGTGGTGGTGATCCACGATGCGTTCGGCTACGGCCCGGACAAGAAGGCGACCAACGAGCGCATCGCCCAAGCCGGCTATGTGGCGCTCACACCGAACATGTACGCGCGGGGTGGCCGCGTCCGCTGCATCACCCGCGTCATGCGGGAGCTGCTGACGCAACGAGGCCGTGCCCTTGACGACATTCTTGCGGCCCGCGACCACCTCAAGGCGATGCCCGAGTGCTCCGGGCGTATCGGCATCGCCGGTTTCTGCATGGGCGGCCAGTTTGCCCTCGTTATGTCGCCCAAGGGTTTTGGTGCCTCCGCGCCGTTCTACGGCACTCCCCTGCCCCGCAATCTCAGCGAGATCCTAGAGGGGGCGTGCCCGATCGTCGCCAGCTTCGGCGGCCGCGACCCGCTGGGTCGGGGCGCCCCAGACAAATTCCGCGAAGCGACCGCGGCCAAGCGGCTAACCACCGACATCAAGGTCTACCCTGGCGTCGGGCACAGCTTCGCGAACACCCTCCCCGCCCAACCGCTAATCCGCATCGCGGGTTTCGGGTACGACCGGGCCGCCACCGAGGACGCATGGAGCCGCGTCTTCGCGTTCTTCGGCGAGCACCTGGCAGCCTGACGCATCAGCCACGTAGCCGCACTGAAAAGTGTTGCGCCAGTGCGAGCGCGGATCAGATTTATCCCGGGATGGCAACCAGAACGCGGCCGTTGCGGGGCCCCTTGTCGACGTGATCGTGCGCCGCGGCGATCTCGGCGAGCGGGTGAGGAGGCGCAATGGCGATCCTCAGCGCCCCGACCCGCGCGGCTTCCGTCAAATCAATTCCGGCCTGCTGCTTGGCTTCAGCGGAGAAGTCATCGCTGCCGAGCAGCCGCAGCGTCGTGTTGGCGAACAACATTGGCCAGAAGGGCAATTCCGGTCGATCGGCGCGGCTCGCGTAGGCGGCGATGACCGCGTCGTTGGCCACGACCGCCGCGTCGAGGTCGGCGTTGTCGGAAAAAGCCACCTCCACGATTCGGTTCACCCCGTCGGGGGCGTGCCGGCGGACGGCCGCTGACGCGTCCCCGCTGTCGAGCGCGATGGGATGGGAAACTACGGAGGTATCCACTTTGTCGAGGTCTTTGCTGCGAACGACGGTGCCGATGACGGTGGCGCCGCCCCAATGTGCGAGCTGAGCGGCCAGCGAACTGACCGAGCCCAGCACCCCATGCACCAGTATCGTCTGGCCTGCGACCGGCCCGTCGCTGAACACGGCCCGGTGTGCGGTGATGCCTGGAATGCCAAGGCACGCGCCTATCTCGTCGGAGACTTCGTCGGTGAGCGGAACGGCCTGGCGCTGCGGCACGCAGGTCAGCTGCGCGGAGGTGCCAAACGGCCGGTAGGACTGCGCGCCGTAGGTCCACACCCGCTGCCCGATCCGGCTGCCGTCCACTCCGTCGCCGACGGCGTCGATCACGCCGGCGCCGTCGCTGTGCGGGATGATCCGCGGAAAGCTCATCGGAGTTCCCTGCCAGCCGGAGCGCTTCTTGGTGTCGCCGGGGTTGATGCCGGACAGGCTGATTCGGACCCGGACCTCACCCGGACCGGGCTCGGGATTCGGCAGCTCGCCGACGTGCAAGACATCTGCCGCAGGACCTTGCCGGTCATACCAGGCCGCCAACATGTCAGCCACCTCCGCGAGCGCCGCGCCGACGTAGATACATTCCGCGGAATCATATCAGCCGTGCGGCAGCCTTCGATTCAGGCGCTCGAACGCTCCCCGGCGTCGATGTTGGCAGAGCGCAGCTTGACCAGGGTGGCATAGAACTGCTGCAGTGATCGCAGTGGCACCGCCGATCCAATCCGAGTCTGCAATTCGTCCTCAAAAACCTTGGTGGCCTTGGACAGCACTCGGCGACCCGCTGTAGTGAGCTCGATGATCGAGGAGCGACGGTCGTCGGGGTTGGCTCGACGAACGCAGTAGCCGGCGGCTTCGATGCGGTCGACAAGCTTGCTGGTGCCGCCAGTTGTTATCGACAGTTCCTCGGCGATGTCGTAAACCCGGCACGATGGACGCCGGGCGATGACTTGCATGGGCTCCAGCCTGCTCAGCGGCAAGTCGAACTCAGCGCGCAGCCGAGCGTCTATGGCGGTCCACAGTTCCGTTTCGAACCGAACCAGCTGATGGAAAAGAACGAGCAATTCCGTCATGACCATCCATCTCGTGCGCTCCGCGCTTACCAGCGCATCTCAGCTGAAAGACCATTCCATGGTATCTGCTTCCAGGATGGCTAACTGGGATGCAGCGCCTTGAGCTTCCGCGACAACACGCCCGCGAACGTGTGCGTATCGCCCGGCCAGCGGGCCGACACGTAGCTGCCGTCGTCCACCACGAAGGCCGGCCGCGAGTCGGTCGCCGTGTCACGCACCATTCCCGAGGACTTGAGCCGGCTGTGCGACGATCCGCGAACGACATCACAGAAATCCGTCGGATCTTTAAGGGCGCGAGTGACTTCCGCCTGCACGGACATGTACCCGCCGGGCTGGCCGGGCTCCTCGGTGTAGGTCCGGTAGTAATCGCGATCCCAGAATCGGGTGATCCGCGTGAGCCGCCAGGCCAGGCGCTCCATGGCCCAGGTCAGCGCCGTGGTCTGGCGCCCGTAGAGCACCGAGCGACCCGTGCAGGGATCGACGCTGCGCGCGGCGAGCAGCACACCGTGACAGATCGCGGCCACGAGCACCCCGCGGGCAAAGGCATCCACGACCAGCCCTTGCAGTATCTCGCTGTCGATGTAGCCGCGCATCCCGCGGGCACGATGTCCGCCGGGCAACAGTAGCGCATCGACGCCATCGAGGGTGGCCTGAGCCCAGGTGACGGGATGCTGAAACTCTTCTGACCGCAACATATCCCGGTATGCGTCGCGACCATCCTTGTTTGCCCGCAGCGCCAGTCCGAGCAGCGGGATGGCGCTCAACACCGGTAGTGCAGACCAGATGTCCAATCCGCGGCCGGTCACCATGATGTCGTCGGCCGCCCCGGGCGCGCCGCTCTCGGTGGCGAAGACCACCCGGTGGCTGTCTCGGGTCAACACACGCCAGCTGGCCGCGACCTCGGTCGGGTCGAAGTCGCGGTCCGGGATCGGGATCAGCACCGTGCCCATCGGCCCTACCCTGGGGACACTCTGAGCTCGAGACCGACGTTGTTTTCCATGCCGCCGCGCAGCTTGCTGAACAAGTTGAAGATCTTGCCCACCACGCCGTACCGCCTGCCGATCGCGTCGTAAACGGCGCCGGTTTGGGACTTGTCCAGGATGGCCGCGGTGCCCTCGACCGCCTCGCTCGTCGGGCTACCGCGCATGGTGCAGGTGGCCAGCGTCACCCGCGGGGTATTGCGGATCCGCTTGACTTTCCACGAGTTTCCCTCGGTGATCACCAAGAGCCGATCACCGTCGGCGGCGGCCCAGATTGGAACCGGCTTGGGCCGGCCGTCCTTGGTGAAGGTGGTCAGCAGGATGTATTGCGATTTGGCGAGTTGGGCGAAGGTGGGCGTCACGCTGTCAACCTACCGCGAGCTGGGGGCACCTCCCGCTTGCGGGGGAACACAAAAGCACCCCGAGCCAGCGGTTTTAGGGTGCTTTTGGGTCGGCTCGGCAAACTCACTTCGCGGCGAGCAGTGCGGAGAGCACACGGTTCGCTCGCCGTAGTGGAGCAGGCGACCGTTGCGCCACCGACATGATGACCGCGCCCTCGACAGCGGCGACCACGGTGGTAGCCAGATCGGCGGCAACTGATCGCTCAACACCGGCTTCGCGGATGAGCTGGGTCAACAGACCCTCCCATTTGCTGAATGTCGCTGCTGCGGCGTCGGCAGCGGCGGGCGCTTCGGAGCGGCCTAACGTCGCCGCCACGATCGGGCAGCCCGCCATGTAATCAGTCTCGGCCAGCATCCCTTCCCACAGCTGGATGACGCCTGCGAGCGCTCGTGCGGGGTCGGCGTCTACGATGCAGTCTTCCATGGAGGCCGTGAGCTCCGCGCCGGCGGCTTCGGTTGCCGCCGCCACGAGTTCAGGTTTGCCGCCAGGAAAGTTCAGATAGAGCGTTCGGCGCGCCAGTCCGGAGTGGTCGAGCAATCCCGAGACGCTCGCGCCGGCGACTCCGACGCTACGAATGAGTGCAATTGCGCTGGTGATCAAGCGCTCCCGTGCAGACATCAGCCTTCCTCACCTTCCGACCGTTCAGGACCCACTTGCGGTATACCGATTAGTCTACTATCTTGGTGTCGATAGTAGACCGATCGATCTACCGCGAGGGAGAGGCTGATGATGGCACGCGATGCGGGTAACGCCACAACCACCAGGGAGGCCGTGCGGAAGTTCCGCAGGGAGCGCCTCATCGGTCGCTACCTCGCTAATCCCACCGTGGCTTTGCTCGGCCGGCTCGGCATACGTACGACCTTCGCGACGGAGCTCGAAACGACTGGACGAAAATCCGGGGCACGCCGGCGTGTTCCCGTTTCCGCCAACTTCGACGATGCGGGCGCGTGGGTGATTTCCCAGCACGGGCGACGCTCCGGGTGGGCCCTCAACATCGCGGACGACCCTAAAGTGCTTATCCGGCAACGGAACCGGTGGCGTTCGGGCATCGCCCGATTCGAGCCCGATGACGACCCGGCGATGCGGGCCAGCACATTCGCAACATCGCGGCTGCTGTCACCGGTCGTCGCCGCGACCTTCCGCGCACTGCAGTCTGACCCGATCAGCGTCCGGATTGACTTCACGGACTGACTTCGCACCGCGACTCGTCGTTGGTGTCGGCCTACCCGCGAGCACACGCTCACCGGCGCAACGTTGACATTCTCAGCCATCAGCTGCGATAGTCATCAGGCACTAAACGAAAACATTGTTTTCACTTAAGGGCTGCTAGCGCCGACCGAAGCGGAGAAACGTGAGCGATCCGGGGAAGCCGCTGGCGTGGTTGCCGTTCTCGATCGCCGAGGCGGCGCTATCCGGCGAGCCCGGCAGCGTCGACCTAGCGGAGGCATGGTCGTACCTCTTGGACCGGCTTCGCGAAGCCGCTCAAGTCGTGCAAGCCCACCCGGCGAGCCAAAATCGGGTCGATCTCGCCGCGGGCATGCGACATCTCCTCGTGCTGCTTGCCGCGGGTGTCGATGAGGCGCTGCGGTTCGATCCGGATCCGATCCTGTCCGTCCAACGCACCAGTACCGACGACACCGTGACCTGGGGAATGGAGTGTCCGGACTGCATCTACACCCGCGCCACACTGCGGGGCGGGGAGAGTTACCGACTGTTCGGCAATCGCGGCACCGCCCGCTACGTCGGGCTGCAGACGATGAACGGAATCGTCGCAACGGCAAACGAACTGGTCGACGAACTCGAGGTGGATGCCGACGGAAACTTCGAGGTGGTGCTGTCAGCCTCCAAACGGACGGGGCGAGCCGGCAATTGGATGCGGATTGAGGGCGACCACCCCACGCTGACGGTGCGGCATTTCTTCTACGACTGGGACACCGAGGTGGCATCGTCGTTGCGCATTGAGCGGCTCGGCGACGCGGTGGAGGCCGGAGCCCGTTCGGTTGATTCTGACGTGGCGGTGTCGCGGCAGCTGGCCGCCCTCGGCGACTTCGTCCATGACAACCTGGCGTTCTTTCTACAATTCGGTGCCGCGCCGCCAACGAACGGCTTCCTGCCGCCGATCGACCGCACCGATATCGGCGCGGCCGCCGAGAACAGGCCGGTGATCGGTCGGTGGGAGCTGCGCCCGGACGAGGCACTCATCGTCGAAGTTGAACCACCCGAGGGCATTTACTGGAGCTTTTCCATCGGCAACCCCTGGTGGGAGACCATCCATTACGGGCGCCACCAATCGAGCCTGAACGCCCATCAGGCCGTGGTCGATTCCGATGGCCTCGTGCGCGTGGTGCTGTGTGCCGATGACCCCGGGGTGGCGAATTGGCTCGACACCGCCGGCTACAGCAACGGTCCAATCATCCTGCGGTGCGTCCGCACCAAAACGGCACCGACGCCGACGACGCGAGTCGTGCCCTTCGACGACATCCGAGCGGAGTTGCCCTCGGAGACAACGACAGTCACCGCCGATGAGCGGGCGTCGATCCTCGCGGCACGCCGGTGCGCCGTACACGAAAGGTTCGGACGATGACGTTCGACGCTGACGAGCTAGAGGGCGGGGCCCGTGCCGCAACGGGTCTCGAGGAGTTCGGCTCGCCCTACTATCGCGAGGGTCTCGAACGGATCGTCGAAGCCTTGAACACCGAGGCGGATCTTAACGATATCGGCCGGGTCATCCAGCACGCGACCATCAGCAACGCCCTGATCCAACGCCTCAAGATCGAGGACACCTACCGCCGCAATCCCGAGATCGACGACGAGGTGGTTGGTGGACCCGTCTTCGTGATCGGATTACCCCGTACGGGGACCACGGCCCTGAGCCAACTGGTGGCTGCCGATCCTCAGTTCCGCTCACTGCGAATGTGGGAATCCCAAGCGCCCACACCACCGCCGGAGGCCGCTACCCAACACACCGATCCGCGGATCGCGCAGGCCGAGGCGGGCCTGAAGATGCTCGACGACATGTTCCCGTTGATGAAAGCGCTGTACAACTCCGAGCCAACGGCCCCGACCGAATGCCAGGACCTGATGGGAATGAGTTTTCGTACCTTCCACTTCGACGGCGCCGTTCGCGCCCCCGGGTATCTGGCGTGGGTGATGGCTTGCGACATGCGCGAGACGTACACGTATCACCGGCGAGTGCTCAAGCTCTTGCAATGGCACTGCCCACCGGTTTTGTGGCACCTCAAGACCCCCGTGCACATGTTCGCACTCGACGCGCTCGTCGAGGCATATCCAAACGCCAAATTCCTGTGGAGCCATCGCGATCCGGCTAAGGTGATGGCCTCGGCATGCAGCCTTATCCAGTACGTGCGCAGCTGGAGCAGCGACCGCGACGACGCCAAGGAACTCGGCGCCGAGCAAGTCGACAGTTGGGTTGAAGCTGTCCGGCGGGCGATGGACTTCCGTAACCGGGTGGGCGACGACCGATTCGCCGACGTCTCATTCGCCGATTTGCAGACTGATCCGGTGGGCACCCTGCAAGCCAGCTACGAGTCCCTGGGGCTCACTTTCACCGATGCCACTCGGGACTCCGTCACGCAGTGGGCCCATGAGCATAGACCGGGCTCCCGTGGTGCCCACGACTATGACCTGGCAAACTACGGCCTGACACCCGAAGGCGTTCGCGAGCGGTTCGCGGACTACCTCGCTGCCTACGATGCGACCGGTTGACCATGTGAGCGCTCCTCGGACGCGGCGACGCGACAAACTCGGCCCGGACCCCAAGGTGCGCCACGAGATCCTGGCCGCTGCATCGAAAACGCTGCGCGAGAAGGGTGTTCGAGGTCTCAGCATCGCCGCGGTTCTGGACGGGGCCGCGGTGGGTACCCGCGCGTTCTATCGGCATTTCGGCTCCAAGGACGAACTGGTGGCCGCGCTCTTCCTGGAAATGGCGCGGGTGGAGGAACGTCGACTACGACGCCGAATGGCGTCTGCCACCACGGAAATCGGCGCGGTGGCGGCATGGATCGATGGACGGCTCGACTTGGCGTTCGACGACAACATCAAGTCCGATTTACGCCGCGTGTCCGTGGAGGCTCAGTCGCAGATGTTCGGGTCCCCCAATCTGGTCCAGCCGGCGTACGAGCAGTTGCTCAAGCCGCTCCGTGCGGCTTTGCAGCGCGGTCTGCAGCAGGGAGTGTTCCAGCACATCGATCCGGAGGCCGACGCGCAAGCTATCCACGCAGTGGTGTGGGCGGGCATCGAGCGGCAATGGACGACCGGCGATTGTGACCGCGACCATGTCCGCGAACGCGCGCTCCGTTTCTGCTTGCGAGGGCTGGGCGTGACTTCGGAAGCGATCGAGCAGCCTTAACCAACCGCATACCAACCAGAAGGAGACACGGATGGACCTGGGTTTCGCCGGATCGACGGCCGTGGTCACGGGCGGCAGCAAGGGTATGGGGCTGGCTATCGCCGAAACCCTTGCGGCCGAGGGAGCCAGCGTGGCGGTGATGGCCAGAAGCCAAGGAGCGCTCGACGCCGCCGTGACATCCCTACGCGCGGCAGGTGCTCCGGATGCCGTGGGGATCAGCGTGGACATGGCCGATGCTGAGTCGATCGCCGGGGGCTTCGCCGCAGTCTCGGAGCGCTGGGGGCAAATCAATAGCCTCGTTCACACGATCGGACCGGGCGACGGTTATTTCGAGCAGATGGATGACACACAATGGGAAGAGGCGTTCACACTCGGCACGATGTCGGCTGTGCGATCGATCCGTGCCTCGTTGCCGTTGCTACGCGCCGCCGATTGGGCCCGCATCGTGACGCTGTCCGCGCATTCGATTCAGCGGCAGAACCCGCGCATCGTCGCCTACACGGCATCCAAGGCGGCATTGGCCAGCGTCACCAAGAACTTGTCGAAAAGCCTTGCCAAGGACGGCATTCTAGTCAATTGCGTGTGCCCCGGAACCATCGTCACTGCCAGCTTCACCGAAGTACTCAAAGACATCCTCGCCGCCGATGGCCTCGACGCCACCAACCCGGTCGATGTTATGACCTGGATCGACAACAACTTTCACCAGCCCTGCGACCTCGGCCGCGCCGGGCTTCCCGAAGAGGTC
>Ga0182038_10000802_pt1 | contig 16347 bp, 16 predicted proteins | sample sta12Can44000108_FD_125976 | JGI IMG/M metagenome (GOLD analysis project Ga0182038, IMG submission 125976) | Lab enrichment of tropical soil microbial communities from Luquillo Experimental Forest, Puerto Rico - statanox.12C.anox.44.000.108 | ecosystem: Environmental > Terrestrial > Soil >...
AGTAAGGCATTTCTTTTTCTATTTACTTTTTTAACTACGACGGTTTTTGCGCAACAAAAAATTGGGTTAGATAAAAGTATCTACACGACAATGGACAAAAATGCGGAAGTATTGATTAAAAACACCAAAGCGTATTCCCTTTCTATTGGTCTTGTGAAAGACGGAAAAGTTTACACAAAACATTATGGTGAACTTGACAACGGAAAACACAACAAAGCGACCAACAATACCTATTTTGAAATTGCTTCTGTAACAAAAGTAATGACAGGGTATTTAATGGCAAAAGCAGTTTTGGAAAAGAAAATAAATCTTAACGACGATATTAGAAAATACCTTAACGGGTCATACCCAAATTTAGAATACCAAACTATTCCTGTTAGGATTAAAGATTTGGTATCATTTGAATCTGCTCTGGACAGAGAATTACCTGATAACAGCGAAATTAGAAAAATAGAAAACGATAGCACGGAATTTCGTCTAAAAAAGATGGATGAAGCCTATAGCAAAAAGCAACTTATTGAAGACTTAAAAACAGTAAAATTAGACACTATTCCAGGAACAAAATATAAGTACAGTAACTTGAGCCTTGAATTATCGGCTTATATTTTAGAAAATGTATATCACAAAAGCTATGAAACTCTTTTGAATGAAAACATTTTCGCAAAAGCAAAAATGAATTCCACCAAAATGAATTTGAACAAAGGAGATTTTTTGGCAAACGGCTACAATAGGAATCATATTTTAATGCCTCATTTTGTAAATAATCTTTGGGGTTCGGAAGGATACTTAAAATCAACAATGACAGATTTGGTTAAATTTTTGGCGTTTGAATTAGATACCACAAACAAAATTGTCAAAGAATCTCAACGAAATATTTCTAACAGCGACCAAAATTGGCATGGTTATTTTTGGGACGGAATTGTAGTGGTAGATAACGGTAAATTATGTTACAAACAAGGTGGAGCTTATGGAACGAACACATTTCTTGCTGTTTTCCCAGAATTAAATTTGGGTATTTCCATCATAGCAAATATTAGCGATGGAGATAGGACGGGTGGACAATTATTTAATACGGTTTTGGAAATAGCAGAAGATTTGAAAACACAATCTTCAAAAAAATCAGTTTATGGATATAGGCTGGCCAATGACAAAGTGATTTTTAGCTATCATCACAACAAAAAATTAGACCCTAAACTGATAAAGAGTATTTCTGTTGCAGGTTCATTCAACGATTGGAATCCTGAAAACAAAACCTATCAAATGGTTTCAAAAGGCGACAATACATTTGAACTTGAATTGCCCAAATCGCAATTTGAAAAAGGCAAAACCTATTTATTTAAATTCGTAATCAACAAAGTTGGTTGGACAATGACACCTAAAAACGCGATAAACTCCGACAAAACAGAAGACAATAATTTGACCTTTAAAATTGACTAAAATGCCAGCCGCTAACGTTGTATTGGCAATAGAGAGGCTGACTGTTATGAACTCAACATTTGTAATTCAATTGGGCATTTGTACCGGGCTGAACAATCAATGAATTCCCTGCCTGCATAAAAAGCCTCGACCGTTGGGTGCAACTCTACCCGAACCGCAAAGCCTGACACAATCGCATTTCAACAGCATATAGCTACTCAACAATCATTCGTGGGACAGTCCTTCGCTGAGGTTTAGAAAAAAATTATCACAAATAGACAATCATTCAGGCTTACAGCCAGCGATTTCATTTTCGGCTACAACAAAGTCAAAAATGGCTACATTGGTTATTTCTTTGTTAGTGAATTTTGCACCAACAAAAATAATTTACAATGAAAGCAATAAGAATTAATGAATTTGGCGGAACGGAAGTTTTGAAAATTAAAGAAGTAGAACGTCCTATTCCTTCAGCCGATGAAATTTTAGTAAAAGTTTATGCAAGCGGAGTAAACCCTGTTGATTGGGTAGTTCGTGAAGGTGGCAATGACACATTAAGACCTTTCTTGAAACTACCGATGACATTAGGTTGGGACGCAGCAGGCATTGTAGAAGAAATTGGCAGCAATGTAACCGACTTAAAAAAAGGCGATGAAGTGTATGGCGTTCCTAACTTCCCTGGTGATGGAAGTTATGCCGAATATGTTGCAGCAAAAGCAAGTCAATTCGCTATCAAACCAAAAAGCATTTCTTTTAATGAGGCTTCGGGCGTTCCTTTGACAGGACTTGTTGCGTGCAATGCTCTTTTTGAACTTGGAAAATTACAAGCAGACCAACGCATTTTTATTCACGGTGCATCAGGCGGTGTTGGCAGTCTTGCAGTGCAGTTGGCAAAAGCAAAAGGTGCGTATGTGATAGGAAGTGCCTCAACAAGTAATCAAGAATTTTTAAAACAAATGGGTGCCGATGAAGTGATTGACTATAAAACACAGAAATTTGAAAAGTTGTTGCAAGACATTGATGTTGTGTTTGACGGCTCGCCACTTCGTGATGATAATGAACGGTTGAAAGGTATAAGCGTATTAAAAAATGGTGGAATTTTTGTAAGTGTAAATGTTGATTTTCCATTGAGCGATAAAGCTAAAGAAGCACTTGAAAACAAAAATGCCAAAGGCGAATTACTGTATTTACAAACAAATCATCGTTATTGGCTGAATGAGATGGCACAACTAATTGATAGTGGAAAAATGAAAGTAACTATCAGCAAAGTTTATCCGCTGGAACAGGTTGCCGACGCACACAAAGAAAGTGCAACGTGGCACGTTCGTGGAAAATTGGTATTGGAAGTGAGAAAAGAAAAATAAAATGGTAAAAAAAATTAAAACCATAAGCGAATTTCATCAAGTAAGAGGTTTGCCCAAACCTGAACATCCTTTAATCAGTGTCATTAATGTTAAAACCGTTAAGCATTTGCACGCTGACGAACTGATGAATTTGGCATTGGATTTTTATATAATTGCTCTCAAAAGAATTTTCAATAATGGCAAACTAAAATACGGGCAACAGCTATACGATTTTGATGAAGGCGTTATGTCGTTTATGTCACCCAACCAGGTTTTTAGTATTTCTATTGATAACAATGAAGACTTAAAACAATCGGGGTATGTGTTGCTCATTCACCCCGATTTTCTTTGGAATACGCCATTAGCAAAGACAATCAGACAATACGAATATTTTGATTATTCAGTGAATGAAGCTTTGTTCCTTTCAGAAAAAGAAGAAAAAACAATCATTGAAATTATAGAGAACATTCAGCAGGAATGTCAATCAACCATTGATAATTTTAGTCAAAACATTATCATTGCACATTTAGAAACTTTATTGAGTTATGCCGACCGTTTTTATCATCGCCAATTTCTCATACGTAAAAAAGCAAATCATCAAACGCTTGACCGATTAGAAAAATTACTTTCAGACTATTTCAACAGCGATGATATAATTCGTAAAGGCCTGCCAAGTGTTCAATTTGTTTCAGACAAATTAAATGTATCGGTAAGCTATTTAAGTCGCTTGCTCAAAACGCTTACAGGACAAAGCACACAGCAATTCATACACGACAAGCTGATAGAAAAAGCCAAAGAAAAACTATCTACGACAGAGCTTTCAGTGAGTGAAATTGCATACACATTAGGCTTTGAACATTCACAATCGTTCAGTAAGTTATTCAAAAGCAAAACCAATCAATCGCCTTTGGAGTTTAGACAATCGTTTAACTGACAAACGATAAACAACGACAGACAAAAGCCCGTGCTGCCAACTTGGGTTTGGTAAAAGTAGGGCGGACGGAATAACAATCAACTTTTTGGTCAACCTTATTCAGGATGATTTATATTGTCTCGTCTTGAAAAATGTTGACTAAAAAACAACTAAAATGAACATCAAGCAACAATGTATTGCAGCGTCTTTAATTCAAGTACAAGCTTAAAGGGAGTAGGACAACAATGGTTTATTTTTTTCATTGCATCGAAATAAAAATGCCTGCTGTTTTATAATCTTTATACTTGCTAAATATTAACAATAAAAAAATCCCGCTGCTAATGCGGGATTTTTTTATTGTTACATTTCTTTTACAAACTTTTTAATTTTTTGCTGTAAACCTTCACTAACAGGCGTTACAGGCAAACGCAATATATTTTCAATTAAACCTAATTCGTATAAAAATGCTTTTACGCCGGCAGGGTTATTTTCTACAAACAAATAATCATACGCCTGAATCAATTTCAAATGTTCTTTTGCTGCAGATTTAAAATCTCCATTCAAAGCGGCATTCACAATGCCGGAGAATTGCTTAGGAAAGCAATTGGCAACAACACTAATTACACCATCAAAACCAAAAGATATTTGCGGCAAACTCAACTCGTCATCACCACTTACTACTAAAAAATCTTCGGGTTTGTCGCGTATGATTTCCATGCATTGATGAATATCGTTGTGCGCTTCTTTAATACCGGCTATATTTTTTACTTCGTGTGCTAAACGTAAGGTGGTAGTGGCAGTCATATTACGGCCTGTTCTTCCCGGAACATTGTACAATAATACGGGTTTTGGCGAAGCTTCTGCAAATGCTTTATAGTGCTGATAAATTCCTTCCTGAGAAGGTTTACTGTAATAAGGCGATGCACTTAAAACTGCAATGGCTTTATCGAGTGGAATAATACTTAAATCTTTAATTATCTCGTGGGTATTATTGCCACCAATACCAACAACAACGGGTACACGAGCATTTACTTTATCGTAGGTATAATTTACAATGTCAATCTTTTCCTGCTTATCCAGTGTAGGAGTTTCGCCGGTAGTTCCTAAAGCAATTACGTATTGCACACCGTTATTGATAACGTAATCAATAACTCTGCCGAGTGCATCAAAATCAACATCATGTGTTGATGTAAATGGTGTAATGAGAGCTACACCGGTTCCTGTTAATTGTGATCTTAAAGACATTTTAAATTGCTGATTTTTTGTTATTAAAAAAGCCTTCTCATAATTGAGAAGGCTTAGTTAGTTTATACTGAAAGTGTGCAAACAAATCAAGCATCTTCTCTTGAGGAGAGGATCTTCTTACTTGCAGACTTCTTTATTAAACTTATCATGGAAGCGAATGTAATGTGATTTTAAATTAGAGCAAAATATTTTTTTAATACTAATAACGAATAGCCGAGAAATGCAGTACAGTACAAGTGAGTGACACAACTAAAGCTGTGCAAAGGTATATTGCCTGTAACATTATTATTCTTCGGATACTTCTAACTCTTCTTCTTCCAACTCGTCCCAGAAACCCATCTTATCATATTTCTCTATACGATTATTTATTCTTTCTTCGGGTGCAATATTTTTCAGATCATTCAATTCTTTTGTAATATATTTTTTTAAAATAGCGGAAGCTTCGTCGTAATCCCAATGGGCGCCGCCAATTGGTTCGGGAACAATATCATCTACCAAACCAAAGCCTTTCATATCTTTTGCGGTAAGTTTTAATTGTTCGGCAGCTATTTCTTTTTTATCCCAGCTTCTCCATAAAATAGAAGAGCAAGATTCGGGCGAAATAACGGTGTACCAAGTATTTTCCATCATTAAAGTTTTATCGCCTACGCCAATGCCAAATGCACCGCCGCTGGCGCCTTCTCCAATGATGACAACGATTACCGGAACACGTAAGCGAATCATTTCATAAATATTACGGGCGATGGCTTCGCCTTGTCCGCGTTCTTCGGCTTCGAGACCGGGGAAAGCTCCCGGTGTATCCACAAATGTGATAACGGGTTTATTAAATTTTTCTGCCAACCGCATGAGGCGTAATGCTTTTCTGTAACCTTCGGGATTAGCCATGCCAAAATTCCGCATCTGACGGGTTTTGGTATTGTTGCCTTTTTGTTGGCCGATAACCATTACCGTTTCTCCATCAAGTTGAGCAAAACCGCCAACCATTGCTTTATCGTCTTTTACATTTCTATCGCCATGAAGTTCAACGAAATTGGTAAATATTTTATCGATGTATTTTAAAGTATAAGGACGATCCGGATGACGACTTAGCTGAACTCTCTGCCAAGGCGTAAGTGACTCTGTAATTTCTTTTCTTTTATTGATGATAGCATCTTCCATTTTCTTGATGCTATCGCTCATATCAATTTTGCTTTTCTCTGCAGTTTCTTTTAATTTTTCTATTTCTTCGAACAAAATTTTTATTGGTTGTTCGAATTCTAAAAATTGTCTGTTGGGGTATTGTGGCATAATTAAAGTTAAGCGTTAAGATTGTAAAATTAATGCAAGGATTTTTTTTAAAAAGATTTGTTTATAAATTAAAGATACCCTTATCTTTGCCGTCCCGAAAACGAAGGTAGTGATACTGAAATTGAGGAATGGATCGGTAGTTCAGTTGGTTAGAATGCCGCCCTGTCACGGCGGAGGTCGCGGGTTCGAGTCCCGTCCGGTCCGCAAAAATTTTAAAGCCCTTGATTGCCAAGGGCTTTATTTTTTAGTTTTGATTAGGTTATCAGAATCCAGGTCCAAAAAAAATTGATAAAGGATTTAATTTTGCTTACAATGCTTAACTGATTTTTTGCAAGAAATTATCCAAATCATCATCTTTATCCAAACCCAATTTTTGTTTTATTCTGTATTTGGCTACTCTTACACTTTTGGCTTCGATGTTGAGTAAATTGGCAATTTGTTTAGTGTTCATTTGCAGGTGCAAATAGGCACAATATTTCATATCTAATTGCGATAATTTTTGAGTAGCTTTTTCATTTAATAAATTAAAAAAACCGGGGTGCAATTGTTGAATCTGGTATTTTGTTTCCTCAAAATCACTGTCAATAAGCATTTCTTCTTTTATAATTTTATTTATCTCATTGCTTTCGCCTTCATTAATTTTATTTTTAATTTGCTGAAGCATTTCGTTTTTTCTGGAAAGTTGGAGGCTGTTTGCCATTACTTCTTTCTGAAGCTGATTTTGTTTTATAGATAACAGTTCTTGTTCTAATTTCAATCTTACTTTTTCTTCTTTTTCCAGTTTTATTTGTAATTCGGCTTCTTGTTTTTTTGCTTCTAATTTCTTTTCCCGCTGAACAGAATATTTCAGCTTGTAATGATAAGAACGGAACATAAAACCCAGTCCGAATAACGTTATACATATAATTCCCAAATACAAATAGTTTTGCATTTTTCTACTTTCAGCTCTTTCTTTCAGCACAGCAAGCTCTGCGTTTTTTTTCTCCACTTCGTATTGAATTTCTAATTTCTGGGCATTTTTTATTTGTTGCTGGTTATGTAATTTCTCATTTACATCCTGTAACTTTTTTTGATAAATAAATGCTTTTTCAAAGTCCTTCTTTTTCTCGTATAAATTTACCAAAGCATTATAATCATTCATCCATGTATAATAATAGGGTACTTTTTGTGTAAGCATTTTCACTTCTGCTATAAGATAATATTTTTCAGCCGTTGTTAAATCGCTTTCTTGTTCTGCACAAGCTCCTTTTAATCCATAAACATTAGTCAGGTAATCATATTTTAACGGATGTCTATCTACCGTTTGTTCTACTAAGTTTAAATAATAAAATATTTTCTTTTTCGTATCTGCATTATAGGGCAAATAGGCAAAGTATGTAGAAGCCAGGTTCATGCAAGTTGTTGCATAAGTTGTGTATCCCATTTCATTGGGATATTTTTCACATAAAAAAGCTTTTTTATCTGCATAATAAAATAGGCTGTCTTTATCGTTTTTGCTTTTGGTTTGTGCGTTGCTGGCATCAAAATAATTTACCATAGCATCGTAAGCATCTATTTTACATTTAATATCCGCCGATTTTTCTGCGTCTGTTAAAACCAGCCGGGAATATTCTTTTATTTTATCTAATTTATTCCAGTTGGTATATGCATAATAAATATCAAAATAAAGCGAGGAGGATAGTGAATAATCTTTTTTTGTTTTTAAATACGTTAGCCCCTTTTGTGCATCCCTGATTGAAAAATCTAACAAATCATTGTTCTTATAAAAATAAGAACTTGCCGATAATGCAACTGCATTGGCAATATCGTCCTTCGATTTTTCTGCAAAACTAAACGATTGGTTAATGGCATTTTGAGCTTCTTCTATTTGATTGTTTTTAGTAAAAATTTTACTTTGATAAGCATATTCATAAGCAAGTGCTGTATAATCATTTTTAGGTTTTGATATGGCAATAGCTTTATCTATCAACTGCAGGGAAGCTATAAAATCTTCATTTAACCTTGAAGAATTTGCTTCTTCCAAAAGCTTTGTAACTGTCACATCCTGTAGCTGTGCATATAAGCAAACGGTATTGCATGTAATAAACAGCAAACAGAAAATTTTCTTCATACATCCTATATTTAACATGCTGAAATTATGTTACTTATAGTAAATAATGAAATGGAATTTGTTTTTATTGAAATTGTATTTTGTTAAAAATCAGATACTTAAAAATATTGTAGTCATATTGTAGTCGCCTGTTTTCGGATATGTAGCCGTTGTGTAAATGCCATTTTCTTTGAAGCGGCTTATGAAATATCCATTTTTGTCCTGAACAAAAAAATCAAAAAACATGGACAAAAAAAATTTAGCAATCATTTCCTACATCACCATTTTCGGGTGGCTTTATGTGTACATCACTACCAACAATGAAAAAAGAGATTCCTTGGTGAAGTATCATTTGAAACAATCACTTGGATTGATGGTAGTAACTGTTGTTTTCAACATTGCACTAACTATTTTATCAAGAATGGTAACATCATTATCATTTTTGGGTTATTTCGGGTACGCATTTTTAATACTATGGATTTTCGGGCTCATCAATGCTATCAATGCAGCAGAAAAACCAATTCCGGTAATAGGAAAAATGTTTGAGGATAAGTTCGGCTTTATAAAATAAGGATAGTTATTGCATCCACAATTTGAGCCCAGCGCATCCAAACCATATTTGCGCTATCTATCTTTTTAGGGGAACAAATTATAAAATATGACACATTTAACAAACACGTTAAGAAAGTACAGTTTTCCCGACTCAACAATTTCCCGATTGGCAAACTTTAAACCAAGAACTGGTTTTAGATTGGTTAAAGAGAAAGAGTTTGCGGAAATGACAAACCATTTCCGCAAATATTTGCCACCATTGAGTTTCATTCCGTTGTTTGCAGATAACGCTAATTATTTGTGCGTATATGTGGATGGTCCGTTGAAGGGAAAAATATGCGAATGGCATCACGAAGAATGTGCTTTGGCGCCAATGTTTAGGAGCGTTGATAGTTTATTGGCAGCAATAGAAAGCAATCCTGAATGTGATGACTGGATAGACCTTCCCCAAGACTATCCGCAACCTGATGATGACACATTTACAATTGAAGACGAAGAAAGCCTGTTATTGTTACACAACATTTACAACAGCGTAAAAAGTTTTAAAGAAGATTTTGAGGATGAAAATAGTGAGCAGAACAGGAAATATGTATTAAGGGTACAAACCGCTTATTGTATTTGTGCATTAACACCACCTAAAAAAATTACCACGCTCATTCCTTTTTTAGATGATGATGATATGTTTGTTCAGGAACAGGCAATCTGGACTTTTGGAGAGCATCGGTATCGGCCGGTGTTACAAAAAATACAGGAACTACTAACAACAGCAAAGTCTAATGGCAGAATAGCTGCAAAAGGTGCTTTGCTGAAAATGGAGCAACATTGAAAACAACACAACGTTGGAATTATTAACATACATAGTAGTACCCTTATTGGTAACCCTGTTGTTTAAGCAGTTTCGCCTTAAACGAAAGCTCTTTACTTATGCAACTACGGCGTTGATAATCATTCTTTATCCTTTTGCCTTATTTGGCTTTGAAGGTTATTTAAAAAATAGCCTTGCAAAAACGAATTGCGGTAACCCTCAAGGCTTATTCGTGATAGGCAACACCATTATTTTTTTGCCCATTGCATTGTTGTTACAATTTGTTTTTAATAAAATATTGCTGAAAAAAACAGCACCTAAAATGGATTAAAAACCTGTTTTTAAAATAATTAGTTTGTTTTAAAGAAATCACCTGTTTCCCCAATGGATAAATTAAAATTAAGAATTGAAAAATTCAACAGTACCATTAAAGAAAAATTGGAAGAATTTCAGTACAACTTCTATCATTTAAAATTTTCAGAACCCGTTTCGGAGAATGAAATAAATGAGGTTCAGGATTTTTTTGAAATACCAATTCCTGAAGAATTGAAAATATTATACAAAGAATTGGGGTCCATTAAAAATGAAGCTGGTGAAAGTTATGCAGTAGAGATAGAACCTGTACCATATCTATTAGAAAAACTAAAAGAAGAAAATAAATGGTATAAATGCCATTCTTTGGGACTGATAGATTATATCAAATTTTCATGGGTAAACGACAGACCCGAATTTAATGGTGTGGAACAATCAAAAATAGAACACCTGAATAATCATTATAAATGCTTTGGGCTTTATCGTTTTAACTGGGGATTAGAAGAAGCTTATTATCTCTATTTTGATAAAAATCAAAAATTCGGATGGGTGCGTTATCACCAGGATTGTTTTGATGATTTATGGGCTGAACATTTAGATGGTATGTTAGAATCAAGTCCGGCTAATAAAAATTTTGAAGATTTAATGATTTCGGTTGTAGATCAATTAGAAGTAGGAATACTGCAAAATGGATGAAAACGTGAGTGTGTTTGAAAATAGCAAAAATAATTGATTAGATAAATTAGAATTTATGACAAAAGAATTTGCAATCGCATTTTCAGGAAACTGGTTAGCAGCATGGAATTCGCATAACATAGATGAAATTTTAAAACATTATTCCGAAGATTTCTCTATCGAAACCCCCATGGCATTAAAGCTATTTCCCGAAAGCAACGGATTAATTAACGGCAAACACAATATCAGGAAATATTGGACTGTTGCACTGGAACGAATACCAAACCTGAAGTTCGAAATTTTAGATGTATTGATGGGCGTTAGCGGGTTAACGATTTATTACATCAACCTTGCTACCAACAAAAAATCGGTTGAGATAATGAATTTTAATACCGAAGGAAAAGTAAATAAAGTAATGGTGCATTATGCAGAATAGCAGAAATATATGTGTTAGCTGTGATTTTACAACACCCTACAGTAATCAAAAAGTAAAATGAAAAATGCAAATGAATTCCTCAAAGTTTACGAAGAAATTGCTGAGGAATGCTTTAGAAAATGGGGGTACTATTATCCACCAAGGACTTGGGATGAATTTAATTCTTGGGACTATAATTTTTTTGAAAAATATTTAAAGGACAAAGAGAATGGAGTAAAAAAGACTCAATCTTATATTCACTTAGCAGAGAATATGAATTATTTTGGGTTTTACAATTTATATCAAAACTTTGACTTTGATAATCTTAATAATGTATTATTCCAATCGTCAAGACAAAGTCTTTTAAATAAAGGCATGTTGGCAAGCGGAACGGATCACTGCAATGTTCTTTTTAATACGCTAAACTCCTTTTCGTGTAATGATTTTACAGTGATCAACCATTTCTTTCCAAAAGAATTACCCCAATCCAAAGGAAAATTTTATACTGAGGTTTCTGTAAACTTATTGAAAGTATTGTATTACAAGCAAAAGCAATTTGGGAATGAAGCTGTTGAAAAAGCAAATAAATTTCTTTCAAAAAAAATCACCGCTTGGGAAAAGTTTGTAGTACTTTATTTTAAAGCATTAATAGATCAAAATGCCGGTGAAGCGAGTATTTGTTTACAAGAACTATGTACATCATATCAAAAAATGGAACATTCAGTCAGTAAACTACACAACAAACTTGCAAAATGCTTTGCTTATGAAATACATGGACTTTATCGTTTTGCTATGATTGTTGACAAGGAGCTATTTGTAAAGATAAAACAGCCCATGCACCATAGTTTTTCTAATGAATTTGAAACATGGCAAAAAGAAAACAATTACCCAAGAGGAAAATTATTTTATAAATATCCAGTTAAAATGGACTATATGAATAAAATATTTGAAGCAGAATTACCAACAGTTGCTCTTCACAAGCCATATGCGAATAAGAATAACCTTTATAAAGACGTGGACAAATTCATACAGGAGTTAACTGAAAATGCAACAAAAATTTTATGATAGAGAAAACATTGCATTGGCTAATGGTGCATTATTCGGAATAGCGGAAATGAGATGTGTTGAAACTGTAAAATAGAAATCATGAAACATCAAATTTTATTCGGTATTGAATGTAATCATAAAGATGAAAAACTAATCTTACAATCCATGAAAAATTATCTTTCAAATTTCAAAAGAACTACATCTACCGTAAAGCAGGGAACTTCGTTGGATACCCGGTTAGAAGCACGGTTGCCCTATAAAATCAAGCAGTATCACTGGAACTTAAATAAAGCAACAGCAACCTATACAGAGTTGTTTCCCAACCAGGATTTGGAAGGCAAATATTTTTTGGAACAGCATAAAAATTATGCATGGCTTATACTCGTTTTATTCCATAAAGATTCTCCGAATTATGAAGAAAATAAATCGGAAAAGTTTATATCGGATATGTTGGAGTCGATAGGATTTAAATATAAAATATTAATTGAGTCCGACAGTAACGACAGAATACAAGGCGATTGTAAAATGAATTAAAACAACAAAAAAGAAACATATGGATATTAAAGCATTTAAAGAAAATTTGGGATTAACTGAAATCCCTACAGAATTAGAAAAATTGATTTATTTCCAAAACAACATTTCCGGTTTTGAATGTTATTCGCAAGGATTTGGAGTGCTGATAGACAATAAAACCGGACTTAAAAGCTGGAGCGAAAATCAATCCTTCTTAGATAAGCTGATGCCTTTTGCACAGGCAAATGGTTGTGGTTCATTTTATGCCATTTGGGATGACGGAACAGGCAAACCCATCAATCAAATGCCGATTGTTCTATTCGGAGACGAAGGCGGCATTCATATCGTTGCCGAAAACATTTTACAACTGCTGCATCTACTCACTTACGACACAGAAATTTCAGCAAATATCGATGAAGCGTATTTTGAAAATAAAGACCCGGACGATTACGAAGAAAGTGAAGATTTGGAAAAATATTTAGAATGGCTGAAAGACGATTATGGTTTAACGCAAATTGGTAATCCCGAAAGCATCATCAAAATAGCACAGAACAAATATAAAACCGCTTTTGATAATTGGATTGGGCAATATTATAAAGTTGGATAAATAACATGTGGTTGAGATAAGAAAACAATTATAAAATTCAGAATTTCTTTGTGCTCTTAGTGCCTTTGTGGTATTATTTATTCACCACTGAGACACAGAGAACACTAAGAATTACACAAGGATAGAATCATCCTTATATTTTTTATAGAATCTGCTTATCCCGAACTCACATTAAATATAAACCCTCTACATTATTTACATACAAATCACCCATATGAAAGAACAAAACCAACAAAAAGCCTTGCAGGCATTTGATGCGAAAGATTTTAAAACGGCTGCTGATATTTGGATGAATGGTTATTGCTTACCCGAAGAAAAGGAGCAGCTTGAAAAAATTTACATGCAATGTAAAAACCACCTGGCAGCCGGGGAACAGAGTGCAGATTTGTATGCGTTGTTAGGTTTTATTTATCTCGATTACAGTTCTTATTTTATTGATGACGGGGAAGATGCGTTGATGCAGGTCATTAGCTGGAGCAAAAGGGGAATGGAGCTTGACCCCGAAAATTATTTATGCTACCGCCACGCCGGTTCTGCTTTGTATTGGCTGAACGATGAAGAGAATGCAAAAAAGTATTATCAAAAAGCAATACAGTTACAGCCAAGCCCTACATTAGTTATTAGGCTGTTTAAAATTGAACACGGAGAAAATGAAAATAAAACTGCCGATTTTAAAAAATTAGTATTCCCATGGGATGGCGCCAATGCTATGGAATATTATAATGCCGGTGTGGAGTTAAACGGCATCATTAATGATTTTTATGGAATTACTGATGATGACTTAACTTATTTAAGCAACCTCAAACTACAATCTTACGAAAAAGCGTATCAATTATATGAAGACACTTTAATTAAACAAACCGGGAACCCGCTCAATGCCGATGGCCATACGTTTGCCATGTGTTGCAACAATTTGGCTGCTGAATACAATGCTGCAGAAGCGTATGAAAAAAGTGTTACTTACTGTACAGCCGGAATGAAATTCAGTTATTTTTTATACATCATTCAAAACCGCCTTTTTGCTTACAATTCGTTGGGCAAACTAAAAGAAACACACGATGATGCATTGCAAATAATTAATGATTTTAACGACCAGATAGGACTGGATTGGTATTTCTATTTAGTAGTGTGCATTTGCAAATACCTTGAAATTCAAAATTCGGAAGAAGTGTTGAAATGGGTAAACGTTGCTTTGGAAAGTTACAATTCGTTACCTAATGATGCACACGAAAAAATGGACACCGGCATTATTGCCAATTACGGAAAACTATTGGCTTTAAAATCAAATGCACAACAAAAATTAGGAATTATTGAAACTGCAAAAACAGATGAAGAAGCCATTGATACAGCATTGATGAACACACCAACCGACCCTCTGTTAATTATCAATCGGGCTTTGGTTTTTAATAACGAAGGGAATTATAAAAAAGAAATCGAGTGTTACGATTCGGCTATTCATTATGCATCGTTGGAAAAAAATAACCGTTTACTTAAAACGGCTTTCAATAACAAAGCTCATACGTTGATTGTGCATTACCGGGATTACAAGCAGGCATTAAATCTTTATCAGCAAATAGAACAATTGGAGTTAGGCGATTTTTGGACATATTACTGGATTGCCTATTGTTGCTACTGTTTGCAACACAATCCCAATTGCATAAAATATGTAGATAAAGCATTTTCGGAACTACCCGGCCAGTCTAATGTAACGCCTGATATTGCTGCACAATTACTACAATACAAAGCCACTTCATTGATGGAGTTAAGACAGTATAATGAAGCTATTGAAACTTACAAGACCAGTTTGCAATATGAAGACAATGAAGTAGTAAAGAAAAATATAGCTGCGCTTGAAAATGAATTGAAAGGCGGTAAAAGCTTCTTTGGAAAACTTTTTAAAGGCAGGTAATACAAAAGCAATGTTGAAATATTATACACAAAACGGAAACAGGTTTGGCTTAAAACCGGCAACACCACTTAATATGTTGCGCATTGTTGTGTTATTGATTGCAGCAGGAGTTGCTTTATACTTTACAACTAAAGGTGTTGGTATTAAAAACGTTTTCATTCTTATTACGGTATTTTTATTCTGCAGCAGCTTTGCAGTCATCTATCTTTTGAAGCTATCTAAAAAATTAATTATTGATAAAGATTTACAACAAATCAGCATCAAAGAAAATTTTTTCAGCAAAACAGAAACTTTCGATTTAAAATATTTTACACAAGTTCATACAAGCCAATCTACCACCAATTTTGTTCCTGTTGCTGCAAGCGCATCTTTAATTTTTTATATCAACGAAATGCAAAGCGTTGCGGTACTTGAGCAAAAATATTTTTCTACTGTTTCTTCATTGGAAAAACTCATTAACGAAACAAAAACGATTATCAACCAAAAAAAATAATATCATGTTAGAAAGCTATCATTTCCAAAATACACCGGACAAACTAAGCATTACGCCTTATTCAAAGAATAGGAAAAGTGCCGTTACGTTTGGAGTTTTAGGCATTATTGTTTTGCTTCTTCCTTTGTTTATTCATCAAAATATTTATTTCACTTGGTTCTTAATTCTTTTGGGAATTATAATGCTTTTTCAAGCCGGTTACGATTACCTGAACATCAACACAGTTGTTACTTTCAATAAAAAAGACAGGTGCATTTATCAAACTTTTATGGGTAAAGAAAAAATGATAATGACTTTTCAACAAGCCGGTGTTATTAAGTGGACGGTAAATAACCGCATGGAATTTTTTGCACTTACGAAAAATAAAAGCAACAGCAAGCGATACGTAATCAGCCATCGTTATTCTGTGAAAAAAGATGCAGCGGAAGTGGCATTATATCAAAAAGAAATTTTGGCTGCAATAGATAATTTGATAGCGAATAATTAAAAAAATCACAAAGCATAAAAGCAAGATAATTGAACTCAAAATAGAACATGGAAGTGGTTTCCACATTAATAATATTTTGCTGCAATGGAATATGGAAAGAGGATTGGTGAGGCAACTTTTAGTAGAAAATTTTAAGGTGAACGATTATAAACCCAACCACCAGACAACAAACGAAACCAACCATTTTCTTCAACAAATCATGGGTTATAGTTTAGTTGATTTTAGAATTGATTTAACCGATA
>Ga0182038_10000809_pt1 | contig 16296 bp, 14 predicted proteins | sample sta12Can44000108_FD_125976 | JGI IMG/M metagenome (GOLD analysis project Ga0182038, IMG submission 125976) | Lab enrichment of tropical soil microbial communities from Luquillo Experimental Forest, Puerto Rico - statanox.12C.anox.44.000.108 | ecosystem: Environmental > Terrestrial > Soil >...
CTTTCGTGTGTGTTTAGCGAGCGCATACGTGCAAGGGAATGTGGTAGGGGCGGATCTCCGAGCCGCCCGAGGAGGGTGACGGTGCAAGCCAGGAACCGGCCGGCTCGGAGATCCGGCCCTACCTGTCCGCCTTACTAGAACGGCCGCTTTCTATCAGGCCTTCGAGCACTTCCAAAGTCTGCTGTACGTTATGGTCCATAGAGAATCGGCCGGCGAGCTTCAGGCAGCGTTCCTTTGCGGCGTTCCGACGTTCCGGGTCGGCCCATTTTTCGATGGCATCACGGATTGCACCGGTATCGTTTGGGCGATCAATAATCTCGCCGTGAACGCCCGATTCAACAATCTCCGCGAAGCCATTTGCCGCGGTCGTTATGACTGGCATTCCGAAAGAAAGAGCTTCGAGGCAGGCATTGGAAAAAGGATCGTAAATCGTAGGGAGAACAAACAAGTCTGAAGCCGCATAAAGGGAGGGCATATCCGCCACCGGACCAAGGAAACGGACGTTCTTTGGCATGTTTGCAGGTTTGGTCCCCGATCCTGCTATGAGAAGAAAGATGTTCGCATTTTCAGTCAGTCGGACAGCCTCGATGGCATACTTCAGGCCTTTTCGTTCCCAGCCAGAACCCGCAAAAAGCAGGGCCGTATCTTCATCCCTCAATCCCCACCTTCGTCTCAGCTCCGGGCGACTGCGCGGCTTTAACGCAGATTTGACCGCCGACAACCCATTATAAATCACACTGATATCGTCTTGCCGGTACCGGAATTCTCGAACGATTTCATCTTTCACCAGCTTTGAGTTTGCGATGATTCTTCTCGCGCCACCTTCAAACAATCTGCGTTCCAGCTCCAGAATTTGCCGATGTTTTGCATTCAAAAAACGAAAGCGGGAGCGCCACGCCGGTTCGTGGGCAAGGCGCCTTTCAAGCCAGATTCGGTGAACACCGTCTCCGGCCCTGTAGCAATCACACTCAAAAACTCGATCCAGACTGAAAAGGATTTCGCCGGATGCTCGTCGTTTCTGGATCTCCTGCGCAAAAAGCCAAGGAGTCGAAGCCTTAAATCGAACCAGGACTCCAAACGGCCATTCAGCATGGGGCCATTCTTCTGTCGTGTATAGTTTCACCGCAAAACCGCGTTGGAAAAGAGTCCTTCCCAATCGTTTGAGATAGTTTTCCGCGCCCCCGATGCGGGAATGTCCACGACGAACGAGACCGATCTTCATAGAATCCTTGAAAAGCAAAGCCACCCGATGATTAATGTGTCGATACAGAAAATAAACCTGAGTCGTCTGCAACGAGCTTTGCTTTTGAAGGATTCTAGCGGTGCAATCGCTTCGCGTCGCGAAGGAACGCTGATTACAAGGAGCAGGACATGGCGGAAAGCATGGGCAAAGCGGGAAGAGAGCGTGTCGTGAAGCAGTTTACCAGGGACCATTTCCGGCAGCGAATCTTGGAGGCATATCGAGCTGCCACGGCTATTGGCCAACCGCGTCCGGCGTGATGAACTCCGTTTTAGCGGTTCAACTCAAACGTCTCGGGGATCTTGTGCTGACGACGCCTGCCCTGAACCTTTTGAGAAAGCTTTATCCGGCGTCAGAAATCACGCTCTTGATTGACCTGCATTCCCATGCCTTGGCTCCGGCAATTGCGGGTGTTGATCAGATCTGGGTTCATAGAGGACCAAAGTCGATTTGGATGAATCTGCTCAAAGCCGGATTCGATCTCTGCCTCGACTTCACCGGGAACGATCGTTCGGCCCTGGTCTCCCTTTTTTCAAAGGCCCCCAGACGTATTGGATTCAGCTTTCTTGCCAGGCGTCCGTTTCGCTCGTTAGCCTACACCCGGCTAGTCTCATCCCCGGTTCGGGAGAAGCACACCATAGAGCATTACCTCGATCTCGTCCGTTCCCTGGCAAACTCTGATTCGGGCTCAGATATCACGCTCCGACTTCCCGATCGAGTGCGACAGTCGGTTGTTTTGCTTAGCAATGAATTTTCTTTGCCTGCAGACTACTTTGTCGTTCATCCCGGGTCCGCGAGAGCAGAGAAATACTGGATGCCGGACCGGTGGGCGGAGGTGATCGCATATGCCTGGAAGCGTTTCAAACTGCCATGTATTATCACCGGCGGAAAAGATCCGGCCGAACTTCAGCACATTGACGATATTCTCTTTAAGAGTGGCGATGGCGCGGCCATTTTCAATTTGGCCGGAAAGCTTGATCTGCTCGAGGGGGCCGCGCTCATAGAGGGCGCAGCTTTTTTTATTGGGGTCGATACGGTTGCAGCGCATTTTGCCGCAGCGTTCTGCCGACCTTCGATTACGCTGTTCGGACCGACAAATCCCTTCCATTGGCGTGCGAGGCATCCGCGGGCGATTGTTTTGAGAGCGGGCTTCCCGGGTCCAATCAAGCATTTTGATCCGCGCCAGAAAGGAGCGCCGATGAGGGAACTGTCGACCGGTGAGATAATTCGTGCTATGGAAATGCTCCCGCGTTGACGAGTTTCTAATCGTCCTAGAATCCTTGAAAAGCAAAACTGGTTGCAGATGAGTCGAGTTTTTCCGTTTCCGTACATCGGTGATCAGACGGGCCTTGCTTTTCAAGGATTCTATAAGCGGGACCCAAGAACCGGTAAAGTTATTGGATTTCCCAGACCAACTACAAATGCACATACAAATCAAAAAACCAACCGATGTCGGCCGTGCGCGAGGAAGTGCCCGGACTTTTAACCCTTAACGAATTTGGGTCCCGCTCTGAGCGAAGCCGTTTCACCCAACCGATGCTGTTCCCACGCGGTCTTGCTACCCCTACCTCTCGCTGGTCTGAGGCGCGGCCTCGCTAGCTTCATATTCCATGTCAAAGAGAAGACCTTCACCACGCGAGTTTGTCCGGTTGTTAGTGGGACCATATCGGGATCTCTTTCCCTTCCTGAAACCTCACCTCGGGCGCTTCGTTCTGGCTTTGGTTTTCGGCGCGCTTTTCGGACTGATCTCGGGACTCTTACCGTTGGTTCTGAACCACGTAAATTCGCAGGTTTTTCCGCAGGGCAAAAACAAAGTCGACACGTTGAGCAACGCTATGAGCGCTACCGGCGCGGGCATCAACTCCGTCCTTCTCGTTTGCTCCCTTATCCCGTTCATCTTCGTGCTGCGCAGCCTGTGCGACTATCTGAACAGCTATTATATGGCGTGGGTCGCTTTGCGTGTGCTGGCCGATATCCGCTGCAAGCTTTATACCCACATCCTCCAACAATCGCTTGAGTTCTTTAACCGCGAACGCTCCGGAAACCTGATCTCTCGAGTCGCAAATGACACCAGAATGGCGCAAACCGCTTTGACGAGTATCAGCAGCGACCTGATCAAGCAGCCACTTACGATTATCAGCGCCTTCGCGGTGTTGATCCATCTTGACTGGAAATTCACCGTCGTCAGCCTTTTTCTTTTTCCTGTCTGTATGATTCCGATCGTCTACTACGGAAAAAGGGTTCGGCGCCAGGGTAGGCTCGAAGAAGAGAAAGTGGGATCGATGATGTCGATCCTCCAGGAAAGCTTTGCGGGGATCCGTGTAATAAAGGCATTTGCGCGGGAGGAGCGCGAAGCCACGCATTTCGAGACCCTGAGCACAGAGCAATTCCGCAGCGGAGTACGCGTTCGCAAGGCGATCGAAATTGTCAGTCCGATGGTGGAGGCAGTCGCCGCCATCGGTGTGGGCCTGGCGCTCTTTTACGTCTGGTATACCCACCTGAGCGCCGCTAAGTTCCTTGCCCTGCTGGCGGGCATTTTCATGTTGTATGATCCGGTCAAGAAACTGAGCCGCATTCACCTCGTCGTGCAGCAGTGTTTCAATGCGACTCATAACATCTTTGAAATACTCAATCGCAAACCGTCGATACAGGACCGGCCCGATGCGGCTGAAATTTCAGGGAGCACAGGTGCAATCCAGTTTGGAAACGTGACCTTCCGATATCGGCCTGGCCTGCCAGCCGCCCTCCGGGGTTTCGACCTGCGCATCGAGCCGGGTCAATATTATGCGCTGGTTGGTCCCAGTGGAGCTGGAAAGAGCACCATTTTCTCTCTCCTTCTGCGGTTTTACGAACCGGAGGGAGGTGTGATCAAGCTTGATGGGAGAGATATCAATACAATTAAGCAAAGTTCGTTGCGTGAACAGATCGGGATGGTCTCCCAGGAAACTTTTCTTTTTCACGATTCGATCCTCAATAACATCCGCTACGGCAGGCTCAACGCAACAGAGGAAGAAGCAATCGAAGCTGCGAAACAAGCTTATGCCCATGACTTTATCATGTTACAGCCCAACGGCTATGAAACCGTGATCGGTGACAAGGGTTGCCTTTTGTCTGGTGGCCAGCAACAACGGGTTTCCATTGCCAGAGCGCTTCTAAAGAATGCGCCGGTGCTGTTGCTGGACGAGGCAATGTCCGCGCTCGACTCGGAGGCCGAGCGGGAAATCCAGGCGGCTCTCGATCGCTTGTCCGAAGGGCGTACGGTCATTGCCATCGCTCATCGGCTGTCGACTGTGCTCAAGGCCGACCAAATCGTCGTGATGGATAGAGGCGAAATCCGGGAGATGGGCACTCACAAAGAGTTGCTCGAAATCTCGACGATCTACCGCAAGCTCTATGACCTGCAATTCAACGTGCAAGCTGAAGACCTGGCCGGAGTCGCTTAGCGCGAAAATCTCACGAGCGCTTTGGCTTTTGAGATTTTCAGGCTAGCCCGCAAAAATCACCCGCTGAAAAGAGCCTGCATTCAGCACAAATCCTTATAGAATTCAACGTAACTGTTGTGACTGCGGCTGAGGATTTGTGATCAATGCAGGCTAGCGCTGTTGTTCCTGTCTCTTGGCGATTGACTCCTGAAGGTATGCTCGGCGACGCTCGCGAAATCGTTCCAGTCGTCTCTGCTGATCAGGGTTCAAGCCAGTCTCAATCTCGGAAATTGCTGCGTCGAACGCATCGCTCCCCTGGATCATTGCCTGGATTTGAATCGTCTGCATCTGTCGCACCGCAGCCTCAACCTGCGGCCGGATTTTAACGCTCTGCTCCGGAGTAAGTTTCGCTACCTGTTCGATCTTCCTCATAAGGTGATCACTCCATGCCCGCAAATTACGCGTGGGATTAGCTGCCCGTTGCCTTGAAGACAGCGAAAATGTGATCACTGATCCGCTCAATGCCCCCACCACGAAGAGAACTGCAAAAACAAGAGCTAGTTTCCAGCCGGATCCCATAGCGCATATGCCATTTCGTCCGTCGGTTCCTGATCCGCGGATCCAGGAGAGCCGTTCGATCCCATGTTGATTCCGAGTATTGCTCCGAGGATGACAAACGCCGTCGCAATGGACAGAATCGAGGTGCGGAAGAATACCTGACTTTCCTGCACGCAATGCTCGTGTCGTCGCAGGACGCTTTCCGCGTAGCCGACAGGAGCAACGGTAAATTCCGCGCTTCCTGTCCGGCGAACAGCTGCGAATAGATACTCCAGGTTGTCTTCCTTCATCTCGCCAGCCGTTTTATCGTCGCTGCAAGCTTTTGTCGCGCCCGAAAAGCCATAACCTTAATTTTTGACGGTTTCCAACCGGTAAGGTCACATATTTCTGCGACCGATTTTTCGTCAAGATAGAGCCACTGGACAACCATTCGCTCATTTGGTTTGAGAGTCAGCAAAAGCCTGGCCAGTAACTCCCGACTCTCTCCGGGTGCGTCGCCCGGGGGTTCGCTCTCCCCATCCCTAAGCGTCTTTAGAACGGCTTGCTGCTCTTCTGAGAAGTCAGACCAACGGTATTCCGGGCGATTTCGCTGTTTCCGCAGATGATCGATACAGGTATTGAGCGAAATGCGTGAAACCCAATGCTCAAACGGCGTATCCGCCCTATACTGATGAATCTTAGAAAAAATCTTCAGGAAAATTTCCTGTGAGAGATCTTCTTCCAGTTCGCGCCGGGGAAGGTGGTTCCGCACGATCCGTATCACCGTGGGATACAACCGCTCAACGAGTTCCTTCGCTGCCGCTTCGTCCGACCGTTGGGTCCTCGCGATGAGCTGTGAAAGTTCCTGGCTGAACATTGTCGGGCACGAAGTTCTCATGTTCAAGGGTTCCAACCCGTCCAGCCAACCGCGCATCGGACCACGTCGAAATGTAGGGTGCGGGGATCGAGCGTTGCCGACTGCAGATGCCAGGAGCCCGGCATCAACACCAAAATCTGAGGGGCCTCAATGGCCCGTTTTTTGCATTGACGCGCCACGCTCTTGATTAGGTATAAGCAGGGAGCTGCAAAGCCATCGCGCTAAGAAAAGAATCTTTACCATGTCAATGCTTCAAGAATTTAGGGATTTTGCTCTTAAAGGAAATGTGATCGACTTGGCCGTAGGCGTTATTATCGGCGCGGCATTTGGCAAAATTGTTTCCTCCCTCGTGAATAACCTCATGATGCCGATCATCGGTTTATTGCTCGGCAGAGTTGATTTTTCAAATTTGTACCTCGTTCTGAACGGCCAGCATGTCGCATCGCTAAAGGAGGCCACTGACAAGGGAGTCCCCGTTTTAGCATATGGAGTGTTTATCAACACGGTTATTGAATTCTTGATAATTGCTTTTTGCCTCTTCATCGTGATCAAACAGGCGAATAGGTTCAAGAAACCAGCACCTGCTCCCGCGCTCACCCCGCAGGAAACATTGCTGACAGAAATCCGGGATGTGCTGAAATCACGCAGTTCCGTTTAAAACCAAACTCTCCTTGATGGAATGCGGAAAGACCGGCCGAATGGCCGGTCTTTCCTTTTTGGCGGGGCATGTGAAAATTCTCAGATGGATTCACGGTTTTTATGCGAGTACTGCCGCAACGATACAAAGGATCAGCACCAGGATGCACAATCCTCTCACTAACCAGATCGGCGATCCGCGTAAGCCCGAAAAGCCGACGACGATGGCCAGAATGGCTACAATGAGGATTGAAACTGCCCACGACAGCATTCTGGAACGCTCAGAGGCTTAAAGCGTACCAGTTCCGAATTAACTATGTAACTTGCTACAAATAAGGAGGTTGCACACGGCCATTTCCTTTGGGTCGGTGGTCCGACGCATGCAGTGTGCAAGATTTCGGGAGCATTGTGCATTGCTGCAAGCTTTTCCGGGCCTGGAGGGCTGCGCTCCGTCACAGCCGCAATCTACGAAAGCTGCATCGTTGACAACGGCGCCGACGGAGCGGACGTCCTCCAGCTCCAGGGGAACCGGCCCAGTAATGGTTGGAAATCAAAAAGAAGGAATCATCACGCCAAGGCGTCCCCTCGGAGACCGGACCCTACCGGCCGTTTTGGCTTGCGAGATCTTCGGGCTGAAGCCATCGCCCTGTTTTTGAACAGAATTGTGCTAAGCTTTGGGAACAAGATGTCTCTTTGTCAGCTCTGAATAACTGAATTTGCGATGAAGGTTTTCGCAGGAGAATTGTCGTCCTGGGCTGCGCGACGGACGTGGATTACACTAGGCATCTGTTTTCTTTGTGGATTGCAAGCGCATGCTCAGCAATACAATGGCAAAGAACTGGTTAAGGCGTCTCTGATCTCGGATACAGATTCGATTAAGCCAGGTCAGAAATTCCGCGTTGGGGTGTTCTACAAGATCGAACCGGGATGGCATATTTACTGGAAATACTCGGGTGACTCCGGACTTCCTACCAAGATAGAGTGGCGCCTGCCGCCCGGATTCAAAGTTCATGATTTGCAATGGCCGCTGCCTCTTCGCGATAAGGAGCCTGGCGATTTGGAAGTTTTCGACTACACCGGCGAGACTTTGCTGTTTACCACTGTCGAGGCACCGGACCCATTGCCGGCCGGTCCTTTTGCTATAGAAGCCAAAACAGACTGGCTCGTCTGCCAAAGCCTATGTATCCCGGGTCACGCGCAGCTCACGCTGAAGCTCGACTCCGGGACCCCCTCCGCTGCAGGTGCTGCCCAGGTTTTCGAAAAATATGCCGCCCAGCTGCCAAAACCCCTTGCAAAAGGAATTCAGGCTCAGTTTAGTCGCGCCGGTAAGAATCTTGAGATTGCTGTCTCGGGAGTTTCGAATGGCGATGCAATAGACTTTTACCCTGTTCCTCCCAGTGATGCCGTGATTGGGCACGTGACCCGGAATGGTTTGAAATTGACGCTCCCTGTCGAATCTGAAACCAAAGCGCTGGATCAAATCGAGGGGGTTCTCGTTGTTGGTTCTGGAGAAAGCAGGCAAGGATACGAAGTCAATGCTGCCATCGTACCCGCCAATACCCACAACCTTGCTGCCTCGGGCGGTTTAGGCGCCATCTTGCAAGCTTTGGCGTTTGCGCTGATCGGGGGGCTGATCCTGAATATAATGCCGTGCGTGCTTCCCGTGATTTCCCTGAAAGTTTTCGGGTTTGTAAGTGAAGCTGGTGAGCGGCCGGAAAAAGCCTTTCGGCTTTCGATGGCCTTTTCGGCGGGGATTCTTATCTGTTTTGCGGTTCTGGCTGTGGTCGTGATTCTGCTGAGGGCGACAGGGCTGCAGGTCGGCTGGGGGTTCCAGTTCCAGGACGATCGATTTATCCTTGCGATTTCCTGCCTGGTTTTCGCATTTGCTCTGAATCTGTTCGGTGTCTATGAGCTTTCCGTTTCGGCCAGTGCTACTCGGGGATTGGCTAAGCTCGCCAGCGGGCAGGGCTACGGAAGCGCATTTTTCCAAGGGGTGTTTGCGACCATTCTGGCGACCCCGTGCACCGCTCCCTTTCTCGGCACCGCCTCGGCTTTTGCATTTGCGCAACCTCCATGGACAACGTTCGTTGTGTTCATGTTTGTCGGTCTGGGTATGGCCCTGCCGTATCTTGTCCTTGCATTCAATCCGAAGTGGCTCCGATTTTTACCCAAGCCGGGCGATTGGATGGTGCGATTCCGCCAATTCATGGGCTTCCTGCTCATGGGTACGTTGCTCTGGTTGATTTGGATTCTAGGTCAAATGAAGGGGGTCGATGCCATCGTACAGCTCGGAGGAGCTCTGCTGCTGATCTCTGTTCTGGCATGGATAAAAGGCTCGTTTTGGACTCCTGTTTCCTCACCCCGTTCGCGAGTAATGGCGGCTGCCGCAATGTGCGTTGCGGTTTTGCTTGCCGCCGGTCTGTACAGGTTTGTTACGCGACCCAGCCAGCTGGTTTGGGAAGAATTTACCAAGGACTCTCTCCAAAAGGCTTTAGCCAGCGGACGCCCGGTATTCGTCGATTTCACGGCGGATTGGTGTCTTACTTGCAAGACGAACGAGCGTTTTGCGATTGATACGCCGCAGGTAAGACAGGCGTTCTCAAGCCGGAAAGCAATCCTTTTGCGAGCAGATTGGACTAAAGGCGACCCCGCGATTACCGAGATCTTGAAGAGCCACGGTCGAGCCGGGGTTCCAATGTACCTGGTTTATCCGGGTGGACGAAAAGAGGAGGAGCCAGTACTGTTGCCGGAGCTCATCACCTCGCAAACTGTTTTGGACGCTTTAAACAAATCCTGACCGATCGGGTCAAATATCGAAACAACAACTGGAAAAAAAGAAGAAACACCATGCTAGGAAAATTGTTATTATCCTGCGGATTTCTGGTCGCGACTTGCGGATTTAGCCTCGCGGAAACGGAGATTGGCAAGGCTGCTCCCAACTTCACGTTGCCAGACACTAACGGAAAGGAATGGAGTCTGGCGAATTTCAAGGGAAAATACGTAGTGTTGGAATGGTACAATCCCGATTGCCCGTTTGTGGGAAAGCACTACAAATCGGGCAACATGCAAGGCTTGCAGAAGGAATTCACCTCCAGAGGCGTTGTCTGGCTTTCAATTGATTCTTCGGCGCCCGGTGAACAGGGCAATTATCCCCCGGCAAAATTGAATGAAATCAGTGCTCGGGATGGTGCGGCTCGTACGGCGTTATTGTTGGACCCGGATGGCAAGGTCGGCCGGCTTTACGGGGCAAAAACAACCCCGGACATGTACATCGTTAATCCGAATGGAATTCTTGTTTACAAAGGGGCAATCGATAACAAGCGAAGCACCGATTTGTCCGATGTGAAGACGGCGACAAATTATGTCAAATCGGCTCTCCAGGCGGTGATGGCGGGAAAATCTGTGACCACGACCGATACCCAACCCTATGGGTGCAGCGTCAAGTATAGTTCGAATTAACGAATATACCCGACTCTTTCGTGAGGGCCGGATAACTTAATTTTATTTGGAGCAGGGCCCGCCGGCATTCTATGGCCCCTTCCGGTCTGCTCCGGATACGGTATACGGATAGCGCAGCTTTGCAGGGAGGATTCTCTGTGCTACCATTAAATGTTGTTTAGTCTATGGCACAATTAGATCCCAGGTCCAACAAGGACAGAAACTCACGCAATTTTGGCAACGATAACAATTTCAATTGGCGCGGTATTCTCCTGTTTGCATGCGCCATCGCCCTGTTGGGCGGGTTTTTGTTTTCACGAAACGGTAGCTACGGAAATGTGGAAGACATCAGCTTTACCGAATTTCAAAAGTATCTCGATGAAGGGCGTATCAGCAAGGAAGATCCGCTGCAGCTGATCGTTACGGAGGGGCGAACCACACAGATGCTTCGAGGTACCTATGAAAGAGGGAAAAAGCCGTCTTCAGTCGCAGGGGCTCCGGACCATTTTAAAACGACAATATTCATCGAGTACAACAAGGATTTAAAATCCGAGCTCGAAAGTCGGGGTTACAAAGTAGACATTAAAGCCGACTCGGACGTGATGTTGTCTGCCCTGCTCCAGTTTCTACCGATTGCCCTCTTTTTCTTAATTCTTTATTTCTTTTTCCGGCAGCAGATCCGGAATGCAGGTAAGGGAGCGTTGAATTTCGGAAAGAGTAAGGCGCGAATGCTCGCTCGAGATCGGAACCGGGTAACGTTCAAAGATGTTGCCGGCATCGAGGAGGCAAAGGAAGAAGTGCAGGAAATTGTCGATTTCCTCAAAGATCCCAAGAAGTTTCAGAAGCTCGGTGGCCGAATTCCCAAGGGCGTTTTAATGGTCGGTCCTCCCGGAACCGGTAAAACGCTACTGGCTCGGGCGATCGCCGGTGAGGCTGATGTACCCTTTTTCAGTATAAGTGGCTCGGATTTTGTAGAAATGTTTGTCGGGGTCGGGGCCTCAAGAGTGCGCGACATGTTCGAGCAGGGCAAAAAATCCGCGCCATGCATTATTTTTATCGATGAGATCGATGCTGTTGGACGGCACCGTGGTCATGGACTTGGTGGCGGACACGACGAGCGCGAACAGACGCTGAACGCGTTGCTTGTTGAGATGGACGGATTTGACACCCAAGAAGGGGTTATCATTATCGCAGCAACAAATCGGCCCGATGTGCTCGATCCGGCGTTGCTTCGACCTGGACGTTTTGATCGCCAGATCACCGTAAACCTTCCGGACGTTAAAGGACGTGAGGAAATTCTGCGAGTTCATTCCAAGCGTGTGAAACTCGCCGAAGGCGTGGATCTCGGCGTGGTCGCTCGAGGCACACCCGGATATTCCGGTGCGGAACTTGCCAACGTAATCAACGAAGCAGCATTGCTTGCTGCTCGGCGTGGGTTAAAGGCCATAACGATGGCCGAAATGGAGGAGGCTCGCGACAAGGTCCGATGGGGGAAGGAGCGACGCAGCCTTGCCATTAGTGAAAAAGAAAAAGAGAACACTGCTTATCACGAAGCGGGCCACGCTTTGTTATGTGAGGTGTTGGAACATACTGATCCGCTTCACAAAGTGACCATTATTCCTCGTGGCCCTTCTCTAGGGTCGACGATGTATCTGCCCGTCGAGGATAAATATACCAATCGTAAGAATGAATTGTTGGATCGCCTGGTCGTGATCATGGGCGGGCGCGTCGCCGAGGAAATCGTTTTTGGAGACGTTACGAACGGAGCCACCGGTGACATCCGTATGGCTACCGGCATCGCGCGAAAAATGGTGTGCGAGTGGGGCATGAGCGAACGTCTCGGAATGGTGGAGTATGGTGAGCATGAAGACTATGTCTTCCTGGGCAGAGATATTGCCCGCTCGCGGGCCTATAGTGAATCGACGGCGCAGGAAATTGATCGTGAAGTCAAAAGACTTTGCGACGATGCGTACCAGCGCGCAATGAAGGCCTTGACGCAGCGCAAGGAAACTCTGATCGCAATCGCCAAGGCCCTTCTCGAATATGAAACGCTCGACGGCAGCCAGATCCGAGAGATTATCAACAACGGAAGACTCATTAATCCGCCCCCGCCGATCTCCCCGGTGAAGCCGGAGGATAAGCCGCAGGAGTCATCCCGTCCTGAGCCTCAAGGTGTAGGAGGGCTGACCGAAGCGCCAGCCTGATCCTTTGGCGATTGCGCTGATCATGAAGTCCCAGCTCCCTGTGCACCCAAGGGAGGGCAGGGCCCCGTTTCCAGATCCCGCTCATCAAACACCCTCATCTTTTCGAATCCGTTTGACGGTCTGTCATCGGCCCGATTAATTGGAGTGTCTTTTGAAACCTTAACTCACAAAAGTCACCATGAGGAAAATCGGAATTAATGGCTTTGGACGGATAGGGCGTCTCGTCTTTAGAGCACTTGTCGAACAAGGCTTGCTTGGTAAAGAGATCGATGTTGTTGCTCTGAACGACCTGGTACCTGCGGATAATCTCGCCTATCTGTTAAAATACGATTCAACTCAGGGTCGATTCGGAGGTGAGGTTTCCAGCCAGAAATCCAGTCCGGAGGTGGAGAGCGATGACCTCCTTGTCGTAAATGGGCACAAGATACGCTGCCTTGCCGTCAGGGAAGGGCCCTCCGAATTGCCTTGGGCGAAGCTTGGCTGTGAAATTGTGATCGAATCAACCGGGCTTTTCACTGCGGCCGACAAGGCAAAAGGTCACTTGGAAGCCGGAGCGAAGCGGGTATTGATCACTGCGCCGGCCAAAGGCGAAGACATCACTGTCTGCATGGGCGTGAACCACGAAAAATACGACGCATCGAAACATCGAATCATCTCCAACGCCAGTTGTACCACCAACTGTTTGGCCCCCGTGGTTTATGTACTCCTGAAAGAGGGTTTTGGAATTGAGGAAGGTTTGATGACAACAGTTCACAGTTATACGGCAACGCAGAAGACTGTTGATGGCCCATCTCGAAAAGATTGGAAAGGCGGACGCGCTGCCGCCGTGAATCTCATTCCCTCGACGACGGGAGCCGCAAAGGCAGTCGGTCTGGTTTGCCCGGAGGTGAAAGGAAAGTTGACGGGCATGTCTTTTCGTGTTCCTACCCCGGTCGTTTCGGTGGTTGATCTGACCGTAAGAACCACAAAGGAAACAAGCTACAAGGAAATCTGCGCTGCAATGAAGCAGGCCAGCCAGACCTATTTAAAGGGCATCCTCGCCTACACCGAGGACGAGGTGGTTTCAACAGATTTCCTGCACGATCATCACTCCAGTATATTTGACGCCGGATCGGGCATCGAACTTAACGGTCGCTTCTTCAAGCTGATAAGCTGGTACGACAACGAATGGGGATACTCCAATCGTTGCATCGACCTCCTGAAACATATTCTCTAGAAAGGATTCGAAGCTATGGCGAAATTGTCGGTTCGCGACTTGGAAGTCAAAGGTCGGCGCGTTGTCGTTCGCGTCGACTTCAACGTTCCTACGAAGGAGGTCGAGGGTAAACCTCGAATCACGGATGACACGAGAATTCGGGAAAGCCTCCCGACCATCGAGTTGCTTCGCAATAAAGGTGCCAAGGTGATTTTGCTGGCACATTTTGGCCGTCCCAAAGGGCAGCCAAATCCTAAGTATTCCCTTAAGCCGGTTGCCGACTATCTGAATGAAATCCTCCCGCCGCCGGTGCGTTTCAGTCCTGATGTCATTGGACCGGCCGCCGAAGCGGCTTCAAAAGAGTTGCCCGAAGGCGGTGTTCTCCTTATTGAGAACGTCCGGTTCTATAAAGAAGAAGAAGCAAATGCGGACGGCTTTGCGGCGTCTCTCGCGAAATTGGGTGATCTCTATGTAAATGACGCTTTTGGTGCGGCTCATCGCGCTCACGCGAGTACAGCCGGCATTGCCAAATATCTCCCGAAAGCTGCTATGGGTTTACTGATGGAGCGCGAGCTGAAGTATCTTAAGGAAGAACTCGCCGAGCCGGATCGGCCATTTCTCGTCATTCTTGGTGGCGCGAAAGTTTCAGATAAGATCGATGTCATCAAGGCGCTGATGGCAAAGGCCGACGTGTTTTTGATCGGCGGAGCAATGGCTCACACTTTCTTTAAAGCAAAGGGGATACCTACCGGCGCGAGTCGCGTGGAGACCGACAAAGTGCACCTTGCCGAGGAGCTTTTGGCACTCGCAGAGAAGAAAGGTATCAGGTTCCTTATCCCGGTCGACAGCATCGAGACGGATGAATTCAGGGCTGGTGCGCGCTCCCGCAACACGCCCGTTCTTTCCCCAGCGCAGGGAATCACGGAGGGATGGCAAGCGGTCGATATCGGACGGGAAACAATCGCCTTGTACAAGGCGGAGATTTCGCGAGCCAAAACCATCGTTTGGAACGGACCGGTCGGAGTTTTTGAGATTCCCGATTTCGCCACAGGAACAAGAGAAATCGCAGTAGCGCTCGCCGGATCCGGTGCAAAGACCATTATTGGGGGAGGAGACATCGTCACCGCGGTGAAGCAGTTTGGTTTGGCGGACAAAATGACGTTTATTTCGACCGGAGGAGGCGCATCGCTCGAACTCTTAGAGGGAAAAGAACTGCCGGGAGTCGCCGCTCTGACAGATAAATAACAAATGCGGAAGAAAATTCTGGCAGCCAATTGGAAGATGAACCTCACGCCTAGTGAAGCTGAGGCTTACATGCGATCATTCGAGTCCGAGATTCGAGACTTCAACGACGTTGACGTTGTTATTATCCCTCCTTTCACGGCCATTCCGGCGATAGTAGCGGCCGCAGAAAAGATGCAGACGCTGCGTGTCGGCGCCCAGAATATGCATTGGGAAAAGGGCGGGGCATTCACCGGGGAGATCAGTGCGACGATGCTTCGAGCGCTCTATGTTCGCTATGTAATTTTGGGGCACAGCGAGCGCCGAACGCTGTTTGGCGAGACGGACGAAATCATCAACCGCAAAATCGGAGCGGCTCTGGAGGCCGGCCTGCGGCCCATATTTTGCGTAGGCGAATCACTGCACGAGCGTGACAGCAATCAGGTTGGGCAGGTCCTGGAAGGCCAGATCCGAAAGGGTTTGGAAGGTGTCTCGCCGCGAGATTTAATGGAGGTGGTCGTAGCCTATGAACCCTGCTGGGCGATCGGCACTGGACGAACGGCAACTCCAGCCCAGGCGGAGGAAGCGCATGCGCTTATTCGGTCGGTACTTGCCAGCCTTGCCGATCAGACGACTGCTGACCGGATACGGATTCAGTACGGCGGTAGTGTGAAGCCGGACAATGTCGAGCAGTTGATGCGCCAGAAAAACATCGATGGAGCTCTCGTTGGAGGCGCCAGCCTTGATCCACGGAGTTTCGCACAGATTATTCGCTCGACTGAAGCAGCGATGGCTAGTTAGCGTTCACAAATACCTGCTGCTATTCGGCCGGCGCAACGACTCGAGATTGCGCACTGATTACGGCTTGTCTAGCCTGTATTGATCACAAATCCTTAGCTCCAGCCATGCAGTTGCTTTGAATTGGGTAAGCATTTGTGCTGAATGCAGGCTCTGGCAGCCGAATTCTCCGGCTGCCGCCGGAAACCACCTTCGCTCTTCGAGGCACGGCGTGCTTGCAAAGCGGGAAAGGTCGCGCCATAGCTATAGTCCCTCGCGGTCGCTGGTAACTTTCTGACTTGGGCCGCCCAAAAGATGTCAAATCAAAACGCGACTCGCCGGGAGGCTCTCCCTACCGACCGCGGGCCGCAGAGACATCACGCGGTAGGGCGAAGCTCCGCTGAGCCGCGGCGGAAAGTCCTGAAAGGCGGGTCGTCCGGCAAGGCCGGGCTCGCCTCACCGATCGCAGGCGCTGATCAAATTAACCGTCGCCTGAAAATCTTTGCCGGAGGGCGTCCGCTCCGTTTGGCGCCGGGAACCCGATGCTGATATCGGTGCTCCGCGGCTCGCCAAAGGCTCGCCCTACCGATGCAGGCCGCGGAGATCTCACACGGGCGAAGCTCCGCTGAGCCGGCACCGCGAGACCTGAAAATGCTGTTCGCCGGGAGGCACTCCCTATCCTCCACGTGTTGTGGAGATGTCATACGGCATGACGAAGCTCGTTGATCAAATTAACTCTCGCCTAAAAA
>Ga0182038_10000811_pt1 | contig 16256 bp, 12 predicted proteins | sample sta12Can44000108_FD_125976 | JGI IMG/M metagenome (GOLD analysis project Ga0182038, IMG submission 125976) | Lab enrichment of tropical soil microbial communities from Luquillo Experimental Forest, Puerto Rico - statanox.12C.anox.44.000.108 | ecosystem: Environmental > Terrestrial > Soil >...
AATAAATGGATTTTTCCCTTTATTTTGAGGAGACTGTTGGTGTAATAAATTGATGATTTGTTATACTTGATTTATAGTATAAAAGGTAATATCGGGAGTCTGGTCACCTTTTTTTAATAAAATAGGAGAGTTTTGGGTATAAAAAAGACTGTAATCAATTGATTATCAGTCTTTAATGTGGACCCACCTGGGCATTTTTTTCTTCATTTCCCTTCTTGAAGTTTACTTCAAACTCCTATATTAATATTGATAATCAACGATCTATAAAATCGATTGAAGAAAGAGGGTTTAAGAAAACCCCATAATTGTGTTAACCATGTGTTAACCAAATTGATTAATTTTATAAAATCCGACTTCAAAATGGAAAGCAATTTAAAAATAAAAGCTGTACTATTTAAGGGTAAAATTTATGCCGATGGAACTCACCCAATTCTCATCAGAGTTACAAATAATCGGAGGCATACCTATAAAGCTGTTGGTTATTCTATAAAGGAATATGCATGGGACGAAGAAAATCATTTGGTATATGAGAAGAAACCTATTATCACGAAGAGGCAGGAAGGGCAACTAAGTAATCAAAAACTAGATTACTTAAAACACAGATATGCAAACGCCATTTTATTATATAATGCTAAACAAATAAATGAAGCAATAAAAGATAAAATAGTTGAGATTTCTCTGATTACTCAAAAGCTGAAAGTTAACGGAGATAGCTTGGACATACATAATATTCGGTCCAACATAAAACCTAATTCTGGAAACTCTAAAAATTTAAGCTTTACTGTTTATGCCACAGCGAAACAGGAAAAATTATTAGCCAGCGGACATATAGGTACTTATAAAAGGTATAAATCTATACTTGAATATTTAAAGAAGTATAGAGAAGAAAGGGATCTGCTATTTTCTGATATAGACTTGAATTTTTTAGAGGCATATGAGATACACCTGCAGGGTGAGAAGTATAAAATAAACACCATTCACAACCATTTTAAGACCATCAGGGCAATATACTATTCGGCTATTAAGGAAGGAATTATTACAAATGATAAGAACCCATTCTTCATTTTTAAATCAAAAAATGACAGTAACACAAAGAAAGAAAAGTTGAATGTAGAGGAAATATTGAAGCTTGAAACAGAGCCACTGGAAAAGGGAAGTTTAATGTGGCATGCTCGCAACTATTTTCTGTTTAGTTTTTATTGTGCCGGCATTCGTGTAAGCGACTTACTTCAACTAAAATGGGAGAATATAATTAACGAACGCGTTGAATATAAAATGGAAAAAACAGGAAGTATAAAATCCATTGCACTGTTACCCAAAGCAAAAATCATTTTAGCTGAATATAAAGGACCTGATGTAAAGAAAACTGATTTTGTTTTCCCAATGTTAGACACAAGACAAGATTTGTCTGATCCTTTAACACTGTTAAATCAAATCTCTTCAAAAACGGTAATAATAAATAAGTATCTTAAAAAACTTGCTGAGAAAGTAGAAATCGACAAACCAATAACAACACATATAGCACGACATTCATTTAGCGATATAGCAAGAAAGCGAGGCACAAACATTTATGATATTTCAAAAATGTTGGGGCATTCTTCTATTAAAATAACCGAAGCATATTTAGCATCTATCGACTTAGAAAGTCAAGATGAATCTCATATCAATGCCATGGACTTCTAATCTTACTTGGCTCTAAGTACAGATAAAGGTTTATTCATTTTATTTCTTCCATATCACATAACAAATTAAAATCGGTTTTTCTGTTTATCAAAATTGTCCGTCGGACAAAGCTGTTTAAACGGACAAGCCCCTTTTTTTGAGCTTTGTGGTGATCAAATGATCAATAATTAAAACGGGATGATTGATTCTAGAGCAATTATTCCACAAATCATTAAAAATGAATTTAGAAATTATAACAAAACATGAATTTTCTGCTCTTGAAAACAAATTGGAAGCAGTTATAAAAATTCTTCAAACTTCTAGTGGAGGTAATTTAGATAAAGTTTATAATACCGTTGAATTAGCAAAAACATTAAACGTATCTACAAAGACCATTCAGAGTTGGAGAGATGATAGGTTAATAGAATTTTCTCAGGTAAGAAATTCAATTTTTTATACACAGCAGGCTGTAAATGATTTTTTAAAGAATCATACAATTAAAAGAAAATTCACAACCTTTAAAAACTAACAGATGTCCAGTAATATTAAATTAAACCAAGCGAAGCTGGAAACATATTTAACTTCTAAATATGAATTCTGCTATAATGAAATACTTAATGAATTAATGTATAAAACTATCGACGGAAAAAAATTCAAAATTTTGAATGAGTTTAATATGAATTCTCTGTTAATGGAATTGCACAGGAATAATCTTGGAACATCTAAGAAGGAATTAACCGAATTGCTGTTTTCGGATTTTACAAAAGTTGTAAATGTTTTTAAATCGTATTTTGATCATTTAGATCGGTGGGACTCACAAAGTGAACCAGATTATATTGAGCAATTAAGCGCAACTGTTTCGGTCGAACCCAAATACTTGCAGAACTGGAAAGAATGGTTTAAAAAATGGATTGTAGCAGTTGCGGCTTGTGCTTATGACGAGAAGGCTATTAATCATACTTGTCTGATATTAGTAGGCGGACAAGGAATAGGAAAAACAACATGGCTGGAAAAGCTAATTCCGACTGCTCTTAAGGACAAATATTATTATTCGGGAATTATAGATCCAGCCTCTAAGGATACTATTATTCAATTAAGCGAATGCTTTTTAATAAATATGGATGAACTGGAAAGCTTAAACAGGACCGATATAGGACTGCTAAAGGAGATCATTACGAAAACTGCAGTTCGTGTCAGAAGACCTTATGCAGCAAAGTCGGAGAATATGTCCAGAAGAGCTTCATTTATGGGGTCTGTTAATAATAATGAATTTTTAAAAGATCCGACTGGAAGCCGAAGATTTATTTGTTTTGAGGTACAGGAAATTGAGTTTCAGCATAACGTTAATATGGATGATGTTTTTGCTCAGGCATTCTATTTATATAAGACAGGGTATAAATTTTGGTTTGAAGGAGAAGAAATTAAAAAACTCAATACTCACAATTTGAACTTCAAACATATTTCCTTAGAAGAAGAAATCTTACGTAGATTCTTTATGCCTTGCATAGCAACTGAAACCCCCAATCAATTAATGTCAACTGAGCAGGTTATTGATTATATCTATAATTGTCGAGGCATCACCGATAAATTAAATCCAAAGAAGTTTGGAATTGCTTTAAGAGAAGCTGGGTTTCAAAGAACAAAGAAAAATGGGTTGTGGATATGGAAATTAAATTTGGTCCCAGAAGAAGATTAAATTTCTAAATTTGGTAAGGATATCAGATTAAACTTTATATCTATGGAATATTCAATTTATTTTGACTTTTTTGAAAATATTATTAATGTCCTTGCGAAAGCGGAACAGAAGAAAATACTATTCTTATTATCTTCAAACGGAGAGGAGTTTTACGATACCTATATGAACCATCCGGATGATTATATAGACTATAAAAAACAAAGTATTGATGTCTTTGGTGGATCAGACGGTGATATCACAATCACATTTGAGGAGCTTGCACAAAAGCGATTAGAAAAAGAAGTAAAAGACTCATGGAAAGAAATTCAAAAGAGTTATTACACTCTTTCTGATGCAGATAAAAAATCTGTTGTAAAAAGAATAAGGGAACATATAGCTGGATTAACAAACAGAATACAAACTAAGATTAAAAATAAATCTGCCGTTAAATTATTGGTTAATGCATTAAGTGAAATCGAGAATTTGATAGTTGCAACTTATTTAGAAAATTCAAGTGCTCCATTTACTGGAAACAAAATAAAATGGAACGGTACAGATACAATGTTGGCTACTTTGTTTTACAGGCTTACAACTGCGGAGTATAATGGTAAAAAGTTATTAGAGGCAGACCCTTCAATAATTGCAGACTTGTTACATACCAGTTTTATAAATAATGATGGAAGTAAAATCGATAAGGAATATCTGGCTAAATTAATTTCTCCAAATACAAAAAGAAAGAAATCAACCGAAATACAAGTGATTGTTTCTGGAAAAACATTTTAAATGTGTATCTATAGAGACGATAAGTAAAATACTTGGTCATAGCACAACAAAGATTACTACCAATATGCAGTTGTTACGGATTTAAAGGTGAGTCAAGAAATGGAAAATGAATAAAGGAGCAGAATAGTAGCTGCTCCTTTATAAAATTCATGTTGTCCCTGAATTTCTTGCCAATCGAAAAGTTATTTACCAACCCACATTTTCAGCATTTGTTTCTTAAGAAATGTACCGATAGGAGAGAAGGAATCTAAGGGAGAGGAATTTGTGTAAGAGAGAAAAGTATAATTATTTATACGAAAATATTTTCATTTAAAAAAGAGGATTATTCCTCTTTTTTGGGAATAGTAAACACTTCAAATTGCATTGTATTTAAAAATAATTTCTACTAATTGTTCCTATGAATATTTGTGGAAAACGTTTGAATCTTTAGTCTCCTCTCAAACATTGTTTGTTTAATAGTGTAAAATCCGACTTGCTATAATGTTATATTAAACAAACAAAAAATTACCAAAGTATATAAACTGAAATGAATATCTGTTTAACAGGTACTGTAGATATGTGCCTATTAATGAAGATAAAAAATATCGATTGATAAAACCAGATCAGATGAATAAAAAGCTACTCACCATTTTCTTATCATCCATCCTCTGTTTGCATTTATCTGCCCAAACAGCTAAAGATTCAGCAACAAAAGTCACTATCGCAAACTACTACAAATTGGCATTGCAATACAAAGACGGTAATGGCGTAACTATGGATTATAGTAAAGCTTATGAGAACTTTTCCAAAGCGGCTGATTTGGGGGATGCTCAAAGTGTGTATGCTGTTGCTTATTTACGATATAAGGGCCTTGGATGCGAACAGGATTATACTAAAGCTGCTCAGTTGTTTGGCAGCGGAGCCAGATTGAATAGAGATAATAGTATGTATTTCTATGGGCTTTGTTTTCGTAACGGTTATGGGGTAGATAAAAGCGAAGACAGTGCAAAATATTGGTTAAACAAAGCTGCTGCTAAAGGATATATGCAAGCAGTAAAGGAATTAAAGATGAGTGCAGGAGAAAATAACAACGATTCTGCAACTGCATTGGTTCAACAAATCAATAATGCTGCTATTCCAAATAAAACAACGCTCAATAAATACAGCAAAATACAACAGAAGCTACCATCATCAGAAGTAATTACAGGAAGTTATGCAGGTTGGATTATTCAGTATGATTGGAGCGGTACACATGCTGTGAGTAGTAAGAAGTTACAATTAAACCTTGTAGTAAATGATAACGACCTTACTGGTCAATGGATAGAAGACATTAAGGATACAGTAACTATAAAAGCAATCTTAGCTTCTGATTCTGTGTTGTTTAATAATACACAATATCGCCGCAAAGATCACTACAGTCCGGATACTGCTATCTTATACAATTTCAGTAATGCGAGATTGAATTTGATTCAAACAACAGATAGCGTGTTTTTAGCAGGTAATGTAGAAATGTTTTCACCAGAAAGAAAAGAGCCATCCAAACCTTTATTTGTAGCTCTTTCCAGAAAGGCACCGGTTATTCGGAAACTGGTTGTAAAGACTTACCCCAATCCATTTAGTAATGTATTGTATGTAGATTTCAATCTGCTTAAATCGGCAAATATAGAAGTGCAATTGATGACACTCAATGGAACTACAGTATACCGCAATCCTGCCGGTGTATTGGGAGCTGGGTGGTATTCATTACCTGTACAAACAGCAAATATTGCAGCGGGATCTTATTTGTTGAAACTTGTATATGATAATGGATCAACTGTGGTAAAAGTGGTGAAAATCTGAAGATAGGAGATGCAATTAAAAAATCAGAATTGGAATTAATTTATAAAACATTTTTTATGATTAAAAGAGTTGTTGTTTTATTAATACTGCTTGTCAGAATTAGTTTGGTGCAAGGGCAGAATACTTATGATATGCACAAGATTATTCCACCATCACCTACAGCTGCGGCATTTGCAAGATATGGAGACATACCGGTAGATATTAGTACAGGCGTACCTGATATAGAAATACCGTTATATACTATTACTTCCAGAAGTTTATCCATTCCTCTAGCACTTTCTTATCATGCAAGTGGTATTAGGGTAAACGATATATCCACGCCAGTAGGCTTAGGTTGGGTGTTAAAGGGGATGGGGGTGGTAAGTAGAACGATATTGGACAGGCCGGATGAAGAAACAGCACAATTTGGGTTGCTAATGGGAGGTAAAGCAAAATATATTTATAAAAAAGATTACGATGATGCACTTGCAACAGTGACGAATTATATTACTAACTACAATTTGGGATTCGATTTGTACAAGGATATGACGTATCATGATAAGCAAGCGGATAGATTCAATTATCAATTACCCAATGGTAAAAGCGGCATATTCCGTTATGATTTTACCACACAGGATTTTAGTCCGCAGCACTGCATTACTACCCCCTATATTCCCATCGTAATAAATTGGAATAATGGAGGAGCAAGTATAAAAGATGAAAACGGTGTCAATTATTATTTTTCCAAAGGTTATGGATCGGAACAACCACTTAATGTTTGCGCATCTCACTACAATGAATCGTGTTCCAATGGAAGTCCTAATACTTCGTGGTATTTAACTTCTATGCAAAGTGCAGACGGCAGCGATGAAATAGATTATGAATATGCAGATGAAACCAATGATAATACGATTGCATCTTACATGCAGTCTGTTTCATGGGGACTTTTGACTACGAACCAACTTGGTCAATTTATACAACAGAGCCCAGGTGCTATTGCAGATGGGGGTAATGTAAGCTTAATAACTACACATGACCCAATGTTAACGAAAATTACCACTGCAACTACCATTGTAACATTTCAGTATAGTAAAGACCGGAAGGATTGGGTAAATAATTCTCGGTTAGCATCTATAAAAATATACGATAAACTCAGTAATAATCTGATTAAAGAAATCGATTTAAGTAACGATGATTATTTTGGGGATGTAGGAACTAATGGTAGTTCAAGGCTTAAATTAGACAACGTTTCCATTAAGGGAATGGATGCATCTTTAGCAGAAACCTATTCTTTTGGATATAATGGAGGGTCATTACCGCCCTATGCTAATGGAACAAATTTTGGGGGAAGTTCCACAACTTATATAGCAAATTTCAGCCAGGATTATTGGGGCTATTATAATGGAGCTAATAATGCTGGATTAATTCCGGTAGAGTATTATCCGAATTATTGGTCTTATGGAATGTATCCGGGCAGGTTTGGAGGAAACAGGAGACCGGATCCAACATATGGGAGCATGTGTATGTTAAACAGTATGACCTATCCTACTGGAGGGACAACAAATTTCACTTTTGAACCCAACTATTCCAATGATGTCTATCAAGGTTATTGGAGCGCATCTACAGGAAATGCCGGTAATGTAGGTGGGTTTAGAGTAAAAAGTATTACCAGCAGCGCAGGAAACGGTAGCACGATAATCAAAACTTATGATTATGCAGGAGGTGGAGTGGTGCCGCACCCATTGACTGGAAATTTATTCAGTTATTACCAGCAATACATTGGCGGTGGTGATCCGTCTTCTTGTGATGTTCTACTTCCCAGCTCCGGGTATGGTAATACATTTTATCGTGGAACTATACAATCTTCTTCATTCAGCCCACTTGCTTATACCAATGGAGCTATTATCGTTTATCCCAATGTTACAGTTTATGAAGGGGGTGGAAAAACAGATTATACTTACCAAATACCTGAAGAATATCCTACAAATCAGACCCCAATGTCCGCCCCGCAGGATATAAACTGGTCAAATATTTATGGACAATACTGGTATGACAATGGTTCATACCAACCGCAGTTGCTCAACAAATCAGCATATAAAAATGACAACGGGCAATTTAAATTAGTCAATCGAACAGATAATACTTATCAATATTACAGGGATTTAGATTTTTCTACAGGAGTGAATATGGTGCACACTTCCTATGATATTAATAACTTGGGACAATATATTGATTATGAGTATCAATGGGGAGAGTCCTGTCCCGGCCAAAGTTTAAATCAATATCCCTATCAGTTTTCGGTTGTAGATACCAAGGTTGCACAAAGAGTTTCTTTACTCACTAAAGGCATAGAAACAGATTATGATCCTAATGGAAACAGCCTCATAACCTCTAAAAGTTATGAGTATGCTAATACAGAACATTTACTTCCCACAAAAATTACAGCGACTAACAGTAAAAATGAATTACTTGTTACGGAACTAAAATATCCGCATGATTTTATTTATCAAAGTCCATATGATGAGATGGTTAATCGTCATGTTTGGAGCCCTGTAATTGAACAGACTTCATATAAGAATAGCAACTTTTTACAGGCAACAAGAACGAATTATAATTATTGGGATGGGAGCTCATGGACAAACAGTATTACGAATTTAATTGTTCCACAAACTGTAGATACAAGAAATCAGATCAATCCTAATTATGAAACCCGCCTTCGTTATCATGCGTATGATGATAAGGGTGATGTATTAATGGTATCCAAGGAATATGATGCCAGGCATTCCTATTTATGGGGCTATAATAAAACCTATCCTGTAGCTGAAGTAGTAGGTGCTGACTATAATACAATAAGTCAATATGTTGATCCGAATGTATTAAATAACCCAACGGATGATAACCAGATACGCAATACATTAAATAGTCTTCGAACAAGCTTATCTGGTAGTAATGCACAGGTAACTACGCTTACATATAAGCCATTGGTAGGGATGACATCAAAAACAGACCCTGCAGGCAGAACGACCTATTATGAGTATGATAATTTCAGTCGTTTAAAACTTATTCGGGATCAGGATAATAATATTCTTAAGAAGTATTGTTACAACTATGCAGGCCAAGCGGAAAGTTGCACAGAAACAGTTTATTCCAATAATGTTCAATCCGGTGCTTTAGCCAAAAATGATTGCGCATCTGGTTATACGGGGAGTTCAGTAAATTACTATATCCCAAGCAATACTTATTTTTCTTCTATAAGTGTTGCAGATGCTAATCAAAAAGCTATGGATGCAGCACAGGCTTATGTGAATGCTAATGGGACTTGTACATTGATATCGAATAACATTTATGCAAAAATGACACTGGAGAATGTAGGTCAATATGCAGATTTAGTCATTCGATTTTATTCGGATGCTAATGGAACAATTCCAGTTTCTGTGAGCAATATTACCGTTAATTATAGTGAAGATACCGAAGATGATCTTTCTGGTGAACATCAATCATATTCGTACAGTGCAACATGTAATGGTGAATCAACTACAATAGCCTATTCAGTGCCCCTTTTTACTTATTTATATGAATCAGGTGTGTATGCAACTATTTATCATTACTATTCATTGGGTTATGGTACACCGGACACAGCTTATATACCTCTGTAATAATAAATTAAATAAATATGAAATTTCTATATATAATAACCATTCTGGTATTCTCTTTGAATAATGTACAAGCACAATCAAGGGGTGGACTTACTTCGCAGAATTATCAGAGTATTGCTTTGACTGAAGCAAATATGATTGCAACAAAATATTCATTAACTAATATCCAGCGGGACTCTGTTTTTGCAATAAATAAAGCCAGATATAGTGCAATTATTAAGCTTAACAGTAAACAAGAAGGCGCAAAAGATTTGGATAGAAAGGAAGAATTAGCTGCTATAGAAGCAAAATGGGAAAAGGGGCTGCAGCAAATATTAAGTAATAAGCAATACAAAGAATATAGTAATGAAGCTACAGAACGTGTTGCTAAAATGAAACAAAAATCTGATTCAATAAAAGCTGTCAAGAAATCTCATGGTGGATAGAAATAGAAGCTATGAAATAATTGATAGTCAAGGAATGTAATTTAAACCGATTGAAATAAAATACTTAAAACCATTGAGATGGTAGTTAAAAAATATAGCCCGAGGCATACTGTTTTACTGGCAATTTTATTGTTGTGTTGCAACCTAAATATACAAGCGCAGGTAAATTATATCCGTACGTGGACAGCCACAGCACCTGAACAAAATGCCAACACCTTAATTTCCCGTCCTATAAGTGATGCTAAACAGGTTACGCAATATGTTGATGGTTTGGGGAGACCTGTTCAAACTGTAGCAAAGCAAGGTTCATTGGAAACAACAAGTGGGAATAATAACGATGTAGTAAGCATGGTTGGCTATGATGCTTATGGGCGTAACAATATGAACTACCTGCCTTATGTAACAAATAATGCAGACGGATTATATAAGACTGATGCATTAACTGCACAACCTAATTTTTACAATAGCGGCTATAGTCCTGTTGCCGGGCAAGGGGAAAATGGCAGCAATGCACATACACAAATAAATTTTGAACCGTCACCACTCAACAGGCCAATACTAAGTATGTCCCCGGGCAATAGTTGGGTAGGTAGTGGCAAAGGAATACAATCAGGTTATTGGATCAATACAACAGCCGATGATGTAAAGAAATGGAGTGTAAGCAATAATGGAACAGGTGTATTTGGAAATTATAGTATGGACGGTGCTTATGATGCAGGGACACTCTATAAAAATATTACTACCGATGAAAACACAAATCAGGTAGTGGAATTTAAAGACAAGGAAGGCAAAGTTATTTTGAAGAAAGTGGCTACGACATCAGGAGCAATAGATGGCGGTAACGGTAGTGGTTATGGTACGAGTTGGTTATGCACTTACTATATCTATGATGATTTAGGTAATTTGAGATGTGTGATACAGCCTGAAGGTGTGAATACGTTAACAGGAAATGGATGGAATCTTTCCGATGCTACTATTCTTACAGAACAATGTTTTCGTTATGAGTATGACCAACGTAACCGTATGGTGATGAAAAAAGTACCTGGTGCAGGTGAAGTCTATATGGTTTATGATTTTAGAGACAGGTTGGTAATGACACAGGATGCCAATATGCGGGCATCAGCTAAATGGTTGGTTACGGTATATGATAATTTAAACAGGCCTGTACAAACAGGCTTATTATCAGACGGCAATAGTTTTGCAACACATTTTACAAATGCGTATTATTCTACTTCATATCCTTCTTTGGGAGGTGGCTTTGAATTATTAACCCAAACACATTATGATGATTATAATAGTTTACCGGGTGGGTTATCTTCCACATTAAGCACAATGGGTAACTGGAGTAATTATATAAATAGCAATACAGGCAGTTTTCCTTATCCTGTAATGCCTACGGCAATCACTGCTACCGGTACAGTAAACACCAATGGCTTGGCGACATGGACACAGGTTGAAGTATTAGGCAGCAATGGAACTCAATATCTAGCTACAGTTAATATATATGATGACAAGGGTAGAGTAATACAAACACAAAGCCAAAATTACAGCGGAGGTATTGATGTAATTACGACTCAATACACCTGGAGTGGTCAACCCTATATTGTTGTGCAGAGTCAGCAAAAAGGCGGTACAAATGCACAAACAACCGTTACGGTAAGCCGCATGACTTATGATGCTTTAAACAGATTGATAACTACAGAAAAGCAGGTAAGCAACAGTTTGGTAAATGGTGGTGCATATAGTGGTTACAATACTGTGTCAACTATGCAGTATGATGCATTGGGGCAATTAAAAACTAAAAACTTAGGTAAGACAAGACCTTCTGGTTATTATACCAATAGTCCTTTAGAAACCTTGAATTATGATTATAATATCAGAGGTTGGTTATTGGGTATAAACAGGGCTTATGTGCAGGATGTATCTACCGCAAACAATGCATGGAACAGCGGTGAAACATTTACGACACCGCCAAGCTATACTGCCGGTAGTTATTTTGGTTTTGAATTAGGCTACGATAAAAACCCCTCCTTTGGAGGGGCTTGGGGAGGCTTGCAATATAACGGCAATATAACAGGAACAATTTGGAAAAGTGTGCATGATGGTCAAATCAGGAAATATGATTTTACTTATGATGCAGCCAACAGATTAAAGAATGCAGATTTTAATCAATATACGGGAGGTTGGTTTAATAAGAATGCGGGAATAGATTTTAGTGTAAGTAACCTGGATTATGATGCCAACGGAAATATCTTGCACATGAATCAAAAAGGACTAAAGGCAAATAATACTTCTGATTTTATAGATCAGTTAACGTACACTTACCAAAGCGGCAGTAATAAGCTACAGCAGGTAACAGATAATTATAATGATAACAGCAGCACATTGGGAGATTTTCATTATGGAAGTTCTGGTTCCCCCGGAACTTACGGTTACGATGCCAATGGCAATTTAACAAGTGATGCTAATAAAAACATAAATGGTATCCAATACAATTATTTAAATTTACCTCAAACTATTACTGTATCAAAAGGTGTAATAAGTTATATTTATGATGCGGCGGGTAATAAGTTACAAAAGCAAACTGTAGATTATACCAATGGAACTACTAAAACAACCTTGTATATAGATGGATTGGTTTATGAGAATGATGTATTGCAGTTTATAGCACAGGAAGAAGGAAGAATAAGAGTTAACAGTTCTTTGACGGGTTATGTATTTGATTATTATCTGAAGGATCAGTTAGGTAATACCCGAATGACGATAACAGATGATAACGCAACGTGGCCACCAATAATTGATGCAACAAGCTATTATCCGTTCGGGCTTACCATGAGCGGTATCTCTTCTAAGGCAGCAGGCTCTTTAGAAAATAAATACAAGTACAATGGTAAAGAGCAACAACACAATGAGTTTAGTGATGGTAGCGGGTTAGAATGGTATGATTATGGAGCGAGGATGTATGACAATCAGATAGGAAGATGGATGGCGATAGACCCAAAAGCCGATAAGATGCGTAGGTATACTCCTTACAATTATGCTTTTGATAATCCGATTAGATATATAGATCCAGATGGAATGGAGGTTGTTGACCCTAAGGGAAAACATGTATCTATTACGATTAATAAAGATGGCACATTAACTTATTCTAACAATGCCACATCTGACATAAAAAGAGTTGCTAATGCTTTGAGCCAAACAAAAACAGGGTTAGACCAATTAAATAAACTTATCACCTCTGATATTAAAGTAAAATTAAGTATATCACAGGAGTCAAAGGTGTCCAAATTAGCTGATGGTAAGGTTAGCTATACTTATGGTGAAACTCAACAAGGCAATACAAACAAAAATGATAACTATGGAATCACTGTTGATAAGAACGGTAATTATTCAGTAAAAGAATCTTCTATAACTATTTATGAAGGGACAATAACTGAGGATGCGAAAACAAATAATGCCAAACACGCTGGCTTAACAACAGATGAAGCGATCGGAGCAGTTGCGGGTCATGAAATAGAACATGCAACTGATAAAGACAATATCAATAAAGATATCAAATATATCCAACTGCATCCTGGAATGGCACGACCTAGATCTGAACGAGAAGCCAAGTCTGAAGCAGTAGAAAAGAAAATAATAGAAGAATCAAGAAAACTGAATGAAGAATGATAAAAAAAATAGTTATCGGAGTTTTTGTGATGCTGACATCTGTAGCCCTTTTTGCACAAAAGCAAAATTTTTTACGAATGGTTGAATTGCCGAATAGTGCAAGAGCTATATTGATGAAGTATATAAAGGAAAAAGAAAAATTATCAAATGATGATGTAGGTATGTATGTATTTAATCTACAAAATCCTAAAGACTTGAAATACAAAGACGGTATTTATACTTTTCGTTTAATGGGCCCTCATTTTCATAGAAGAGTATTTATTGTTAATGGATCAGATATAAATATATTCGATTCTCAATACATTGATGATTTTCTTGAAGAATTTAATTTTTTTATAAAAAAAGCTACTTTGCCAACGAAAAAGAAGATTGAATATTTGAAGGCGATTAGTAATTTTTTTGAAGAAGAATATAACACAGAGAATAATTAGCAGTTATTACTCTGCAATGGTAGTGTGCTAATTGGCAATGTTTCAAATATCACTTTTAGGATAGTGTATAACTAACAAAGCCACTCTTCTTCTTTTCCCAGCAACGTATCCTTCCCAAGGTATTGAGAGTAGGTAAAAGGACGTTGCATAGCTCACATCATTTCTTCTTTATAAGCCTTTATGTGTTTGTAAAGGGGAGATGTGTAACGCAATATAAAACGACATAAATAACAATAAAAGCCATCGTTTAACATCGGTGGCTTTTTGATTTTAGATTAACTTGCGAGTAGATATGCAAGAGAGTATAGCACATTTACCGGAGTATAAGCAGCGGGAGTTGCAGGAGATAACGGGTATTATTAGGTGTAATAAGTTACAAAAGCAAACTGTAGATTATACCAATGGAACTACTAAAATAACTTTGTATATAGATGGATTGGTTTATGAGAATGATGTATTGCAGTTTATAGCACAGGAGGAATAAGGATTAACAGTTCTTTGACCGGTTATGTATTTGATTATTATCTGAAGGATCAGTTAGGTAACACCCGAATGACGATAACTGATGATAATGCAACGTGGCCACTGATTATTGATGCAACAAGTTATTATCCGTTCGGTCTCACCATGAGTGGAATATCATTTAAAGCGGCGGGAACATTACAAAACAAGTTTAAGTTTAATGACGGTACGGAATTACAGAGTGGAGAATTTAGTGATGGAAGTGGGTTAGAAATATATGAAACACGTTACAGAAGCTTAGACCCACAATTAGGCAGATTTTGGCAAGTAGACCCATTAGCTAATTTGTCTTATGAATTTTCTCCTTTTTTATATGGCAATAATAATCCTATTTTAATAAACGACCCTAGTGGATTAGTTGGTGATAGCACAGATAAAAAAGGTAATGTATGGCATGGATTAGATGATGTAGTGGTAAAAAGCTCTAAGAAGCAACCGTTGCCATTAGCTCAGATTTTTGTGTGGTCAAAAGCGGGAGGTAAAGATGTCGGACATACTGCACTAAGGATTGGCGATGTGATTTATGGATTTTATCCAACTTCCTCAGATCCTAATGCTAATGGTTATGGAATAAAGGATTTAGCATTTCCGGGAAGCCCAGGAAAAATGCATGTTGATAGTCTTTCTAACTTTAATAATTTGTATGCAGGTCAGGAAGTGACATATTACCAACTTAATTTAACCCCTGAACAAATGAAAAAATTAAATGCAATTTTGCAAGAAATTGCAAAAAATCCTGGTTCTTATAACTTATTTCATAATCAGTGTACAAGCGTAGCTATAAATTCTTTGTTAGGAGCTGGAGTTAAGATATACGGGCAGAGAAATGAATTTCTCGGCCCTGCAGAAATGGGTAATGGTAATTTAGTTTCTCCATCTAATTTACAGAGTATTTTACAATCGCCATACAATAAAGCTTTAGTGAGCAAGATTGTCAAATTTGTCGTTGGGCAATAAATTTTTTACAAATGAAACTTTATAAAATATTATTAATATTATTAATCCTGCAAGCGTGTAGGCAAATATCTATTAATAGAAAAAATGACTTATGGGTGATGGTAAAGAGTAACAATGTTGATAGTATAATTGATGCGACAATTGAAATACAGGAAGCTAAAGATACAAGTATGTTTAGTGCAATATTATATAAACCAGATGATCCAAGAATTACAAACAACTTAAAATACAAAGGGTTATCGGTTTATCAAATAAAAATGCAGGCATTAAAATTAATGACAGGATTGAATCCTCCTAAGCAAATAACATATAACATTGATACTACGATAATCAATTTTTATAGAAATAAATTAAATCAATAACGTAGTATTTAAATCATTACTTCAAAGAATGAATTCCTTCCCAGCAACGTCTCCTTTATGATATTGTTAGTAGTCAAAGGTTACCACAACAACATATTTAGGTGGTATAGTTTATCAGAATGATGTTTTACAACTTATTGCACAAGAAGAAGGAAGAATAAGAGTTAACAGTTCTTTGACTGGTTATGTATTTGATTATTATCTGAAGGATCAGTTAGGTAACACCAGAATGACGATTACTGATGATAATACAATGTGGCCACCAATTATTGATGCAACAAGTTATTATCCGTTCGGCTTGACAATGGCGGGCATAT
>Ga0182038_10000813_pt1 | contig 16243 bp, 17 predicted proteins | sample sta12Can44000108_FD_125976 | JGI IMG/M metagenome (GOLD analysis project Ga0182038, IMG submission 125976) | Lab enrichment of tropical soil microbial communities from Luquillo Experimental Forest, Puerto Rico - statanox.12C.anox.44.000.108 | ecosystem: Environmental > Terrestrial > Soil >...
ACAAGGCCGAATGGGCATGGCCCAGATGCAGAAGGCCGGTGGGGCTGGGGGCGAAGCGGGTGACGGTCATGGCGTGGCATTGGACGCGAAAATAGGCTAGGACTCAAGCCGTCGATCTTTTTCAGGAGTTCCCCCACCATGCTCACCGGCCCCGAAGTCGCTCCCGCCTCTGGCGGTCCCGCCAAGCAGCTGGTGGTGTTCCTGCATGGGCTGGGGGCCGATGGCGACGATCTGATCGAGCTGGCGCCCTTCTTCGCCGCGGCTCTGCCCGACGCGGCCTTCGTCTCGCCGCACGCGCCGCAGCCTTGCGATCTGGCGCCGTTCGGTCGGCAATGGTTCAGCCTGCAGGATCAGGCTCCGCATCTGATGCTGGACGGAGCGCGTCAGTCGGCCCCGCTGCTGAACCAGTTCATCGACGCCAAGCTGGCCGAGCTGGGGTTGTCGGACGATGCCCTGGTGCTGGTGGGCTTCTCGCAAGGGACCATGATGGCCTTGCATGTGGCCCTGCGCCGTAAGGTGGCGGCGGCTGCGGTGGTGGGATTCTCCGGTCTGCTGATCGGACCGGAAGTGCTGGCCGAAGAACTGGCGTCTCGCCCGCCGATCCTGCTGATCCATGGCCAGCAGGATGAAGTGGTGTCGTTTGGTTTCCTTGAATATGCCCGCGCCGCCTTGGAAAAGGTCGGGTTGCCGGTGCTGGCGCTGGCCTGTCCGGACCTGGGTCATTCCATTGACGAGGACGGATTGAAGGCGGCGGTGGCCTTTACCGCCCAGACGCTGAATGGGGCGCGGGGGTAAGGGGAACCCTTCCTGCCCCATTTCCGTCACCTCCGCGCAGGCGGAGGTCCATGCTCTGGCCGCTATATGGATGCCCGCCTGTGCGGGCATGACGATAAAAGAAAGGCCGGATTCCGTGGAAACCTCAACTTCATGGAACTGTTATGCTTGTAGGTGAGGCTTTCTGTTAGATACACTACATATAGTAACGCAACCCGGTAAGGGAGCGGACCTGTGCAGATGGCCCTTGAAGGATGTCCTGCTCTGGTGCTGAACGCGGATTTTCGCCCGCTCAGTTACTATCCTCTGTCCCTATGGTCCTGGCAGGAAGCCGTCAAGGCGGTGATCTCGGACCGGGTCAATGTCATCGCCGCCTATAACCGCCGCATCCATTCCCCCAGTTGGGAGATGCCGCTGCCCAGCGTGATTTCGCTGAAAGAATATATCCCGACCAGCCGGCGGCCGGCCTTCACCCGCTTCAATGTGTTCCTGCGCGACCGCTTCACCTGCCAATATTGCGGCCACAGCTTTCCCACCCACGATCTGACCTTTGACCATGTGATCCCGCGCTCGAAGGGCGGCCCCACCAGCTGGGACAATGTGGTCACCGCCTGCGGCCCCTGCAATCTGCGCAAGGCCTGGCATATGCCGCATGAGGTGAAGATGTATCCGCTGGTGCGGCCCGTGCAGCCCACCAATTTCCTGCTGCAGGAACATGGCCGTGCCTTCCCGCCCGGCTATCTGCATGAAAGCTGGCGCGACTTCCTGTACTGGGATAGCGAACTCGACAGCCCTTAACCCATCAGAGCAGTTGGCGGGCGGTCTGGGGATTGATACCGTCTGGCTATCACTGACGGCCTCAAGGCGGGCTTATGAGTATCAATCCGGGCGATTATGTCGCCTGCCGCGAATGCGACGGCCTGCATAGCAAGGCGGAGCTGTCTGTGGGCGCAGAGGCCCGTTGCCAGCGTTGCGGCGCGTTGCTTTATCGCCATCCCCGCATGAAGGCCGAGCATCTGCTGGCCATATCCATCGCTGCCCTGATCACTCTGGCCATCGCCCATTCCTGTCCCATCGTCGCCTTGCAGGTGAACGGCATCCCGAACAGCGCCACCCTGATCGGCTGCATCGCCAGCCTGTGGCGCGAGGGAAGCCTGTTTACCGCCCTGCTGGTGTTCGCCACCGCGCTGTTGTTTCCGCTGCTGGAACTTTCCTCGGTGATGCTGCTGGTGCTGGTGGGATGGAAGGCTCCGGCCTCGCCCTTGCGGGCCATGCTGTCGCGCTTCGTCATGGCCTTGCGCCCCTGGGGTATGACGGAAGTGTTCGTGCTGGGCGTGCTGGTGTCGCTGATCAAGCTGTCGCATCTGGCCCGCGTGGTGCCCGGCATCGCCCTTTGGGCCTTTGCCGCCACCGCCGTGATGGTGGCGGTGATCGCCGCTTTCGATCTGCGGCAATTGTGGGAGGAGGGGACATGACTCCTACCGCCCTGTCTCATGGACTGATGGCCTGCCCCCATTGCGGGCTGGTGCAGGAACCGGCAGAGCATTGCCCGCGCTGCCGCAGCCGGCTGCATCACCGCAAGCCGGACAGCCTGACCCGCAGCTGGGCCTTGCTGCTGGCGGCTGCGATTTCCTATATCCCGGCCAATCTGCTGCCGGTGATGATCACCAGCTCGCTGACCGGCACCGAGCGTGACACCATCATGAGCGGCGTCATCTATTTCTGGACCTCGGGCTCGGAAGGGCTGGCGGCGCTGATCTTCACGGTCAGCATCCTGATCCCGCTGTTGAAGCTGGGCAGCCTCAGCTTCCTGGCGGTCAGCATTCATCTGCGGTCCGAGCGATCCGTGCATCAGCGGGCCAAGCTGTTTCGCATCGTCGAGCTGGTGGGGCGCTGGTCGATGCTGGATGTTTTCGTGGTGGCGCTGATGGTAGGGCTTGTTCAATTCAGCAATTTGGCCATCATCGAAGCCGGCCCAGGTGCCGCCATGTTCGGCGGCGTGGTGGTTCTGACCATGCTGGCCGCTCATAGTTTCGATCCCCGCCTGATCTGGGACAGTTCCGAGAGGCAAGATGTCTGAGAGACCCAATCCGCCGCCGCCCTCGATCCATCCGCCCCGGCGCGGGCGGATTTCGCTGGTCTGGCTGGTGCCGGTGATCGCCGCCCTGATCGGCTTGGGGCTGGTGGCGCAGACCTATCTTGATCGCGGTCCCACCATCGAGATCAGCTTCCTGACCGCCAAGGGCATCGAGCCGGGAAAAACCCAGGTTCGCTTCCGCGATGTCGAGATCGGTCAGGTGCAGGCGGTGCATATCGCCAAGGACCGCACCGGCGTGGTCGCCACGGTCGAGTTGCACAAGGATGCCCGTGACTTCGCCTCCAGCGACAGCCGCTATTGGGTGGTGCGCCCGCGTCTGGCCGGGGCGGGTATCTCGGGGCTGGAGACGGTGCTTTCGGGCGCTTATATCGGCGTCGACGGCGGGCGATCAGGCCAGACGCAGAAGGAATTCCAAGGGCTGGAGGAGCCGCCGGTGGTGGCTTCCGACGTACCCGGCCATCGCTATCGCCTGCTGGCCGAGGATATCGGGTCGCTGGATATCGGCTCGCCGGTCTATTACCGCCGCATTCCGGTCGGCCATGTGGAACGCTATGCCCTGGAGCCCGATGGCCGGCATATCGCTTTGGGCATTTTCATCAAGGCCCCCTATGATCGCTATGTCACCCCCGACAGCCGTTTCTGGCATGCCAGCGGCGTCGATCTGCGGGTCGATGCCAATGGGCTGAAAGTGGAAACCCAGGCTTTGGCGACTATCCTGATGGGCGGCATCGCCTTCGAAACGCCCGAATTGGTGACCGCCCCCGATCATCTGACCACCGCCGAGGATGCCCATCAGTTCCCGCTGGCCGCCAGCCATGCCGACGCTTTGAAGAGCCCGGATGGTGCGCCTGCCATTCTGGTGGTGCGTTTCCGCCAGTCGATTCGCGGTCTGACGGTGGGTGCCCCGGTGGATTTCCGTGGCGTCGAGATCGGCCAAGTGCGTTCGCTGGGCATTACCTTCGACGCGGCAGCCCAGGAATATGTCGCGCCGGTGGTGCTGGAGGTTTACCCCGAGCGTCTTAGCACCATGGACCCCCAGCATGCCATGCCCCAGGGACCGGATCACCGCGAGGTGCTGGCCGGACTGGTCAAGCATGGCCTGCGGGCGCAGCTGAAGACCGGCAGCCTGCTGACCGGGCAAAAGTTCGTCTCGTTGGATTTCCATCCGGAAGCGCCGCCGGCCCGCTTTGACTCCAGCCTGAACCCGCCCGAACTGCCCACCGTTCCCGGCGATCTGGAGGAGCTGCAAAAGCAGGTGCAGGACATTCTCGCCAAGCTGAGCCGCCTGCCGCTGGACGAACTGGCCGGCGATATGCACCGGACCCTGGTGGCGCTGGAAGGCAGCCTGAAGCGGATGGAAACCCTGGAAGCTCATGCCGACAAGGAAGTGCTGCCGGAAATCCGCGACGGCCTGCGCGATATGCGTCAGACGGTGCAGCAGTTGCAGGCGACCATGGCCCCCGACGCCCCCTTGCAGCAGGACAGCCGCGCCGCCTTGCAGAATTTGAGCGCCGTGGCGCGGTCGTTGAAAACTCTGTCCGACACCCTGGACAAGCAGCCGGAATCCCTGCTGCGCGGCAAGAGCGGAGAAAAGTGATGCCTCGCCATCTTTCCCTTCTGATGGTTCTGGCGCTGTTAGCCGGCTGCTCGGCCTCGCCGCCGACCCGCTATCATGCCCTGACCCAGACTGCGCCGCCCGCCGGCGGCGGCAGTGCTCGCATGCTGGTGGAATTCCTGCCGGTGGCGGTGCCCGAGCGGCTGAACCGCGACGAGATGGTGCTGACCGGAGTGGATGGAGCGATCTCGGTACGCGAGGCCGATCATTGGGCCGCGCCCCTGTCCGACGAGGTGCGCCAGATCGTCGCCGATGCCTTGTGGCGCAAGAGCGGCGCTGTTGATGATTACAAGGCGCCGCTGCCCCTCGGCGCCAGCAAGCTGCCGGCCTATCGCCTGTCCTTGCGGATCGAACGGTTCGAGGCCGGGCCCGGCCATGCCGCCTTGGTCGATGCCGGCTGGACTCTGCGCCGCCTGCCCGAGGGGGCTGCGGCGGTTTGCCGTCTGGTGATCCAGGGCGATGCCGCCGATAATCCGGATGCCGCCGCCCGCGCCCTGTCGGCCGCCACCGTCCGTTTGGCCGATGCGGTTGGTGAAAGCCTGCAACGGCTGGAGTTGGGGGCCGCCGCTTCATGCCCGTGATGCTGCGCCGTCTGCTGCTTCTGTTGCTGTTGGCCTTGTCGGGACTTCCGTCGCTGGCGGATGACGCCTTGCCGGTCTGGGACGATGCCCAACAGAAGGAACTGGATCAGGCCCGCCTCGATTTGGGCAAGCTTGTCGCTACCAGCGACGACAGTCTGGAACGTACCCATCTGCTGTCCGATCTGGTGGCCATGCTGGAGCAGCGCAAGGATGTGCTGCGCCGTCTGGGCGAGGCCAGCCAGCGGGTAGCCGATCAGCGGAGTAAGACCGCCAGCTGGAGCAAGTTCGAGCCGCCGCCGCCCTATTCCATCCTGATGGTCGATCATATCCGCCAGGGATTGGACGACGCCCAGGCCGAGGCGGATTCGTCAGCCATCCGCTACAAGCTGGAAACGCAGGAAGTCGATGATAGCCAGAAGCGTCTCGACGGAGCCGAGGTGCAGGTGCGTCAGGCCTCGGAAAAGCTGTTGCAGGCCTCTGGTCAGGCGGACCATAGCCGGTTGGATGAGCAAAAGCTGCTGGCCGATCTTAGGGTCCGAGATGCCGCCGCCGCCATGTCTTTGGGGCAGGCGCGCAAGCTGTTGACCCAGCAGGATATGGCCGAGGCAGGGGCACGCACCGATCTGTTCCGCAAGCAGTTGGCGCTGGCGGCGCAGAACAGCAGCTTTCCTCGTGCCGACCTTGATGGCGTGCTGGCCGATCTCGACGCCCAGCAGAAAAAGCTGAATGAGCGGTTGAAGGCAGCCGAAATGGAGATCGGCGACAGTCGCGAAGCCTTGGCCGAGGCGCAGACGGAATTGCAGCAGGCACAGGCCATCAATGGCGCCTCGTCCGAGCGCTTGGCGGTTCTGGCTCGCACCGTCGATCTGCGCCGTCTCCAGGCCGACAATGCCGATCTGCACCATGAAAGCCTGCAGCATATGCAGGAAACCCTGGTCTGGAAACGCTCGGGCTGGCAGCTGCGTTGGGAACTGGCGAATTCCGACGATCGCGAGAAACTGGCCGGCGGGTTGGATCAGTTGAACCATTTGATCGGCCGGGTTTCCAGCTGGAACCAGTTTATCCAAAGCGAATATCTGCATTCGCGCCGCCTCAGCGACGAAGCCAATCAGGACCCGCCGGGCGGCATGCCCAAAGAGATGCAGGAACTGCATAAGCAATTCCGCACGGCCTATGCCGACAATAGTCGAATCCTGAGCGATACCGAGCAAGTGGTGGGCGATCTGTTGCGGCTTCTGACTCTCTGGCGCGAGGATTTCCAGAGCAAGCGCCAGTCCGCCTCGCTGAAAGAGGCGGTGCTGGACAGTTGGCCTGCGGTGCGGCGGGGTTTCGCTAAGGTCTGGAACTTCGAGCTGCTGGCCGCCGAAGACAGCCTGACCGTCGATGGCCGCAAGGTCACGGCGGTGCGCAGCGTCACGGTGGGCAAGAGCGTCGGCCTGTTGCTGCTGGTGCTGACCGGCGCTGTGCTGGGGCATTACGCCTTAAGAGTCGGGCGCAGACTGGCGGTGCGGCGCTTCGGCGTCGGGCTGGGCTATGCCCGGACGGTGACCCGCTGGGTCGAGCTGAGCTGGATTTCCCTGCTGCTGTTCATCGCCCTTTACGCCACCAATATCCCGCTGACGGTGTTCGCCTTTCTGGGCGGCGCGGTGGCGATCGGCGCCGGCTTCGGCGCTCAGGTGCTGATCAAGAACATGATCAGCGGCATCCTTTTGCTGCTGGAACGCCCGATCCGGGTGGGGGACATCATCGAAGCCGGAGACGTGGTGGGCACGGTGACCCATATCAATATCCGCTCCTCGACGGTCAGGACCAGCGACGGCATCGAAGTGTTGGTGCCGAACTCCAGTCTGTTGGAGCAGAACGTCACCAACTGGACCTATTCCACCGCCCAGGTGCGCAAGACCGTCAGCGTCGGGGTGGATTACGAATCCGATCTGGAACAGGTGATCGCCCTGCTGCGCGACGTGGCGGCATCTCATCCCAAAGTCTCGAAAGACCCCGAGCCGCAGGTGCTGCTGTCGGATTTCGGCAGCGATGCCATCATCTTCACCCTGCGCTATTGGATCGACTATTCCGAACAGGTCGACGCCTCGGCGCTGGCCAGCGATCTACGGCTCGAGATCGCCCGCCGGTTCGATCATGGCGGCATCAAGATCCCCTGCCAGAAGCGTGAGATCACGCTTCTGAACAAGGGGTAATGGCTTAAGCCTTCAGCGGGTAGTTGGACGGGTAAAGGGCGCGTCGGCTATCTTCGTCGCCCACCGTCTTGAAGCTGTAGCGGCCCGACAGCGCCTTGGCTCGTTCCGCCGCCGGGCGGGCCGAGATGCTGTCGAACAGCCGCTTCAGATTGGGATAGGCGGCCAGAGTGTCGGCATCGCCCTTCAGCACGCGCGGCACCCGCTCCAGCCAGCCCCAGGCGGACATATCGGCAAGGCTGTAGTGATCGCCCAGAATATAGTCGCGCCCTTCCATATGCTGGTTCAGCACCGTCAGATGCCGCTCGGCCTCGCGGCGATAGCGGTTGATGGCATAAGGAATCGGCTCGGGCGCGGCATATTGGAAATGCACCGCCTGACCGAAGAACGGCCCCAGACCGGAAGCGATGAACAGCAGCCAGGACAGCATCTCGGGCCGGGTCTGCGGCGTACCGGCGAACTGGCCGGTCTTTTCGCTGAGATAGAGCAGAATGGCGGTGGAGTCGAAGACCCGCACTTCCTGCCCACCGGGGCCGTCGGTATCGATGATGGCCGGCACCTTGCCGTTGGGATTCACCGCGCGGAAGGACGGGCTATGTTGCTCGCCCTTGGCGGTATCCACCGGAAACAGCTCGTAGGGCAGGCCGGTTTCCTCAAGGAACAGCGCCACTTTCGCCGGGTTCGGCGTGCTGTGGAAATAGAACTTGATCATCTTGCCATCTCCGTCATCGAACCACCCATCCGGGCAGCCTGGAGATTTTTATAACAGTCGTTCTATAATTGCCGCAAGAGGCAATCCGCTCACACCACCCTGATTGGAAACAGTCCGACTGACTGTCGAAAAAATCCCCGCCGGTTGGCGCCGGCGGGGGAGTTTCGGGGGGAGGATAACTCTTAGAAAGCGGCGAAGAAGCGCTGTAACTCCTTCGGGTCGGTCTGCCAGATTTCATGGACCTGCCGCGACATGGGATCGGGATAGATGTCCTCGGTCCCGGCGGCGATGCCGTCCAGAATGGCGGCGGCCACCGAAGCCGGGGTCGATTTATCGGCCTGGAAGTCTTTGGCCATGTCGGTATCCACCGGGCCGGGATAGATACCGTGCACCGCCACCTTGTCGGCCCGCAGATTTTCCCGCAGGGCCAGGGTCAGCGACCATAACGCCGCCTTCGAGGCGCTATAGCCGGCGATGCCCGGAATCGGGGCCAACGACACCACCGACAACAGATTGGCCAGCGCCCCGCTGTTGGCCTTCAGCACCGGCACGAAGGCACGCAGCATGGACAGGGTGCCGAAATAGTTGGTCAGCATATCGCCTTCGATATCGGCATCGCTGCTGTCCAGGGCATTGCCGAAGGCGGCGCGGCCGGCATTGTTGATCAGCAGCGTGATGTCTTTGGCCTGTTGGGCGGCTTCGGCGACCTGGGCGCGGTTGGTGACGTCCAAACGCAGAGGAATCACCTTGCCGGCGGACTTCTGTACCAGTTCGGACAGGCTTTGCGGATCGCGGGCGCCGGCATAGACGCGCTGGGCGCCGCGCTCCAGCAGCGTTTCCACCAGGGCAAGGCCGATGCCGCGATTGGCGCCGCTGACCAGGGCGATGGGTTGGGATTGGGTCATAGATGTTCTCCTTGATGCAGGCAGGTTAAAAATCAGTTCTCGGGACGTCTCAAAGGCAGCAGGGCCCGCAGGCGGCGGTTTTCGGCTTCCAGGGCGGCGATGCGCCCTTCGGCGCTTTCGGCATCCAGCTTGCGGGGGATATGGGCCGGGCAATTGGCGTCCCAGGCCTTGACGGTGAACAGGATGGCGCGGCTGCTGTAAGGCATGCCGTCCCAGCGCAGGCGGCGCAGCAGGGTCTCGTCATCCTCGACGACATGGGCTTGACCCCACAGCTTGACGCGGCGGCGGCGCTCGTAGTCCATCAGGAACAGAAAAGCCCGGGCCTCGTCTTGCAGATTGCCCAGGGTGACATATTGCCGGTTGCCCTCCAGATCGGCGAAGCCCAGGGTCTGGGGGTCCAGGGCGCGAATGAAGCCCTTTGGCCCGCCGCGATGCTGGGCATAGGGCTGGCCGTCGGCATTCACTGTGCAGAGAAAGGCGGTGTCGATGGCCTCTAGGAACAGCTCCAACTCGGCGCTAATGCCAGAACGGAAATCGGCGCGGGCATAATGCCGGCGCGATCCCCGCTTTTCCTGTTCGGCTTTGACCGTCGGACTGAACGCCAGATCCGAGACGGGAGGCGGCATTCGCTGGGGCTCCTGTTGAGTGGGGTAAGGAGTTCCGTTATGATCTCTAGCAAAAGAAATGATAATCAGCTAAGTTTGCACGACATTCTTGCTGTATAGGCAATAATCAGATGGACCGTTTCGACGCCTTGAGCATCTTCATCGCTGTGTGCGAATCGCAAGGTTTCGCGCCGGCAGCCCGCAAGCTGGGCATTTCGGCTTCGGTCGCCACCCGGGCGGTGGCGGGGCTGGAGGAAAAGCTCAATGTCCGCCTGCTTCAGCGCACCACCCGTTCGCTGCGCCTGACCGAGGCCGGGCAGACTTATTTGGAGCGGGCGCGGCGGATCATGGCCGATTTGGACGAGGCCGATCAGACGGCGCAAAGCCATAATGCCGAGCCGGCGGGATTGCTGTCGATCAGCGCCCCTGTGCTGTTCGGGCGCATGCATGTGGTGCCGGCCCTGCGGGGCTATATGGAGAAATATCCAAAAGTCACCGTCGATTTGCGGTTGTCGGACGGCCTGGTCAATCTGGTTGAGGAAGGCTTCGATCTGGCGGTGCGCATCGGCCATTTGCCGGATTCACAGCTGATGGCGGTCAAGGTGGGGCAGACCAAGAAGGTCGTGGTGGCCGCGCCCAGCTATCTCGATCGGGTCGGTCGGCCCGACCATCCCAGCGATCTGGAAAAGATGGATATCATCAGCTTCTCGCAGACCGGCAGCAATCCCGACTGGCGGTTCGAGAATGGCGGGCGGGAAATCCGTCCGCGCTTGAGCATGAAGCTGAACACCAACAATGCCGACGCCGCTATCGCCTTCGCCAAGGCCGGCGGCGGTGCGACCCGCATTCTCTGCTACCAGTCCTACGAGGCAATGGTGACCGGCGAGTTGGAACAGATTCTAACCCCCTATGCCCCGTCCGACATTCCGGTGCAGTTGGTCTATCCCAGCGCGCGCATGATGTCGGTGAAGGTGCGCAGCTTCATCGACTTCGTGCAGCAGACATCGATCTGGAATTTCGTACTGCCGACGATTCAATGCCTTTAAGGGCTTCCCTGTAGCCCGATCTTGCGCAAGCCGTCCCGCTGCGCCGCTGCCATCACCGCCGCAACCCTGTCATAGGGGGCGTCGGCGGATGCGGTCAGGCGCAGCTCGGGCGGATCGGTCATGGCGGCGACGGCTTGCATCCGCGCTTCCATGGCAGGAATGCCGTCCAAAGCCTCGCCGGCCCAGACGATCTTTCCTTCCGGTCCGATTTGCACCAGCAGCGACGGCGGCGGCGCCGTCTGGCTGGGCGGAGCATCCGGCAGGGCCAGCTTTACCGCATGGGTTTGCAGCGGAATGGTGATGATCAGCATTACCAACAGCACCAGCATCACGTCGATCAGCGGGGTGGTGTTGATTTCGGCGATCTCGGTCTCGTCGTCTTCGGTGAAATGCAGGCTCATCATGGCCCTCCCTTGGCCGGTTCGGTGACGAAGCCCAGCTTGAGAATGCCGGCGCGACGGCAATCCTCGACCAGCTTGCCTACCGGCCCGAAGCGCCCGGCCCGGTCGCCGCGCACCTGTAATTCGGGTTGAGGAGACTGGGCGGCGACGGCGCGAAGCCGCTCTTGCAACGCCGCCTCGTCGGGCAGGGCGGCGTCGTTCCAGAACAGATGGCCGCTCTGGTCCACCGTCACGGTGAGGGTGCCCGGCGGCGTCTGGTTCGGCTGGCTGCTTTGATGCGGCAGTTGCACCGGGACCGTATGCAGCGCCACCGGGATGGTGATCAGGAAGATGATCAGCAGCACCAGCATCACATCCACCAGGGGGGTGGTGTTGATGGCGGCGATCGGCTGATCCTCGTCCTCATCAGCGGCGATGAAGCCGATGGCCATCAGGCGGCTCCCTTGACGGCGGCGCGAATCGGCAGGACGGCATGCTCTTCCTCGATACCGACCAACAGCACCGAATGCAGATCGGAAGCGAAGCCGCGTACCTGCTCGCCCACCAGCTTATGGCGGCGGATCAAAAGGTTATAGCCCAGCACGGCGGGCACGGCGACGCCCAGGCCGACGGCGGTCATGATCAGCGCCTCGCCCACCGGGCCGGCGACCTTGTCGATGCTGGCCTGACCGGCGATGCCGATGGCGGTCAGGGCGTGATAAATGCCCCAGACGGTGCCGAACAGCCCGACGAAGGGAGCGGTCGAGCCCACGGTGGCCAGCACCGCCATGCCGCCCTGGGCGCGGGACAGGATGACCCCGACGCTGCGCTGTAAGGACAGACTGACCCATTCGCTGAGGCCGATCTTGGCCAGCAGGCTTTCGCCATGCCGCTCGACCGCCAGGATGCCGGCCTGGGCCAGATCGTGGAAGGGATTGCTCTCGGGCAGCGCCGCCGCGCCGGCCCGCACACTGGCCGAAGTCCAGAACGTGCCATTGGCGGTGCGGGCGGCCCGCAGCAATTGGCCTTGCTCCACCAGCTTCAACAGCAGGATGGTCCAACTGGCCAGGGACATGATCGCCAGGATCGCCAGGGTGGCGCGGGCGATCAGATCGCCCTGAGCCCACAGGGCATCAAGGCCGTAGGGATTGATCTCGTTCATCATCAAGGCTCCTCAATTTTCCTGGGGCAGGGCGATTGGCGTCACGGAAGCAGCAGTGCGGCGATGGCGCCGCGCCCAGACCAGCAGGCCGGACAGTGGCAGGAAGGTCATGCAAAGGCCGGCGGCGAACACCAGCATCCGCCCGGCAAAACCCAGCACCGCGCCGCCATGCAGGCCATGCTGCTGGGCCAGATAAAAGCCGGCCGCCGAGGTCGGGGTCATGCTGTGCTGATCGCCGCTATTGGCATCCACCATCACCTGGACGCGTCTCTGCCACAGGCCGGTGGCAGGGCGTAGCGACAGACGCCAGACCGGATGACCGGCGCTGGCCGGAGTCAGGCTCTGCAGCTCGGTGCCGGGATAGGCGGCCAAGGCGATCTCGATGGCCTGATCGGCGTTCACCGGGAAAGGGTGGCCGGGCGCTGCTCCGCCGTTGCCGCCCATCATATGGCCGCCGTTTTCACCGAGCAAGGCGCGGCTGGTCTGGGGAAAGGTCATCGACAGGCCGGTCAGCGTCACCAAAAGGATGATCGGCAAAGGCCACAGGCTGGCCGCCGTATGCCAGTCCAGCAGCCAGCGGGCGCCACGGGTGCCCTTGGGCGGAAAGGCGGCGCGTCGCCAGCCGCCCGGCGGCGGCAATAACACCACTAGGCCGCTGACCAGCAGAAAGGCCAGCACCAGCCCGACATAACCGACGATCTGGCGACCATTTTCCAGCAGAAAGGCATTATGCAGGCGATGGATCACGCGCACCGGATTGGCATTGGTGTCGCGTCGTCCGATCAGGACGCCGGTGGCGGGGTCGAAGCTGCTTTCCTGCTGCACGCCCATATTGGCCCCCTTGCCGGTGCCTTGCGCCACCAGCCAGACCGGACTTCTGTCGCTGGGCGGCGACAGAGACATCACCGGCAGCGGATTGGCGGCGCGGGCGGCGTCCAGCACTTGCTGGGCCGAGACGACTCCACCGGCTCCACTGGGATGATAGAAGTCGGCATAGATCAGATGATCCAGCTCGGGCCCGAAGCCCAGCAGGCAGCCGGTAATTGCGACCACCAGGAACGGCACGGCCAGGGCGACGCCCAGCCAGTAGTGAAGTCTGCGGAAAAGCCGCCGCAGTCCGGCATGGGTCAGAAGGCTCATCGAAGTTTCCATACATAGTCGAGACGCGCCCAAGAGCGTTCGGGGCGTCCATCGACGGTTCCGGGAATGAAGTGGCACAGCGCCAGGGCGTCGCGGGCGGCCTCGTCCAGGCGGGCATAGCCGCTGGAGCTTTCGATCCGGCTGTCCACTACCTTGCCGTCCTGATCCACCAGGAACTGCAAGCGCACCGTCCCGGTTTCTCCGGCCCGGCGCGAGGCCATGGGATAATCGGGGGCGCGGCAGGTCACGGTCGCATCCACTTGCGCCGCCAGATGCTGGGGCGGCGGAGCCGGTGGAGCGGCGACCGGAGGGGCAGGCGGCGCGGGAAGCGGAGTCGCCAGACCGGCATCGGACACCACCGGCGACGGCTCCTGCTTCGGCGGCAAGGGCTGGGGCGGCGGCGGGGTCCGCACCATCTTGGGCGGGGTGGGTGGTTTGACGAGCTTCGGCGGCTCCGGCGGCGGCAGCAATGCGACGGCCAGCGCCGGGGGGGTCGCCTCTGGCGTCTGGGTGGCATGGCCGCTCAGCAAGACCTGAAGCAGTCCGGCATGCAGCAGCAGAACGGCGATCACCGCTCCGCCCCGCCGCCGGAGATGCTTCAGGTGCTGTCCCACCATGGTCTGTTCGGCCAGCATCCGCATGGTCAGTAGTCGAACTTGAGTTCGCTAAAGACGGTGATCTGCGAGAACGGATGCGGACTGACGAAATATTTGTCGTTGGTCATGTTGTCCACGCCCAGGGCGGCGGTGACACCGTCACGCAGCTTGTAGCTGACCCGGCTATCGACGACGAAATAGGGGCTGATGGCGCCATAGGTGTCGTTGCTGATGTCGGCATTGTTCAGGCTGCTATGAGTATGGCCGGCGTAGCGCATGCCCAGCGAATAGGTCAGATCCTCGTTCTGGTGATAGACCCCCAGCAAGGTTGCGCGCCATTTGGGAATGCGCGGAAACTCCTTGCCGTTGGCGGCGGTATATTGCTGGTCGTCCAGGATGATGGCGTTGGTGTAGGTCAGGCTGCCCATCAGGTCGAAGCCCTGGAACAGCAGGTCGGAAGTGCGGGATGCCAGCTCGACGCCCTGCATCCTGACCTTGTTGACGTTTTCCGTCTGGGTCAGGTTGACGGACTGGTCGGTCTGCGACACCAGCGCATTATGCAGGTCTTCCTGGAACAGCGAGATGCGGGCGCTGTTCTTGCCGACGCTATATTCCGAACTCCAGTCGAAGGATTTGACCTCTTCCGGCTTCAGGTTCGGATTGTTCTGGATCAGCGCAGAGCCGGAGGTGACCGCCTGATAAAGCTCGGTGACGGTGGGATAGCGATAGGCCTGGCCGTAAGAGAACCGTTCGGTCAGTTGCGGCGTCACCTCATAGGCGATCGAAGCCTTGGGCGAGATATTGTTCTGGCTGCGGTTGGTGTAATTCACCGGGCCGCCGCTGCTCTTTTGGTTGGCGCCGTTATAGGCGTCCCAATATTCGTCGCGCGCCCCCAGCGTCAGGGTCCATTGCGGCAGGAAACGATAGGCGTCTTGCAGATAGACCGCCTGGGTCTGGGTCTGGCCCACCGACGAGCTGTTGAATGAACTGTCCGAGCCCGACGACCAGTTGGTGGTGTTGAATGTGTACTGGTCCAGAAGGTAATGGTCGTAGTGATAGCCCAGGGTCACCTCATGTTTGCCGCCCAGGGCGTCGGTCGGACGATAGATGCCGCGCAGCTCGCCGGTTTCCCAGCCGGTGCCGTTCTGTTTCTGATCGGTGCCGGCGTTGGTGGTGTAGTTGGTGTTCGACCGGGCCTGTTCCTTCAGATAGCTGTATTTGCTGAGATCGGCTTCGCCGTCCCAAAGGCCGCGGCTGTCGGACTTCAGCTGCAGCGAATTCAGCATATGGAATTCGCTGGTGTTGCTCGGCCCCAGGCCGGACACCGTGTAATTGTTGCCGCCGATGGTCACCGTGCCGCCATAGACCGGCTGGCCGGTGGTGGCGCTGGTCAGATAGCTTTGCGCCTGGGTCTTGGAATCGTCGGACCACAGCCCCAGGGTATAGGTCATCTTGACCTCGGGCGTAAAATCATAGGCCAGCTTGAGCTTGCCGGAATCCTGGATGGTATGGTCGATGCTATAGGCGCCGAACACATAGCGGCGCTGGCCGTTGGTGGGGTCGGTATCGACGTAATAGCCGGTGACGTTGGTGGCGCCGTGATTGCAGTTCGAAGCGCAGTCGGCGGTGGCGAAGCTCATCGGATGGCCGAAGGCGTCCAGATGATCGAAGCTCAACCAATAAGAAAGATTGCCGACGCGGTTGGCCAGGCTGGCGCTGGCATCGCCGCCGGGATTGGTCTCGCTGGTGCCGTAAAGCTTGAAATGCTCGACGAAGCTCTTGAAGTCGGCATGGGCCTCGGCCCGGTCGGGAGTGCGGGTGGTCATGGTTACCACGCCGCCCAGCGAGTTGCCGGGATAGAGCGCCGAGAACGGGCCATACATCACATCGATCCGTTCGATCTCTTCCGGCGAGACCATGCCCCAGCGCGGCGGATAGCTGTAGCTGTTGCCCAACAGGTTCGACAGCAAGGTTCCGTCGGCATAGACCATCGATTCGGCGCTGGCGACGGTGCCGGTGGTGCGGGTTTCGACGATGGCGTTGCGATCGCCGATATAGCGTTCGCGCACTTCGATGCTGGGCAGATATTTGATGGTCTCGGCCGCGGTGACGGCATTGACGCTTTGTTTGATCTCGGTGTTCGAGAAACCCTCGACCACCGCCGGGACGTTATCGGGAACGGCGCTGTTCTGTCCGGTCACGACGATCTGCTGCACCGGCGCCGTGACGGCGTCGTCAGCGTAGGCCGGGATGATGGGAAGGGCGCAAAGCGCGATGGAGGCCAGAAGCCGCGCGCGGCGGCTCTGCAATAACAGAGGCATAGGGAAACTCTCCGACTTGATCGGTCGTCAAATGAATGACCATCCGCGGTCGCGACCGGATGGGCCGCGACGCGGGGGTTCACAAATGATCAGACGGAGGAGGAAGGAGGCCC
>Ga0182038_10000825_pt1 | contig 16117 bp, 9 predicted proteins | sample sta12Can44000108_FD_125976 | JGI IMG/M metagenome (GOLD analysis project Ga0182038, IMG submission 125976) | Lab enrichment of tropical soil microbial communities from Luquillo Experimental Forest, Puerto Rico - statanox.12C.anox.44.000.108 | ecosystem: Environmental > Terrestrial > Soil >...
AAGGCCAAGGGTCGAGCCGCTTCCTAGGTGTCTTTCTTGCCCCGGGTCGCGGCTTCCGCCGTCGTGTTGACCCTTCACAGCCCCGATCTTCACCAAGCGTCCTTCGCCCGGCGCACCCGCGCCAGCCATGAAGCTTGGCTTTTCGAACGGCGTTTTTGCACAGCCGTGCACAGCTTTGCACAGCGAAACTTCGAGATTCCTCTTGCCAGGAAAAATCGCTAGGTCTAGGCTCTCGCACAGATTGAGCCGGAGAGCTTCAAAAACTTTGCGGCCCAATGGAAGGGGGCGCAACCGCTGACGAGCCGTTGCGCCTTCAATCTTCCCTGGTCCCACTCACTTTCCTGTCGTCAACGCTCGATAAATCTCTTGCACAAATGCGTCCGGCTGAACTCGCCCGTGCCCCCACTGTGCATCAAACTCCGCCGTCGGGTGCTCCGCGATCACCTGGTTCTCCGTGCGCCCGGCATCGATCGAATGACGGACGCGGTCGCGAACAGCAACAATCATGTCGCAAAACGCCTTCAGGCCCGCCCCGTTCGTCATTTCGCCGCGCGCCGGCACCACGTGAAACCCGGGATCGGTCCATCCGTTGAGCGTTTTCAGCAGGCCATCGAGCGTCCCGCCTTGCGCAAAAGCAATCTCCGGATAGCCGTCGCCGGGGAACGCTTCGCCCCAATACACCAGTTTGGCCACGTGAAAATGAACTAGCGCGTCGGCATCGCTGTATCCGGGCTTTTGTTTCACGATGTGGACCGCTTCGCCATTGAGGTCGAAGCTCATCACTTCCGAGAACGAAACCCTCGGCCGGTCGACGCCCATCTTCACGAGTTCCTCCGACAGCGGTTTGGCCGCACCCATGACGTGCCCGCCAATTCGTTCGAGCGCCTTTTCTTGCATGGCCACGAACGCGCCGCGCCGTCCCCACCCCGCATCACCTTCCGAGTGGGCAGCATCCTCCGGAGCAATCAGCACGTAGCGGGCCGGTGACTTTGTGCGCTTCCCGAGTTCACTGCTGATGCGCTCGGTGCTGTCTGCCGACGGCGTGCCGACGAGCAGGGCGCCATCCGGCCCAACCAAAGCCACCACATTGCCCCTTCCGGTGGCAAACACCAGAACGTTCGGCGTGACCTCCGTATAGCCCGCCGCCCCTTGCGCCCTGCCCGTCGAAACGAACATAAACCCGAGCGCAAACCCAACCTGCATCGCGGCGTACAGCCGGCCGCCTCTTCGCAGACTCTTCATGGCTCTCCCCCCGCTTGCTTCCGAATCCCCAAGGCCTGGCCCCCCGAACCCGCCGGCTCTATTTCAGCAATCCATACACTTCGACTTCCCCTCTCCCTCCGAAATACACGCGCCCATTTACGACGAGCGGGATCACGAACCGTGTCGCCAGCGCGGCGCGGTCGCGCTTGCTGTTTTGCTCCGAAGCGTAAATCGGCTGCTCGATATGGTCGCCGTCGAACGCATAGAGCACCGCGGGCCGCTCGACGCCGTTCCAAGTCTTCGTCGCGATGGCCCAGACGATGGCGTTCTTGCTCCCGTCGGCCGAGACGGATGGCGTGGCGCCGGGGTTCTCGAATTTGATGCTCGACTGTGTTTTCAACTTGAGATGTCCGTTCTCGATCGAGTAATCACGCAGATAGTCATCGCTCGACGCGAAGAAGACGTGCCCGTTCCAGTACGCCATCGCGCCGTATCCGCCCCCGGCACTGTGAATCCTCTCGACCACCGCATCTCCCTGCGAGTGAAACTGTCCCATCCTGTCGCGGTCGATCACGTAAATCATCCCGCCTTTGCTCGGCTGTAGAAGCAGGTGACGATGCGGTCCCGGCTGATCGGGCAGTAACAGCGGCCCACTGGATCCCAAATCGGCGTCCGCGCCACTCAGTTGTGCCTGATTGAAGGGCGTAAAGGAATCCGTCACGACAAGCGACGAATTCTCGAGCGCCAGCTTCAGCAGCGAGTCGCCGTAGTCTCGCCCTCCCGACGCAGCGTCAAAGGTCCCGTTGCCGGTGGCCACATAAACGCTGCCATCCGCGTCCGCGCCGAGTCCCGTATCGCTCGCCCATATGCCGCCTTCGCCGCCGTCCGGCGTGACGTTCAGCACCGCCTTCTGCCCGAGCGTCTGCGGGTCGTACGCCATCACCCAGCCGTGGTACGGATCCAGGTCGCAAGAAGAGCCCCACGTAAGATAGAGAGTCTTGTTCGCGAGCAGCAGGGCCGCGCGCGGGTTTTCTCGCAACGCGTCGAACTGCACTTCCCCGTTCTTGTTTCCATCGCCGCGGCCCCGAACCGACGCCGCAATTTGCTTTGGTCCGCCAAATTTCTCCGCCCCCGTGGTGATTGCCAACGCATGCAGGGATTGGAAATATTTGTTGTCCTTGAAGAAGTGGCCGATCATCGTGCGTGCCAGCACGTACAGGGTTCCCGATCGCAGATCGATCACCGGGGTTGACGTGATGCCGACTTCAGGTTGGATGAAAGGGCACTGCACGTCTCGTGCGGGAACCGTTTCCTCATCGCGCTGCTTGTCCAGCAAACTCACGTGCCACAGCGGCGGATCGTTCGGGCGATTGGCATCGAAGGCATAAACGCTGTCGTGCTCCGTGGCTACAAAAAGCACGTCGTGTCTGCCTCGGCCAGGGACTTCTACCGCAGGAAGGAATAATGGTTCGGCGTACACCGCTCCATCCACCTGGAACGCGCCGAGCTTCCCGAACTGCTTTTCGTTCACGTTTTCTGGGGTCAAGGCTTTCTCGTCGAGCGTCGCGCCCGTGCGCAAGTTGTCATACTGCGAAGTTGCAACCTGCGCCTCGCCGCGGCTCGCGCCCAGCGCCAAGGCAACTGCCGCACACGCGATCCTCAGTAGCTTCACCTGTCGAGACGTCCGTCAGGTCGGTTTTGCTACCGCCGGCCCTGCCTTCCCTTGGACGTTTGGACCTAGAGTAAGGACGCTAATGTAGGTTGCCGATTCTTTCAAGCATCGGTGCCCCATACCACGACCTGCCGTTTACCACTTGAAGATCGCGGATTAGGCTTTCCGTCGACCGCTGAGCTATTTTTGTTGTTGCTGCTGACCTGCGGAGGGAATACCAATGCGCCGGACAAGATCCTGAAACCTGGGATCGCTTCGAAGCGGGTTCAGTCGGAGATCCACCCCGATCCAGGGTATTCAAGTCGATCGCTGAAGAAAGGCCTGCTGCATGGACTCGATAGCTTTCTCGTTTTCCCCCAGTTCGGTATAGGCATCGGCCACGATGAACCGGCAGATATAGTGTTCCTTGGCTTGCGCCAACGCTTTGGCTAGAAGCTGTTTAGCTTTGTCGCGCTCGCCTATGTGCGCGAGCGCCCACCCCGCCGTGGCCGTGGCACTGGGACTATTGGAAATGCGGGCGGTGTCCTCCGCCGCGCGGAGCGTCTCGGCATGTTGCCCCAGCTGGGCATAAGCCATCGAGAGGACGGCATAAGCGGTGGGCGCCGCGGGGGCTAACTCAATGGTTTTCCGGCACTGCTCGATGGTTTCCGGCATCCGACCGGAGAAGTAGTAGATCCAAAGCGCTTCGTTGCGGCTTTCGAGCGCCAGCGGATCGTAAAGGTAGGCCTGCTGGACGTGCGAAAGCGCTTCCTCGAAGCGCCCCAACGTCCCCAGGTAATTGGCATAACCCAATTGAGCTTCCGGCAGGCTGGGGTTGATGTCGAGCGCCCGGCGATATTCCCTTTCTGCGGCCGGCCAGTCCCAATCAAAGAACAAGCGCACGTAGCCCAGCCTAACGTGCCCGCTTGCGAGGTTGGGGTCGAGCTCAACAGCGCGCAATGCCGCTTCTTTTGCGCGCGGCATCACCTCGGCTGGGGAACGGTAATACGTGGTTGAGGCAGCGTAGGCTTCAGCCAGGGCCGAATGGAGGCGGGCGTCTTTCGCGTCTTTAGCAATTCCTTCCTGGAGATACTGAATTGCCTTATTCACGCTTTCACGAGTGCCTTGTCCGAGTTCATGAAGGCCGAGAAGGTATTTATCATAGCTCTCGAGATTGACGGGCGCGGTTGCGGCGGAGCCGGTCTCGACGGGTAGCAATTGGATAGAAAGAGAATGCGTAATCTTCTCGGCGATTTCTCGTTGGATGGTCAAAAAATCGGTAAGGGGCCGCTCATAGGTTTCGGCCCAGAGGTGCGTTTGTTCTCCCGTGTGAATCAGCTGGGCCGTTATACGCACGCGATCGCCGCCGCGGCGCACGCTGCCTTCGAGCAAATAACCAACTCCGAGCTCCTGGCCGATTTGGGCAACGGTTTCTTTTGTACCTTTGTATCGCACGATGGAGGTTCGCGCGATCACGCCGAGCTTGGCGGGCTGGAGCTGGCCGAGTTGGGCGATCATCTCCTCGGTCAGACCATCCGCAAAATAGTCTTCGCGCGCATCACCGCTCAAATTCGCAAAGGGGAGCACTGCAAGCATGGCTCTTTGAGGGGCGGGTTTCTGCGACCAGAATCGCCGCGACCCGAGCATCGCCGTCACCGCTAGCGCAGTCAACACGCCTAGCGGCACCAACCGGAGAGTTCTCCTTAGGCCGACAGGTCTTGCGGTTTGAGACCGCCCGGACGCCGGGGACGTCGCTGGATCCGAAGCCGTGGTTTCGCCATCTTTGCGCACCGAAGCAACAAAACGGTAGCCCCGCCTGGGGACGGTCTCGATGTATTTGCGCCCATCAGGGCTGTCGCCCAACACCTGCCGCAGATTAAAAATGTGGCGGGACAAATTGCCTTCCTCAATGAAAACGCCCGGCCACACTTTTTCGAGCAACTCTTCTTTTTCGACGATGTGCCCGGCCTTCTCGACCAGGGCGAGGAGGGTTTCCAGATCCTTAGGCGGGAGCGTGACAGGCTGCCCGTCCCGTAGCAAAACTCGCTCCTCGGCTTCGAGTTGGTAGGGTCCGAATGCGTACAAGTGCTTTGTTTTCAACGACACTCCCAACCGAAGAATTTCTCAAGAAATCTTTCAGAACTCTTCAAAGACATTCCCGGCCGAGGGCCGGCACCTTGCCGAGAACACAAGCAGTCCCGGCGCCCCCTGAGCCCTACGAATGTGACGATTCTAGCGCATCCGGGGCCCCTTTAGCAGTCAAGCGCCGGGATTGAAGTTCATCGATCATAGGAGAAGACATGAGAGCCTTACCATTCGTTGGAACCGGGTTGGTCTTGGCGCTCGCGGCGTCATTAGCCGCGGCGCCCGGCGGATCTTCATGGCGGATAAAAGCCGACTACCTGGAAGCCTGCAGTTGCCATCTGTTTTGCCAATGCTATTTCAACAAACAGGCGGAACATCCCATGTGCGAATTCAACATGGCGGTGACCGTGCGCGAAGGGCATTCCGGAAACGTTGATCTGAGGAATGCCAAGTACTGGTTGACGGGAGACATCGGTGACAAGTGGGGGACGCAAAAGAAGGGCACGTGGGTGGTGGTCTCCTTCGATCCGAAGACGACTAAGGAGCAGCGCGATGCTCTCGCGCCCATCATTCTGAAGACTTACGGTTTGGAGTGGGGCGAACTAAAAGTGCAGGAAGCCCCCATCGAAGTGCGGCAGTCGGGCGATCTTGTGGAAGCAAAGCTCGGCGACGGAAGAGAGGCTTACTTGAAGCTCAGGCGCGAGCCAGGTGCCGACGGGAAGGGTGTAGTGCTCAAGAACATCAAATACTTTAACGCCGCCCAGAACGACGGTTTTGAGCTCTACCGGTCGGTGGAACACCGCGCCGATCTTGAGGGGCACCAGTTTTCCTACTCGGATCGTAATGCGTTCCTGATAACCATCGTGTCCGAAGAGCCGAAGGGGCAGTAGGCGGGTAGGAGCCGGACACGAGAAAGCAGAGCGGGAAAACGTGTCTGCCAGGGCGGACGGAAATCGCATCGCAGGAGAAAAGGGCACGAAGATCCGTGCCCTTCATGAACAATCCTTCCGCGAGCGAGCTCACTGCGTCTTGATGGTGTCCTTGGCGGCGTCCCAGGTGACCGCGGCCTTTCGGAAATAGGATTCGTTGGCCATGTGGCAGGCAAGCGCGGCGTGGTTGCCGAACACGGCATCTTCGACGACGGGCTGGCGCGACTTCACGGCCTGGAAGAACTTCCAGAGATGGGGCTTTTCCTCGTCCCAGGAGGCGCCCCGGTAGTTGTAACCCTCGGACACAGGCTCTTTGCCCGGCTTGGGATCGTGCGCTTCGTGCCATTCCTTGAAGTACGCTTCGCGCATCGCACGCGGAAAACCATAAGTGTAATAGCTGGGCGCTTCGTCCACGCCGGATTGCGGATAATAAGTGATGGTGAACTCCGTCACTTCCAGAATTCCCCGTGAGCCTTGGAAGCGATAGGTCTCCGGGCTTTCGCAGCCCAGATTCAAGCGCAGGTAAACCGGAGCGCGGCCTACACCGTAGTCAAAAAGCGCGGCCTGGACGTCGGGCATGTCGCGGCCATCCTTAAAGCGCAAAATGTCGCCGAGCGCCATGGCTTTCTGCGGCGGCTCGTTCCAGCCCAGCATGAAATTCATGCCGCTGACAAGATGCACGAGCAAATCGCCGGCGACCCCTGTTCCGTATTCCCGCCAGCAGCGCCAGCGCGCAAAATATTTTGGGGACATGTCGGGATCCCAGGGCTTTTTCGGCGTATCGCCCTGCCAGGTGTCCCAATCGAAATTGCTGGGAGCCAGGCCCGGCGGCGGTGGATACTCCCACGCGCCGTTGGGGTCGTTGCGACCGTAGGTACCCTCGACGAGAGTGAGCGTGCCGACGATACCGTTCGCAAGCAGCTCTTTGGCCTTGGCGCAGATGACCGAGCTGACGCGTTGCGATCCAATCTGCACGATGCGGCCGGTTTTTTTTGCCGCGGCCACCATGGCCACGCCGTCGGCAGCGGAATGCGACATGGGCTTTTCGCAGTAGATGTCCTTTCCGGCGTTCACCGCATCGATGACGATTTGCTTATGCCAGTGATCGGGAACGGCGGCGATGATGCAATCGATCTCCTTGTTGTCGAGAAGTTCCTTGTACCGGCGCGTGGTGACGACTTTGTCGCCGGCGATTTCTTTCGAAAGCGAGTGGCGGCCGTCCCAGAGATCGGCGGCGGCGACACATTCGACGCCGGGGAGCTGCACGGCGTTCGTCAGCAGGCCCGAGCCCTGCATACCGATGCCGATGATGCCGAAACGCACGCGGTCGCTCGGCGAAGGGGGTTGCAAGGGCAGAGGAATGTGCTCCGGCTCGAGAAAAATCCTGGGCGAAGCGGCGAGCGCACCGGTGGCGCCGGCGCTGCGCAGAAGGAATTTGCGGCGTGACAGGTCTTTTCTCATGTCGAGCTCCTGGAGGAAGTTGCAAGTGGCCAGTTCAGAGTCCAAACTCGAAGCGAGACCAAAGATCGGAGATCAACGATCAGCTGCGCAGATAAGTTCGCTCGAATTGGGGCCCAAAAACCACGGATTGTACACCAAGCGTTCAGAACCGATAACGGCGCCGGGCTAAAGCCCGGCCTGTACAAATCCCGAGAATTCAAAGGGCACACGATTTATCGTGCACCTAGAACTTGTCGGTACGCTGGAACATCCGAGCCGGGCAAGGGCACAGAATGCTGCGCCCTCCTAGAGAACCTAGACCGATAGCTAGAATCTCAGTTCTTGCAGATACGTATAACTGATCCTGATGTCATCAAAGGCGGATTTCGGATCGTCATTCTCGACGAAATAATGCTGGATGCCGGCCCGGGCACCGTGCGCGAAGAGATTTTTCCAATCAATGGAGCCTTGGCCGACATCGGCCATCCTTCCGCCATACTTGACACTCTGCCCCATAGCGCCCTGGTAGCCGCTGTTGGAGCTGGCGTCTTTGACCCAATCCTTGACATGCACAAGCGGGAAGCGCCCGGGGTATTTATCGAAGTACGCGATGGGATCTTTTCCAGCGACGCTGATCCAGCAGAGATCCATCTCCATGGCGACGAGTTTGGGATCGGTTTCGGCAAGAAGGACATCGTAGGGAAGTTTGCCGCCGAGGGAATCGGCTGGCTGAAATTCGAAGGAGTGGTTGTGGTAGCCGAATTGGATGCCGGCTTTTTGGCTTTCTTCGCCAGCCTTGTTGAAGAGGTCCGCGGCACGCTTCCATCCGCCGGGTTCGCCGCGCTGCTTTTCGTCGACCCACGGGCAAATGATGTAGCTGTGGCCGACGGTCTTCGCGGCTTCGATGGTTTCGGGCCACTTGTGTTCGACGGTCTTGTAGTCAACGTGGCAGGAAGGGGCCACAAGTCCGTTTTTGTCGAGCAGCTCGCGGATTTCTTTCGGCGAATGGCCGAAATAACCGGCGAATTCGACTTCCTTGTAGCCTGTCGCGGCGACCTTGGCGATCGTGCCCGCAACGTCGGTCTTCATGGCGTCGCGAACGGTGTAGAGCTGGAGACCGATGCGCTCGATTTGGTGCGTCGGGTTTTCCAGATTTGCCGTGGCAAATCCTGGGTTAAGAAGAGCCGCCGCCCAGCTGGGTTTGGCAGCGGAAAGAGTTGCGGCAAGCGAGGTGCCGATAAATGTGCGTCGGTTCATGCGCTGCATTTTACCTCTTCAGAGAGGAAAGGGAACAAACGATTCGTCAAAAAAAGGGGCGGCGACAGGAATCGCCGCCCCTTCAGGGTTAGGAGCGTCAGAACTGGAATCGCAGGCCGAATTGCATCCGGCGCGCGAGATGCGCATTGGTGGCATGGAGAAAAGATGATGACGCGATGCACGCTGGTGCGCCCGCAGAATTGTTGGCGCCACCGGTGCAGTCCATTGCCGCTGCAGCAGCCGAACCCGCGCCCGAACCGCTGATCTCATTGTACTGGGTATGGTTGAAGAGATTGAAGTTCTCCCAACGGAAGTCGATGGCTTTTTTTTCGCCGAGGGAGAAGCGCTTGAACAGGCCGAAGTCGAAATTCAAGCGGCCAGGCAAATAGAGCGTGTTGCGCCCGACGTTGCCAAAGGTGAGTCCCCTGGGCAAAGCGAACGCCGCTGGGTTGTAAAAAAGCGGGCCTCGAACGCCGGGGATGTTGGTTTGCGTAAGACCCGAATGGGGGTCGCCAATCAAATCCGGCCGGGAGCCAATGCCTACTCCATTGGCCACTCCCGCATTGTCCCCAAAGCTCGTGCCGTTGGTAACGCTGAAGGGCTGGCCGGTCTGTGCGACGGTGATGCCTGAGACCTGCCATCCCCCTAGTAGAGTGTGAGAGAGGCCCGATCCCTTATAGATTGGCAGGGCATAAACATAGCTGATGGCTAAATTGTGACGCATATCAAAACTGGAATTGCCGCGGTTGGCGGCAAGGTTGTAGGCGTTGACGAAGGCATTGTCATACCTGTCTGAGGAGTTATCAATCGAGTGGCTGTAAGTGTAGGCCAAGCTCAAGGTCAAGTCGCCGACAGTGCGCCGTACAGTAGCCTGCATGGCGTTGTAGATGGAGTTTGCCTGATCCTCCAGGCGTGTGATGTTTCCGAACCCTAGCCGAGGCCGCGAAGGGTTGGGGTCATTGCCGCAGGCAACGCCGAGATTCGTGAGGGCTTGCCCGGTAACGGGTGTTCCGTTGGCAAGTGTGGGTGGGGTGTTGGTGATGCTATTGCAATCGGCCTGTGTGATTGGTTGTCCCGGGGCAAAGGGGTTCGCCGAAGCAGACACGGGGAACAACTGGTTCAGGTTGCGTTGCTGCGTGAGGTGTGTACCTTTGCTTCCGACGTAGGAGACCGTAGCCACGACGTGGCTTGGGAGTTCCTTCTCAACGTCAAGGTGAAACTGCTGCACATACGGCCAGATAGCCTTGTCCGGGATGGAGTTGACAGACAGAGGGAACAGCAACCCGCCGCCCCCGATATTGCTGTAGCCGTTGATGTTGAATTGCGAGGCGTTAAGCGAATACGGGGCAGAACCTTCGAGGGACTCGGTGTTGGCTTCGTTGCCATTGGTGTGCTCGAAGAAGATCCCGTAGCCGCCGCGAATGGCCATTTTGCCGTCGCCTTTGGGGTCCCAAGCAAAACCAATGCGCGGCGCGGGATTGAAGAGGTGTCCTTTCAGGCAGCCGGCCTCCGAGGAGGAACCTACGGTTGCACCAGGGAAGGAGTTCGTAACCAGGCTAGGAATGAGCGAAGGTCCGCCGGGACCGCCGCATTGAATGACACCATTGAAGGGATTGCCGGGACCAGGGACGAAAGCACCCTCCTGTCCCGTGACGGAGCCGTCGTCAATCACAGGTGAGCCGCCGGTCTTAAAGGCAGTGGGCTCGAAGTTGAAGGCGTGCCTGTAGCGTTCCCGATATGTGCCAAAGAGGCTAAGGCGCAAGCCCAGATTGAGAGTGAAATTCTTGGTTATGCGCCAGTCGTCCTGGAAATAGGGCTCTACGATTTTGTAGCGATTGTAATACTTGGCTTGGAGATTGACTTGTGAGAACTGCGCAACCTTGCCCACGAGCAGGTCCGCAAAGGCGTTTCCCGTGCTGGGAACCGATGTATTGCTGGAATCGAATGTCAAAATACCCTGGATGTACGGTGAGTTCTGCTCGTTCTTTTGCGCAAACGCCATGTAAACGCCAAACTGCATCGTGTGCGTTCTCACAATCTTGGTCACGTTGTCGCGGTACGTGTAGACGGGGTTGGCGTTATTCCATGGAAAGTATCCGGTGTCCGCATTAAAACCGCCCCCGTAGGCAACGTTGCTCGCTAGCGTAAATGATGGGAGCTTTCCCCCCTGACCATTGTTAAAAAGGAGGCCCATTGGGAAAGGGGAAGGAAGCGGAGGGTTGTGAAGAGCCGTAAGAAAAATGTGATCCGCAGTGTAGCTGGCCACGAATTCATTGAGCAACGTTGGCGAGATGTTTGCATTCAGGCGGGCCACAAAGCTCGTGCCTGGGCCGACGAACTCGGTATTGATGTCCTCGAAGCTGGAACCATTGCCCCAGAGCGGATTCTCCGTCTGCGTCTGCCAGGAATCATGGATATACCGAAAGGTTAGCCGGTAATTGTCGGTGATATTGTGATCGATTCGCACGAGCTCTTCCCGCCAGGTTTCTGGAAGGGAAACGGTTTGTACAACCGCCGGAAACCCATTGTTGGTCAAACCCGGAGTCGCTTTCGGGATGAGAGCGAGCAGCGCCTGACCCACGGGATCAATTGTCACCGTGTCACCGGGGAAACGCGAGCCGGTGGCCGGGTTGATCGGGCAATCCGATCCGGGACATAGATCGGAGAAATTTCCAGTGCGCTCGGCGTCCGAGGGGACGTTCACGGCGCCAGTCGTATGCGGATTCTTTTCACGGCGCCATTCCTCGGAGAAAAAGAAGAAGGTCTTCTTTTTATCGACATTGTAGTGATTTGGAATGAAGACCGGCCCGCCAATAGTGTAGCCAAAATCATGCTTCTTGTAGGGGGCCTTCTTGGCAGTTGGATCGGCCCCTTCTCTCCAGGACTTGGCATTAAAGAAATCGTTGCGCAAGTATTCAAAAGCACTGCCGTGGAAAGAGCTTGTACCGGATTTGGTTTCGACCTCCACCGTGCCGGAGCCGTTCCGGCCATATTGTGCGCCGTAGTTGGAAGTGAGGACTTTGAACTCGGCGATTGCCTCGGGGTTGGGATAAACGTTAAGCGTAGCGTTGCTGCCGTTGTCCATGTTGTCGCCGCCGTCGAGTTCCCAGTTGTTGTACTCGGTCCGGCCCCCATTCATGCTATAGGCCACGTTGCCGTAGACGCCGACCTTGGCGTCGTCTTGACCGGTCTGGGTGACCACGCCGGGCGCCAAATTAACGAGCTGGGTGAAATTGCGGCCATTAAGTACGAGGTTGTCGATCTGCTTGCCGGTGATGGTGCTGGTGAGATCGGAAGAAGTGGTTTCGACTTCGGCAATGGCTTCGCCGGTGACTTCAACTGTTTGCGTAATCGCCCCGACAGTGAGTTGCACGTCAATGCGGGCCTTTTCGGCCACGTTTAGCACGATCTTCTGTACAGAGAATTTTTGAAAACCTTGGGCAGTCACGACTAAATTATAGGTATCGCCAGGCAAACCGGAAATAACGTATGCACCGTCGGCGTTTGAAGTTGTGGTACGCGTCAGGCTGCCAGCGGCGTTGCTGAGAACAACTTCAGCGCCAACGACCGCGGCGCCGGATTTATCTACGACCGTGCCGCTGATATAGCCGGTGTCCTGAGCGCGCACGGCGAGAGGAAGCACTAGGGCGATCACGAACACGCAAAGCCACCAGGGCGCGATATTCCGAATTCTGTTTCGCTGTTGCAAACGATTAAAGTTTTCCGTCACAGTAAACCTCCAAAGAAAAAATGGAAATGGCGTGACAAGAACGGACGGACAGTGAAGACACAGGTCGGGAGGCCACTGCGCGTTGTGCGACCACAGGCGTTCGAAGATAGCCACTCACCGAGACAGCCCCCCACCACTTGACCGTGCCAAAATTGCACCGGAGCTGCTTATTAAAACGAGTTAATACTGCTACGCGAGTCAGGTGTCAAGTCAAAAGTTGAAGGTCGAAGTGGAAAGCGGAAATAGAGGTGGCTAATGGCCCTTCCTCTGCAGTCAGGGCGCGCCCTTCCTGCCCAGCGTAAACGTGTGGCGAGAGATAGAGTTAACCGCGTATTGGCCACCGGGCGGCGACTTGGAAATCGGCTAGGATTCGGAACCCGTTCGTGGGCCAAGGCCGGGCCCGCGAATCCGGAGCGGGGAATCGCCTCCCCCGGAGTTACAATTCTGGTGATTTACGCTGCGGAGCCGGAGACTCCAAAGTGATGAAGATTTGCCAGCGTGTCGGTAAGGTTTGGATCGTGGTTTTCGCTATCTGGTGTGGAGCGGGGACGATTGTTCCTGCCGCGTGGCTCGAGGGAGCAAGCGGCGGGTTTCAGCAGGCCGCCTCGGCCGCCCCGGATGGCGTTTCCCGTTCGAATCCTGAAAAGTGGTTTGCGGAAGGACAGGCGGCGCTAAGGGACGGAAACCTTGACGCTGCAGAAGTGGCGTTTCGGCGAGTTCTTGCCGTGGACCCAGGCTCGGGAGTCGCGTATTCGAATCTGGGCGTGATCGCCATGCGCCGCAAGGAGTGGGACCACGCGATTGCCCTTCTGCGAAAGGCCGAAGCTCTGGAGCCGAAGATCAGCGGGATCCGGCTGAACATCGGGCTGGTAGAGTATAGGCGCGCGGATTATGACGCGGCGATTGCGCCGCTTGCGTCTGTTCTTCGCGAGCAGCCGGACTCAGAGCAGGCGCGATACCTTTTGGGGCTCTGCCAGGTTTTCACAAAGCATTATTCGGATGCGGTGAAGGTGCTCGAACCTCTCTGGCCCAGGAAATCGGATGACGTCCTCTACCTCTATCTGATCGATATTGCCGCGGTGGAGTCCGGGCAAAAAGATTTGGACGATAAAATCCTGAATCAGATGATCCGCGTGGGCGGAGCAACAGCGGAATACCATTTGATTCTGGGAAAGGCCTTTCTCAACCGCTACGAAATGGCCGAGGCAAAGACGGAATTGGAACGGACGGCGACGATCAATCCCAACCTGCCTTTTCTGCACATGAATTTAGGAATCACGTACATGCGGTTGGGGGATTATGAACGCGCCGAGGCCGAATTCCGGAAAGACATCGAACTCGAACCGGACCTGGCGGATAACTACGAGCAACTTGGCGTGCTCTTCTCGCGGATGCAAAAAGACGAAGAGGCGCAAAGAGCGTTTCACGAGGCGCTCAAGAGGAATCCAAAGAACGACGGAGCGTACCTCGGCTTGGCCAAGCTTTATCAGAAACAGGCAAAGTTGCGCGAAGCGCTAAAGATGGTGGATACGGCGCTTCGGCTATCGCCGGAAATCCATGGAGGTCATTACTTGCGAGGAAGAATCCTAAGCAAGCTGGGGCGAGAGAACGAAGCTCAAGCGGAATTTGCCGCCGCGCAAAAGACAATCGATACGCGCCTAAACAAAGAGCGCGATACCCTCGAAGAGGGTCCTATTCCGAATCCGGAACTGACCAAACCACCGCAATAGAGCCGTCTTAGCTTACGTGAGATCAAGGGGCGGCGCTTGCCAGGGGCTGCGGGATTGTTCGAGAGCTTCGGCGACGGCTAGGACCAGTTCTTCTTCAAAGGGCCGGCCGATGATTTGCACTCCGATAGGAAGACCTTCGTTCGAAAAGCTGATGGGGACAGCGGCGCCGGGGAAGCCGGTTAAGTTTAGCCATTGCGAAAAACGCATGGTGTCGAGATAGCCGGTGCCGGGGCGGTAGTTTCCTTCGCCGTGGGGAAACGCGGGCGCCGAGGAGACCGGCGAGAGCAGGATAGGGACGCCGTCCATTTGGCGGAGAATCGTTTCGCGAAGGAGGTCGCGCTCGGCCGAAGCCTGAAGGAACCGATCGAGCGAGACGGGACTGGACGAAGCGGCATGCGAAAGATATTCGCGCAGCATCGGACTGAGCTGCGATTCGTGGCCAGAGAGCTTGGCGTTGAGCAGATGGGCGATAACCGGGCCGAAGAAAAACCACCAGAGCTCGAGAGCTCGGTCGAGACCATGCAATTCGAATGGCTCAACGGCGAACCCGTGGTTGCTGAGCATTTTGGCAGCGCCGTCGACGGCAGCCCGCGTTTCGCTTGTGGCATTCCGAAGCGCGGAGCTTTCCAGAACGCCGATGCGCGTCGAGCGCAGATCTTTCTCGGAGTAAGACCGGACGGGGACGGGCGCGCAGTGCGCGTCGCCCGCATCGGGGCCGGCCATGATTTCGAAAAGCGCGCGCACATCGGCGATGGTGCGCGCCATCGGGCCGACAGCACCGATCCAACCGAACGCGCCGGCGCCCGAAGGAAAATGGCCGGTGATAGGAATGCGGCCGGGCGTGGGCTTTAGTCCGCAGATACCGCAAAAATGAGCGGGCACGCGAATGGAGCCGCCGCCATCGCTTCCGACGCCGCCCATCGAGCAGCCTGCTGCGATCGCGGCAGCCTCGCCGCCGCTCGAGCCTCCCGCGGAGCATCGAAGGTTCCAGGGATTACTGGTCTTTCCGGTGAGAAGGTTGTCGGTCTCGTAAGCCATCAGAAATTCCGGCGTGTTGGTGTTGCCGAGAAGAACGGCGCCGGCCGATTTTAGCCGGGCAACAAGAGGAGCGTCGGTGCGAGGGACGTAATCTTTGCGAAGAAGGGAGCCCGCCGGGCAGGGCCAGCCGGCGACGTCGATCGAACTCTTGACGGTCAAGGGCACGCCGTGAAGAGCGCTCCGCGGCTCACTGCGCGACACGGCCGTTTCGGCCGCGCGAGCTTGCGCGCGAGCTCCGTCTGCGTCCAAGTAAGCAAAGGCACGGAGCTTCGGGTCGAGAGAGGCGATGCGGCGGAGATGAGACTCGACGAGTTCTGCGGGAGACAGCTTCTTCGAGCGAATGTCTCGGGCCACTTCCGAGATCGTGGCGGAGAGCGGCGTGGTCATAAGAGGAACTGCGAGAGTATGCGTAGGAGGGGATGCGGGTCAAGCGTGAAGCAATGCAATACAACAAGTCAGACAACGATCAAAAAGATAAAATCAGTTGACCTTGCCTGATGCAGCCGGGAAAATTTCAAAGGCCTTGGGCGGGAAGAGTTTTGCACCCAGTTGCGGGATGCGGAGCGAAGAGGAAGAAGACTTTGATGCACTCAACAGTTCGGCGTGGAATGGTGCTCGGCGCTGGCGCACTGATGTGTTTTTGCGCGATGAGCAGCCAGGTCGCTCGACGCACGGGAGAGGACAAAACAGCGGCAGGGAAAAAACCGGAGCGGAAGCCCGACGCTGCGGAAGCCTACCGCTTGAACACGCTGGGCGTTGCCCATCTGAACCAGCAGCGCCCGGCCGACGCGCAAAAATATTTCGAGCAAGCTTTGCAAGCCGATCCGAAGTTCGCGGTGGCGCGATTGAATCTGGGCGTGGCGCTGCTGGGGCAACAAAAGCTGGAGGCAGCGCGCGCGGCCTTGACGGAAGCGACCGAGCAACTGCCGAGCGATCCGTATGCGTGGTATAACCTCGGGCTGGCGCTCAAAGACAGCGGGGAACCGGAAAAGGGAATTGCCGCTTTCCAGGGCGTGACGAAAAGCAGACCGAATGAAGCCGACGCGTATTACTT
>Ga0182038_10000828_pt1 | contig 16111 bp, 15 predicted proteins | sample sta12Can44000108_FD_125976 | JGI IMG/M metagenome (GOLD analysis project Ga0182038, IMG submission 125976) | Lab enrichment of tropical soil microbial communities from Luquillo Experimental Forest, Puerto Rico - statanox.12C.anox.44.000.108 | ecosystem: Environmental > Terrestrial > Soil >...
CTGCCTTGCCATCGCCAAGAGTGAGGGCTTCACGCCGCTGGCGCTGTCCTTTCGCTATGGTCAGCGCCATAGCGTCGAGTTGGAGGCCGCCCGCCGGGTCGCCAAGGCCATGGGCGCCGCCCGCCATTCCATCGCCGAGATCGACCTGCGGGCTTTCGGCGGCTCGGCTCTGACCGACGACATCGCCGTGCCCAAGGACCGCGTCGAAGCCGAGATGGAAGCCGATGGCATTCCCATCACCTATGTGCCGGCCCGCAACACCATCTTTTTGTCCTATGCCCTCGCCTTGGCCGAGGTCGAGCAGGCCCAGGACATCTATATCGGCGTCAATGCCGTGGACTATAGCGGCTATCCCGATTGCCGCCCCGACTTCATCGCCGCCTTCCAGGCCATGGCCAATCTGGCCACCAAGGCCGCCGTGGCCGATGGCCGCAAGCTGACCGTGCATACGCCGCTGATCGACCTGACCAAGGCCGAGATCATCAGGACCGGCCTGAAGCTGGGCGTCGATTACGGCCTGACCATCACCTGCTATGATCCGACGCCGGAAGGCCATGCCTGCGGCCGCTGCGATTCCTGCCATCTGCGCCTGAAGGGCTTTGCCGAAGCCGGCATCGCCGACCCGGCTCCATACGTCTATCGGCCTTAATCTATGAGACAGGCGGCGGGAACCCTCAACATCGCCACCCATGGCCGGGGCCTGGTGGAAATCACCCACGAGGTCCGCCGCTGGGTGTCCGATCAGGGCATGCAGACCGGCCTGCTGACCCTGTTCCTGCGTCATACCTCGGCCAGCCTGGTGATTCAGGAAAACGCCGACCCCAATGTGCAGGCCGATCTGGAAAGCTTCTTCGACCGCCTCGCCCCCGAGGACGAGCGGCTTTATCGCCATACCGAGGAAGGCCCCGACGATATGCCGGCCCATATCAAGGCGGCCCTGACCAATGTTCAGCTGTCCATCCCGGTGATGAACGGCCAGACGGTTCTGGGGACTTGGCAGGGCATCTATCTTTTCGAACATCGCCGGGCGGCACATCACCGCAGTCTGGCGCTGCATCTGCTGGGCGAATGAGCCCGGAACGGCAACTCGAAATACTGCTGGCCGAGGCGCGTGCCTGCCGCCATTGCACCGATCTGCCGCTGGGCCCCCGCCCGGTCTTGAGGGCCAGTCTGACCTCGCGCCTGCTGATCATCGGCCAGGCCCCCGGCACCAAGGTGCATGAGACCGGCATCCCCTGGAACGACCGCTCGGGCCAGCGGTTGCGCGACTGGCTGCAGATGACGCCGGAAGATTTCTATGATGAAACCCGCATCGCCATCATTCCCACCGGGCTTTGCTATCCGGGTCGCGACCCCAAGGGCGGCGACCTGCCGCCCCGGCCGGACTGCGCGCCGCTCTGGCATCCCCGGTTGATCCCCGCCCTGCCCGCCATCCGCCTGACCCTGCTGGTCGGCAGCTATGCCCAGGCCGTGCATCTGGGAAAGCGGCGCAAGGCCAGCATGACCGAGACGGTCAGGTCCTGGCGCGACTATGGCGACATGCTGCCGCTGCCCCATCCCAGCTGGCGCACCACCGGCTGGGAGAAAGCCAATCCCTGGTTCGCGGACCAGCTTCTGCCCGACCTGCGGTGCAGGCTGGCGCTTTTGATGCAGCCCTAAGAGGCAGAGAAAACTCGAAAAAGCTTGCCTCCCATGGCGTCCTCGATATATTGACGCCTTGACACATTCTTGTAGTCCTGCCCAGGAGGTGGGGTTGTAGGGGTGGGCCGTAGGCCCACTTTTTTCTTTTTTGGGGCAAGGTGATCTTCACATCATGAGCATCGAGGACCGGATTTCAGCACTGATCGCGCCGTCGATTGAATCGATGGGCTACGAACTGGTGCGCGTGCTCCTGCAAGGGCAAAAGCGCCAAGTGCTGCAGATCATGGCCGAGCGTGCCGACCGCCAGCCGATGACCGTCGAGGACTGCGCTGAAATCAGCCGGTCCATCTCGGCCGTGCTGGATGTGGAAGACCCGATCCCCAGCGCCTACTCCCTGGAAGTCAGCTCGCCCGGCATCGACCGGCCGCTGACCAGGATCAAGGATTACGAACGGTTCTCCGGCCTTGAAGTCAAGGTCGAGTCCTTGCGTCCCGTTGACGGTCGCAAGCGATTCCGCGGCATGCTGAAAGGCCTGGATGAATCCGACAACGTCCGTCTGGAGGTCGAGGGGCAAGAGCTTCTGATCCCCTTCGCGGACATTCATCGCGCCAAGCTGGTTCTGAACGACGAATTGATCGCCGCCGCCCAGCTTGAGCAGGACATTTAGGCCCGATACGGAACTCGAGACCCGGACCATGGAACGAACCGCAGCACTGCCCCGCCCCGAACTCCTTCAGGTCGCCGACACCGTCGCCCGCGAGAAGAACATCGACCGCGACGAAGTCCTGGAGGCCATGGAACAGGCCATCCAGAAGGCTGGCCGTTCGAAGTACGGTCACGAGCATGACATCCGCGCCCATATCGACCGCAAGACCGGCGAGATCCAGCTGGCCCGCTATATGGAAGTGGTCGAGCTGATCGAGAACGACGCCACCCAGATGACGGTCTCGCAGGCCAAGCGCAAGAAGCCCGACGCCGTCGTCGGCGACTTCGTCATCGATCCGCTGCCGCCCATCGATTTCGGCCGCATCGGCGCCCAGACCGCCAAGCAGGTGATCGTGCAGAAGGTGCGCGACGCCGAGCGCAAGCGTCAGTACGAAGAGTTCAAGGACCGCTCGGGCGAGATCGTCAACGGTCTGGTCAAGCGCGTCGAGTTCGGCAACGTCGTTGTCGATCTGGGCCGCGCCGAGGCGCTGCTGCGCCGCGACGAGCTGATCCCCCGCGAAGCCTTCCGCACCGGCGACCGTGTGCGCGCTTATATCTTCGACGTGCGCGAAGAGCAGCGCGGCCCGCAGATTTTCCTGTCGCGCACCCATCCGCAGTTCATGGCCAAGCTGTTCGCTCAGGAAGTGCCGGAAATCTATGACGGCATCATCGAGATCAAGGCCGTGGCCCGTGACCCTGGCTCGCGCGCCAAGATCGCCGTGATCAGCCGCGATTCCGGCATCGACCCGGTCGGCGCCTGCGTCGGCATGCGCGGCAGCCGCGTCCAGGCCGTGGTCGCCGAGCTGCAGGGTGAGAAGATCGACATTATTCCCTGGTCGCCCGAACCCGCCACCTTCATCGTCAACGCCCTGGCTCCGGCCGAGGTCGCCAAGGTGGTGCTGGACGAGGAAGCCAACCGCATCGAAGTGGTGGTGCCCGACGACCAGCTGAGCCTGGCCATCGGCCGTCGCGGCCAGAACGTGCGTCTGGCGTCGCAGCTGACCGGCTGGAACATCGACATCGAGACCGAAGCCGCCGAGTCCGAGCGTCGCGTCGAAGAGTTCAAGACCCGTTCGAAGATGTTCATCGACGCCCTGGATGTGGACGATGTGATCGCCCATCTGCTGGTGACCGAAGGCTTCTCTTCCGTCGAGGAAGTGGCTTACGTTCCCACCGAGGATCTGGCCGATATCGAAGGCTTCGACGAATCGGTGGCCGAAGAGCTGCAGCAGCGCGCCCGCACCTTCCTGGAAGAGCAGGACGTCCGCAATGCCGAGCGTTCCAAGGAACTGGGCATGTCGGAAGAGCTGTCGGCCATCGAGGGCCTGTCTTCCGGCGGTCTGGTCAAGCTGGGCGAGAACGGGGTCAAGACCCTGGACGATCTGGCCGATCTGGCCGGTGACGAGCTGATCGAGATTCTGGGCAAGGACTCCATGACCCTGGATCAGGCCAACGAGATCATCATGGCCGCCCGCGCTCATTGGTTCAACGAAGGGGAACAGGCCTGAGCCCGGTCGACCCTACGGAAAACGGGTCCGATTTCGAAGAGGCCGGGGAGCCGATCCCCGAGCAGGACGAGACCGGACCCAGCCGCCGCTGCATCGCCAGCGGCGAGGTCCGGCCCGCCGAGGGCATGCTGCGCTTCGTCGCCGGACCCGATGGAAATGTGGTTCCCGATCTGGCGGCGCGTCTGCCCGGACGGGGAATCTGGTTGAGTGCCCGGCGGGATATGGTAAATACCGCCGTGGCGAAGAATCTGTTCTCCAAGGCCGCGCGCCGCAAACTGACGGCGCCCGCTGACCTTGGAGACCTGATCGAACGCCTGCTGGCCCGACGTTGCGTTGAGCTGCTGGGTCTGGCCCGTCGGGCCGGACAGGCGATCGTCGGGTTCGAAAAGGTCAAGGCCGAGCTGAAATCCAAGCGCGGCGCCGTTCTTCTGGCGGCCTCTGACGGGGCTGCCGACGGGCGGGACAAAATCAGGGCCCTGGCCCCGGCGCTGCCTCTGATCGAGGTCTTCAGCGCCGCGGAACTGGGCGCCGCCTTTGGACGGGACCATTCCGTCCATGTTCTCCTGCTGCCTGGAAAGTTGGCGGAGAGCGTCCGTATCGAAGCCGCCAGGCTGTCGGGATTCCGGCAGACTGACGGCGTTGAATGATTTTTGAGGGCGCGGGCCGAAAGCCCGCAGGTAGCGAGAGTAAAGTCAACCGATGACCGAGAACGACAACGACCGGAAGGCGCCGCTGAAGCTGTCCCCGGGCAAGCTCGAACTGAAGAAGACCGTGGAGACCGGACAGGTCCGCCAGAGCTTCTCGCATGGCCGCTCCAAAGTGGTGACCGTCGAAGTGCGCAAGAAGCGCACCTTCGCCGCCGGCGCCGGTGGAGCCCTGCATGAAGTGAAGGACGGCCCCAATCTGGGCGAGGCCATTGCCGAACAGGCCGCCACGCCCGAACCGGCGCCGGCTCCCCAACCCGCTGCGCCCGCCGCTCCGTCTCCGGCTCCGGCTCCCGCCGCACCACAGGCCGCCGGCCATCCCGACCTCACCACTGGCGAAAAGGCCGCCCGCGTGCATGCTCTGCAGGCCGCGCTGAAGGCCGAGGAAGAATCCCGCCGCCGCGCCGAGGAAGACGCCGCCCGCCGCGCCATCGAGGATGCCGAGCGCAAGCAGCGCGAGGAAGAAGAGGCCGCCCGCCGCGCCGCCGAGCCTCAGCCGGAACCCGAGCCCGAACCGGCAGCCGCGCCTCAGCCCGTGGCCGCCGCTCCGGCTGCCCCTGTTGCCCCGGCCCCGGCCCCTGCCGCTGCTCCGGCCAAGCCCGCCGCTGCCGCCGCTCCGGCGGCCCCTGGCGCTGCCGCCCCGGCTGCTGCTGCCGGCGAGGACGAGGACGAAGAAGACCGCGCCGCCAAGCGTCCGGGCACCCCGGTTCGCCCGGCTCCGCACAAGCCGGCTCCGGTGGCCAAGCGCAATGAACCCCGCCGCCGTGAAGGCAAGCTGACCATCACCGCCGCATTGACCGACGATGATCGTGGTCAGCGCGGCCGTTCTCTGGCTTCGGTGAAGCGCGCCCGTGAGCGCGAACGCCTGAAGCAGATGCAGAAGTCTTCCGAAAAGGTTATCCGCGACGTGATCATCCCCGAAACCATTTCGGTTCAAGAACTGGCCAATCGTATGGCCGTGCGCGGCGCTGACGTGATCAAGTGCCTGATGCGCTCGGGCGTGATGGCCACCATCAATCAGGTGATCGACGCCGACACCGCCGAGCTGGTGGTGTCCGAGTTCGGCCATAACGTCAAGCGCGTTGCCGACTCCGACGTGCTGATCGGTCTGACCGGCGAAAGCGATACCGACGAGGCGCTGGAATCCCGTCCGCCGGTGGTCACCGTCATGGGTCACGTCGATCATGGCAAGACCTCGCTGCTGGATGCTCTGCGCGCCACCGACGTGGTGTCGGGCGAAGCCGGCGGCATCACCCAGCATATCGGCGCTTATCAGGTGCGTCTGGCTTCGGGCTCTAAGATCACCTTCATCGACACTCCTGGCCACGAAGCCTTCACCGCCATGCGCGCCCGCGGCGCCAAGGTGACGGATATCGTCGTGCTGGTGGTGGCCGCCGATGACGGCATCATGCCGCAGACGGTCGAAGCCATCCGCCATGCCAAGGCCGCCGGCGTGCCGATCATCGTCGCCATCAACAAGATCGACAAGCCGGGCGCCACGCCTGAGCGCGTCCGTCAGGAACTGCTGCAGCATGAGCTGGTGACCGAAGAGCTGGGCGGCGACGTCCTGGCGGTGGAAGTCTCGGCCAAGAAGCGCATGAACCTGGAAAAGCTGGAGGAAGCCATCCTCCTGCAGGCCGAACTGCTGGACCTGAAGGCCAACCCGAACCGCGCCGCCCAAGGCGTGGTGATCGAGGCCAAGATGGAACGCGGCCGTGGTTCTGTGGCCACCGTGCTGGTGCAGAAGGGTACCCTGAAGGTCGGTGACGTGTTCGTCGCCGGTTCCGAATGGGGCCGTGTCCGCGCCCTGGTCGATGACCATGGCAACAAGGTTGAAGAAGCTGGCCCCGCCACTCCGGTCGAAGTGCTGGGTCTGCAGGGCAATCCTGCCGCCGGCGACGATTTCGTCACCGTCGAGGACGAAGCCCGCGCTCGCGAAGTCGCCGGCTATCGCCAGCGCAAGGATCGCGACGCCAAGGCTGCCGCCGGCGCCCGTGGCACCCTGGAACAGATGTTCTCGCGCATCGCCGCCGGCGAAGCCAAGGAACTGCCGGTGGTCATCAAGGGCGACGTGCAGGGTTCGGTCGAAGCCATCGTCTCCACCCTGGAGAAGATGGGCACCGACGCCGTCAAGGTCCGCGTGCTGCATGCCGCCGTGGGTGGCATCAACGAGTCCGACGTCACCCTGGCCAAGGCCTCCGACGCCCTGGTGATCGGCTTCAACGTCCGCGCCAACCCGCAGGCCCGCGACATGGCTCGCCGCGACATCGTCGATATCCGCTATTACAGCATCATCTACGATGTGGCGGACGATCTGCGTAAGGCTCTGACCGGCATGCTGGATCCGACCTTGAAGGAACGCTTCCTGGGCAATGCCGAAATCCGCGAAGTCTTCTCGATCACCAAGGTCGGCAAGGTCGCCGGTTGCCGCGTGGTCGAGGGCATGGTCAAGCGCGGCGCCAAGGTTCGCCTGCTGCGCGACAATGTGGTCATTCACGAGGGCAAGCTCAGCCAGCTCAAGCGCTTCAAGGACGACGTCAAGGAAGTCCAGGACGGCTACGAGTGCGGCATGTCGTTCGAGAACTACAATGACCTTCAGATCGGCGATATCATCGAATGCTTCGATGTCGAGGAGATCGCCGGCGTCCTGTAAGGGACACGGCGATCACCCCGCTTTCGTCTAGCACAGAAAAGGTTCGGCCATGAGCAGAGGCCAGAAGCCCCCCAGCCAGCGCCAGTTGCGCGTCGGCGAGGAATTGCGCCACGCCGTCGCCAGCATTCTGGAACGCGGCGATATCCGTGATCCCGACGTGGCCGGTCGTCCGGTCACCGTCACCGAGGTCAGCGTCAGCCCCGACCTGCGCAACGCCACCGTGTTCGTCGTCCCCTTGGGCGGCGGCGACACCAGCGTGTTGCTGGCCGGGTTGAAGCGGGTGCGCCCGTTCCTGCGCCATGAAGTGGCCCGGATGGTGCAGTTGCGCGCGGTGCCCGACTTCTCGTTCGTCGCCGACACCACCTTCGACACCGCCAGCCGCATCGATGCCCTGCTGCACAGCCCGGAAGTCCGCCGCGACGTGGAATCCGGGCAAGACGGCGACTTCGGCTCGGAAGACCGTTTCTCGGACGACGAGGACGAAGGCCGGGACGACGGGGCCTGACGCAGCATGGGGCGTAAGCGCACCGGCAAGCCGATCAACGGCTGGATCGCCATCGACAAGCCTTACGAAATGTCTTCGACCGCCGTGGTGACCCGCGTGCGGAAAATCCTTGGCGCCGCCAAGGTCGGCCATGGCGGCACCCTGGACCCGCTGGCCACCGGCATTCTGCCGATCGCCATGGGCGAGGCCACCAAGACCGTCGCTTATGTGATGGATGGGGCCAAGACCTATCGCTGGCGCGTCACCTGGGGCGAAGCCCGCTCGACCGACGATGCCGAAGGCGAAGTGGTCGCCACCTCCGACGCCCGCCCCACGGTCGAACAGATCCTGGCCGCCCTGCCCGCCTTCACCGGCGATATCGAGCAGGTGCCGCCGATCTATTCCGCCGTCAAGGTCGAAGGCCGCCGCGCCTATGATCTGGCCCGCAAGGATCAGCAGGTCGAGCTGAAATCCCGCATCGTCCATATCAGCCGCTTCCATCTGGTCGAGGCAACGCCCGACTGGGCCGAATTCGAGGTCGGCACCGGCAAGGGCGCCTATATCCGATCCTTGGCCCGCGACCTTGCCCTGGCAGTGGGGACGGTGGGCTATGTCTCGATGCTGCGGCGAACCTCCTGCGGGCCGTTCAACGAGGGAAATGCGATTTCCCTGGAAAAGCTCGAAGAGTTTGGCCATAGTGCCGCGTCTGCGAATTTCATTCTTCCTGTCGAGACCGCGCTGGACGACATCCCGGCCCTGGCCCTGACGGAAGAAGAGGCTCGACGCCTGCAGAGCGGGCAGTCCCTTTCGGTTCTCCGACTGGCTGCCCGAGAAACTCTCTCCTCCTTGACCGCGGGGATCACCATGCGAGCCATGGCGGAGGGTCGTTTAGTGGCGTTGGCCCGTATCGAGGACGGAGATGTCCGCCCGGTACGCGTTCTAAACCTCTGATTATAGGAGTCCCCGATGTCGATTACTCCCGAGCGTAAGCAGGAAGTCATCAAGGAATACGCCCTCACCGAAGGTGATACCGGTTCCGCCGAAGTCCAGGTCGCCATCACGTCCGAGCGCATCCGCAATCTGACCGAGCACCTGAAGATCCATAAGAAGGATTTCCACTCGCGTCGTGGCCTGCTGATCCTGGTCGGTCAGCGCCGCCGCATGCTGGACTATCTGAAGGCTACCAGCGTTGCTCGTTACGAGAGCCTGATTGGCCGCCTGGGTCTGCGTAAGTAAGACCTGGATGAAGACGCCGCTGCCGACTTATCACCAGTGCTTCGTCGGTGGCTTCGCCTCAAGCCCGCGCAAGGAAACCTTGCGCGGGTCTTGGCGTATTTAGGGGGTCATTGATCCCCACAAGTTTCCGAGGCGCCGGCCGTTCGGTTCCTCACCCGTCTTCCCCTCGGGCCGAACATCCCGACGGCAAGACATCAAGGCCAAAGCGTCCAATGGTGGATGCGGCCTTATTGAGTACGCTGGGCGCCGGCAATCCGGCCCGCGCCCGATGGATAAGGAAAAGACTCGTATGTCCATGTTCAAGACCTATCGCAAAGAGCTGACGTGGGGCGGCCGCAAGCTGGTCCTGGAGACCGGCAAGATCGCCCGTCAGGCTGACGGCGCCGTGCTGGCCACCTATGGCGAGACCAAGGTGCTCTGCACCGTCGTCGGCGCCAAGTCCGTCAAGCCCGGGGTCGACTTCTTCCCGCTGACCGTCAACTATCAGGAAAAGGCCTTCGCCGCCGGCAAGATCCCCGGTGGCTTCTTCAAGCGTGAAGGCCGTCCGTCCGAGAAGGAGACCCTGGTCTCCCGCCTGATCGACCGTCCGATCCGTCCGCTGTTCGCCGACGGCTTCCGCAATGAGACCCAGGTCGTCATCACCGTGCTGTCGCACGATCTCGAGAACGATCCCGACATCGTCTCGATGGTCGGCGCTTCCGCCGCCCTGACCATTTCCGGCCTGCCCTTCCTGGGCCCGATTGGCGCCGCCCGCGTTGCCTATATCGACGGCCAGTATGTGCTGAACCCCACCTCCGATCAGATCGAGCAGTCGGCTCTGGACCTGGTGGTCGCCGGCACCACCGAAGGCGTGCTGATGGTCGAATCCGAAGCCAAGGAGCTGTCGGAAGAAGTCATGCTGGGCGCTGTGAACTTCGGTCATGACGGCTTCCAGCCGGTGATCCAGGCGATCATCGAGCTGGCCGAGCAGTGCGCCAAGGAACCCTGGGACATTGCTCCCCCGGCTCCGGAAGTCGCCGCCGTCAAGGCACTGTTCGTCAAGGAAGGCATCGTCGCCGCCCTGGCCGACGCCTATAAGGTGGTGGTCAAGCAGGAACGCTATGCCGCCGTCGGTGATGTGAAGAAGAAGGCCCTGGCCCTGGTGGCCGAGGATGCCGCTCAGCTGGCGGTTGCCGGCGAAGTCTTCAAGGGCCTGGAATCCGACGTGGTTCGCGGCAACATCCTGAAGACCGGCGTGCGCATCGACGGCCGCGACACCAAGACCGTCCGCCCGATCGAGGTGGAAGTCGGCGTGCTGCCCCGCGCTCACGGTTCGGCTCTGTTCACCCGTGGCGAGACCCAGGCCCTGGTGGTCGCCACCCTGGGCACCGGCCAGGACGAGCAGATCATCGACGCTCTGGCGGGCGAATACCGCGAGAACTTCATGCTGCACTACAACTTCCCCCCCTATTCGGTGGGTGAAGCCGGCCGCATGGGTTCGCCCGGTCGTCGCGAAATCGGCCATGGCAAGCTGGCTTGGCGCGCCGTGCATCCGACCCTGCCCGCCAAGGAAGCCTTCCCCTACACCATCCGCGTGGTGTCCGAGATCACCGAGTCCAACGGCTCCTCGTCCATGGCGTCCGTCTGCGGTTCGTCCCTGGCTCTGATGGATGCCGGCGTTCCCCTGCCGCGCCCGGTGGCCGGCATCGCCATGGGCCTGATCAAGGAAGATGATGGTTTCGCCGTGCTGTCCGACATCCTGGGTGACGAAGATCACCTGGGCGACATGGACTTCAAGGTGGCCGGCACCTCCGAGGGCGTGACCGCCCTGCAGATGGACATCAAGATCACCTCGATCACCAAGGAGATCATGCAGATCGCCTTGAATCAGGCCAAGGACGGTCGTCTGCATATCCTGGGCGAGATGGCCAAGGGTCTGGACAGCGCCCGCGACGGCGTGTCGGGCAATGCTCCGCGCATCACCACCTTCAACATCCCGAAGGAAAAGATCCGCGAAGTCATCGGCACCGGCGGCAAGGTCATCCGCGAGATCTGCGAGCAGACCGGCGCCAAGATCGACATCGACGACGACGGCACCATCAAGGTGGCTTCGGTCGACGCCGATGCCGGCCAGCGTGCGATCGACTGGATCAAGGGCATCGTCGCCGAGCCGGAACTGGGCGTGATCTACAATGGCAAGGTGGTGAAGACCGTCGATTTCGGCGCCTTCGTCAACTTCCTGGGCTCCAAGGACGGTCTGGTGCATGTCTCCGAGCTGGCTCCCCGCCGGGTCGAGAAGGTCACCGACGTGGTCAAGCAGGGCGACGTGGTCAAGGTCAAGGTCATCGGCTTCGACGACCGCGGCAAGGTCAAGCTGTCCATGAAGCAGGTTGACCAGACCACTGGCGAAGACCTGACCAAGAAGGACAAGGAAGAGAAGGCCGAGGCCTAAATGGCATTGTCCTCCGGGGTTGTTTTTCCGAGGGTCATCGGGCATCGCGGTGCGGCCGCCCATGCCCCGGAAAACACCCTGGCTTGCTTTTCCAAGGCAAAAGACTGCGGTGCGTCGTGGGTCGAGCTGGATGTCCAGCTTTCGGCCGACGGCGTACCCGTCGTCTTCCATGACGATCTGCTGGATCGCACCAGTTCGGGCCAAGGCCTGCTGACCGATCAGCCCTATTCCCTTCTGAAGACCCTCGATGCCGGTTCCTGGTTCGATCCCGCCTTTGCCGGCGAGACGATCCCGACGCTGGAGACCGCCTTGCGCCACATTGCATCGCTGGGCCTGGGACTGAATATCGAGATCAAGGCCGACGAGGCCCGAGGCGAAACCACCACGCTGGCGGCCCTGGTGGCGCTGCGCACGGCTTGGCCGTCGAAGCTGCCTTTGCTGCTCTCCAGCTTCGCGCAATCCGCCGTTGCCGCCGCCCGCGACGCCGCCCCCACCATTCCCCGCGCCCTGCTGGCCGAGGAATTGCCATCCGGCTGGCAGCGGAAGCTGGAAAGCCTGGATTGCGCCGCGATCAACCTGGACTGGACCAAACTTTCCCCTGCGCTGGCGCATCAGATCAAAGCGGCGGGATATGGCTTGCTGGCCTATACCGTCAACAGCCCGGCCCAGGCCGAGCGGCTGCTGCAATGGGGCGTCGATGGCGTCTTTACCGATGCTCCCGACCGGATGTCGCGCATCCTCGCGTCTTCCTTTGCGGAATGATCGCGAAATCTATATATCAATGTGTCAAAACAGAGATAGCGCGGGTAGGCCCTCTTTACCGGGGGCCGTAGTGGAGTGTATGTCGACGTGAAACCCCTTAAGTCATTGGTCATTTCCGGCAAGGAAGTCCTGCCCCTCGTCGAAGGCGGCAAGGGCGTTGCCATCTCCACTGGCGCCAGCTCGGGCGCTTGGGCCGCTGCTGGTGGCGTCGGCACCTTCTCCGGGGTGAATGCCGATTTCTATGACGAGACCGGCAAGCTGGTCCGCGTCGCCTATCAGGGCCGCACCCGCCGCGAACGCCATCGCGAACTGATCGATTTCGGCATCCGTGGCGGCATCGCCCAGGCCCGCATCGCCCACGACATCGCTGGCGGCAATGGCCGTCTGCATATGAATGTGCTGTGGGAAATGGGCGGCGCCGAGGAAGTGCTGATCGGCGTGCTGGAAGGAGCCAAGGGCCTGGTGCATGGCGTCACCTGCGGTGCCGGCATGCCTTACCGCGTCGCCGAGATCGCCGCAGAACATGGCGTCTATTATTACCCCATCGTCTCGTCGGCCCGCGCCTTCAAGGCTTTGTGGAAGCGGTCCTATCACAAATACGGCGAGCTGCTGGGCGGCGTGGTCTACGAAGACCCCTGGCTGGCCGGCGGCCATAATGGTCTGTCGAACTCCGAAGACCCGTTGAAGCCGCAGGACCCGTTCCCCCGCGTGCGCGAGCTGCGCGCCACCATGCGCGAAATGGGCTGTCCCGAAGTGCCGCTGTTCATGGCCGGCGGCGTCTGGTTCCTGCGCGAATGGGAAAACTTCATCGACAATCCCGAGCTGGGCCCGATCGCCTTCCAGTACGGCACCCGCCCGCTGCTGACGGTGGAAAGCCCGATCTCGGATGACTGGAAGCGCAAGCTGACCACCCTGAAGCCGGGCGACATCGCCCTGCACCGCTTCAGCCCCACCGGCTTCTATTCCTCGGCGGTGAAGAACGCCTTCCTGGACGAGCTGTATCAGCGTCTGGATCACCAGATCCCCTATACCGACGAAGTCGTGGGCGAACATACCGCCGAAATGCCGATCGGTGTCCGTGGCCGTTCGGTGTTCGTCACCCCGACCGACAAGGCCCATGCCGAGGGCTGGATCGCCCAAGGCTTCACCGAGGCCCTGCGCACCCCCGATTCCACCCTGATCTTCGTGACCCCCGACAAGTCGGCGGAAATCCGCAAGGATCAGGTGGATTGCATGGGCTGCCTGTCGGCCTGCGCCTTCTCGAACTGGTTCCAGGGCGAGACCGGCACCACCGGCAAGCGCGCCGACCCCCGCAGCTTCTGCATCCAGAAGACCCTGCAGAACATCGGCCATGGCGCCGACCCCGAACATGAACTGATGTTCGCCGGTCACGCTGCCCATCACTTCTCGTCCGATCCCTTCTATGCCAACGGCTTCATCCCCACGGTGAAGCAATTGGTCGAACGGATCACGACCGGCGACTGATTTTCGGCTCCGGCTTCCTTTCCGTGTGAGGGGAAGCCGGAAAGCTCTTGAAATCTCAGGCACGCTTTCCAATTGTTCTAAAAGAGCGTTACAGGTTATAACGCCTCTGTTTCGTGAAACATCCAGCTTGGGGTGCAGGCAAGATGACGATGACGTGTCAGCGTCCATACAGTCAGGCCCTGGATCGGCTTCGTGCCGCCGGCCTGCGTCCGACTCGACAGCGATTGGCTCTGGCCAAGCTGCTGTTCGATGGCTGCGACCGCCATATCTCGGCCGAGCAGCTGCATGACGAAGCCCAGGCCGGCAATATCCGGGTGTCGCTGGCGACCGTCTACAACACCCTGCACCAGTTCACCGACAGCGGCATGCTGCGCGAGATCGTGGTGGATAGCGGCCGGTCCTATTTCGATACCAACACCTCGGACCATCATCACTATTTCTTTGAGCGTTGCGGCAAGCTGGAGGATATCCCCGGCCATCTGGTTTCGCTCGACAAGGTGCCCGAAGCTCCCGCCGGCACCACCATCCGCCGCATCGACGTCATCGTCCGTATCGACGGCTGATCCATGTCGCCATCGCCGATCCGCAGCTGGCTCCGCAAGCTTTTGCGCCCGCTGCTGATCGCGTTGGGCGTCGTCATCGTTCTATTCGAAGAACTCGCCTGGGACATCCTCAGCCATCTGATGGCGCGCCTCGCCCGGCTGCCGATTCTGGCTCGGATCGAAGCGCAGATCCGCCGGCTGCCGCCTTATGGCGCCATGGTGCTGTTCCTGCTGCCCATTCTGGTGATTCTGCCGTTCAAGCTGCTGGCCGTCTGGCTGATGGCCCAGGGCCATGTGATCGGCGGCATCGCCGTGCTGCTGGCCGCCAAGTTTTCCGGCATGGCGGCTTGGGCCCGCATCTATGCGCTCTGCCATCCTGCCCTCAGCACCCTTGGCTGGTTCGTCAAGCTGGAGGCGACCCTGCATCGCTGGCGCGACTGGGCTCATGAGAAGATCGAGCATATCCCCGGCCTGCAAAAGGCCCGCAGCCTGGCGCGATCCCTCTCCTCCCGCGTCAAGGGCTGGCTGGGCGAGGTGGAGGCGTGAAACTGCTGCGGGGGATTGCCGCCTTCGGCGCGTTGCTCGTCCCCGCTCTGGCGCAAGCCCATCCCCATGTCTGGGTTGACAGCATCGTCACCGCCCATATGGATAAAGGCCAGGTGACCACTCTCAAAGAGGACTGGCTGTTCGACGAGGATTTCTCGGCCACCGTGCTGGGCGACATCCGCAAATCCAAGGGCATGGCCGGTCCGTCGAAGGCGCCGCTGACCCCCGGCGAGATCGCCAAGCTGCAGCAGAACGCCTTCTCGAACCTCAAGAATTACGATTATTTCACCCATGTCTGGCTGGGCGGACAGGTGGTGAAGATCAAGCCGGATGTGGAAGGCTTCTCGGCCCGCATCGAGGGCGAGCAACTGCGCTATATCTTCGCCGTGCGGCTGGCCAAGCCAGTCGCGCTGGCCGGCAAGCCCTTGACGGTGGGCGTTTGGGACGACAGCTATTACGTCGATGTCGGCCCGGCCAAAGGCAAGGGCGCCGCCGTCGAGGGGCAAGGCTCGGAGTCCTGCCATTCCCGTGTTCGCGAAGATAAGGACCATCCCTTGTATTACGGTTCCATCTTCCCCCAGATCGCCGAGTTCACATGCTGAAGCGTCTGCTGATCCTGCTGGCTTTGCTGGCCCTGCCGATGACCCCCGCCTCCGCCGTCGATATGTTTGGCAAGCCGGACGGCACCGCACCCACAGCCCAGGCCGAGCAGCCGCCACCCCAGCAGCAGCCCGACATCATCGCCCCCGCCCTGCCCGAGCCGTTCCGCTCCATGCTGAGCGGGCTGGTCGAGATGCAGCGCGAGCTGAACAGCCACTTACGCGCCAATCTGCGGGAAGTGCGCGACCAAGGCGGACTGGGTCCGGCCTTCGCCATCATCCTGGTCTCGTTCCTCTATGGCGTCTTCCATGCGGTCGGCCCCGGTCATGGCAAGGTGGTGGTGGGAAGCTATTTCCTCAGCCGCCGCGCCCGACTGATGCATGGGCTGGCCATGAGCGGTTCGGCGGCGCTGGTGCAGTCGGTCAGCGCCATCGTCCTGGTGGGGCTGCTGGCTTTGCTGCTGGATAGCGGTTCCGGCGCCATCATGGCCCGCGCCGGTCAGTTGGAGCTGCTGAGCTATGCCGCCATCTTCGCCATCGGCCTGTGGATGGCCTGGGGCGTGATTTCGGGGCGGGTCTGCTGCGACCATCATGACCATGGGCATCATGATCACCACCACCATGACCACGGAGCCTGCGGCTGCGGTCATGATCATCATCACCACGAGCATGAACACGACCATGCCCCGAAACCGCAACGGCCGGAATGGCTTCAGGTGCTGCTGACCGGCGGCGCGGTGGGCTTGCGTCCCTGCTCCGGCGCCATCCTGGTGCTGCTGTTCACCCTGGCGAACGGCATCTTCTGGGTGGGGATC
>Ga0182038_10000834_pt1 | contig 16079 bp, 13 predicted proteins | sample sta12Can44000108_FD_125976 | JGI IMG/M metagenome (GOLD analysis project Ga0182038, IMG submission 125976) | Lab enrichment of tropical soil microbial communities from Luquillo Experimental Forest, Puerto Rico - statanox.12C.anox.44.000.108 | ecosystem: Environmental > Terrestrial > Soil >...
AAGCGCTCCGGGAGCGTAAGCAAAATTCGTCAGGCGGAGCTCCCGCCTTCCTTCGTGGCGACGTGAAAAAACGCCTCTTCAAGGATCGCATCCTTCTTCCATCCCGCGCGCTCCAAAATCCCCCTGCCATTCTCGATCATCCCCGGATGACCGCATAAGTAGGCGGTTGTCTTGTGAGGGCTCAACCCCCAGTGATCGATGTATTTTCGTAAGAGATCGTCCACGCGGCCGGTTTCGCCGGGCCATTGCGCTTCGTCCCAGGGACGGCTCACGGTGGGAACGTATTCGAACCAGGGCGCTTCGGAGGCATAGCGATCTAGTTCTTCGCGATAGCCAAACTCAAAAGAGTGGCTGGCACCCTGCAGGCAGAAGAACTTGTGTTCCCCGGGCAAAAGGCCCTCGCCATTGTTCCAGTCGCGATAGAGGGTGCGAACGTAGCTGACAAACGGGGCGACGCCGGTGACCGTGCAAACGAGCAGGTGGTTCGCGCGTCCGCTTCGCAAATCGATTAGGAAGCGGCCTTTGGCGATCCTTCGGCAGAGGAGCGTGTCGCCGACCTTGAGTTGAAAAAGCCTTGGGGTCAAGCCGCCGTGGGGAACCAGTTCGACAAAAACTTCCAGCTCCTGTTCATAAGGCGAGGAGACCAGGGAGTAGGCGCGCTCGGTTCGAACGCCGTCGGACTCGACGCCGAGTGTGGCATATTGTCCGGCACGGTAGGCAAAGGGTCCGCCCGGATCGATACGCAAGATACACAAATCCCGGGAGACGTCCCGACGAGCCAGGATCCGGGCGCGATGATGCTTATCCGGAGAAACGGCCATCTATGTTGCTTCCGTGCGGCACCTCGTTTCCCTCCGCCGCTAAGTGACATCGTTATTCGTAAGCCAGGGCAACAACGGGATCGTAGGTGGCGGCGCGAAACGCGGGATAAAGAGCGCCGGCGGCGGCTCCGACCAGCGCAAGAGCCATCGCCGACAAAATCCAGGGGGTGGTGATGAGCACCGGGAGATCGGGCTTGGTCTCTTTCAGGACGAATTGCGTAAGAAAGGTAAGGGCAATTCCAAGACCCGTGCCGAACAGCGCAAGAATGAACGTTTCGGTGAGGAGCATGCGAACGACATCAAAACGCGAAAACCCAAGTGCCTTCAAAATGCCGATCTCCCGCGTGCGTTCCATGACCATGGTATGCATGTTGAGCAGGACGACGATGAAGCTGATAACGATGCCGAGGGCCACCATGGTGCGGGTGAACGGGCGAAGCTGCGGCAAATTGGAAGAATTCATGAGCGAGACGTATTCGGCGAGGGAACGGATGCTGTATTGCGGCAACAACGATGCGAGCTGCGCCCGCGTCGCGTCCGTATCTCCTTTGCTGCGGACGTAAAACATCGACACGCGCTTCTCGGCGCCAGCAATTTCCTGAGCGGTTCCGATGGGAATGAAAAAGCGAGCGCCCTTGCCGTGAGCCACGATGCCGCTGACCGTAAATTGGTGATTCAGCAGTGTAACCTGGCTGCCCAGGCGCAAATGTTGCGTTTGCGCGATGACATCGTCGGCAATCACTTCGTCCGGACCTTCGAAAGGGCGGCCATCGCGAAACAAAAAGCCTTTGCTGAGAGCATTAAAGCGCTGGTAGTCGATGCCGTAGACGAGCACTAAGCTCTTGGGTTCGGTGAGGATGACGGTTGGAGCGACTTCATCGACGCTGCTCACTTTGGCAATCTGATCGCCCAGCGACTCCGGCATGACCGCGCTTGAGAAAGCAAAAAAAATCGATGAGTTCGGCGGCTGCACCAGGATGTCCGCGCCAACGCCCTCGACGCGCTTTCCCCATTCGGAAACCACTCCCGAAGTGAGACCGACAATCATCAGAACGAGGATCACCTGGATGGCAATCGCAATTACGCTCAGAGAACTGCGCAGCGGACGCGCAATGATGCTGCCCCAGAACATTTGGAGCAGCGAAAAAGGTCCATCATAGGTTTCGTTCATCAGTCACAAACCAAAATGCTACTGTAACACTCTGATTTTGCGGGGGTCAAAGCAACCGCGGCATGCCGCGGAGCAAGCTGCGTGCCGAAAATTGCGGAAATTATTTCTGCCCTGTTAAGTTTTCAACACAAGTGTTGATAAGCTTGTGGAAATCCTGGCCGCACCATGGCGTAACTTCCGGCAGTTCAACATTCTCCCGCGCATTGCACTATTTGTGTGCAACATCGACGTTTTTCTGCCTGACCGGCTAAGGCCCGGGATCGCCTCACAAGAGTTCGAAATTGGATTTCCATCGAAGAAGCGAGCGATGTCTCGGGATGAAAACAACAAAATCGCACACGAAGTTTCGTGCATCATCGCGAGGACCGTACCGTCCCGGCAACCTCTTTCGTGAGAACCAGTTTAAAGAAATCCAAAAACACTTGAACTTCTTGCCAGAGAATCACAACTCAGTACCACTTCGGGGGACGCTCGAGATGGACTTTGATGGTTTGTTTGGGGTCGGTGATGTCGAACCATCGGCCGTAGGTTTTCCATCCTTCCGCAAGCACTTGAACGAGCACGCGGCCGAGCGGCGCGTCGGGAACGTGCGCCACGCCTTCCCGATTGGTTTTCACATTCAATTCCATGGTCTTATTTTTTTTGATCTTATGCTCTTCGATGTATTTGAAGTACACGCTGGCGTTTTCAACAGGTGTTTCTTGATCGCCGCCCGTGACTTCAACGGTGATGCGCGCCTGTGGATCGGGTTTGGGCTGGCCAGACTTCGGTTCCGGAGCTGAAGAAGGAGGATTTTGCGCCACGACCGGGCGCACCAGCGCAAGCGATGCCGCAAGCGAAGCGCACAACAAGAGAATTCGAGTCAAAGTCATCATTTGCTTGAAACCATCCTCTACGGGGCGCGGGCTCACGTCAAGCGTTGGTCCCAACGAAAATTGGATGCCGGGAGCACGGGAACTGCTGCTCCAAGGGAAGCGCCGCGAGCTGCGTCCGGCCTCGCTAGGGCCTGGAAGGTTCCATGGTAGCCTAATTGACGAACTTCTGAGGCTCCTGTAAGTTTCCAAGAACCTGCTCCGCAATGTAACACTGGAACAGTTGAACCTGGAAGTGCCCGCGGACGGTCAGCCAACCTCAGGCCGCCTGCTTCACAAAGGTGTGAGAAAGAGCAAGGAGTGCATCATGGGTTTTGCCACCAATGCCATTCATGTGGGCCAAGAGCCCGACCCTGCCACGGGCGCGATCGTCGCGCCGATCTATCAAACTTCGACATACGTCAACGAAGAGCTCGGAAAGAATAAGGGATACGACTACGCGCGCACGAACCACCCGAACCGCAAGGCGCTCGAACGCACCGTTGCGAAGCTCGAAGGAGGGCACAGCGCTTACGTTTTCACCTCGGGAATGGCAGGAATCGATGCCGTTTTCCGTTTGCTGCGCCCCGGAGACCACGTGGTTCTCTCGGAAGCGGTGTATGGCGGAGTTTTCCGGCTTTCCACGCAATTGCTGGTACATTTCGGGTTGGAATTCAGCTTTGTGGATACTTCGATGCCCGAAGCTGTGCGCATGGCCATGCGCCCGAACACCAAGATGCTGTACATCGAAACGCCCACCAATCCGACCATGAACGTGACTGACATTGCGGCCATTTCGAAGCTTGCGGGCGAGCGGAACATCACCGTCGCAGTCGATAACACGTTCATGAGCCCGTACTTGCAGCGCCCCATCGAGCTCGGAGCGCACATCGTCGTGCACTCGATGACCAAGTACTTGAACGGACACAGCGATGCGACAGGCGGGGCGGTGGTCCTGACACGCCCGGAAGACGCGGAGAAGATCTACTTTATTCAGCGCTCGGCGGGCGCTGGGCTCGCGCCCATGGATTGCTTTCTGGTGTCGCGCGGGATTAAGACGTTGGCCGTGCGTATGCTCCAGCACAACGCGAATGGGATTACCGTTGCGCGGCACCTGGACGCCCACCCCAAGGTGCGCAAGGTCTATTACCCTGGACTGCCTTCGCATCCGCATCACGAAGTCGCCCGCCGGCAGCAAAAGGGGCCAGGTGCGATGCTCTCGTTTGATTTGGGTTCGATGGATGCTGCACGCAGGTTCCTGAATCATTTGCAACTTTGCTCGCTGGCGGAGAGCCTGGGCGGCGTTGAAACATTGGTTTCACTTCCGGCGCTGATGACGCACGCGTCGATGCCCAAGGAACTACGCGAGCGCGCCGGTATCACCGACGGATTGGTGCGGCTGTCGGTAGGCATCGAGGACGTCGAAGACATCATCGCCGACCTGGATCAGGCGCTGCTGTACGTGTAAGCCGTTTCGTCGGCGGCACTATCGTAGCTTTTGTTCCATCGCTGCTCTGCTCTCTTGGGCCGATACGGTCGCGTTCACTGACTGATTCGCGGCGATGGACATTTCTTGCCCCGCGGATAGTAAGGCCGCAGCACCTCTGACTTCGACCACTCCAAATCCCAACCATCCTTGATCGCCAGAAGCACGTAGTCTCCGGGAACAATTCCTCCCAGACTGAACGTGCCGTCACTATCGGTTTCGGGCGCGAATCCTCTTCCATTTCCTGGCCGGACTTGGGCACAACAGAACCATAACTCTCGCTGCCGGCTTTCCGTCTAACTCGACAACGCCCGTCACTTGACCCTGCCCTAGTCCCAGTGTGACCGTGAGGGCCACGTCGTTTCCACCCGTAATGGTGATCTCGCGGCCGGATATTTTCGCTTCCCTGGCAACGAGTTTCTTCAGGATGATTGGTTCCTGTCGCCCAGCCGAAAGGCCGGGCGTCGGCGCCGGTCTCTGAGGTTCCGAGTCATCAAGAATCCTGGCTTTCTCGCCACCGGACAATAGTTACCTGGCGGAAGATCGGTGAAGACAAACGTGTTGTCGGCACCGGTGAATTGCGCTCTTTGTCGCGGAGCCGAGATTTGAACCAGCGCGAGGCCGACCGGCTCTCGCGTGGCGCATTGATCACTCTCCCGCGCAATGCGAAGATTTCGGAGGTGATTTGCTGAGCTGCGGCGGAAGAAAACGGAAAGTGGCAGGCCAAGGATGAGGCCAGAATGGCCCAAAGGAAAGAAACGGGACCGCATGGATGATTCCAACTACGCGCATCGTTGACCAGGCGACATGGTAGAAGCCGCCTGTCCGATACGCTCCCTTCGATTCGCCTTTGCGCTCTACGGTTGCCCGCTCGAGGTTTCTCTCTAGCGCGCGGCGGTCGTTTCGCCCAGCCAAGCCAGATATTCGGGCGAGCCCTCGGCAATGGGGAGGGCGATGAATTCTGGGACCGCGTAGGTGTGCAGGCGCTTCACTTCCCGTTCCAGTAGTGACAAGCGTTCGGCCGTGGTCTTGATGAGCAGCAGGCGCTCGCGGGCGGATTCGAGCCTGCCCTTCCAGGTGTACAAGGATTCGACGGGGCTCGGGACAACGTTGACGCACGCCGCCAGGCGCTTTTCGACCACGGCGCGCGCAATCTTCCGCGCAAGGGCCAGCGACGGGCAGGTCACGAGAACCATTCGTGCGTTTCTCCCTTTTGCGCAAGTCATTCCTTATCGCTCCCGGCCCCTCATATTAACGACTTTTTCCGCATGGCGCGAAAGGGTAAAATAACGCGCCATGAGCACACGCGCTGGATGGAGCGTCGCTTCTCCGGTCAAGTTTGGCACTTCGGGCTGGCGAGGGGTCATTGCGGAAGATTTCACCTTCGCGAATGTGCGCCTCGCGCTGACGGCCATCGCGGAACACGTGAAAGCGAAATCCGCCGAGCCCACCATCCTCGTTGCCTACGATACGCGCTTCTACTCCGAGGAATTTTCCGAGCTCGCTGTGGACATCCTCGAACATCACGGCATCCGCGCCTTACTGTGCGAAACGTTCACGCCGACGCCCGCCGTGGCCTACGAAATCATGCGGCGCAAGCTCGACGGCGCCATCAACTTCACCGCCAGCCACAACCCAGCGCAATATCACGGCTTAAAGTTTTCCTCGGCGGACGCCGGGCCCGCGCTCCCGGAAATCACAAAGGACATTGAGGCTCGCGCCTCCGGGATGGCGTTGAAAGGCGGCGCGCCCCCTATGCCGCACGGCGCCAGCAAGGCGAATCCGAGCGAAACAGTGAACTTACGGCAGAACTATTTGAAGCGGCTCGAAGAACTCGTGCGCTTCGAAACCCTGAAAAAGGCGGACCTGCGATTTGCCGTGGACGCGCTTCACGGATGCGGCTCGGGCTACTTGGACCGGACGCTCAGTGATCACGGCGTGGGAGTGGCCGCAATTCGAACGGATCGCGATTGTTTGTTCGACGGCACCGGGCCCGACGTTTCCGAAGAAAATCTTGCTCCGCTCCGAAAGGTCGTGGCCGATTCGAAGGCCACGGCGGGGCTGGCAACGGATGGAGACGCCGACCGCTTTGGAATTGTAGACCGCGACGGCACGTGGATCCAGCCGAACCTGATTCTTGCGCTCGTCTATGACTACCTGGTGGAAACGCGCCAGTGGAAAATGCCGGCGGCGCGCAGCGTGGCGACGACGCAAATGATTGATGCGGTCGCCAAATCGCATGGCCAGGGTGTTCATCAAACGCCGGTCGGCTTCAAGTACATCGGCCAGCTCATCCGCGAAGGTAAGATTGCACTGGGCGGCGAAGAAAGCGCGGGGTTGACGATACTCGGTCACATCCCTGAAAAGGACGGCATCCTGGCGTGCCTGCTGGTCGCGGAAATGATCGCCGCGCGTGGCGCCTCCTTGGGCGAACAGATTCGCGCGACGTACCAAAAATTGGGGCGCGAATTTTGGCCCGTACGGGAAAACCTGCACCTGAGCGACGAACAAAAGGCAAATGCGGTGCGCAAGGTGGGCGTAGACAGTTCGACACTGCTGGGGCGAAAAGTCGTATCCGTCGACCGCACCGATGGAGCAAAATTCGTTTTTGAAGATGGTTCCTGGATGCTGTTGCGATTGTCGGGCACGGAGCCGCTCTTGCGGCTTTATGTGGAGGCGGGAACCGCGGCGGCTTCCGCAAAGCTGACGAGCGAAGCGACGAAATGGGTATTGCAAAGCTGAAAAAGCCGGGTGCGGACGAACAGCCTGCGACGTTTCTGCGACAGTACGGAGGCGCGCTGCTGGGTTTACTGCTTTTCGCGCTTGTGGTCCACGACATTTTCGGCACGCACGGCTACCTCGCGATGCGACGCACGCAGCATGAAATCAAGAAAGTGAACGCCGATATGGAGCGGCTCAACAAGGAAAACCTGCGACTAGAAGAAGAAGTCAAGGAACTGAAGAGCGACCCTCGCAAAATCGAAAAGATTGCTCGGGACGAGTTAGGCCTGGCCAAGCCCGGCGAAGTGATCATCAAGATTCCGCCATCCGAGCAGTTACCGCAAGACCCTGCTTCGAAGCCTTGAGCCTTCGCTTTTTCCACGTCGTGCGGGCCAAGGAAAGCAGCACCATCGCCAGAAAAATCGTCAGCAATCCCGCGGTGGCCTTCAGCGCGCCGCATTGCCCCTTGGGCAGAATCGAAAACCTTCCGTAGACAAACTCGATGTGCACCCAGTAGACGAGCAGCGAAGTGTTTCCCAGCTGGATGACGGGGCTGAAGCCTTTTTGCGCGAATCCCCAGCGGCACCACGCGTAAACGAGAAAAAGAATCGTGAGGAGGATGCCTGAGCGCATGAGGAAGTAATTAGGGCTGCTGTGCCAGTAATCGTAAACAGCGTAGAGGCGGAAGGACGAGGAATCTAAGACGGTTGAGAGGAAACCAGCAACAATCCCCGTCCCGCCCAATGCCGCGAAAGCCAGCCCCTGTTTTCGTTTGGCGAAATCCGAGAACAAGTAGAACCCGGTCGCCAGGCCCACAAACGCAAACGCCGACCACGGAAACAGCGGAAACAGCCACGGCTGCGGTTTGTCGAAGACGTGCACGCCGTTTATATAGGACTCGACCGGCCACGGCAGAAACTTTGGCCGGTGCGTCGTCCACAGCGGCGGAGTGACGATCGCCACGACGGCGGCCAGGAACACGCCACCAACAAGCGTGCGCATTCGGGCAACGGCCACGGCTCCGTCGCCCGTCGCCCAGCAAAGAACGCCCATAAGCATCATCGACAACCCGAGGATGTTCAGAACGTCCACGCGCAGCAGATCGGTCCACGGCGACCAGGGGTAACCGAGGACAAATTCCTGCGCGCGAAAAAGCAAGCCCATGCCAAAAATTTCCGCGCCGCGGAGAATGGTTTGCTTTGCGATGGCGTGCCGTTCGACACCCTTCTCGCGCAAGCGCTCAGTGACCAGGGCAAAAGAAACCCCCGCAAGAAAAATGAACAGCGGCGCCGGCAAGGTTCCCCCCAGCTGCGACCAGATGATCAGCGAAGAGGATTTTCTCGCCGCCGGGCTGAGCCACGAGTCGTAGCAATGCGTCTGAAACATCAGCACGCAAGCGAGCCCGCGCATCCAGTCGATGTACGCAAGACGCGTCATCCCAGACGGTGCCAGCACCCGCGCCGTTTGCGGCGGTCGCTCCGCGATCCCCGTGTTCATCTGCGCCTGCATCTTACGTTACAATCTCCGCTTGCCCATCACCCGCCAACTCGGGCTGTTCTCCATGCTCGGCCTGTGGGCCCTGCTGACCCTCATTGGGGTTTTCTTTGCCTTGTGGAAGGGTTACGGCGGCCACGCCTTTGCGGCGACCCTCACCGCCTTCGCCTTCCTCTTTCTTGTCATGCTGCTGTTTGCCGCGCGCGGCATGGAAACCATCCTCGCCGCTCGCTTGGGCGCCGGCGCCGGCTACTTGCTCGGTGCCGCGTTGTTTCTTGTCTACCTGATTTACGCGCTGGGGACAAACACTTTTACCTTGGGCCGTGCCGCAACGGCCGCCGCCCTGGTATTCATTCCGCTGGGCGTCGCGGCATCGGCGGAACGAAAGCCCGCAGGGACCTGGCAAGACTTCGCGATCATCGGGGGGATTTGGGTTGCAGTAAAGCCCTTCCCCAACCACTGGGGCTTCTCGATGTCGCACTGGCTCTGGCCTTTTCCAAACGCGCAGCTCGCCTACCCCATGACCGTCCTGCTGTGCTTGAACGTGTCGCTCGCGGCGTTCGTGCTCCTGCGTCACACCGACGGCATCGGTTACTCCATCGGTTGGGGCCGTAATTGGGGCTTTTTTATCCTGGCCAGCTTCCTCGCTTTTGCGTGTATCGCCATGCCTCTCGGAACGGGCATGCACTTCATTCAATGGGAGCCGCGATGGGGAGAATGGGAGTCGCTGCCCTTGACCGCGCTGGCCATTCTCTTCTTCACCGCCTGGCCTGAGGAATTTCTGTTTCGCGGCTTGCTCCAGAACGTGTTGTCGCGGGCGTCCAAAAGCGAAATTGCCGGCTGGTGGACGGCTTCGCTGCTCTTCGGCTTTTCCCACATCACCAATCTGGGATTTCCTAACTGGCGCTACGTCGCGCTGGCCTCCATTGCCGGAATCTTCTACGGCTGGACGTGGCGCAGAACGGGCTCCATCTTTGCCTCGGCGATTGTCCACGCGGCGGTGGACACGACGTGGCACTTCCTATTCCGTACTCTCTGACGCAAGGGAGGGCAGCCGCTACTCGACCGGAAGGCTAGCTGGAAAGATGATCCTGGAAGAAGCGCTACTCAAAGTCTGGCACGCCACGATGGTCGAGAACGCTCCCGCAGTCGAGCTCGAAGGGCAAACTTTTCCTGTCCGCACAACCCCGAAGAGACGCCTGCGCCAAGTCGATTTTGTCTTCCACCACCAGGAATTACGCGGTTTGGAGCAAAACCCCGAGACCGCTTCGCGATGGGCACAACTTGCCCGTCGAGGGCACAAGGTCATGCAGTTTCTTTCCGCGGGCCGCTATGTCGCCAACGTCGTGGACGGCAAGGTGACACGATACGGCGGAAGGCGGAGCAACCCAAGGCCGGCTAGGGTGAGACCGCGGTAGACTTCGCGCATCCAATCGCCTGAGGAAGCGTGCTCCCGAAATGCATTACAATCTCATGGACAAGTAACAAGTCGAGGAGAATGAGAAATGAGCGAGCTGACGGCCGACCAAGCGCTGTTCTTGCTGCAAAATGTCTACTTGGGCTCACTGAAAAACGAAAGCCGCGTCACCAGGAAAGTCTTGGAGGCGGTGCCCGCGGACAAATGCCAGCACCGCCCGGATCCCGTATCGAAGAGCGCCATTGAGCTCGTCCGCCACATCTCCGTCGCGGAGAACCGCTTTCTGGAAACGGTAATCGACGGTGTGTTCGACGTTAACGCCGCCGCGCTTCCGGACACGGTGAAGACGCCGCAGGAAATCGCCTCCTGGTACGAGCAGCGCTTCGCAAAGAACTACGAAGCGCTCAAAAAGCTGGGCGGCGAGCAGCTCGCCAAAATGGTGGATTTTCGCGGGCTGTTCGAGCGGCCGGCGGTCAGCTTTGCGCTGCTCGCGATGGTCCACACCATTCATCATCGCGGCCAGCTTTCTTCCTATCTGCGTTCGATGGGCGCGAAAGTGCCTTCCATTTACGGCGAGAGTTACGACGACGCCCAGGCCCGCAAAGCTGTTGGCGGCTGAGACCGCCTGCCCGGAGCGTTGCCGGAGGCTCCCTTTACTTCTTGGCCCCGGACCGAGGTGACGGCCCAACGCCCAGGCGCTTGTCATTGTAAAGCGCCTGGTCGGCAGCGCTCAGCAGGTGTTCGATGGTGGCGCCGTCGCGCGGAAATTCAGCAACGCCGATGCTCACCGAGAGGCGCGGCTCTTCCTTATCCTGCGACAATCGCTCGACCAGCCGCTGGGCCACCACTGTGGCCGCTTCCGCCGTGCTTTCCGTCAGCACCAGCGCGAATTCGTCTCCGCCATACCGCGCTGCCGTGTCCGTTTCGCGGCAGCTCAAGTGCAATACCTCCGCCACGCGGCAAATCGCCAGGCTGCCCACCAGGTGCCCGTACTCGTCATTGATTTTTTTCAACGCATCGAGGTCCAGCAACAGAACCGCGAATGGCTTGCCGGTGCGCCCGTAACGTCGGATCTCTTCTCCGACGCGCTCCACCAGCAATCGGTAGTTCGCCAAACCCGTCAGAGGATCCCGCACGGCCAGCAACCGGGCGTGTTCCTCCTGCCGACGGCGTTCGGAAACTTCTGCCGCAAAGACCAGGGTCATGAGTGCCTGGATAGAAAGAAACGATTGCAAGAGCAACAGCGAGTCATTCGGCGACCGGCGCGCGAACGGTCCGTACCCGTGCGTCGTGCCCACCACTGCAATCGCGCACACCACGCAGATGATCGCGGAAGCCTCGCGCGGCCCAAAGCGAAGCGCCGCCCAAATGAGAAACGGTGTGCAGAGAAATGTCCAAGGATCGTTTCTGACTTGCGAATGAAGCACCGGCCCGAAAACGATTCCCGAGACGAGCAGCGTCGAAACCAACAGCGCGGCGGCCTCGACGAGCTGCGGCTTGGACCATTTCCAGCTTGGATTGGCGCACCACAGAAGCAGGAACGGCGTGAACACGAGCGCCCCCGCAGCGTCTCCCAGCCACCAGGTGCGCCAGATGAGGCCGTACTGACGCCACGGGGCAAAACCGCCTAACGCCAGACTGGTGACGCCGAACGTGGCCGCCATGGCCGTGCTCAAAATGCCGCCATAAAGGGCAAAACGAAGAATGTCCCTGCTTCGATCAAACACCTCCTTGCCATTGGCAAAGCGCGAAACCAAATACGTTGCAGTGACGGCCTCAAGGGAGTTTCCGGCGGCAATACCGAGCGAGGTGAGCATTGACCCGGCGGTGGTCAGATTGACCAGGAACGCTCCCACGAAAATCCCCGGCCAATACCGTAGACCGAGAAGAAGAAGCGTCAGGATGGCGATGCCCGTAGGCGGCCAGAAAGGACTGGCGCTCGGGTGCACCGTGGCAAGGCGGAGGCTCAGCTTCGCGGCGAGGACGTAGGTGACACAGGCGGCCAGGCCGATAAGCAATTGCTTCGCTAACTGCGAACGCCACACGCTCGACTTTGTTTCCATAAGAGCCCGAGAGGCTGACTCCACGCGCCGCGTTCCGCGCCCGATATCAGACGACAACGAGCCCGTCTCACAATCTGGGCGGTTGTTAGGGCACGGCTCCTGCGCGAAGACAAAAATAGCGGCCGTGCCAGACCCATGCCGCGACCAGAGCCCACCAACCGGGCTTGAGCTCCCGGCGGCCCACCGCTAAGTCCCACACCCAATCACCGGTGCTCGCGCGGCTACCTACTAGTAGTGTCCGACAATTAGTAATGTGGCAGTGAGCTTCTGGTTTGTTGTTGCGAATCCGTTAGTTGGGTAAAAACCTTAGCCCTTTCGGTCAGGATACTGTCATCGGTGGCTCTGCGGTGGGGCCGGGTTGCGAGGGTTCGGAGGAACACGAATAATCGGGTGAGGGGCCCGGTCTGAATTCCGTTTTTCAAACTCTACGCGGGCAGCAGGTTCGATCGGCGCAGCTCCAAGCACTGCAATGCCACGCGGAGGAGGCCGCCGATTGCGCTTGAGCCCCCACCATGCCGCAGGCGAGCGGCGAAACCGCGACCGTTTGCGAGAAGGGTTCCGTGCGATGACCTGCGAGCCTCCTGATTCACTTTTTTCTATGGCCGAAGGGATCCCTGTGATCGACTAAGCTCGATTCTAGCGCACCACGCCGCTCATCGGGCTCGAAGCCGAGGCGTAGAGCCGTCTCGGCATGCGCCCGGCAAGATAGGCTTTGCGCCCGGCGGAGACCGCATCTCGCATCGCTTCCGCCATGAGCAGAGCATCTTCGGCCTCAGCAATGGCGGTGTTCATCAGCACGCCATCGGCGCCGAGTTCCATGGCGACGGCCGCGTCGGAGGCCGTTCCGACACCCGCATCCACAATCATGGGCACTTCCGTGATGCGCTCGCGCAGAATGCGCAGATTCGCGGGATTCTGAATGCCCAAGCCGGACCCGATAGGCGCCGCGAGCGGCATCACCGCCGCCGCGCCGGCGTCAATCAGTCTGCGCGCGGCGATCAGATCGTCGTTCGTGTAAGGCAGGACGACAAATCCCTCTTTGACCAGAACCCGCGTCGCTTCGATGAGCTGCTCCGTGTCCGGAAAGAGGGTCTGCTGATCCCCGATCACTTCCAGCTTGATCCAGTTGGAAAGCCCCACTTCGCGGGCCAGCCGCGCCGTGCGGATGGCTTCGTCCGCCGTGTAACACGCAGCAGTGTTCGGCAAAATGAAAATCTTTTCGCGATCGATGTAATCGATCAGCGATTCCTTCGATTTGTCCGTCAGATTCACGCGGCGCACCGCCACCGTCACCATCTCCGCGCCCGACGCTGCGTGCGCCCGCGCCATCTCCTGAAAGCTTCGGTACTTTCCGGTTCCCACGATGAGCCGCGATCGAAACGCCCGCCCAGCAATCACCAGATGATCTTGCATAAATAGCCTCAACTGGATTTTAGACCCTGCGCGCCGCGGGAACAAATCCCGATGGCCGTTCCCTTTGTGCACCCACGGTAGTGGCGGGTCCTGGACCGGTGCTTTTTCGCTTTCGCCTCTCGTGTCCCAATTTGCTTTGCTCGTCTCCCTCGCGGCGGAGGAGTACTCCAGTCCTCCAGAGAAAGATTTCCAATCATGCAACGGAGGTGTAGACTCGCAAGTCAAAAAGATCACGGAAAACATCTGCTTCCACGAGGCAACCAACTCCAATTTCATTGGCATTTTCCGTGGTGGTCTTCGTCAATACCGGAAGCGCGGTCTCGTCGCATGGTGGTCTTCTTTGAGGATTAGGTGCATTTCCGTCCGGAGGGCTCCAAAATGAAGTCCAGACCTTTTCTGCTGGTTCTCGTCGCAGGCGGCGTTTTCACACCGAGCCTGCTTGCCCAGACCAGCACCGAGATCGACATCCCCTTTAAGAAATTCGTGCTCCACAACGGTCTCACGTTGATCGTCCACGAAGACCACAAAGCGCCCATCGTCGCCGTGAACGTCTGGTATCACGTCGGCTCGAAAAGCGAGAAGCCTGGCAAAACGGGTTTCGCGCATCTGTTCGAGCACCTGATGTTTGGCGGCAGCGAGCACGCACCGGGTCGCTACATCGACGCGATGGAGAAAATCGGCGCCACGGATCTGAACGGCAGAACCAATACGGACCGCACCAATTATTTTGAAGACGTGCCCACAAACGCTCTCGACTATACGCTGTGGATGGAATCCGACCGCATGGGCCACCTGCTCGGGGCGCTAGACCAGAAGACTCTCGACCTCCAGCGCGGCGTAGTGCAAAACGAAAAGCGGCAGGGCGAAAACCAGCCCTACGGCGTCACCCGCGAACTCATCGCGCACAATACCTATCCCGCCGGCCATCCCTATTCTTGGACCACCATCGGTGACATGGCCGACCTCGATGCCGCCTCCATGAAAGATGTGCAGGAGTGGTTCAAGACCTATTACGGCCCGTCCAACGTCACGCTCGTGCTCGCCGGAGACATTGCTGCGCAAAGCGCGAAAGAAAAAGTCGAAAAGTACTTCGGCGATATCCCTCCGGGCCCGCCCGTCTCGCACCAGGAAGTGTGGATCGCCAAAATGACCGGCACGCACCGCCAAATCGTCCAGGACCGCGTACCCCAGGCCCGCATCTACAAGATCTGGAACGTCCCCCCGTATGGATCGGCCGACGCCGATTACCTGGACCTGGTTAGCGACGTCCTCAGCACCGGAAAAACCTCGCGATTCTAACAAGCGGCTGGTCTACGACGACCAGATTGCCACCAGCGCCAATGCGTTTGTGGATTTGCGAGAAATCGGCGGGGAGTTCTACATTCAAGCCACCGCTCGGCCCGGGCAGAATCTCGATCAGGTGGAAAAAGAGGTGGATGAAGAACTGGCTCGTTTCCTAAAGGACGGGCCCAGTGCCGAAGAATTGCGAAGAGTGAAGACCGGGTACATGGCCAATTTTGTCCGCGGCATCGAGCGCATCGGCGGATTTGGTGGAAAGTCCGACCAGCTGGCACGCAACCAGGTGTTCCTCGGCGATCCCGCAGCGTACAAGACTTCGCTAAAGCGCGTCGCGGAGGCCACCGCCGAGGATTTGAAAGCCGCCGCCAATCGCTGGCTGTCCGACGGCGTTTACATACTCGAGGTCTATCCTTTCCCCGATTACCAGGCCGCGGCCAAGGGCGCCGACCGCTCGCGACCGCCGGAAACCGGCACGCCGCCGGAACTGAAGCTGCCCAAGTTCGAGCGCTCCACTCTCGCGAGCGGATTGAAAATCATGCTCGCGGAACGGCATGAAGTGCCTCTCGTGCATTTCTGGATGGCCTTCGACGCCGGTTACGCCGCCGACGAGTCGGTTGCTCCGGGAACCGCCAGCATGACCTCTGGCCTCCTCGATGGGGGAACCGCCGCAAGAAGCGCCCTTCAGATCAGCGACCAACTGGCGCTTCTCGGGGCCGAACTCCACGCCTCCTCGAATCTCGATATGTCCCTCGTCGAGTTGTCTGCGCTTAAAGATAAACTCGATCCTTCGCTCGATTTGTTTGCCGACGTGATTCTGAACCCCACCTTTCCAGAGAGCGATTTCAAGCGGCAGCAGAAACAAGTGCTCGCGGCCATCGAACGCGAGCAAAACACACCGGTCCAGATGGCGCTGCGCGTTCTGCCGCGCTTGCTCTACGGAGCCGGGCACGCCTATGGAAATCCGCTCACTGGCTCGGGCACCAAGGAAAGCATTGCGAAAATGACCCGGGAGGACCTCGTCAAGTTCCATGACACCTGGTATCACCCGAGCAACGCCACTCTGGTAGTCGTGGGCGATACGACGCTCACCGAAATCAAGCCCAAACTCGAAAAACTCTTCGCCAGCTGGAAACCCGCACAAGTACCCAAGAAGAGCGTCAGCACCGTCTCGCGCCCGCAGAAGTCCACCGTTTATTTGATCGACAAGCCTGGCGCGCTGCAATCCGTCATCATCGCCGGCATCGTTGCACCACCGCAGGTCAACCCCAAGGAAATCGCCATGGAAGCCATGAACGACGACTTTGGCGGGATGTTTGCCTCGCGCCTCAACCTGAACTTGCGCG
>Ga0182038_10000840_pt1 | contig 16042 bp, 15 predicted proteins | sample sta12Can44000108_FD_125976 | JGI IMG/M metagenome (GOLD analysis project Ga0182038, IMG submission 125976) | Lab enrichment of tropical soil microbial communities from Luquillo Experimental Forest, Puerto Rico - statanox.12C.anox.44.000.108 | ecosystem: Environmental > Terrestrial > Soil >...
AAGCTCCGACGGCTTGGTTACCCTCGCCGCCGCTTCGATTGTTACCGGGTGGAGCGAACCAGTTCCCGGGCGGGAGTTTCACCCGCTGAAGTCCAGCGCCTTTCACGGCGCACTGTTACGTCAGTGACTCAATCATGGCTCTTTGTTCGCTTGGGCGTGAGTTGCCGACAACACCTGTGAACACCCGGTTACATACTGGAGTGATTTCCTACTTGGAGTCCCTAGAGGGCGACTTGGAAAGCGCCCATTCGGCTATCCGAGTGTGGCCGGACTCGTGGTACCCACCCTACCAAAAGATATTCCTTCGAAATTCCAGATTTTCGCGGAGCGATGTGGGATCATTTCTTGATTCCGCTCTTTTGCAGGGATTGGGCGAGATTCAAGACCTTGCTACGTAATTCCGGTGTAAGCGGGACTGGCACTGAGCAACTGGACTCGGTCGGAGATAAACAAGACTCGACTATTCTGATGGCGTTGCTCCGCATAGTACTATTCCAGCGTTCGGCTACGTCCTGAGCCATCGAGGCAAGCAGGTTGTCAGCCACGTCGTTGGCTGACTTAGAAGCGTACATGCCGCTACCCAAGGGAGTCTTAACAACCCCTCCGGCATAGTAGCTCGTGTAAAAGCATATGTACGCATCGTTGGATTTCTCACGGGATTTGCAATCCGCCTCAAACACCAGTCCTGTGGAATCATCGAGGTTGGTGACCAGAGAAAAGAGATTCGGATGTGAGGCGATCTCCTCACGAAAAGCGTCCATCATCTCAACCGATGATCGATTCGTGTTGTCCGTCACCGTAGAAATTTCGATAGGCTGACCGTTCGATCCGTCGGTTTCAGCACGTAGAAGGAGTGGGCAGACACTGATGCCCAGCAGAGCGACAAAGGCACATGGTCCAGACGTGATCCTCAAAACGCACATCAGAGTGTGCATGTTGCAATCGTGTGTCCATTCACCTGCCTACCTACCAAGCACGCTACCGATCAGCTTTAATCGGCGGACCATTCACTCTCCAGCAGTTTTCGGCTGTACCGAGACTGCAACCTTTTGCATATAATGAGCCTTGCTTCTGTGTCCCGACACCCAAGGGTCGGCCTGCTTATAACGCAAACATTTCCTTAACCAGAGTCTCTTTTTATGACAGTGTCCGCAGGATGAGGCATTCGAAGAAGCACCATTGAATTTCATATTTCTGGTTTGGCACCCCAAATACCCTTGCCCGGACGAACCTCATTGCGGCAATTCGGCTTCGGGGCGAGCCGATTCAGCCAAGCCCGAAGCTGAAAGCTACGATTTACGATTCTGTGCAACTGGCTGTCATGGTCTGGCGGGAAATTCAAAACCGCGACTCAACGTAATCGTTACGAAGAGCCTCCTAGGCAAAACTAAGTTTGAGTCTTTGGTCGCACTTACTGCTCGGCGGCTGCACATCCAGGTGTCATGGCAACACGGATACGTCCATGGTACGGCCCAATTCGTCGGCAATCTCCCTGTAGCTCTGACCTTCGCCCCGTAGTTGCCGGGTACGCTTTGCAGCAATGAAAGTACAGGAAGTCATTTTGCACGCCCTGGTCAAAAGAATCACCTAGTGGCAGGCGGCCGGAATTATCGGCATTAGCGACTGGCAAGATGCAGCGCTGGCTTGGAAACATCGTTACACGCGTGTACACCCAGCGACTCTGCCCAGTCAATGTGTGATCGGTGAAATAAATCCGCACACCTGATGACTTGTTTGGCACCGGTCCCTGACCTGGTGCAATTCAATACATAGTCGCCGAAACCAAGCGGGATGGCTGCTCGCCGAGCCCACGCGGACGTAACAGGTTGGTTTCGAGCCCTGTTTTGCCCATCCCGGTCACTCCATGGAACCGTTTCGAAAGCAGCACTTGCGGGAGGCGACTGAGGACGATGGGTGGTTTTGTCGGAGGTAACAATGGGAAGTTTCATTTAAAGTTCGTCCAGCCTGGAGATGGCAATTGCTCCGGATACCACCACCCGGCCAGTTGAGCAATTGAAGACTCCCGACAACTCTTCGATGAGCCACGAGCTACGACCGATCGCTATTCACGGAATAGAACCCTTCATCGACGCTGGCAAAGCTGCCGAGTTCGTTCAGTTGAACCGGAAGACGCTTCTACGCTTTGCGCGAGAAGGATCCATTCCAGCTCATCCGTTGACCGGCAACAAGCGTCGCAAGTGGCGATTTTTGATCTCGGAGCTGGACGCCTGGGCGCGCGGGCCAAGGTAAATTCGACCAGCGACCGCTGCCAGAATTCAAGGAGTGAATGAATGCTGGCACGTTATCAGAACGGTTGTCTGCAAAATACAACCCGGAAGGACGGCGCGGAACGGTGGCATTTTCGCTGGCTGGAGAAGATTGCGGATGGAACCTCACGCGAGCGCAAGAAGACCATCGGCCTCGTCAAAGATTATCCCGAACACAGCAAAAAGCTGCAGGACCTGCTTGCTGAACTACGGCTACACATCAAAGCTGACTTCGGTCCATGGCGGCGGCGGTTGAGCACTATAGGATCCACGAGCTGGCTGACAATGGTGCCGAAAGCAAAGCATACTCGACCCGGAACCGAAAGACGCTGGTCCTGAAGCGATGGGTCTTACCTCAATGGGGAAAGCATGAATTGCGAGCCATCAAGACCGTCGCGGTCGAACAGCGGCTGAAGAGTCTTCTAACCAGCAAGTTTGGGAAACCCAAACCTTTGGCAGGAGGCACAAGAGAAAATCCGCGACGCTATGAGCGCTGTCTTTAACCACGCAATCCGCTGGGAATTCACCGACACAAATCCCATTACCGGCCCTCACAAAGGATCAGGCGTGCGCGTCTCGGGAAAGCGAGAGCGTGCACCAGAGATTCTTGATGTGGAGGAAATGCAACTTCTCCTTGCATCCCTTCGAGTGCGGGAGAAGGCGATGGTATTTCTCGACATGCCGGCGGGGCTGCGACGAGGCGAGTTGGCCGGCCTCAAATGGGAGGATGTAGACTGCAAGAATCTGCATCTTAATGTGAGCCGGTCACTGGTGGACCAGCACGTTGGCCCGGTCAAAACTGAAGTATCAAGAAAACTGATGCCGATCGACGAATACGTTGTCCGCGATCTGCTGGCCTGGTACGAGCAAACGCCTTATAAGCAACCGTCCGATTACCTGTGGGCGACTGACGCGAATCGCGCCGGTTCGAAGCAGGGAAAGCTGCCGGTTTGGCCGAGCACGGTAATGCGTGACCATATCCAGCCGATTGCGAAACAGCTCGGCATCAACAAAAGAATCGGCTGGCACACCTTTCGCCATACGTTCTCAACAATGCTCAAGAGCAACGGAGAGGACGTGAAAGTCGTTCAGGAGCTGTTGCGGCACTCTACGTCGCGAATGACGCTGGACACTTACACGCAGGCTTTAAGCCCGGATAAGAGGCGGCACAGAGGGGGTGGTGGGGATGATCCGGCCAAAAACAACTTGTACCGTCGTTGTACCGCAGGAAACTAACCAAATCAGCCGCAAGTCTCTGAAAAGATTTGGCGTCCCCGACGGGACTTGAACCCGTGCTACCGCCGTGAAAGTCCCAAAACATCGCGATGACAGGAATGACCTTGAGGTGACACGCGTAGCAGATTCAGTCGCTTATCAGATCGCAGATCCTACCAACGAGTGACATTGGGTGACGGCCATGGATAGCCTTCCTGCATCGTTCGTCACCGCTTTGTCACCGTGATCATCTGGCAATTTGTTCCGGTTGCAGTCTCGGTCACGGTTTCATCCTGGTCAGTACGTCAGCACACAATCTCGTTTCGAATAAAGAAAAGATACATCTGAGAAAATCTTCGGGCTTGGAGCTTGTCACACCACCTTTGCATTGAGCAGTTGGAAGGTATCTGACCTGGCAGAACGCCTAGCGGGGTCAAGTTCCGAGTTACGTTGGGGTGAGCGCCTGGACGCGCCTGGTTCTGCGTTGGTGCCGCTCACGGCAATTGATTCGCGTTACGTCCGCGCAAACAGGACGACTACCGATCGTTGCCCAACACAGTATATTTCCCCTGACACTGGCAATGCGCTTTGCCATTCCACGATGTCCTGTGGTGAGTCGAGGGACGTGTCAATCCATCGGCGCCATGGTTCTCGGGAGTCTTCCTCCATGAGAGGAAGCTCGAATTCCAGCGACTCCCAATAGGCATTCAAGATCAAGTAAACGAGCAGATTTTCTTTGCGAATCTCAGCACTGAATGCCAGGCAGTGCGAGTCATCGCTCCAGTCCGGTTGATTTCGTTTCACGCCATGCCAAGCCTTATTCGCCCCCTGGATCAGTTGGTTCAGGCTTTCGTGCTCGCGTTCAGGGGCCATCTCTCTCAACACACGCCTTTCGATCAGAAGCCTTGCGAACCGATAAATGTCCGCATGTTTGTCTATCAATTTCCAGTCCAACCAGCTGATTGTGTTGTCCTGACAGTATGCGTTGTTATTGCCGCGCTGCGTGCGGCGGACTTCATCCCCCATGACAATCATCGGTACGCCGAGCGAGAGCATCGTCACGGTCAAGAAATTCTTTATTTGCCGGTTCCTTAGCCTCTCAATCACCGGGTCATCAGTCGGGCCCTCAACACCACAATTCCAGCTCCGGTTATCATCTGTGCCGTCGCGATTGTCTTCTCCGTTGTCTTCGTTGTGCTTTTGGTTGTAGGACACAAGATCGTTGAGCGTGAAGCCATCGTGGCAGGTCACGAAGTTGATACTCTGCTCTGCCTCGCGCTCCTTGTGTCCGTAAATCTGCGGGCTGCCGATGATCCGGTCAGCTACGCGGCGCACCGAGCCGGGTTCACTGCGAAAGAAGTCGCGTACATCATCGCGAAACTTTCCATTCCACTCCCTCCAGCTGTCGCCTACGAAGCTGCCTACCTGGTAGAGTCCAGCCGCATCCCACGCTTCGGCAACGAGCTTAGTACCGGCGAGCGACGGTTCTGACTCGATGTCCCAAAGAACTGGGGGATTTGCCAGCGGATTCCCTGAGGAATCGCGAGAAAGGATCGATGCCAGATCGAATCGGAATCCATCCACGTGCATTTCCTCAACCCAGTAGCGCAGACTGTCCACGATCATTCGTCGGACGACCGGATGATTTGCATTGAGCGTATTGCCGGTGCCGGTGTAGTTGGCGTATCGGGAGCGGTCTTGTTCCAAAATGTAGTATGTGCTGTTATCCACTCCTTTAAAGCTCAGCGTCGGACCGGAGTGGTTGCCCTCCGCCGTGTGGTTGAAGACCACGTCGAGGATGACTTCGATGCCGGCACGGTGTAGCGCCTTAACCATGTCACGAAACTCATCCACAGGGCCTGATCCGTGCCGTCGCGAACTGTACGCCTGGTGAGGCGAGAAAAATGCGATTGGCGCATACCCCCAGTAGTTCACCAATCCTGGCGGGCAATCTTGAGCGTCGAATTGGAAGACCGGCAAGAGCTCAACCGCTGTAATTCCTAATTGCCGGAGGTATGGAATCTTCTCGACTACGCCAGCATAGGTGCCTTGTTTTTCTTCCGAAAGGCCCGAACTGGGATGACGAGTGAAACCCTTTACGTGCATTTCGTACACAATGGTTCGCGAACAGGGTCGGTCCAGAGGCGTGTCGCCTTCCCAGTCATACGCGTGCATGTCAATCACGACGCTCTTCATTGCAGTCGCTGCGTTGTTCCCGGGCCTGTAGGCAGCTTCACGGCTGTAATTCTTAGGAATGACGATGCTCCGTCCGTACGGGTCGAGGAGAACCTTGTCAGGGTCAAACCGCAGCCCAGCTCCGGGATCGAACGGTCCCGCCATTCGGTAGGCATAGATCTGGCCCGGTTGCACCTCCGGTACAAACCCGTGCCAGTAATAGTAGGTACGGTTAACGGAGGGATCGAGAGAGATCACACGCGTCGGCTGGCTGTCGTCCTCTCGGGCAAAGAACAAGAGGTCTACGCTCGAGGCATAACGAGAGTAAATGCTGAAGTTGACGCCACCACGAGTTAGTGTGGCTCCCAGAGGCGCGCTTTGGCCGGCCCTCACTTTACGATTCACTCTGTCTGCTCCGATCGAATGTGTCGTATGGGTACTCCAGTTGGAGTCGGGCGCCGCTACGCTCCCGGGCAAAGGCCATTCGAGCAATGTCATTGCTTCTGGACTTTGGAAATTCGCTCGGCGATACCAAGAGTCTTCAAGATTTCCGGTGAAGCCTCTTCCATCGCCAGGGGCTCATGGCACGTGCTGCAGTCTTGGGTAATCGACTTGCCATCGCCGGTGCTGTGTGAACCGTCGTGACATCGGAAACATCCTGGAAAATCCGTGTGGCCCAGATTGTTGGGGTAAGTGCCCTACGTGACTTTCAAATCAGGAAACACATTTCGGTTGTAAATCGCAAGAACGGCTTGAGCCGCCTGGCTAATATCTTGAGAGCGCTTGGCGTACAAATCCGGGTAACTTTTTCGATAAAAGCTGATGATGGATCCCGGCAATTTGTCATTTGCTTCATGATTTGAGTTGTAGTTTGCCTTTAGCGCTTCGACACCATTTTTCTTGATATAGGGCAATGTGACGGCAATATCGCCGAGAGCCATGGTATTGTCCATAGCACGATCCGGCAAGTCGAGGGTATGCGTCGGGCGGTTGTGGCAGTCCACGCACTGCATTTCATATTTTGCGAGTGCCTTGACGGAATCCGGGGTTGAGTCGGAGCTAACAAACGTCTGGACATTCCCAGTGGTTGTATCGCGGTATTCGACCCAGGGAATGGTTTGTCTTGACGAGTCGGCCGCCGCATAGCGGATGTGAATCCCTGGACCAACATGCGCTCCGTGGATGCTCATGATTTTCCCGCCGCCCACCAGCATCATCAGGACGGTTTGCGTACGCGTATTGGCTTCGTCTTCTGCGTATTTGCTGAATACACGCAGACGCACACCCCCGAATGCCTGCGGCCAATGGCAGTTCTCGCAGGTCTCCCTCGCAGGAACCAGGCGGTTGCTCTCCAGAGCGGAGGGAATCGGCCTTCGGTAAGTATTCATCATGGTCTCAATGAGCTGGCGGGTTCCTGCGGCTTTGCTGCTGACCCAACCTGCTGCCCCTGGTGCAACGTGACACTCCACACATTCCACTCGGGAGTGTGGGGAATTCCGATAAGCGGCGAATTCAGGGTGCATGGTGTGGCAGGTAGCGCCACAGAACTGGGGTGTCTCCATGTGCTCAACGGCACGATAGGTGGCCTGTGTCCCGATAAAAGTGTTCACAAGCGTGGTGATACCGAAAAACCAAGCCAAACGGTGCAGTGCGGCCCTGCGATCAAACGCAGGTTCAGCCAGTCCTCGCCGAATACGCCTCTTACTCAGGTAGATTCCGATTGGAATCAGTGCTAAACCAATAAAGAAAACGGTGGGAAGAATCAAAAAAACAATGTTTCCGATGTAAGGATTCGAGACGTGGCCGCGAATCTGCTGTGGCAACACAAACAGCCAGGAAATCCCGGCGGTCGTGACCAGCGCAACGCCAATCAGACTCAACCAATGGCGAGTTAGTACAAACCAAGCGGGCCTCTTGCTCGGTTCATTCATGAGACGGGATTATACGCGCCACATGCGAACGTCATGGATAATAGAGGTTGGGGAGCGACATGTCAGCATTGCGTTAAAGGAGCCTTTGAGCCTCCCAGCGCCTCCTTTAATCCAAAACTCTGACCGCTGGCTACTTGGTCGGATCGACCGAATTCCCGTCGATAGCAACACGAAAAAGAGTTTTCAGCGGCGGCAGGCTTCCTCGCTCATTGAGAAGCCTTGGTCGACCTCTGAGTGTACTGGCGAACTTCAGGCCGTCGCAGGTGGCCTGATTCTCGCCCGAATTCAACCCACATCTGCCACGAGACTCACGTCCACGGTGACTGCTCCTGCGGCCAGGGGCGATTTACTCATCCACCGCATCCGGCATGCATGCCCACAGCCTCGCCGGTGCCGTGTGCGCCAGTGTATTCACGAAGCCTCCAAGCCTGATTGAATATCGGGGAATTTAACTTCGTGATATGCCCTTGGTAGTTTCGTGCTACCCCGTGCCAGAAAAAAGTAATTTCATATCATGAGCGCCTCTTTTGCGACTGGTTGAGATAACGGCCAACGCCGACCACCAGCCCGATCCACAAGAGCTAACAGATCAGCTTCATGAGCTAAACGTTATACGCCCATCAGTAGAGGGATGCGGCGCCTGCACATGTCATCGGAAGCAATGGAACTCGACTCAATTCTTGCGCAACCTCAGTTGCTCTACCCTTTCGCCAGCAGGCCACAACTTCTGCCACCCGACAAAAGCCAAGTAGAAGACTAGGTTTGTGGGCACCATGAGCGCGAGATAGACAATCGGGACCATAAATACGTGGGTGCCCGCAAAGCAGTACCGGGCCACATACAAGACGACAATGACGTTGCGCATGCCGGTGGTTGTCGCCAAGACCCGCCGCGACTCAGGGTCTGGGCCGCCGATATACCAACCTATCAGCATCGCGAGCAGCAACAACAGCACCATCGCTGCAATGGCTCCGCCACCACGGATTGCATTGAAGGCTTCTCGGCGTAGCATGCGCGTCTCCCACATAAGAAACAAAAAGGCGGCTGTGGCAATTAGGCCCAATGGCAATACCAGCATGGCAGCAACTTTCGGCGCGAGCCGCGCTACCCACACACCAGCGCCGAGTGGCACTGCGATGTACAGAACGATGTCAGTCAACAGGAGAAGGAGTGGTCGCTCGCTGCGTTGTGCAATCTCCGGCATAATTTGGACGACGAGCGGAGTCATGGCAAGACTCACCGCGGATAGCACGAATGTCACGGCAGCTGTGAAGGCCAGCCGCGTTTTTGCTTGCCGTGTGAACTGTAAGGCGATCGGTGTTCCAGGAATGGCGGCTAACAGCAAGATGCCAATCCTTGCCTCTGGGTTGAGCGGGAAGACGTGAACCAGGAGGAAACCCAGTGCGGGTATTAAGATGCAGTTTGCTAGCAGCATTCGCGCAAACAACCCGCGCCGGAGCCAGACGTTGAGCAACTCTCCGCCGCTGACGCGCAACCCGATGGAGAACATCACGACCGCAACGAAGTAGTCGAGCAATGACAATGGGCGAATCAGCATGCTTATCTCAACTGCGCTCGTAGCGGATCAGCATAGGGGCGTGTGACTCCCCACCACCCACGCCTCAGCCACGTTCGCCTGCCTGAGCCTCGGCCTTGATCTCTCCCTTTCTTATGCCCTTGACAAGTAGGCTGTGGTCGCGTTCCGTCTCGTCTCCGTATCGCTCGGCCCACTCTGCCAGGGCCTCATCCAGCACCGTTGACTTGCCGCAGTAACCAGCGATTCGGGCGGGGTCCCCCGTTCGGGAATGAGCTCGCGCCAGTATTGTGCCGCAGCACCACGCGTAGAAATCAAATGATGCACCAGTCAGCAATTCCACCGGGATCGATGCTTTCAAGTCTTTCATTTGGCGCACATAGTAGTTCCGTCCATCAATCGAGGTGTAGCCCAGCATGGGGTCAGAAGATGCTTGCAGCGCTCTTTGCCCCGCGACTACCCGCTTTCCGGCGTGCTGAAACTCTCTTGGTAGCGGAGGCAGGTATTGGGCGTGGGCAGCTACTCCCGCTTCCTTCACTTGGAGGAACAATGGGTCGTCATCTCCATTACCCAATAGCAACACCAGATAAGCCCTGGTGCCAACCGATCCGACTCCAACAACTCTGTGTGCCGCAGCAACCACGTTGTAACGCGACAGCATAAAACGCCGCTCTGGCGATAGGGATCCCGCATAACGTTTCAGCGCATCGATGATCTTTGCTTTGGACTCGTGCGCTGGTGTCAGTACAGGAGGATCTTCCTTAAACTTCCATCTGCCTCGAGCCGTACGCTCGGCAACTTTAGGCAGCAAGGCGCGATTGTCGGTATGCATCGCTTTCTCCACAGTCTCGGCGAACACTGACTTGATCTTCGGAGTCATCTTCGTCAACGGATTCGTCTGCCCGGGATAATAATGCAGGTACCAGACATCCAGCACACCCATGCTCTGCAAACGGTCGATATTGGATCGATAGCCTTCGACACAACGCTTGACTGCGGCATCACGCTCGCGACGATGCAAGCCGTTGGCGCGTCCCGCCACATTTACACTGGCCACGAGGCGTTTTAGGTCCCATTCCCACGGACCGATGATGGCCTCATCAAAATCGTTAAGATCAAAAACAACGTCACGCAGAGGAGTGCCGTACATGCCGAAGTTATTCAGATGAGCGTCACCGTCGATGATCACGGGAACGCCGCTGATCGGTGTCGTAGAAAGATCCGCCGCCATGACGCATGCTGAACCACGAAGGAAAGCAAATGGCGAGGCTGCCATGCGTCCCATACGTAATGGAACGAGGTGCTCCTGTCGGCCCTTGTTACTCTTGGCCAGCAACTTCAGGGGATTCGGCCTGTTGCTCTCTGGCTTCCAGTCGGCGTGCGATTCCCGTGGCACGGTGCGCCGTAGCCCCTTCCCCTCGGCACGGCGCTCTTTCCAGGGTTTGAGTTCTCGGTCCAAGTCGAATTCTGGTAGCGGTTGGATTCTTGCTATCGCCATCCGTACCCCCTGTGAGCTATCGGCCTGCTAAAACTCTTAGCGCCAGTCCCTGCAATAGGTAGTATCCTTCACCTTGACGGTCCACTCGGACGCATCTTATATCACACGCGCACGAAATAGTGAGGATATAGATGACGGTCAAAGCCGCATCAGACTCGCGCTCTAGGTTACTGCAGGGTGTACTGCCCATTAACCCTTCGCAGGTGCCGCACGAGATCATCGCCGGACTCACTTTGGCCGCGCTGGCGATCCCAGAGGTGATGGGTTACACGAAGATCTCCGGGACGCCCGTAATTACCGGGCTGTACACGATTCTTATTCCGACGGCCCTGTTTGCCATCTTTGGTTCCTCGCGACATCTGGTTGTCGGTGCCGATTCAGCAACGGCAGCCATTCTCGCCGCCGGATTGGTCGGACTGGCTGCCACCGGTTCGGCCCAGTATGTCGCACTGGCCTCGCTGCTCGCTATCATGGCCGCGGGTTTCGTCTTGCTGGCGCGAGTTCTCAGGCTAGGTTTCATGGCCGACTTCCTGTCACGCTCTGTGCTCGTCGGTTTCCTGACCGGCATCGGTATCCAAGTGGCCCTGGGCGAGATCGCCGGAATGCTGGGTCTGCCGGGCGGTGGTCACGGTACCCTGGGAAAGCTCTGGAACGACTTTCGCCAGATCAGCCAGACTAATGCTTATGCGGCAATCATTGCGCTCTGTGTGCTCGCGGTTACCGTCGGAGCAAAGATGGTGTCAAAGAAAATACCCGGGTCGTTGATCGCCGTCATTGGCGCTATCACCCTTAGCCGAGCACTCGATTTAGGGAAGTACGTTCACGTACTCGGTACGGTACCGAGCGGTCTGCCGCACATTGCGTTGCCGCACGTCGCTTGGAGCTGGGATCTAATGGCGAAACTTGCTCCAACCGCATTCTCCATGTTCGTCGTGATATTGGCGCAGAGCGCTGCGACCTCGCGCGCGTATGCCGCGCGCTACAACGAAAGATTCAGTGAGAACACCGACCTGGTAGGGCTTGGGCTAGCCAACATCGGCGCTGGACTGTCGGGCACATTCGTGGTCAACGGGAGTCCCACCAAAACCCAGATGGTCGACAGTGCAGGCGGACGCACCCAGCTTTCGCTTCTCGTCACGGCGGCCATAGTGTTGATGGTGGTCTTGTTTCTCACCGCTCCATTGGCCTACATGCCGGAGGCAGTTTTGTCAGCCATCGTGTTCTCGATTGGAATCGACCTGATTGACCTCGAAGGAATGCATAAGATCTGGATCGAACGGAGGTCGGAGTTCTGGGTGGCCCTGATTACGACAGCGACGGTCGTGTTGGTTGGCGTGGAGCAGGGGATCTTGCTCGCAATTGTCTTGTCACTGATTGATCACACGCGAAGGGGCTACGCGCCAAAAAACGTTGTGCTCGTGCCAGGAGAAACGGGTGGGTGGCGTCCACACCCCTGGGGCTCAAAGGCGCAGGCTGCTCCTGGCTTGATTATCTACCACTTTACGCACGGCATGTACTACGCGAACGCCCAACGGCTAACAGAGGAGATCATGCACCTGGCTAACACCACTAACCCACCGTTGCGTTGGTTGTGCATCGACGCATCAGCAGTGGACGACGTGGACTACTCCGCGGCTGAGACAATACGTTCGCTTCATACAGTATTGAAGGACAAAGGAATACGATTGGTCATCGCACATGTTTTGCGAGATGTTGAGGCCGAGAGCCGTTACCACATGCTCGAGCTGTTTGGAGAGGAAGCGTTCTATGACACGGTGGGGGAAGTGGTGAAGGATTATCAGAGTCAAGAGCGACAGTAACAACACGTAGCTCAAGGTCGCTGTCTAAATGAGGACCGACATGAAGTCGCAAATCATTGCAGTTTGCTTGGTGGTTTTTGGAACGTTGCCAGGTCGAGTGGCTGCGCAGGACTGGTCATCCTGGATCACGTCTAATAATCACGACCTGCAATGTCGGTGGTTGGGCAGTTCTCCGGGCGGAAGCCCAACGTGTCAGTTACAAGTGCCTGACCTCAAACTGAACGTAGAAAGCGTTGTGAGCATGCGCGTCGACTACAAATTTGATGATGCGGCTCAATCAACAAGGGAGGTGGTCACCATCACAGAGTTTAAGGGCGAGAGCCTGGGAGAAAGCACCGTGGACCATTGCGTGTCGGTTGATGACCTTCATGTGAATGAGTTTGTTCGGCGGTAGGAGTCTGTTGTCTGCCTGAAGACTAATCGACAACTATCGAGTCCGGGTCAGATGATCGGCTGTGGGCGGCATTTCTTCCAGCGCAGATGCAAGTTCGCCCGGGCAAGAGTGTGATTGCCAGGCGACCGGCTATAATCGGCCCGCCACTCGGGTGCCCACGGTTAAAAGTGTTTCGTCAAATGCTCCTGTTCTGAAGTGACTCCCCTACCTCGCGATTGCTGGCGACCTGGTAACGGTTTTGGTCTGGCCTCAGCCTCAGCCTTTCGCCCGTCCGCCTATGGCACTTCCACGGCCCACGCCACAACCTTCCACTGGTCTTTTTCTCGTGTCCAAAGCAACAGCCGCGCCGGCGACTCCTCCTCGCCATAATTAAGCCGGCTGGCGAATAGGTAATAGGTCCCGTATTTCGCATCGCTCGGTTTTAGTGTTGGCGTCTTTTCCGAAAGATGGCGGCTCTGGCAAAGGAAACTATCAGCCATCTGGTCTGGCACCGCCATGATGGCAAACGCGTTCGAGTTTACCTGCTCCACTGGGCGCACGAGCTCATTGACTGGCTGAACACTCGACATCATGTCGGAGAGATTTGTCTCTTTCGGAACCCTCTCGAGCGGATTCGTCAGTGCCTTCTGTATCCGATCTGCGGGCTTCCGCTTACGGCAAACGATATAGCAAGATCATTCCCGACCAAGTTGACGAAGTGATCGCTGTACCTCCTCCCACGCAGTGTGACTGTGGGGGCTCTCTAGAACTGGAGCGAATCGAGTCCCAGTACCGGCAGGAAATCGTACGCAAGACCATCTGGCGGCGTTTCGACATTGCGATTTGCCGGTGCAAGCAGTGCAAGAAGCGCGTGCAAGGGCGCGATCGGCGGCAAACCTCGGATGCCTTGGGAGCGGCGGCGGTGCAATTAGGGCCGGAGGCTTTGGGCTTGGCGGTGAAGATGAATAAAGGGTTGGGCATGCCCCATGCGGATGTGGCTGCTGTGTTGCGGGATGCTTTTCACCTCGAGGCCAACCGTAGCACTATTTGCCGGGCAGTAGATCGGGTGGCACGACGCGGGGAAGCTACCTGGCATGTTCTGCGCGATGCCGCCCGGTGCAGCATGGTTAACGGCATTGATGAAACCGGCTGGAAGGTGGCGGCGCAATTGCGCTGGTTATGGGTGGTAGTCAGTGAGCAGGTGACCGTCTGCGACATTTTACCGGGACGAGGCTTCAAATAAGCCGGCTCGCTGTTGGGCAGGGACTACGATGGTTGGCTCAAGCACGACGGCTGGGCTGTTTATTACAAGTTTCTGCGGGCGGAACATCAGAGCTGCATCGCGCATCTGATTCGCCGCTGCGGCGACATGCTCGAGGTGTGCTCGTTGCTCCCCATTCCAGCCGATCCACTCATCGCGAGCCGCCATCTTCCAGTCGGGTGAAGACCATAATAAACAGGCCAGTACAAATCGCCTTTAACAGGCTTCCTTTAACGAAGCCAACTTGTAAATACAGGGGTTCAAACCGTTGCGTGTTGTCATTTCTATTCTGCTCGACCGATTCGCTCGATCACGGCGAATAGAAAGGCTGTGACAAGTTCCGCAAAGAAGAAGGCCCGCAAGAGCCGGGGCCGCCAGCCATGAGCTAACTCGACCCCAACTTGCGGGATAAAGCCCGCCAACCGTTCGATACGCCATGAGCGCAAGCGAGAGGCGGGAGACGAAGATAAACCATTATGCCTATTACAATAAGTGTCAGTGATTACCAGTCACATGACAAGCGCCAAGTGGCGTCACTATGTGCCACTTTTATGGTAGGTCTGCGAAGGATAATTCCGCTCTACTCGCGGAGCACTGTCGATACAGCCCTACTGATTTATCACAAGTAATGGCTTAACTTCGGCTTCATTCAACTTGTAGAAATATAAGCAGCCCGGGTTACCCCAGGCTGCGAGTCTGCCAGATTATTTAACTGGTTATTACAGGCCTGCCCCTATGCTTTGGCCCTTCTGCAAGACCAGAGTTGTGCCGTGAACCTGAATTTCATCCAAAATCCGGTCTCCATTCTGGCTCGTCACGGTAACCGAATCGTTGTTTTGATGTGCCGCTTCGACTCGAGCGGTCGCGGTTGCAACATTCTTACCCTGCGTCAGTGTGACCTGGGCTTTGTCGCCTGAACCGCTCCACGTAACTTTGTAATCGCCGGCAGGAAGTTCTATCGAACCGACCATTACAGAATTGGTCAGGTGGATTTTCCCGCTCCCGCTCTCCGCGGCAAATGCGGCAACCGAAACCAATATAGCCAGTATCAACAATGTCGAAAAACGCTTCATTTAGTAACTCCTGATTAATTGAATTGGGCCGAAGCTTCGGCCATGCTGAAACTCAGCACGGTTCCGCTCTCGGCGTTGTTCTCTTGATGCAAACTGCGAGGAACTCGAATGGCCTGTTTATTAGACGCTCGAAAACTCGGGAGAGAAGCACCCAACGGTGTGCATGCGACCAAGAGTGAGTAGGCTCCATCTCGTTTTCTCGCAAGTACTTCTGCAATCAGTTACCGAAATCAAAGTGCGCTTTACAAATCGCAACGAAAATTTCTTGGGCAAGACGATCTGCAAGTCCACGAGGACCTGCTGGCGATAACGCGTTATAAAAGGGCGCCCCCTTTGGAGTAGGTTATGAGCGCTAGCATCATCGACCTACAAAAAGGAGCACCCTCGTGAACAGTGAAAAGTATATTGGCCTCGGTGTCCATCAAGCAACCATCTCAGTGGCAGTGTTAGATGAGACGGGCAAGTTGACCATGGAATGCATTCTGGAAACGAAAGCCGCCACCATCCTGGAGTTTTTCGCCGGATTGCGCGGAACGCTGGCGGTTACCTTCGAGGAAGGAACCTCGGCCGGCTGGCTCTACGATCTGCTGAGACCGCATGGGGCCCGCCTGGTGGTATGCAATCCACGGAAGAATGCCCTGCTGAAGGCAGGGAGCAAGAGTGACCGCATCGATGCGCGCAAGCTGGCCGAGTTGCTCCGCGGCAACTATCTCGAGTCCGTCTACCATGGAGAGACCGGCGTGCGTACGCTGCGCGAACTGGCGCGCAGTTATCTGACGACCAGCAAAGATCTGACGCGGGTGATGACGTGCGTTACACAAATCGAAATTGGTTGACACTTTTTCTTCCCTCGATGCGGCAGGTCGGGAAAGCGGGATGTTGTAGTGCACATCAA
>Ga0182038_10000843_pt1 | contig 16004 bp, 12 predicted proteins | sample sta12Can44000108_FD_125976 | JGI IMG/M metagenome (GOLD analysis project Ga0182038, IMG submission 125976) | Lab enrichment of tropical soil microbial communities from Luquillo Experimental Forest, Puerto Rico - statanox.12C.anox.44.000.108 | ecosystem: Environmental > Terrestrial > Soil >...
ACGATTGCTGCCGTAAAGGCTCCTCGATCAGACATGACATGCCTCCTCCTTTCGGGCTCTCGGCTGTGATCGGGAATCCGCGGGCTACCGTCCCGTACCTCATGGTCCCGTCGAGCCGGCGCCTCTGAAATGCTGGGAGAGTCGGGCACGCCGAAGGCAACTTGCCCGCCTTGCAACCCTAGTATACCACCCAATACGAGGCAATTCCTCCGCTGCGGATCCGTGCGATCCGTGCGGGGGCCGTTGAGCAACAGACTTCTCTGCCGCAACTGTTGTTATCCACAATTATATCAATATGTTAGGGGGATTTTTGGGCCCCATCTTCGAGAAGGATATTGGAGAGCAAGCTTTACGTTCCGTTCCCGATTCATGGGATCTTCCATGGTCTCAATTGCTTAAAACAATCTCGCCCAGGTTTCGAGAACTGTGGATCAACTGCCGTCCTACGTTCGATCAAGAATTCGGAGCACCGCTGGGCGCGAAACGTGCGTCTCTCGTTTTGTCCTCCCCGCCTACCGTCTACCGGATCTCCAGTCCAAGTCCCACCTTTCAGTCCCATCTTTCAGTTGACAGCGGTCATCGACGTGGCATAACATCCGGCCTTCTTTATCGGGGTAGGTCAGGGACAACAGCAAAGTTCCAGCTTGGATTCAGTCTGGGGGTTGGAGCGACTTGGGAGACATCTGTAAGGTGTCCCGATGGCTCAGATCTTTCATCCCAGCACGAACACCATTTCTCGCGTCAGCATTTATGGCGCCGTGTTTATTATTGCGACGCTGGGCTACGTGAGTTACGAGGTGGAACGCTCATCTTATTTCACCGACGTCAATGTCGCCCGACCCCAGCCTGTTCCTTTCAGCCACAAACACCATGCCGCTGAATTGGGAATCGACTGCCGGTACTGCCACACTTCGGTGGAGGACTCGTCCTTCGCCGGCATTCCGCCCACCCACACTTGCATGACCTGCCACTCCCAAATGTGGGCCACCAGTCCCATGCTGGAGCCAGTGCGGGCCAGTTACCGAAGCGACCAGTCGCTGGAGTGGACGCGCGTCAACTCCCTGCCGGATTTCGTCTATTTCAACCACAGCATTCATGTGAACAAGGGAATAGGCTGCACCACGTGCCACGGTCCCGTGGGGTCCATGCCGCTGACTTGGCGCGCACAAAGCCTGCAGATGGAATGGTGCCTGAATTGCCATCGGCATCCGGAAGGTTACGTCCGGCCTCGGGAGGATGTCTTCAAGGTCGACTATCCTTATCAACCCCCTGAGGACCAGAGCACGCTGGGGCCGAGGCTGGTGAAAGAATACAAGATCAGGAGCCTCACGAATTGTTCCACTTGTCATCGATGAGGAGAGGATTCGGGATTCAGGATTCCGGATTCAAGATTTAGGAGTCAGGAGTCAGAAGGCGGAGGCTGGGATCTCCACCATGACGGGTAACGGCGAGTCAGGATTCCGCATTCAGGATTCAGGATTCGGAACCGGAAAGCCTCTTGAAGAAGCCACAAGCGTTTCGGGCGGTCCAATGACGAGTAACCGAAAGTCCGGATTCGGAATTCAGGATTCAGCATGCCGCATTCAGGATTCAGAAGTTGGAATTCAGGATTCAGGATTCGGCAAGGGACGCCGTTTATGGCGGAGCATGGAGGAGCTTGCCGGAACGGCAGAGACGCGTGATGCGCTCCATAATGAATTCCTGCGCGAACTCCCCGTAGAGGGCAATGGCATCAGCCGCCGCGAAGTTCTGAGACTCATGGGGGCATCGGCGGCGCTCGCTGGTCTCACCGCTTGCACCAAGCTGCCTACCCAGAAGATTGTGCCGTACGTCCGCGCGCCAGAGGAATTCATCCCCGGCAAGCCTCTGTTCTATTCCACAGCAATGACCTTGGGAGGGTTTGCCACCGGACTGCTCGTCGAAAGTCACCTCGGCCGCCCGACGAAGGTAGAAGGTAACCCTGACCATCCCGCCAGCCTGGGGGCCGCGGACATCTTCGCGCAAGCCTCCGTGCTGACACTTTACGATCCGGACCGCTCGCAGGCAGTGATCCACGAGGGAAGGCTAGGCCGTTGGAGTGATTTCGTTGCCGCGATGAAGAATGCGCGTGACGCCCATCTGGCGTCGAAGGGCGCCGGACTGAGAATACTGACCGAAACGATCACTTCGCCCACCCTTGCCTCCCAACTGCGCGCTATTCTGACGGAGTTTCCCCTGGCGAAATGGCACCAGTACGAGCCCGTCGGTCGCGATTCGGCACGGGAGGGGGCACGGCTCGCCTTCGATGAATATGTGAACCCCGTCTACCGCTTTGACCGCGCTGACGTGGTCCTGTCCTTGGATGCGGACTTTCTTTGTAGCGGTCCGGGCAGCGTGCGCTACGCTCGGGATTTTTCCAACCGGCGGCGGATCACCGGCGTCGAGAGCGGCATGAACCGGCTCTATGTGGTGGAAACAATGCCGTCGAATACGGGTGCCATGGCGGACCACCGGTTGCCCTTGCGTGCGAGCGAGATTGAAGTGTTTGCGCGCGCACTGGCTGAAACCTTGGGCATGAAGGCAGGCGGTCAAAACGCACTTCCCCAGGCGGCTACCGGCTGGATGGCGCCGCTCGCTCGCGACCTGCAGGCGCACAAGGGCTCGAGCATTGTAGTAGCGGGTGACCAGCAGCCCCCACTGGTCCATGCACTGGCGCACGGCATGAACCAGGCGCTTGGCAACGCCGGCGAGACCGTGATTTACACCGACTCCGTGGAAGCGAATCCGCTCGATCAGATGCAGTCTCTCCGCGAGCTGGTAACGGACATGAAGTCCGGCCAGGTCACGACACTGCTGATTATTGGTGGCAACCCGGTCTACACTGCTCCCGCCGACCTTGAGTTCGGCGAGCATCTACTGAAGGTAGGTTTGCGCGCGCACTTCAGCCTCTACAACGACGAAACCTCAAACCTCTGCCACTGGCATATTCCCGCCGTACATTACCTGGAATCGTGGAGCGATGCCCGCGCCTACGACGGCACAGCGAGCATCATCCAGCCACTGATTGCCCCCCTCTATGATGGCAAGTCGGCCCACGAGCTCCTAGCGGTGCTGCGAGGCCAGCCCGACCCAAAGGCGCACGACATCGTGCGTGACTACTGGAAGAGTCAGAACCTGGCTAAGGATCAAGACTTTGAAGCTTTCTGGGAGACGGCGCTGGAGAGAGGGCTGATCGCCGGAACGGCGCTCGCGGCGAAGACGGTCTCGATGAAACCGAGTTTCGGCTTGGAGAGCTCCACCACGTCTGGTGGCGGTGGGTTGGAGATTGTTTTCCGGGCCGATCCGACCGTCGGCGACGGCCGCTTTGCCAACAACGGCTGGCTTCAGGAACTACCCAAGCCTGTGACCAGACTCACCTGGGACAACGCAGCCATGATGAGTCCTGCGACAGCGCAGCAGAAGGGCCTCAGCAAGGACGACGTGGTGACGCTGCGCTACGAAGGGCGCGAGGTGCAGGCGCCCGTCTGGATCGTGCCCGGCCACGCCGACGGCGCCGTGACCGTTCACGTCGGCTACGGACGCAAGCGTGCCGGCCGGGTAGGCACCGGCGTGGGCTTCGACGCCTACGCGCTCCGCACCTCGGACAAGCCCGGATCCGGTATGGGCCTCGAAATCGACAAGACGGCGGAGCGTTACGCTCTGGTCGCAACTCAGCACCATAGCCGAATCAATGAAGGCGACGGGCAGTTTGAAGAGGAGAGCCGGGCCGCTTTCAAGCGAGGGCTCGTTCAGATCGGTACGCTCGGGGAGTTTCGCCGGGACCCGAACTTCGCCAAGGAACACGAAGAAGAGCCGTCGAAGAACGACTCCCTGTATCCTCCCTTTAAGTACGACGGGTATGCGTGGGGCATGGCCATTGACCTGAACAGCTGCACCGGCTGCAACGCCTGCGTGGTTGCCTGCCAGGCGGAAAACAACATCGCCGTCGTAGGCAAGGAGCAGGTTAGCGCCGGCCGGGAGCTGCACTGGATCCGAATCGATACCTACTTCCGCGGCGGTCTGGAGAGCCCCGAGACTTACTTCCAACCTGTGCTGTGCATGCAGTGCGAGAATGCTCCTTGCGAGTTGGTCTGCCCGGTGGGAGCTACCACTCACAGCCCCGAAGGCCTGAATGAAATGACTTACAACCGCTGCGTAGGCACGCGCTATTGCTCCAACAACTGCCCCTACAAGGTTCGGCGGTTCAACTTCCTGCTTTTTTCGGACTGGACGACACCCAGTCTCTTCGCCTTGAGAAATCCTAACGTCACGGTGCGAAGCCGGGGTGTTATGGAGAAGTGCACTTACTGCGTTCAGCGGATTCAGGAAGCCAAGATCAAGGCAGAGCGAGAGGATCGCGCCATCCAAGACGGTGAAATTCTGACTGCGTGCCAGCAGACGTGCCCTACAGAGGCGATCGTCTTCGGTAACATCAACGATAAGAACAGTCGCGTATCCAAGCTGAAGGCGCAGTCGAGGAATTACGCCCTGTTGACGGAATTGAACACGCGGCCGCGCACCACGTATCTGGCGCGGCTGCGAAACCCCAATCCCGAGATCAAGGAGTAGAGGTGGAGCCCGGAAGACCGGAGAAATCAATCACCATCGAACCCGTCCAGCCACTGATTGGGCCGGGGCATACCTACGCGTCGATCACGGACAAGATCAGCACTATCGTTCTCGCCCAGCGGACTCCGCGCGGCTGGTATCTGGGTTTTGGGATCGCTTTCGTATTGGTGATGGGGTTGCTGTGGGCGGTGTCCTATCTCTTCCTTAAGGGTGTGGGGGTCTGGGGTATCGACATTCCCGTGGGCTGGGGATTCGCTATCATCAACTTCGTCTGGTGGATCGGAATCGGGCACGCGGGTACTCTGATCTCCGCCATCCTCCTGCTGCTGCGCCAGGCGTGGCGAACATCGATCAATCGCTTCGCCGAGGCGATGACGATATTTGCCGTGGCCTGCGCCGGCATCTTTCCCTTGATCCACGTCGGGCGGCCGTGGCTGGCCTATTGGTTAGCGCCCTACCCCAACACGATGTGGTTGTGGCCGCAGTTTCGCAGCCCGCTGGTTTGGGACGTTTTCGCCGTCTCGACTTACGCCATAGTATCGTTGCTGTTCTGGTTCGTGGGACTGCTTCCGGACCTCGCGACGCTGCGCGACCGCGCCCGCACGCGCTTCGGCCAGATCGTGTATGGCGTGCTTGCCATGGGATGGCGCGGATCGGCCGTCCACTGGCATCGCCATGAGGTGGCTTCACTGCTGCTGGCCGGGCTGGCCACACCTCTGGTCCTCTCCGTCCACACGGTAGTGAGCTTCGACTTTGCCGTGGGCATCGTACCCGGCTGGCACACTACTATCTTCCCGCCTTATTTCGTTGCCGGAGCCATTTATGCCGGCTTCGCCATGGTCATCACGTTGGCTATTCCCATCCGGGCTTTCTACCGCCTGGAAGACTTCATCACGCTGCGGCACCTCGACAACATGGCGAAGATCATGCTGGCCACAGGCCTCATCGTCGGGTACGGATACATGATGGAAGCCTTCATGGCCTGGTACAGCGGCAACCAGTACGAACAGTACATGATCTTGAATCGCATGACGGGGCCGTACGCCTTTTGGTACTGGTCACTCATTTTCTGTAACATCGTCACCCCGCAAGTGCTCTGGTCGCGCCGGGTCAGGACCAGCGTCCCGGCTCTCTTCAGCGTCGCCTTGATCGTGAGCATCGGAATGTGGCTAGAGCGATTCATCATCGTAGTCACAAGTCTGCACAGGGATTTTCTGCCGTCCTCTTGGGGGATGTACTACCCGACCAAATGGGACTGGACCACCTATCTCGGAACAATCGGACTCTTCGTGGCTTTACTGTTCCTGTTCATTCGCTTCCTTCCTGTGATTTCGATATTCGAGATGCGAGAACTTGTTTCCAAGACGGGGGAGGCTGCGAAGTAGGGAGGACGCGTCCTGGTGTACCTATGAAGGAACGGAAGCTATACGGCCTGATGGCCGAATTTGAGCAGCCCGAGGACTTGCTGGCGGCGGCGCGGCACGCCTCCGAGGCTGGATACCGCCGGCTGGATGCTTTCGCCCCTTTCCCCATCCACGGTCTGGCGGAGGCGGTAGGGTTTCGCAGTACTAAATTGCCTCTGGTGGTGCTGATTGGAGGTGTTTTCGGCGGGCTGGGCGGATTCTTTATGCAATACTATGCCTCGGTCATCAGTTATCCGGTGAACATCGGCGGCCGGCCTCTGAACAGTTGGCCGTCATTTATCGTGATCACGTTCGAGATGACCATTCTGGGCGCCGCTCTGTCGGCCGTCTTTGGCATGCTGGCCATGAACGGTTTGCCGACACCCTATCACCCGGTCTTCAACGTACCTCGATTCGCATTGGCCACGCGCAACCGGTTTTTTCTTTGCATCAAGGCTCGCGACCCCAAGTTCGACCGCGAGAGGACCAAGCAGTTCCTGGAAGGACTAAAAGCCCGGGGAGTGTTTGACGTTGAAACGTGAAGAACAGTGACGAGTGACAAGTGACGAGTGACGTGCTGAAGTACGAGAACACCAAAGGCGAGGATCTCGGCGAGCGGAGCCTGCGCGGGCTTGTCACTCGTCACCGCTCAGTAGGTCTGGAAAAGTCCGGTTGGCGGCTCTGCCGCTCTGACTTGCGGAAAGGCTCAGAAGGTGTGAATAATTGGCGGCTTTGCCGCCTGCTGTGCGAAAAGGCTCAGCCTTCCCGGCCCAGCAGGCTCAAGAAAAAGGTTAACAGTCAGGTTTCTAGGCTCAGCGGTCTGCCGGAACGCCGCAGGCTTTCCGCACAGCAAGCGGCGGAGCCGCTGCAGCCCGTAGCCAGTGCTCGCACGCGACTTTATAACGCCGTCGCACTTGTCACTCGTCACTCGTCACTCGTTACTGTGATTTTCACCGCTGCGCTCTGCACCGTGGCGTGTCGCCTTGACATGCAAGTACAGCCCAAATACAAGCCGCTCGAGCAGAGTACATTTTTCGATGACGGCCGTTCCGAACGACCCGTCGTGCCCGGCACCGTGGCGCGCGGCCGCCTGCGAATCGATGAGCAGCTTTACACCGGCAAGGTGAACGGTGTCCTGGTGGACACATTCCCGTTCCCGGTCACCCGCCAGGTCCTGGAGCGCGGCCAGCAACGCTACAACATCTTCTGTTCGCCGTGTCACGACGAGGTGGGTACAGGTCGCGGCATGATCGTACAGAGAGGGTTTCAGCAGCCGCCTTCGTATCACATCGACCGTCTGCGCCAGGCCCCGGTCGGCCACTTCTTCGACGTGATCACGAATGGCTGGGGCGCCATGTACAGTTACGCGGCACGCGTTCCACCGCAAGACCGATGGGCTATCGTGGCCTATATTCGCGCCCTGCAGTTGAGCCAGCGGGCGACAGTGGAGGATGTGCCAGAACCCGAACGCAGCAGGCTCACGGAAGAGGCCAAATGAACTCCGGCGAACCACAACTCGAGTTTGACCGCCTGCAGCGGCTATTCTTGATGGTGGGCGTTGTGGCCCTGGCGGTGTGCGCCCTGGGTGGATACTCCAACCGCGCCCAGTTCTTCCAGTCCTATCTCGTAGCCTACCTTTTTTGGATCGGCATCGCGCTGGGCTGCGTGGCGATCCTCATGCTGCAGCATCTCACCGGAGGCGCCTGGGGACTGGTGATACGCAGGATCCTGGAGTCCGGCACTACCACGTTGCCGCTGATGGCGGCGCTGGCAGTACCCTTGCTGCTCGGCCTGCACGACCTCTACAGTTGGACACGACCTGAGGTATTGGCGGGCGACCCCATCCTGAGGCACAAGCAAATCTATCTGAACGTGCCTTTCTTTTTGACGCGGATGGCCTTCTATTTTGCGGCGTGGTTTGCTCTAGCCTATTTTTTGAACAAGTGGTCGACAGAACAGGATCGGACCGGCGACCCATCGATTGCGGGTCGCCTGCAAGGTTTAAGCGGCGCTGGGCTGGTCCTTTACGGGTTTACCGTCACCTTCGCCTCCGTTGATTGGGTCATGTCCTTGGAGCCGCACTGGTTTTCGACTATCTATGGAATGCTGTTTATAGTTGGGCAGGCGCTGGCGACGATGGCCTTCGTGATCGCGGTACTGATGCTGTTGGGCAATCGCAAGCCGCTGTCAGAGACTGTCACGGCGTCGCATTTTCACGATCTGGGTACTCTGCTGTTTGCATTCGTCATGTTGTGGGCGTATATCTCGTTCTCTCAGTTCTTGATTATTTGGGCGGGCAACACCCGTGAAGAGATTCCCTGGTACTTGCGCCGTTTTGCCGGCGGCTGGTTGTGGCTGGCTCTCTTGATACTTCTCTTCCACTTCGCCCTGCCTTTCCTGTTACTCTTATCGCGCACGATCAAGAGCAATAGGCGGGTGCTCGCCGCCGTAGCCATCGCCCTGCTCGTGATGCGTCTGGTGGATCTGTACTGGCTAGTGATTCCGGGATTGCACCAGCAGATCAACTGGATGGATTTCGCGGCGCCTGTGGGCGTTGGTGGGCTCTGGGGAGCGGCGTTCATTTGGAACTTGAAACGACGGCCGTTGTTGCCCTTGCACGACTCTCGGTTGAGTGAAGCAACGCACCATGGATGAAACGAAACATGCCGGTGTCGAGCCTCCCTTCGACAGGCTCAGGGACACTGAGCGCGAGTCGAAGCGCGGTCCGGGCTACGAAACGCGGGACGCCAGCATTCCTACCTTGGTAAAGTTTGCAATCGGGTTATTCGTCCTGCTCGTTGTCGCACTCTGGGCGATGCGGGGGCTGTTCAACTACTTCAGAGTGGAGCAGACTCTGGGACCACCCGCTTCACCGTTTGCGGACACTCGGCCGTTGCCGCCGTCGCCTCGCTTGCAGGCAGCACCGGCTAGAGACTGGCGCGAACTACATGCCTCGGAAGACGAAATACTTAACACTTACAGTTGGGCGGACAGGCAGGCCGGAGTGGTAAGGATTCCCGTCAGCCGTGCGATGGACCTGCTCGCACAGCGAGGTCTTCCGGTACGTGCCAATGCTCCACCGAAGGGAGTCAACCAGTGATCGGCGATCGTGGGGCGTGGGGTTGGCCCGGCCTTGAGTCGCGGCTTTGCCGCCTGCTGTGCGGAAAGGCTCAGCCTTTCCGGCCCGGTGGGCAAAAAGAGAAGAACAATAAAGTCTTTAGATTAGGCTCCTTCCCGGAAAGCCGGAGGCTTTCCGCACAGCAGGCGGCAAAGCCGCGCTACCCATCGACGGTCATTCTTTGCTGCGCCTCTGCCCTTGTCTGGCTGAGCGCATCTTCAGTCGTCGCACAAGTCCAAGGCCGACCGCAATTGCTGAGTGACGTGGGAATTGACCAGAAACTCGATGGGCAGGTTCCCCTGGACCTGCCTTTCCGGGAGGAAACAGGACGAACCGTCCAACTCGCAGAGTACTTTGGCGAGAAGCCGGTGGTGCTCGCTCTTGTGTACTACGAGTGCCCGATGCTCTGCACCCAGGTCCTCAACGGTCTTCTGCGCAGTTTCCAGGTTCTCCAGTTCGATGTCGGCAAACAGTTTAATGTGGTGACGGTCAGCATTAACCCTCACGAAAAAGCCAACCTCGCAAGGGCCAAGCAGGAGGTCTACGTGGGTCTTTACGGCAGGGCTGGGGCGGCGCACGGCTGGCATTTTCTTACCGGTGACGAGAATCCGATTCGGCGCTTGGCGGAGGCGGTGGGCTACCGCTATGCCTACGATCACGAAACAGACCAGTATGCCCATGCCAGCGGCGTCGTGGTGCTCACCCCACAAGGCAGAATCTCGAAGTACTTCTACGGCATTCAGTATCCACCTCGCGACCTGCGGCTGGGCTTGGTCGAGGCCTCGGCTAACAGGATTGGCTCGCCTTCCGACCAGGTGCTGCTCTTTTGCTACCACTACGATCCTGTGACCGGAAAGTACGGACTGGTCATCGCTAATGTCATGAAACTGGCCGCGTTGGCCACGGTGGTGGGGCTAGGCATCCTCTTGCTGGTGCTGTTTCGAAGAGAACGATATACGGCACTGGGCAAAGAAGGCGTGCGAGTAGACGGCCACGAATTGCGGATTTGAGCGGCGCGTAGGGCCGACTCCCGCGCCTGCGGGACCGGTCTCGGCCGAGGCAAGCGGGTAGCGCAGACTTTCGCCTCTCAGAAAGTCTGCGGATCGTCCCGAAGAAGAACCGCAGAGTTCGAAAGGGACGAACTCTGCGCCACCGGCCCCGGCCTATGAATGCCGGTTCACCGGCAATTATCGATTGGATAGACAACACTAATGGGACCGGGTCTTCCATTACATCCTGATCAAGCCTCCACCATTGCGGTGGGGGTAGATCATCTTCATTATTTCCTGACGGCGATCACCTTGTTCTTTACCGCCCTCATCTTCCTCGCCATATTCTACTTTATGGTCAGGTACCGCCGCCGCTCCCAAGACGAGCAGGCCACCCAGGTCGAGGGCTCTCTTCCCCTGGAGCTTGCCTGGACGGGCTTTCCCCTAGTCCTGGTCGCCGTCTTGTTCATCTGGGCGTCGAGTCTCTACTTCCGCAACTCGCGGCCTCCCGCGGCCTCGATGGAGATTTTCGTGGTGGGCAAGCAGTGGATGTGGAAACTGCAGCATCCGGAGGGAAACCAGGAGATCAACGAGCTGCACGTGCCGCTGGGTCAGCCGGTGAAGTTGACGATGACCTCGGAGGACGTGATCCACGATTTTTACATCCCTGCCTTCCGGGTGAAGAAGGACGTTCTGCCCGGACGGTACTCGATGATCTGGTTCCAGGCCACCAAGACCGGTAAGTTCCATCTCTTCTGCGCGCAGTATTGCGGCGCCGAGCACGCCGCCATGATCGGATGGGTCTACGTCATGACTCCGGCGGATTACGAACAGTGGTTGAGCGGAAGCGCGAAAGGCGAATCGATGGCTGAGGCTGGGGCAAGGCTCTTTAATCAACTCGGCTGCATCACCTGCCACATTGCCGACGGAACCGGCCGAGGCCCGGTGCTGCAGGGTGTTTACGGCAAACCTGTGAAGCTCGCGGGCGGTCAGATGGTGATCGCAGATGACGCTTACATTCGAGAGTCCATTCTGCAGCCCTCCGCGAAGATTGTGGCCGGGTATCCTTCGCCTTCCATCATGCCGACGTTCCAGGGACAGGTCAGCGAGGAACAGATTCTGCAACTGATCGCTTACGTTAAGTCGCTCGGCTCCGAAGAGCGGCAGCCGGAAAGGAAGGCAGCAGAGAAATGAGCACTGTTGCATTACCGGAGACCTCGTTGCAGTCTCGCGTTAATTATCTGAACGCCGACTACGGCATCAAGTCATGGCTGCTGACCACTGACCACAAGCGCATCGCACTGCTGTATCTGGCGTCGATTACGGTCATGTTCGTGGTGGGTGGAGCATTCGCTGTCGTGATGCGCCTGCATCTGATCGTGCCCCAGGGTGCGCTTGTCCAGCCCGAAACGTACAACAAACTCTTCACCATGCACGGGATCATGATGATCTTCTTCTTTCTAATTCCGTCCATCCCTGCCACCCTGGGCAATTTTCTCGTCCCCATGATGATCGGAGCGCGAGACCTGGCTTTTCCGCGCATCAATCTGCTGAGCTGGTACCTTTACATCATCGGCGCCATTCTCGCTCTGAGCGCAATCTTCTCCGGAGGTGTGGACACCGGCTGGACATTTTATACGCCGTACAGCAGCACCTACGCCCATACTCACGTCATCGCCGCCGCGCTGGGCATTTTCATCGCCGGTTTCTCGTCAATCTTGACCGGACTGAACTTTGTGGTGACTATCCACAAGATGCGCGCGCCGGGACTGACCTGGTTCCGCTTGCCCCTGTTTATATGGGCCCACTACGCCACCAGCATCATCCAGCTCCTCGGCACCCCAGTGTTAGCCATCACCATCGTGCTTCTAGCTCTGGAGCGCCTGCTTCATGTTGGAATCTTCAATCCCGCCCTCGGCGGCGACCCCCTGCTTTTCCAGCACCTGTTCTGGTTCTACTCCCACCCTGCGGTTTACATCATGATTCTGCCCAGCATGGGTGTGATCAGCGAGCTCGTCACCGCCGGAGCCAGGAAAAGGATTTTTGGCTACGGCTTCGTCGCTTTCTCCAGCGTCGCCATTGCGGTGATAAGCTTTCTCGTGTGGGGACATCACATGTTCGTCACCGGCATGTCCGTGTACGCCGGCCTGGTCTTCTCCGTGTTGAGTTTCCTGGTGGCCATTCCGTCGGCCATCAAGGTGTTCAACTGGACGGCAACCCTTTACAAGGGCTCCATCTCCTATGACGCTCCAATGCTTTATGCCCTGGGATTTATCGGACTTTTCACCATGGGGGGACTCACCGGCTTATTCCTCTCCTCGCTGGCCGAAGACGTTCACGTGACTGGCACGTACTTTATCGTTGCCCACTTCCACTACATCATGGTAGGTGGGGCGCTCATGGGTTATCTCGGCGGCCTGCATTTCTGGTGGCCCAAGATTACCGGACGCCTCTATCCCGACAAGTGGGCACGGCTGGCGGCAGCGATCATTTTCATAGGTTTCAATCTGACATTTTTCCCGCAGTTCATGCTGGGATATCTGGGCATGCCGCGGCGCTACGCGTTCTACCCTCCGGAGTTTCAAGTGCTCAATGTTATGTCGTCGGCCGGAGCCTCGATTTTGGGCGTGGGTTATCTGATTCCCCTTGTCTATATGATCTGGTCGATGCGTTATGGTCCGATTGCCGGTCCCAATCCGTGGCGAGCGAAAGGATTGGAGTGGCAAACACCCTCGCCCCCACCCACCGAGAACTTTGAGGAAATACCGGTGGTCACGGAAGAGGCCTATGACTATCCGAGTCGGGCCTAAGCGGGCAAACGGAAGGCGAAGGAGCAAGGGGGCAAAAGGAAAATGGGGAAAAAGCAAAAGAGAAAAAACTAATGGCAATAGGCAAATGGCAAATGGTTTCCCGCTCCATTTGAACTTTGCCGTTTGCCATTTGCCATTTGAAATTCTCTGTGTGCCTTTTTCCCCCTTTCCCCGCTCCGAAGGAGGTTATATTTGTCGGAAAGCGAGATTGCGGTCGGCGCGCTCGCCGCGCGACCCGCCCGCGCCCATCAATTCGAAAATGCAGACCAGCAGAGCGCTGCCAGTAGCCTGGGAATGTGGACATTCCTGGCGACGGAGATCATGTTCTTCGGTGGGCTGTTCGCCGGCTATGAAGTCTACCGGTCACATTACTTGGCTGCCTTCGAGGCCGGGAGTCGTCTCTTGGACGCGCGTTTCGGAGTTACCAACACAGCCATCTTGATCGCCAGCAGCCTAACCATGGCTATGGCGGTCCACTCGGCACAGACAGGGAAGCGCAGGGCTCTGGTCTCGTACTTGTTTCTAACCATGCTGCTCGGTGCCGCGTTCCTTGGGATAAAATTTACCTTTGAGTGGAGCCGCGATTATGTCGAACACCTTATTCCCGGCTTTGGCTTTGGTCCCGTCGGCGAAAATCTGGAGATCATCCAGCGGCACAACGCGCTCGTACCCCAAGTACAACTTTTCTTTTGCTTTTATTTTTTCATGACCGGCATGCATGCCTTGCACATGATTGTCGGCCTGGGCATCCTGCTGGTTCTGCTGCTGGCGGCGCGGCGCGGCGAGTACTCCCCGGACCATTTCGCGCCGGTCGAGAACAGTGGGCTCTACTGGCACTTCGTCGATATTGTGTGGATTTTCCTGTTTCCGCTACTCTATTTAATCGGCGGCCGGTACTAGCCAGCCGCCATGGAAGGGAAACGGTGAAATGGGCAAAAGGGAAAACGGCAACCCCCAAACGGTTACCTTTTCCCCATTTTCCCGTTTAACCCTTTGCCCTTCTGCTTGTGGAGGTTCTGAATGTCGCAACACGTTGTTCCCGTCAAGCTCTATATTGCAATCTTCTTCACGCTGATGGTACTTACCGCCCTCACTACCGCGGTGGCCTTTGTCGATCTGGGCGTATTCAATACCGTCGTCGCCCTGGCCATCGCTTGCTGCAAGATGACGCTGGTCCTCCTGTTCTTCATGCATCTTAAATACAGCGAGAATCTCACCAAGATTGTCGTGGTTGCGGCATTCTTTTGGTTCGCCATTCTGGTGGCATTGACGCTCAGTGATTATGAAACCCGTGACTGGATCTCTCAACCGCACGGCTGGCAGAGCTCAGCCACCCTGCCTGGACGTCCCTAACTAAGCGCTCTCGCTCTTACACAAAGTGGTTCATCCGCTGTAAAATAAAAGCTAGGGCACGGCGAGCCGTAACCCTTTAGGCCGCGCGGAACCGGTAAGAGGGTCGGGCAGGCCCTCGAAGGCGTGAGGTTTGGAACTTGACCTCTTGAGTCAAGTTTTTCTAGCTACATTGCAAGCCTGAGACCTCTCAGCATCCTCCGTTGGGGCCCGTTGGGAGAGGGTTGGAGCTTCTAGATTTCTTGCGCTCTCCCTTGGGGACAGTGTGGCTCTCCCAGTCGCGGGAGAGCGGGGTGAGGAGTCATGGCTCGTCGGTCTGAAGCCGAACCTCGTTAGTTTTCCGTGTCCCTTGGGGACTCAACGTCAGCTCAGTGAACAACCATTCCCATAGCGGACGAAGGCAAACACAGTGCGCTTGTTTAACGGTTTTAGGCCTGTTCGTTCTTATCCTTGGGGAACACGCCACTCCGAAAGCGAGTTCCGAAGCCAAGCCCAACGTCATTTTCATTACAATCGATACCCTGCGCGCCGACCACCTGGGCTGCTACGGGGCGACCCAGGTTCAAACTCCAAACATCGACGCTCTGGCCCGATCTGCGACGCGCTTTGCGCAGGCTTATACCCCGGTGCCCATCACACTACCCGCTCACTCGGCCATCTTCACCGGTAGCTTCCCAATGGCCACGGGAATGCACGACTTCAGCGGCAACAAACTGCCGGCGAGCGCCGTCACCCTGGCTAAGGTCCTGCATGACCACGATTATTCGACTGCAGCCTTTATTGGCTCTGCGGTTCTCGACTCCCGCTTCGGCCTCAATCAGGGCTTTGATACGTATTTCGACCACTTTGACTTCAACCGCCTTGACGAAGCCAACCTGGACCTTATGAAGCGCCGCGGCGACGCCGTGCTGGACGAAGCGCTGAGTTGGCTCAAGCGCGATCCTCATCGGCCTTTTCTGCTTTGGGTTCACCTCTACGATCCTCATTTTCCCTATACGCCGCCGGAGCCGTATGCCACTCGATACCACTCTCGCCAATATGACGGCGAAATCGCGTTTGCCGACGAACAGGTGGGCCGCCTCGTAACCTTCCTTAAGGAGCGAAACCTTGTCGACAGCTCGCTGATTGTACTCTCCGGGGACCACGGCGAGGGTCTGGGCGAGCATGGGGAAAAGACGCACGGGTTCTTCATCTACAATTCAACGCTTCACGTTCCCTTGCTCATTAAAATCCCTGGGGCAACGCCACGCGTGGTCGACGACGAGGTCTCGCTGGTGGATGTCATGCCCACGCTGTTGCAGGCGCTCACGCTTCCTATTCCACCCAGCGCGCAAGGACGGAGCTTGTTGGGGCAGGTCCTCGGAAGGGGTGGAGGCAGCTCGTCAGAACTCTATTCCGAGACCTACTTGCCCCTGCTGCACTTTCGCTGGAGCCAGTTGCGGGGACTTCAGGCACACGGCTTGAAATATATTGACGCGCCCCGGCCCGAACTCTACGACACGCGCGTCGATCCGAATGAGCTCAACAACCTTGTCAAGGGCAGCCAAGCGGTCACTCATGAACGTCACGACGAGCTTTATGCCGTAATGCGGCGATTCACCCCGACCAGAGGAAATGCCGAGGCGGCCAAGGAGTTGACCGATCCCGCCTTGCTCGACCGGCTGCGTTCGCTGGGCTACGTTGCCATTTCGGCCGGCACTTTCTCCGATACGACGGGTAAGCCACTCCCCGATCCTAAGGATCGCAT
>Ga0182038_10000849_pt1 | contig 15926 bp, 15 predicted proteins | sample sta12Can44000108_FD_125976 | JGI IMG/M metagenome (GOLD analysis project Ga0182038, IMG submission 125976) | Lab enrichment of tropical soil microbial communities from Luquillo Experimental Forest, Puerto Rico - statanox.12C.anox.44.000.108 | ecosystem: Environmental > Terrestrial > Soil >...
ATCGGTGAGGTCGACGGACTGCGTATCGCCATGGTGGGCGACTTGGCCAACGGCCGAACAGTCCGCTCCCTGGCCTATTTGCTGACCAAATTCCAGGGAATCCGGATCTACTTTGTCGCACCGTTTCTGCTAAGGATGAAAGACGACATCCTGGGCTATCTTCGCAAGCGCGGCGTGGCGTATGTGGAGGAAAGCACCCTTGAGAAGGTCTTGCCCGAGGTCAACGTGGTGTACCAGACGCGCATCCAGAAGGAGCGCTTCGGGGACCGACTGGAGGACTACGAGGCGTGTCGCGGTCTCTACACGCTCAACAAGGAAAAGCTCAAGTTAATGAGGCCGGACGCTAGGATCATGCACCCTTTACCGCGTGTGGACGAAATCAGCATGGACGTCGACGAAGATCCGCGCGCCGCCTACTTTCGACAAGCGCAAAACGGCCTTTATGTGAGGATGGCTTTGTTGAGCAAGGTCTTGGGGAACGCCCCGCGCTAAGGTCAGGCATGTCACCGCGTGGCCGATGGCCTTCTCACATACGGTACCCCCGGGCGTTCTCTCATTAAGATGCCAATCAGACCGGTCGGCGCTCGTTTCTTGCCAAGCCACCCGGGGAAGTAACGTCCCCAAATCGTCACCGGGTGCGGTTACAAGTGTCCAATTCAGGAGTCGGCAATCCGGTCTCAAACTCTGTTGTTGACTTCAAGCTGATGGGAAGGCCCCGCTGCCAAGCCCAACGATTCCCTGTATTTCCACGGGATCGCCTTTCGGTACCAACCAGGTTTTCGGATTTCTGCCGATGTTCTAGAGTTTGGCTGAAAAATTGCTCCGAAAGAGTGGGAGGGAAAGGCAGCTATGGATTATGCAACTTCTTCGGGTGGGCTGATGGTTCATTCCCGGAGCGACTGGCCGTGCGCCGGCTGTCGGCCCGACTTAATCTCCGACGGCCGGGGCTTCTGCTTGTGCCTGAAGTGCGCCCACGGCATTATCAGCGCCGCTGAAGCAGGTTCGGAGGGTGCGCGGGCGCTGCTGGACGACGTCACGGACGCGTTAGTACTGCTGGAGCTACCACTGGCAGCGTTTCAAGGTCCGCTGAACTGAAGCGGACAGCGGTTAAGCCAGGGTCTCGGCTACGCGGCCATGGGGTGGAGGCAAGAAGGCCGGCCGCCCTCCAAAACCTTCAGTACGCCCGAGGACGCGAAGTTAGCACTGCTCCCTGTGACCCAGAATTTCAGCAACAACACCCTTTAATACCCTCCCCTTATGGGGAGCGTTCTTATCCAGGCTGGCGGCGAAAGCGACTCTCCGAATCAGAATCCTGTACTCCTGGTACTCGCACTCGTCGGGAAGCAACAATGGGTCGCTCTCGTAGAGCTCGCCGAAGTGGACCTCCTTGTCTTCCAAATCCACTTCCGCCTCAAGCGCCTTGGCCACCGGCTGGTCCTTTTGATAGACAGTGTCATCTTGCCGCACCGCAGTGGGCGAAGCCTGCGGCCCTTCTGTGGGAGCAGCTCGTGGTCCGTTCGGCCTGGCAACACTGTTGCTGTTCATTTCGCCCCTTTTTGCTTGCGCGTCAGATCTCTAACCACTCCCGGGCCGTAATCGTGACTTGGGATGGCAATCAGCCGCGCCAAAGGACGAATTCCCGGCTAACGGGCGTAGCGGCCCATCACTTCCGTTTTTGCCAGGATGTGCCCTTTCATGGCCTGCACCACGTCCGCCTTGGTCGCTCCTGCCTTAAGGTTGAGTCTGTTGTCGAGCGCGTACAGCTTGAAGAAATAACGATGGGGCTTACCGGGAGGGGGACACGGGCCGCCATACCCCGTCTTCCCGAAGTCGTTCGCGCCTTGGCGGCCGCCCCCTGCCACCTCCCCTGTTGGTGGTAACGCCTCCCTAAGCCGTCGCGCGCTGGGCGGCAGATCGTACAACACCCAGTGCACCCACGTCCCCGCGGGCGCGTCCGGGTCATCGACGATGAGCACAATGCTTTGTGTGCCGGCGGGTGGGTCTGTCCACACAAGAGCGGGTGAGGTGTCGGAGCCCTGGCAGCTGAACTTACGCGGGATGTCCGCCCCAGGGTTGAACGCCTCGGCCCGTATACTGAACCCGTCCGGGGAAGAGCCTTGATCTTCAGATTCTGTCGTACAATCGTCTGGCCCCAGCCATCCAATCGCGAGTGATGTGCCGCCGGCGACCAGGCTGGGCCACCCGCTGTTTGCCGCCAGCAACCCGAGAGCGGCAGACAGCAGGACTCGGTGGGGTCGGAGTCGACTCCTCATGTTCGTCTTCCTTCGATGAACGCACAGCTTTGATTGCATGGTTCGTAGATTACCACAGGTGGGCGTCGGCGGCGCGCGCTGACGATGCTTCCGCCAAAAGGGCTCAACCAAGAATTAATGAGTTAGTTGACAGGCAGGTAAACGATGTGACTCTCACCCTCGATCCTGAAGCTGCAAGAGCAGGAGTCCGCGCCGCAAGTCACCGAAGCGACGCCGAAGTACTGGGCGGGCGTGAGAAGGTCCAGACTGCCACACCGCGGACAAGCCAGAACAGCGAAGAAGTCTGATTCCACCTGTGCCCTCAAGATCTGCGAATGGTCGAGGACTATGATGTCTCCTGGGGTCAGGTGATTGGGAGAATCATCAAAAACATGGTGAAGGCTAGCCGGCGGTGGGAACTCTGGCTGGGTGTGTCCGAGTTCCGCCAATCGGTGTTCCAAATCCCCGTGCAGTGTCATCTGTGCGTTTCTTGGCCCTGAACCGTTTCGCTTCATTCCCCGTCTCCTACTCCCCAAGAAACTATCGGCAGGTTTCCCACAAAGTTGACCTGTCGCCTTGACGCTTGCCAGCGCGATTAACCGGTCGCGGGTTCGGGCACCTCGACGGCGCTGGTCGCTAGGTTTTCCGCTAGGTGCACAGTCCCAAAACGGTAACCCGTGTTCCCCATTTGAAACCACCAACCGCGTTTTCCCGGCCTTCAAGAGGCGCACGCTCTGGCATTCACCCGAAGGCTACACTGACGGGATATCCCTCTAGAGGGAAGGGTCCAGTCTGTTCGTCGCCCTGGCCTGCTCCCCGAACCCCTGCTCTCCAAGTCGTTACTCGGTAATTAGATGGAGACGTCGTAGGGCCTCGGAATTGTATTCGGTGCTCGACTCTCACGAGCTTTGATGACAAGCGCGGAAAGGTTCTGCCAGCGAGGCTACCGCCTTCCATCGTGGACAGTCCGCGCAACCGTTAAACCGCTGCCCTCTGGTTGGCATACCACCTGCACTAGCACCAGAAGTGGACCACAGCGCGAGAAGCGACAGCGAGACGACTGAGCCCAAGTCGGCGACGCGGCTGGAGTGCGATTGATTGGTTCAAGCTGCAAGCGTTTCCGAAAGAGCGGTAGCGCCAACCGTGCCGGCCTGGAGGGACGGGCGCAAGGGCGAGGAGGAGTTCCATGTCTGCAACACCCGAAAGCCTACCCAGCGTCTGCATCGTCGACGACCGTCCCGCGGTGCGCTCGCGGCGCAACGCTCTGCTGCCACCACAGCGTACCGCCACCAAAGGTCTGCGTTCGGTCCCGCGTGCGGGATCATCTGCGACCGCCGCAGCACGGCGCGCGGTTAGCGACGCAGCGGTGGTGAAACTGCTCTCTCTCGTCAAAAGGGTAGCCTTCGAGATGCGTGAGCACCTGCCGGCCCACGTGGAAGTGGACGACCTCGCGGGAGCTGGAGTACTGGGACTGCTCGACGCGGTTCGAAGATTCGATGCGCGCAAGCATGTCAAGATCGAGACCTACGCCCGGCATCGCATCCGTGGTGCCATCCTCGACAGCCTGCGGAGTCTCGACACCGCCTCGCGCGATATGCGGAGGAAGAACAAAGCGGCCGAGAGGGTGTACCACGAGCTGCAAGCCAGGGCTGGCCGTCCGGTGAGAGACGACGAAATGGCGCGGGCCCTAGGCATCAGCCTGAAGAAGTGGTATAGCGCCGTGCAGGAACTGCAAACCATGGGGATCGACTGGTTGAGGCCCACGCAGATCCCGGAAACTCCGTTGAGTGTGACGGAACTACCAGCGGACAACCAGAAGAACCAGATGGACCTCTGCTACCGTCAAGAACAAAGAGACCTTCTGGCCCGGGCTCTCACTCGGCTGTCGGAACGCGAACGCACGGTGGTCACGCTATACTACGAGGAGGAAATGACTATGAAAGAAATCGGCGAGCAGTTGGGCATCGACGAGTCGCGGGTCTCGCAGCTCCATTCTGCTGCTATTGGTCACCTGCGCCACCGGGTACAGTCCATGCTGCGTGGGCCGCGGCCGAGCGTCGACAGGGCTCACTTGGAGGGCGAAACCCGGGACGGGATCTCGAGATTATTTCCCTAGCGTAGCCACTGTAGGCTAAACTGGACAACTGCCATTGCCTCGCCTTGGAGTGAATCCCCCACTACAGGCTACCTACCACTTCCTAACCCTCGCCTCCCACTTGCAGCTTCGCCCTGACGATGTTAGCCTCGCTTACTGCGGCTCTGACGCAGTTTGCGGTGGCTGCGATGAGAGCCTTTGCCAGCTTGTTGAGGCGAGTTACGTCGGCGAAATCCAGCTTATTTGCAAGGGCACAAGTGAATGGGTGAGCCAACCGCCCCTATGCTTCGACACGAAAACAAGACCTTCGAAAACCAACATTTAGTATTGGATGACGGCGTCTTTATCAACTGCGTGTTTAAGAATTGCAGCCTGGAATACTCAGGGGGCGACACTTACGTGCAGAACTGCCAGGGCGAGGGCTGCCAGCTCGTATGGCGGGGAGCCGCACAACGAACCGTGCTCCTGCTCCAGGGCCTCGGCCTAATGGTGGCGCCGCTCCCGCCCACTGTGAGTCCCACCGCTCGCGTCCAGTAACTGACTGCTGACAATTGATCTACTCTCCGCATATAATGCGCGAGCATGAGTCCCGAGACTCCCACAGCGAAGGGGCCAGCACCTGAGCCGCGCTTTCTCATCACTGGCGCCAAGGGATTCATTGGGGCTTGGATCGTGAAGAATCTGGTGGAGCGCGGCGATCGACCCTGTGTTTTTGACCTGGACACCGATTCACATCGCCTTCGGGCCCTGCTCTCCGAAGAGCAACTCAGCCGCCTGCACCTTATTGAAGGCGACATCACCCGCCTGAGTGATCTGGAGCGCGCCGTAACGGAAAACGGCGTCACGCATTTGATCCATCTTGCGGCACTACAGGTCCCTGCCTGTGCTGCCGACCCTCCGCTCGGAGGATTGATCAACGTGGTCGGCACGCTTAATCTTTTCGAGGTCGCGCGTCGGCGTCGAGATCAGGTGAGGCGTGTTGTCTATGCCAGTTCTGCAGCGGTCTTTGGCCCGGAGGAGTTTTACGGCCACACGACCGTAAGCGAAGGTGCCGCGCTGCTGCCCGGCACACATTACGGCGTGTTCAAGCAATGTAACGAAGGTAACGCGCGGGTGTATCACGCGAACGACGGCATTTGCAGTGTAGGCCTTCGTCCCTGGGCTGTCTACGGAGTGGGACGCGACCAGGGCATCACTTCCGGGCCTACGAAGGCCATTAAGGCCGCGGTCGTGAGCCGGCCTTACACGATTCGCTTCACCGGCGGATTGGATTTGCAGTACGTCAACGACACGGCGCAGATTTTTCTGCGCTGTGCGCAGGCTGATCTGGACGGGGCTAGGGTCTATACCTTGCGAGGCTCCGTGACCCAAACGGCGGAGTTTGTCGCCACTCTATCGCAGATCGTGCCCCGGACTCGAGAGTTGGTCAGCGCCGCAGGCAAGCCGTTGCCTATCGCTTACGACCTCGACGACGGCGCACTGGTACGTGACCTCGGCGACGTACCGCGCACACCTCTCGATCAGGGCATCCGCGAGACCGTGGCCATCTTTCAACGTTTACACCACACAGGAAGACTGGACACCTCGGATCTAGAGACCTGAACGGTTCGTATGAAGGCAGCTCTTCTTAAGGACGTCGAAAGACTGGTGGTGGAGAGTATCTCCGACCCGGAAGTCCCGCCCAACGAGGTCCTGATCGGCGTTAGGGCTGTTGGAGTTTGTGGCACAGACTTGCACATTTACCAGGGCCACGGTAACTGGGCCTTCGATGCGCAGGGGCGCGCTATCCCGTTGACCGAAAGACCTCAAATCTTAGGTCACGAGTTCAGCGGCGAGGTCCTGGAAGTGGGACGGGAGGTAAAGGGCCTGGCTCCTGGCGACCGGGTCTTGTGCGATCAAGGCCGGAACTGTGTGAGTCAAGGTCGTTGGCCGCGATGCGACTACTGCCTTTCGGGCAATTCACACCAATGCAAGTATTACGGCGAACATGGCATCACCGGACTTCAGGGGGCCATGGCGGAATACATCGCTATGCCGGCGGTCAACTGTCTGAAAGTTCCGGCAGACATGTCGCTGGAATTAGCAGCGCTTGTCGAACCCCTCGGGTGTATCATTCACTCCAGCGATTGGGTGGATCGTTCCCGTGCCCGCTATACCTTTGCCGGTGCTGAGCCCATTCGCAGCATTCTGATTTTCGGCGCCGGACCTGCCGGCTTGTTATTTCTTCAGTACCTGCGCAACGTGAAGCAGTGCCCGAGTCTGATTCTCGTGGCGGATTTGCGGAAGCAGAATCTCCGACTAGTTGAGGCCTTTGGCGGAACACCCATTAACGTGGCGTGCGACAACCTACTCGTGGCGGTGGCGGAGCACACCAAGGGCGAACGAGCACACTACGTAATTGACGCCTGCGGAAACGCAGAAATCTTTCGCCAAATACCCGGTGTGCTCCGCAAGCAGGGAACCGTCCTGCTCTATGGAGGCGGGCATAAGGGACACGACATCAGCGTTCTGGATCCGATCCTGTTCTTGGAACCCACTCTGGTAGCGTCAGTGGGTGCTTCCGGTGGATTCGACCCCGACGGGCGGCCGACGACTTACCGTCGCGCCCTGGAGCTGGTCAGCTCGGGCAAGGTGAAGGTGGCGCCTTTCGTCACTCACCGATACGATGGGTTGGAAGAGATCCACCAGGCCTTCGAGCAGGACTTCCAGCGCGAAGACTACATCAAGGGAGTGCTGAGCCTGGAGTCGGCAACGGTCAAGTGACGAGTGACAAGTGGCGAGTGTCGAGCAGAGAATTAGACCAAGTTCCCCGCCTAGGCGATGCCCACGACCACTCACGTCTCGTCAGTCGTCACCGGTCAATCGTCTAGTTTTCTCTATGGCGACGGTCGATTGTCGACCGTTGACTTTGCTCTGTGTCCTTGCGCTGACGCTGACGCCTGCCTGCCGTAAGCGCGAGCGGCCTCTCTACGCGGTCATTCCCAAGGGCCAGGCACATATCTTCTGGCAGACCGTGCATGCCGGGGCCGCGGCCGCAGCCGAGGAAGCCAGAGTAGATATCGCCTGGAACGGTCCAGCTACGGAAACGGACTTGACTCGTCAGATCTCAATCGTTGATGACTTCATCAACCGCCACGTTGATGGGATCGAACTCGCTCCTGAAGATCGTGAAGCCCTGGTGCCCACGATCCGCCGTGCCAGAAGGGCCGGTATCCCCCTAACAGTCATCGACTCGGGCGCGGATACCGACGAATATGTATCCTTTGTCGCCACCGACAATTACGGTGGCGGGGCGCTCGCCGCACGGTGCCTAGCCATGCTACTGAACAAGAAGGGGGACGTGGCAGTGATCGCTGTGCTGCCTGGAGCCGCCTCAACTCTAGCTCGCGAGCAGGGATTCAAAGACACGATCGAGAAAGAATTTCCCGACATCAAGATCGCGGCCTTGCAATATGGCATGTCGGACCGGGCTCGGTCGCTGGGCGTTACCGAAGACATTTTGGCTGGACACCCCACGCTGTCCGGCATCTTCGGCTCCAACGAATCGAGTGCCATCGGGGCTGACCAAGCGATCAAGGCCCGAGGTCTCAGCGGCAAGGTCAGGCTTGTGGGCTTCGACAGTTCGCCCAGCTTGATCGATGACCTGCGGGGCGGGACGATTGATGCCCTGGTCTTGCAAGACCCGTTTCAGATTGGCTATCAAGGCCTCAAAGCGCTGGTTGATTTTCGGGCTGGCCGTGCGCCTTCGAAACGCCTCGATTTGCCGCCACTATTGGTGACGCGCGAGAATCTGGAAAACTCCAAGATACAGAGACTTATCAGCCCGGATATCGACCGTTACTTGAAGCGCTAACCACAAAGCCGAGAGGGGGAAATGGGGCAGTCGTTCAGTGATCAAGCCCACTTACCCATTTCCCCATTTTCGCCTTTCATTGCGGCACCGCAAAAAATCGCAGGGGAGCACATGCCCGCAGCACAGCCTAACCTTAGCGTCCCGGCTCCCGCCCCACTCGTGGTAATGCGCCAGATCGAGAAGTCCTACGGCGGGGTGCGCATCTTGAAAGGGGCTCATCTGAACGTAGGCGTAGGGGAAATTCACGGGCTGGTGGGGGAGAACGGCGCCGGCAAATCGACCATTGTTAAAATCCTCGCAGGCGAGGTGGTGCGCGAGGCCGGGGAAATCCAGTGGCTGGAACAGTTTGTGCCCCTCGAGTCTCGTGCTGAGGCGGAGCGGCTGGGCATCACGATGATTCACCAGGAGCTCAATCTGGCTCCGCACCTCACCGTTGCCCAGAACCTTTTCCTTGGTCATGAGCCTCGGCGCGGCGGATGGATCGACCGATCTCGAGAGGTGTCAGAGGCGAGGCGGCATCTCGAACGACTGGAGTTCGACCTTGATCCCCAAACGCCAGTACGCCGGTTAGGGCCAGCGCAGCGACAGTTGGTAGAGATCGCTCGCGCCGTGGTGCGCACGGCGCGCCTGGTCATTATGGATGAGCCCACGTCTTCGCTGTCCGCCAAAGAAGTCGGCGAACTGTTCAGGGTGGTTCAGCAGCTCAAGGCTGAAGGTACCAGCGTCATATTCGTCAGCCACCGTCTGGAGGAACTCGCTGAGATCGTGGAGCGAGTGAGTGTATTGCGCGACGGCGAGAGCGTTCATGAAGGTCCGATGCCCCGGCAAGACTTTGGCGGGCTGATCCGCGCCATGGTGGGCCGCGAACTGAAGGACTTCTACCCGGCCCGCGTCGCGCGGCTGGGGGAAATTGCCCTGCAAGTCGAACACCTGGGCCGCGGAACCGAGTTCCAAGACATTACCTTTGCGGTTCGCCATGGGGAGATCGTCGGCATGGCCGGTCTCATTGGCGCTGGGCGTACGGAGGTGGTCGAAGCTATCTTCGGCGCCAGGACGGCGGACCGCGGCCGGACTCTGATCGACGGTAAGGAAACCCACATCCGCTCGCCACGGGATGCTATTTCCGCCGGCCTCGCTCTTCTCACTGAAGACCGCAAACGAACCGGATTGGCACTGAACCTTTCTGTAGCCCAGAACGTAACTCTGGCCAATCTCACAGCACTAATGCGACGCGGGAGTCTCGACCTCGGCGAGGAAGAGAAAGTGGCGCAAGGGTATATCGATCGTCTGCGGATTCGGGCGCGATCTTTGAACCAGAAGGTCAGCCGTCTGAGCGGAGGCAACCAGCAGAAGGTAGTGCTGAGTAAATGGCTCTACCGCCGAGCACGCATCTTCCTTGTCGACGAACCTACGCGCGGTGTTGACGTAGGCGCCAAGACCGAAATATACCGCCAATTGAACGGACTAGCCGAGTCGGGCGCCGCCATTCTGATGATTTCTTCCGACCTACCTGAGATCCTCGGACTAACGGACCGAGTCCTCGTTATGCGCGGCGGACGCCTTGTCAAGGAGCTGGTTACGGCCCGGACTTCTCAGGAAGAGATCATGCGATACGCTACCCTGGGAGAGTATGGACAACAACCTCGCTGAGACTCCGCTGACGGCCGTGGCGGGCGTGAGTGAGCCTTCGTCAACCCGTGACTGGCTCGAGCGTGTCCTGCCTTTTGCAAGCGTTGCGGGTTTATTTCTTCTCCTCTCGATCTTTGCGCCCTACTTTCTGACCGTTCAGAACCTCTCCAGCGTTTGCCGCCAAACCGCAGTGATCAACATCATCGCTCTGGGCATGACATTGATCATGATTTCGGGTGGTATCGACCTCTCCGTGGGGTCGGTAATGGGCTTCGCGGGAATCTGTGGGACGCTGCTGCTGCAAGCGGGCTTTCCTCTGATCCCTTCGATCGCCGGAGCCATGATCGCGGGAGCGGCTTGGGGGCTTGTGAACTCCGGACTTATAACACTGTTGAAGGTGAGCCCATTCATTGCGACGCTAGGCACAATGGGGGCGGCGCGAGGCCTCACCCTGGTCATCACCAACGGCATGCCGGTGGTAAAGCTGCCGGACTCCTTTGGCTACCTTGGAGACGGCTCGATGGCCGGGATCATCCCCGTGCCCTTGGTCGTCTTAGTGGTCCTGGCGCTCCTGACCGGTTTCATCCTAAAATACACACGCCTAGGCCGGTACGCCTACGCTATCGGAAGCAACGTTGAAGCAGCGCGCTATGCCGGCGTGCCCATCAGGCGTTACCTGGTGGCGATCTACACCTTTGGCGGAGCCATGACCGGACTGGCAGGCATGATCGAAGGCTCACGGCTCATGACGGGCCAGCCGACCGCGGGCCAGGGTTACGAGCTGTCAGTAATCGCGGCGGTGGTGATTGGCGGCGCCAGCCTCTCGGGCGGCGAAGGAACCGTAGCCGGCTCGATTGCCGGTGCGTTCCTGATTGGCCTGATTTCCAACGGCAGCAACCTGCTGGGGGTGTCGCCCTTCTGGCAGCAAGTGGTCACGGGCGCGGTCATCGTCTTGGCCGTGGCGGTTGACGAGCTTCGCAAGCGTCGGCGCGGTGCGTAGTTTGGAGTGCGGCAGCTTGCTGCCGCTTTCCTCCGGCCAGCCTGCTGGCCGCACGGCGGTGCGCTGCGGCGCGGAAGACCCCATGCGAGCAAGCCCGCTCCCTCAAAGCGGCAGCAAGCTGCCGCACTCCAAAGCGTTCCGCGCTTTTGTGCTGAGGGGGGTAGCAGGAGCACCTCGATGAAATTGACAAAGCTTGAAGATGTCGCAATTGTCATCCGCCCCGACAGGGACAACCTGGCCGTGGTGACCGTCGATTCCCTGGAAAAGGAAACACATCTCAGTTGGAACGGCGAGCGCATTACGCTTTCCGGGCGCGTTTTGCGCGGCCAGAGCTTCGCTGTGAGGAAGATCGGCAAGGGAAAAGCCTACGTGACGCTGGGCGACCCCATCGGCCTCGCTTCACGGGCTGTAGCGCCGGGCGATCCTGTAACCGAAGGCAACCTGGAAGACCGGCTACCCCGCTTGGACGTCCACTACCGTGACAACCCGACACCCAACCAACTCGACCCAACCCTGTCCCGGCTAACGTTCGACGGCTACTGCCGCCCGGATGGCTCGGTAGGCACGCGCAACTACGTAGGGGTTGTCACGTCGGGCATGTGCTCTTCTACTGAAGCCCATGAGATCGCTGGCCGCGCCATGCGCGAGATCTTCTCGCGCCGACGATTCCCCAACGTCGACGGTGTGGTGCCCGTCTCCCACGAATCGGGGTGTGGCATGCCGGACGGGCGGGCGGTTGAACTGCTGAACTTGTTGCTCGCCGACAGCCTTCGCCACCCCAATCTCGGCGCCGCGATCTACATCGATCTGGGCTGCGGGAAGACCTGCGTGGAGTGTTCGGCGCCCATCTTCCGGAACGCTGTCCCCCACTACAACCAACGCGTGGTGAACCTCGTTATCCAGCTTTCCGGTGGCAGTCGTTCGACCGTGGAGCGTGGCCTGGAGCTGGTGGAGAAACAACTCCAGTTCGCCAACCAGTTCACTCGCGAACCCCTTCCCATTTCAAGACTGACGGTCGGAACCAAGTGTGGCGGATCGGATCGCTGGTCCGGAGTTACGGCCAACCCGGCCGTGGGCGTGGCCGCCGACCTCTTCGTTAAGGCAGGGGCTGCCGTTTTCCTGCCCGAGATTCCTGAACTGCAGGGGGCGGCGATGGTCGACCTTGCGCAGCGCGCCCGCACACGCAGCATCGGGCGCAAGCTGATGCAGGCGCTGAAACGTTATGAAAGGTACGTCAGGATGTTCGGCGACGACTTCCGCGACAACCCGTCGCCAGGCAACATCAAGGGCGGTCTGTACAACGTCTACCTTAAGTCGAGCGGAGTGAAGGCCAAGGGGGGCACTTCGATTGTCGAGGACTTGATCGAGTATGGCGAATGGCTGGGAGAGCGGCGCGGGCTCTACGTGCTCTACACACCCGGTTACGACCAGATTTCAACCCCGGCGCTTTTCCTAAGCGGCGCGCAAGTGGCTTTGTTTACCACCGGCCGCGGCACCGGAATAGGCTGTGCGCTCGGGCCGGTCATCAAAGTTGGTTCCAACTCACAACTCGCGCGCATGAACGGCGACATCGATATCGACGCGGGAACGATACTCGAAAAAAAGCAGACGATCGAAGAAATGGGCTGCCAGATCTTCCAGGAGACGCTCGACGTTGCCTCCGGGCGCAAGCTGACCCGCGCCGAGCAGGCCGGTTATCACACTGAGTTCAAGATCTGGGAGTCCCTGTGGCCAGCTCTTTGACGATTTTGGATTTTGGGGGAGAGGGTAGCGATCCCGCGTCGCGGGACAGCCGGGCGAGGAGGTAGGAAGCTGTGCTATCATAAAATCGTGAAGGACGCGATATCGCTGATAGCGTTTGCCGCTTTTGTGATCTTCTATTTTTTCATCCTGCCCCGGATTCCAGGCGCCTCCCGCTTCACCTGAGCTTCACGACCACGTTCCCGGTCGGGAAAAGAAATGCACAGCCGCCAGCGTACCGGAGCCTCGAGTTAGAGACCATCATGCCTATTTTCGAATACGCTTGCCAAAAATGCGGACAGATCTTCGAGAAGCTCGTCCTGGGACGCAGCCAGCAACCGCCCGTCTGTCCCCGCTGTGGCGCCGACCGCATTGAGCAGCAATTCTCCACCTTTAGCACCAGCGCTTCAGGTGCGAGGTCTGCCCCTGTCTGCGCGCCCAGCGGCGGCGGTTGACGACTCTAGTCCGGGGCCGTCGGCCCCGTGTGATTTTGGATTTTCGATTTTGGATTTTAGTTGATTCTGTCGAGCTCATGAAGGGAGGGGGAGTAGACACGCAGTGCCTTGTCCTGCAGCATAACGAAATTGCCTTGATCAGTGGACCCGACATAAACATTCTTAAAGGTGGCCCACGGAGCGGCCCATGTTTGATCGCGGACGATTTTCCCACTGGCCGCGTCCAACAAAATGAGGTGAAGCTCAGGGGCGCCTCGGCAGAAGGACCTTCGTTGCCGATTTCTTGGGTCAGAAATGAGACAGCGATGCGCCCGGAACGAGCGAAGGTAATTGAGTCCCGAGTGACCCACGTTATCATCCGGTGCCCGGAGCAGAGAGTTGGAAGGATTCTTGTCTTAGCCCGAGCTGCCGCAGGTCTGCTCTCCAGACCGGCTTGGACGCTGGGATCCCCTGCCCCCAAGCAAAGCTTGCGCACCAGAGGATGCAGGGCAAGGCGCCCCAGGCACACACGCAAGTACGGCCCATACAAGCAGCATTATGACACGTGCTCGCTTAGCCCGTCATTTTCGGAGATCCCCCAACGTATGGGAGACCCCTCACCCAACCCGACTCGTCGGGGTCCACCCTTTCCCACACCGAAGGCCCACGAGGGCACTGTTACGGACTTCTTAAGCCACAAACGCGGGGCGAAGGCTTACCAGAGAAGATGACACGGCTTGAAGAACGGCGTTGGCAGAGTCTGTTCGTTTCATCGGGAAAACACCATGAACAGATAAGGAAGGCGTCGATAACGAGGTCGGCCATTTAGGGGCGGCTGTCAACGGCTATTTCATCGATCAGCAAAAGCTGTTGTGCCCGAATCCGACTGACGGCTGAAGGCTGATAGCTGACTGCTTCATTCAATCCAAAATCTAAAATCGTCCTACTCCCCTCTCGCCTGTATTCCCAGTTCCCGAAGCTTTTCCTGCAAACTCTGCCGGTGGATCCCGATCGCTGCGGCAGTGCGCGTGATGTTGCCGCCGTGCTCACGCAGCTTGGCATTGATGAAGGCGATTTCGAACTGTTTCCGTGCCTCGCGATAGTCGCTGATGGAGAGAAGCGACGGCGCCCCCGATTCTCCCGTTCCGGTACCCGCCTGCTTCTTCAGAAGGTCCGACGGAAAATCCTCAGGCTCGATCGTTTCGTCTCGGCCCATGACGATGGCGCTTTCCAGAACGTTCTTCAACTCGCGCACATTCCCTTTCCACTGCATCGCCAGCAGCATCTCCATGGCCTGGCGCGAGACCTGCAACGATGCTCGGCGGTGCTTGGCGGCGAACATGCGGAGGAACTCGTCGACCAGCAAGGGGATGTCCTCCCTATGCTCGCGCAGGGGAGGCAACTGCAGGAGGACGACGCGCAGGCGGTAGTAGAGGTCTTCGCGAAACGTCTGCCGTGTGATTGCGGCCGCGAGGTCCTTGTTGGTCGCGCTCAGGATGCGTACGTCCGCCTCGATCGAGGAAGTGCTGCCCAGCCGTTCCACGCGGCGCGTCTCCAGTACGCGCAGGAGCTTGGCCTGCGTCGCCAAGGACATGTCGCCGACCTCGTCCAGCAATAGCGTTCCCCCGTGCGCCAGTTCGAACTTTCCCCGCTTCTGCGCGGTGGCGCCGGTAAAGGCGCCCTTCTCGTAGCCAAAGAGTTCGCTCTCAATCAGGTGTTCAGGTAAGGCGGCACAGTTGAGAGCGACAAATGGCTTGGCGCCGCGATTGCTGCGGTGGTGAATCTCTTGGGCCAGCAGTTCCTTGCCCGTGCCGCTCTCTCCCTGAATCAGCACCGTGACGTCGGCGGCGGCCACGCGCTCGGCTGCTTCGAAGACCCGACGCATCGACTCGCTGGAACCAATCATGGCTCCGAACTGGCCTTCCGAAACCAATTGCCGGCGCAATCGACGGTTTTCTTCCTCGAGATCCAGATGTTCAAACACTTTCTCAACTACTAGCCGCAACTCATCAATTTCAAAGGGCTTGGGCAGGTAGTCGTAGGCGCCGCTCTTCATCGCCTCAACCGCCAGCTTCTCCGAACCGTAGGCCGTTATCATGATGACCGCCGGCGAGTTCTCCTGGTCTTTGACTTCACGCAGGAAGGCGAGCCCGTTTTCGCCAGGCATCTCGATGTCGAGAAGTAGCAGGCCGGGATTCTCGGCACGCAAAAGCGGGTGCGCCGCTGCAGCACTTTCGGCCTCCAGCACCCTGTAGCGATCCTCCAGCGCCCGGCGCATCCCGTAGCGAGCGGTGCTATCGTCATCGACGACCAGCACAACCTTGGATTGTGAGTCTCGGGCCATGCGATTCCGATCAGAACTATCAGTCGATGATTCGAAAATCGTAAGTCACGATTACGTGGCTGGGGCCTGAGGCGCGGGGTGAAAACCGCCAGCGCTGCGCGGCTTTCAGAGCCGCATCGCGCAAGGGCTCGGTGCCGCGAAGAACTGCTGCCCCGATTACGTCGCCGTTCGCATCCACAGTCAATTCCACTTCCACTTTCCCTTGAACATGATCATTCTTTGCTTCCTCTGGGTAATCGGCGAACTCATGGTGCACGATCAACAATCCCAGCGGAGCCGACGTCAGATATCCCAAAGCAGGCACCGGCGAGTCCGCTGTCAACCTTCGCGGTTCATCGAGCGAGAAATCGACGAGCATCGTGTTGCGACCGGGCTTCCAATGAAATACACTTGGGTCGCCGTCAGGATATGGCCTCCGCGCGAACTTCGACGGCCGCCTCTGTCAGCAGCGCGTCGTCGCTCTTCAAAACGCGAACGTCCACAACGGCGCCCTCGGCGTCAGCCGTGACCTCAAGTAATACTTGACCTTCAACGCCCTCTCGCTGCGCCTCCATGGGATACTCCGCACTATACTTTGTG
>Ga0182038_10000851_pt1 | contig 15902 bp, 13 predicted proteins | sample sta12Can44000108_FD_125976 | JGI IMG/M metagenome (GOLD analysis project Ga0182038, IMG submission 125976) | Lab enrichment of tropical soil microbial communities from Luquillo Experimental Forest, Puerto Rico - statanox.12C.anox.44.000.108 | ecosystem: Environmental > Terrestrial > Soil >...
AGGCAGGCGTGGAGGTCTAGTCCTGCCGCCAATTTCGATCCCCAATTAGGAAAACCCCAACCGGCAAGCCGCGGATCGAGTATCTTCAGCTCGATCTTCACGACAATTTTATGGGTTCCTGCTCGAGCGAGGCGGCAATCCGCTCGGCTAGCCTGGCGGCGACCTCGGTCTTAGTCATGATAGGCCAATCTTCGACGCCCTGCGCATCGACCAAGTGGATCCTATTGCGGTCGCCGCCGAAAGTGCCGGTCCCCGGCGAGACATCATTGGCAAGTATCCAATCGCAGCGCTTGCGCTGACGCTTGAGGCGGGCGTTGTCGACGACATCGTCCGTCTCCGCCGCAAAACCGATGACGAGGGCCGGCCGGTCGTTGCCGCGCTGCGCGATCCGCGAGAGAATGTCGGGGTTCTCCACAAGCTGCAGTACCGGCAAGCCACCCCCATCTTTCTTGAGCTTGTGGAGGGAGGCGCTTTCTACCCGCCAATCGGCGACTGCAGCAGCCATGACCGCCACGTCCACCGGAAGAGCGAGCTCGCAGGCCGCAAGCATCTCCGCCGCCGTCTCGACTGGCACCAGTTTGACGCCGGCCGGCGCTGGCTCCTGCGTCGGTCCGGAGACGAGCACCGTATCAGCGCCGAGTGCCGCTAGTGCCGCCGCGATCGCGTGCCCCTGCTTGCCAGACGAATGGTTTGAGATATAGCGCACCGGATCGATCGGTTCACGCGTCGGCCCGCTGGTCACCAGCGCACGTCGGCCGGCGAGTTTGGCCTCACCAAACAGGGCCCGTTCGATGGCCGCGATGATTTCGAGAGGCTCGGCCATGCGACCCGAACCGACCTCCCCGCAAGCGAGCTCGCCCGCCCCGGGCCCGACGCGTCCGATGCCTCGCTTTTCTAAGGTTTTCAAATTCGCCTGGGTTGCAGGATGTTCCCACATCATCAAATTCATTGTCGGCGCGATCAGTACCGGCTTGTCAGAGGCGAGGAGAGCTGTGGTTGCGAGGTCGTCGGCGAGGCCCGCCGCCATGCGCCCGATCAGATCGGCGCTGGCCGGTGCCACAACAACAAGATCCGCTTCGCGCGACAGTCTGATGTGGCCCATCTCGCTCTCGTCGGTGAGCGACCAGAGGTCATCATAGACCTTGTCCTCGCTGAGTGAGGCGACCGAGAGTGGAGTCACGAAATGCTTCGCGGCGGCCGTCATGATGCAGCGCACTTCGGCGCCGCGCTCACGCAATCGGCGAATGAGATCGAGGCTCTTATAAGCGGCGATCCCGCCGGAGATGATCAGTAAAATGCGCCGGTGTTGGAGCAAGTCGCTGCCTCCGATCTCCTCAACTAGGTCAAATATGCTACCGCCCGCCGCCTAGAGCGAAATCTATCGGGTTTTCACCAGACTGAGAAGAATCCGGCGGCCCCGACACGCCGTTTGGCATCGCCCGCTACCGGTAAGATATGGCAAATCCTTCCATTCGGCACATATTAACATTCCGCTGAATCATGCTCGTTCCGTCATCAAAGACAGTCTTCATGTCAAAGCGGCAGTAACCCGTCCCGTCATCTATCTGCAAAAATACAGAGTTGGCCGGCTCTAAAATGTCATCATTCAAGAGATCCTTTTGCCAACGGTCTGTCCCAACTTGCGCGAGGTAAATTTCAATTATCACCACTCGGGTATTGTTGATGATTTGAATATGTCGATCCAATGCCGAGGCGGAAGGCACAGTGCTGGTCTGCAGCGCACACAAAACGGATCCCGTCACCACGGCGGACGCCCAGATCTTGAACATCTGTTACTCCAATGGGTGCTCGATGCGGCCGGAACACAGCTGGTCCACCACCTGCAGCGTGCGGCGTCCGCTACCCGTCGTCTGTGAGGAGGCTCACACTTGCGAAAAATTTTTAACCGTGTCCCCCGAGCAAATGTGGCAGATGACTGGTCTTTGAGCGCAGCGCACCGCCTTTGGCCGAAACTAGCGCCCTAACAGCAGTGCGAGAGCAATCCCAGCCAGTGCCAACGCGGTAATCCATACCGGCAACAGCACAATAGCCAAGTGCCGACCGCGATGAGCCGCCTGAACCGCCAAAGTCTCGACGTGAAGAATTACCCCTTCGCGCGACCAGTCCGTGACCAATCTTTCGAGACTGCGAACCAGTGGCGGCACACGCTCGATCAGATCGGCGAGGGTCTCCATCCCGAGCCGCACTCTCGCTTCAGGACCACGATTGTCGTGCATCCAGCCTTCGATGAGCGGTCGCGCCAGAGCCCAGATGTTGATTTCCGGGTCGAGGCGCCGCCCGACACCCTCGATCACCACCATCGTCTTTTGCAGCAGCAGAAGCTGCGGCTGGGTCTCCATCTCAAATTGCTCGGTGATTTCGAAAAGCTGGGCGAGTAGACGAGCTACCGAGATCTCTTGCAGCGGCTTACCGAGGATGGGCTGGCCGATAGAGCGGCAAGCCTGTGTGAAGGCATCGACCGATCGACGAGGCGGGACGTAGCCCGCCGCAAAGTGAACTTCTGCCACTCTTCGGTAGTCGCCAGAAAGAAAGCCGATCAGCATGTCTGCGAGGAAAAAGCGGGTAGCGCGGTCGAGCCGCCCCATAATGCCAAAATCGACGACGGCGATCGCGCCATTGGGGTCGACAAACATGTTCCCGGGGTGGAGGTCGGCATGAAAGAAACCGTCGCGAAAAACCTGGTTGAAGAATGCAGCGGCCGCCTTAGCCAACAAGTCCTCGATGCGATGCCCCCCGGCAAGGAGCGCGGCACGGTCATCGATCCGGATCCCGTTTATGCGCTCGAGCGTCAGGACAGTACGTCCGGTACGCAGCCAATCGACACGAGGGACGTGGAAATCCGGGTCGCCCGCAAAATTCTCGGCAAGCTCCGCAGCCGCGGCAGCTTCCATGCGGAGATCCATCTCGATCCTGACCACCTCAGCAAGGGTTTGTACGACCTCGACGGGCTTGAGCCGGCGCAGTGCCGGCTGAAGCCGTTCGCCTAAGCCCGCAAGCCACAGGAACAGATTGAGATCGCCGGTGAAGGCTTCGGCGATGCCGGGCCGCAAGATCTTGACAGCGACTTCTTGCCCGTCTGTCGTCCGAGCAAAATGCACCTGGGCAATTGAGGCGGCGGCTACCGCCACTTCATCAAACGACGCGAACAACGTGTCGATCGGACGCGCAAACTCGGTCTCGATCAGGGCCCGTGCCACTTGGCCGGGAAAAGGAGGCAAGCGGTCCTGCAAGCTCGCCAAATCGATGGCCATCTCCTCGCCGAGGAGATCAGCGCGGGTCGAGAGCAATTGACCGAGTTTGACAAAACTCGGCCCCAATTCGTTGAACGCCGCAGCCAACCGCTGGCCCCCGCGCAGTCCGCCGGAGCGGCGGCGACGCGCAAAGAACTGGGTAATGCGCAAAATCGGTACCGCGGCCGGAACCGCGGCCAGCGGAAAAAGGGCATCATGCCGTGCCAGGGTAAGGCAGATTCGGACCAGACGCGCAAAATTGCGAATGCTGCGGAGAACCCCAAATTCGGGTCGAAGCGGGTCAGAGGCGCCAGGCTGAATGGAGCGCAGCGACGCCCCCTGTCAGATTGCGAAATTTGATTTGGTCGAGCCCGGCGGCGGAAATCATTTCGGCGAGTTCGCTCTGCCGCGGGAAGCGGCGGATGCTTTCGACGAGATAGGCATAGGCGTCACGGTCACCGGTGACGATCTGGCCAAGGTACGGAACAATTTGAAAGCTATAGAGGTCGTACAACGGCTGCAGGAGCGGAGTGATCTCGGGAGTAAATTCCAGGCATAGAAAATGCCCGCCCGGCTTCAGTACACGCCTCACCTCGCTGAGTGCGGAATTGATGCGGGTGACATTCCGCAGCCCGAACCCGATCGTGTAAAGATCGACGCTGCGGTCCGCCACCGGAAGTCGCTCGACATCGGCACACACCCACTCGATCCCGTCGAGAATCCCCTGGTCGATGGCGCGGGCGCGTCCGATCGCGAGCATTGCTTCGCTGACATCACAAACGACCGCACAACCGCCAGTGGCATTTTCTTCCGGAACGAGGCGCGGCACGGCGCGCAGTGCGATATCGCCGGTACCACCGGCGACATCGAGGAGACGCTGCCCTGCGCGCGGCTTCAGCAAAGCGAGCATCTCCGCTTTCCATCGACGGTGGATACCGGCGCTCATCAAATCGTTCATCAGATCGTAGCGCGGCGCGACACTCTGGAAGAGAGCACGCACAAGCGGCGCCTTCTCGCTCTCAGGCACGCGGCGAAACCCGAAATCGGTGCGGCCGCTTGTGTGTTCATCGCTCATCGGGCAGGAAGATAACCTTATCGAGTCGGGCGTGCCATGGCCCGCCGGCGCACACCGGGAAATGAAGCCAACTAAACGATGCCTGAGCTCCCTGAGGTCGAAACAGTCCGCCGCGGGCTCGCGTTGAAGATGAGCGGCCGGTACATAACCCGCGCGGAACTGCGCCGATCCGACCTGCGCCGACCGTTTCCGCCGGCCCTCGCGGCACGGCTTCGCGGCGCACGGATTGGCGCGCTCGGCCGCCGCGGCAAGTACATTCTGATCGAGCTCGACACAGACGGGTTGCTGCTGCTGCATCTCGGCATGTCCGGGCGGGTTACCGTCGGTAGCGCAGACCTGCCGGACGGACCACACGATCATGTCGTGCTGACTCTCGACGATGGCGCTGTCATCCGCTTCAATGATGCGCGGCGCTTTGGTCTCATTGATTATGTGAATCGCAGCGATGCGGCACAGCACCCACTTCTCGCGGTGCTCGGTCCCGAGCCCCTTGAGGCGGAATTTGATGGGGCATATCTCGCTGGGGCGCTTGCCGGCAAGATGACGCCAATCAAATCGGCACTGCTCGATCAGAGAGTCGTTGCGGGGCTCGGCAATATCTATGTCTGCGAAGCGTTGTTCCGTGCGGGTGTCTCGCCGCGACGGCTAGCCGCGACGATCGGTCGGAGGCGAGCCAGCCGGCTCGTCACCGGGATACGCTCCGTCCTAACCGAGGCGATCGAGGCCGGCGGATCCTCGTTGCGCGATTACGTCCAGGCCGACGGGGAACTAGGATATTTTCAGCACCGATGGGCGGTCTACGGCCGAGAAGGCAGCCCATGCCCTGGGTGTGACTGCCCCACCGGCGTTCGAAGGATCGTGCAGGCCGGCCGGTCGACCTTTTATTGTGCGATGAAGCAGCGGTAGGGAGGCAAGGATGACCGAACAGCAGACCTATCAGAACATCCTCGTCGAGCACCGCGGCGCTGTCGGCATCGTGACCCTCAACCGCCCGGCGGCGCTAAATGCGTTGAACGCGGCACTGATCGCCGAGCTCGCCGCCGCCTTAGATGACCTCGAAAGAGATGAGACGATCGGGGCGATCGTGGTCACCGGGAATGAGAAAGCCTTCGCCGCCGGGGCCGACGTCAAGGAAATGGTGTCGAAAACCTATCCCGAAACTTATTGCGAAGACTTCATCACGAGCGGCTGGGAGCGCATCGCACAGTGCCGCAAGCCGGTGATCGCTGCGGTTGCTGGGTTTGCTCTCGGCGGCGGCTGCGAGATTGCAATGATGTGCGACATCGTCATTGCCGCCGATACCGCGCGTTTCGGTCAGCCCGAGATCAACCTCGGCACCATTCCGGGAGCCGGCGGCACCCAGCGGCTCACGCGCTTTGTCGGTAAGGCGAAGGCGATGGATTTGTGCCTGACCGGCCGCATGATGGATGCCGCAGAGGCAGAGCGCGCGGGGCTCGTCAGCCGCATCGTGCCGGCGGCCGAGCTGCTCTCTGAGGCGGTCAAGATCGCCGAACGCGTCGCCGCAATGTCACGCCCAATCGCAATGATGGTCAAGGAAGCCGTCAACCGCGCCTATGAGACGACATTAGCCGAGGGCGTGCGCTTCGAGCGGCGGCTATTCCATTCGACCTTTGCGACTGAGGACCAAAAGGAGGGGATGGCGGCCTTTATCGACAAGCGCAAACCGTCTTTCCGCAACCGGTGATCGCCGTTAGGCTGGGCCGTCCGTGTTCGATCGGCGCAGTGGCAAAGGTTGGGGCGGCGCATCGGCTGCGACGGCACTAGCGCCACGGCGAAAGTCAAGCGAGATTCTCCGCAAAATCGTCCGCAATGGTCGGAAGATCGTAAGGTAGAGCATCTCGACGGCGACTGTCCGGCCGGTACTCTGACGCAGGCTCGCCATGCCGTGCCGGCGGAAATCGGCCACCCAGACGTCGACGACACGCCTGGGGATACCGAAAGAATTGGCCACGTCAGCGGTCGTCCAACCTTCCACGATAACGCGCTGGACAATCTGGCCCCGCTGCGCAACCGATATCGTGCGATCGCGTGATGGGGGGTATTTCATGCCTCATCAACGCGCACGCTCACGCGACAATTCCCGATCACTACTTTGTGACGTCGACGACTGTTCGGCCGCGGATTTCGCCCGCAAGTATCTTTGGTGCAAGCGCCGGTAGAACGGAAAGCGGCACCGTCTCGATCATCCGGTCGAGTTTATCGAGTGGTAGATCGCGCGCCAGACGCTGCCAGGCCTCGATGCGCTCCTCACGCGGGCACATGACCGAATCGATCCCCAGCAGATTGACCCCGCGCAGCAGGAACGGAATCACTGTCCCGGCCAAGTCGGCGCCGCCTGCAAGGCCACAGGCGGTAACGCTTGCGCGATATTTGAGCTGCGTCAGGATTGTCGCCAGAGTCGCGCCGCCGACAGCATCGACGGCGCCCGACCAGCGCTCGCGGTCAAGCGGCCGCGACGGATTTGCGGCTAAGCTTGCGCGATCGATCAGGTCGGCGGCACCGAGCTCGGTCAAGTAGTCGCGCTGATCGGGCCGTCCGGTAGAGGCGATAACGCGATATCCAAGGCGAGATAGGAGCGCCACGGCGACACTGCCAAGGCCGCCTGCGGCGCCGGTGACGAGGACTTCGCCATCTCCTGGCTTCAGCCCATGGTGCTCAAGCGCCATCACCGCGAGCATTGCGGTGAACCCGGCGGTGCCGATCGCCATTGCTTGCTGAGCGCTCAGCCCGTCCGGCTGGCGCACCAGATAGGACGCCGGGACACGCGCCTTCTCCGCATAGCCGCCCCATTGCGCCTCGCCGACCCGCCAGCCAGTGAGAATGACCGGATCGCCTGCCTTGAACTCGTGCGATTCCGAGCGCTCGACGATGCCAGCGAAATCCACCCCGGGGACATGCGGATAATTCCGCACCAGGCGACCCATTCCCTGCAGGATCATCCCGTCTTTATAGTTGAGGGTCGAATATTCGATCCTCACGGTGACTTCACCCGGCGGCAGTTGCACCTCGTCGACCGTCTCGATGTGCGGAACAACCTTCCCGCCTTCTTCGTGCAGCAACAGCGCCCGGAACGGGGTCATGTTCAGGCGCGCAGCGGCTCGAGGATGCTGACGAAGTTGGCGACGGCGGCGCCACCCATGTTGAAGACCCCGGCGAGGGTGGCATCCGGCACTTGAATTCCTCCGGCCTTGCCGGTCACCTGCATCGCCGCAAGCACATGCATCGACACGCCGGTGGCACCGATCGGGTGGCCTTTGGATTTGAGGCCGCCCGATGGGTTGACCGGCAGCCTGCCGTCCTTTTCGGTCCAACCTTCGAGGATGGCGCGTGCACCTTGGCCTTTTGGCGTCAACCCCATCGCCTCGTATTCGATCAGTTCGGCGATTGTGAAGCAGTCGTGCGTCTCGACGACGTCGAGTTCGTCGAGCGCGAGCCGGCCGGCGGCGAGCGCCCGCTTCCAGGCTAGCTCCGGACCTTCGAACGCGATCACATCACGCCGGCTCATCGGCAGGAAGTCGTTGACTTGCTCCGCAGCACGAAAAATGACTGCCTTTTTCAGGCTGAGCGCCGTTGCGGTGTCGGCGAGCACGACTGCGGCAGCGCCGTCCGAGACGAGCGAGCAATCAGTTCGCTTCAAGGGGCCCGCGACGATTGGGTTCTTGTCAGAGACCGTCCGGCAGAAAGCGTACCCCAGATCCTTCTGCATCTGGGCGAGCGGGTTGGCGACCCCGTTCCTGTGGTTCTTGGCTGCTATCCGTGCGAGGGCATCAGACTGGTCGCCATAGCGCTGGAAATAGCTCTGCGCGATCTTCCCAAAGATGCCGGCAAATCCGCCTTCGATCGCATCCTCCTCCTTGCGGTAGCTGGCACCGAGCAGAATATCGCCGACCTGCGCTCCCGAGACCTCTGTCATCTTCTCGACGCCGACAATCAGCGCCAAACGCGCCTTTCCTGCGGCAATCGCATTCAAACCCTGATGGATCGCGGCTGAACCCGTCGCGCAGGCATCTTCGACCCGCGTCGCCGGCTTGAAACGAAGCCCCGGATCGGCTTGGAAGACGAGGGAGGCAGGGAATTCCTGGCGCACAAAGCCGCCATTCATCGTCCCGAGATAGATCGTATCGACATCGGCCGCCGCGACACCGGCATCAGCCAGCGCCGCTTGCGCCACTTCGGCGATCAGTGACTCGAGGTCCCGGCCTTCGTGCTTGCCGAACTTACTGTGCGCCCATCCGACAATACAACCACTCATACCGCCCTCCAGAGTGCCATTCCTGAACCATAACAAGCCGGCCCGCGCCGCTGTATCCTGATGTGGTGCGAGTTTGAAGTTCCGCGATGGTTCGAGATCCTCTCCTCATCTGGAAGAGGGGTGGCGAGGGCGATCGATTTTCCGGAGGCGGCGATTGAGCCGAAGTAACGTATACCAAGACACCAAGACCGCTTTCACCAACCATTCGCTCGTGTCCGTTGTACCCGGATCCACGACCTCACCTGCATCACTTGACCGGCGAGCACTGCGGCATGGGCATTCGCCCATGCCGCAGTGGGGGCCTCCCTCCCATAAACGTCAACCATATCACACGCGAGTTTGCGGTCGTCGGAAACGCCTGTCACGACCACCACCTCGTTAGGCGGAGAGGCAGCTAGAGCTTAGTAATCCATGCCTCCCATGCCGCCCATACCACCCGGCGGCATACCCGGTTGGCCCTTAGGTTCGGGCTTGTCGCCGACCATCGCTTCGGTCGTGATCAACAGCCCGGCAACGGATGCGGCGTCCTGCAACGCAACCCGCACGACTTTGGTCGGATCGATAATCCCCGCAGCCACCATGTCCTTGTAGTCGCCCGACTGCGCATCATACCCGAAATTCGGGTCGCCCTTGTCGGTCAGCTTCCCGACGACGATCGAGCCGTCGGCGCCGGAATTCTCGGCGATTTGCCGGACCGGCCACTGGATCGCCTTGCGGACGATTTCGATGCCCACCTTCTGGTCGTTATTCGCGGGGTTGAGGCCAGCCAGAGCTTTGCTCGCGAACAACAGCGCCACACCGCCGCCGGCCACGACGCCCTCCTCAACCGCTGCCTTGGTCGCATGCATCGCGTCGTCGACGCGGTCCTTGCGTTCCTTGACCTCGACCTCGCTGCTGCCGCCGACCCGGATGACCGCGACGCCGCCCGCCAGCTTGGCCAGGCGCTCCTCCAGCTTCTCGCGATCGTAATCGGATGTCGTCTCTTCGATCTGCGCTCGGATCTGGTTGGTGCGAGCGAGGATGTCGTCCTTGCCGCCGGCACCGTCGATGACCGTCGTGTTCTCTTTCTCAATTCGCACCCGCTTGGCGCGGCCGAGCATGTCTAGCGTCACGTTCTCGAGCTTGATGCCGAGGTCTTCCGAGATCACCTGACCTCCTGTCAGGCACGCGATGTCCTCGAGCATCGCCTTGCGCCGATCGCCGAAGCCCGGCGCCTTGACAGCGGCCACCTTGAGGCCGCCGCGCAATTTGTTGACGACGAGTGTAGCAAGCGCCTCGCCTTCGATGTCCTCAGCGACGATCACCAAAGGCCGGGCGCTTTGCACGACGGCCTCGAGAATGGGCAGCAACGTCTGCAGGCTGGAGAGCTTCTTTTCGTGCAACAATATGTAAGCATCTTCGAGTTCGGCCAGCATCTTCTCCGCATTGGTGATGAAATACGGGCTCAGATAGCCGCGGTCGAACTGCATCCCCTCGACAACATCAAGTTCGGTTTCGAGCGACTTCGCTTCCTCGACAGTGATGACCCCCTCGTTACCGACCTTCTTCATGGCCTCGGCCAGCATTCGGCCGATCTCGATGTCGCCGTTGGCCGAGATCGTGCCCACTTGCGCGATCTCGTCGTTGGTCGAGACCTTCTTCGATCGCTTTTGGATGTCACTGACGATCGCATTGACCGCCATATCGACGCCACGTTTGAGATCCATCGGGTTCATTCCCGCGGCCACCGCCTTGACGCCTTCGCGCACCATCGCATGCGCGAGAATAGTCGCGGTTGTGGTGCCGTCGCCGGCGACCGTGCTCGTCTTGCTGGCCACCTCGCGCACCATCTGCGCCCCCATGTTCTCGAACTTGTCGCTAAGCTCGATCTCCTTGGCAACGGTGACGCCGTCCTTGGTGATCCGCGGTGCGCCGTAGCTCTTGTCGAGAATGACGTTGCGGCCCTTGGGCCCCAACGTTACCCTCACCGCGTCGGCGAGTATGTCGATACCGTGCAGCATCCGCTCGCGCGCGTCGGTGCCGAGCCGAATGTCTTTAGCAGCCATGATTAGTCTCCTTTCAGCTGGTCTTTGCAGCGGCGGCGCCGCCATCGACGACACCCATGACGTCGGATTCCTTCATGATCATCAGTTCCTCGCCCTCGAGGCGAATCTCTGTGCCCGACCACTTGCCGAACAGCACGCGGTCGCCGGGTTTGAGGTCGAGCGGGTGTACCTTGCCGTCCTCGCCTCGGGCACCTGGCCCAACGGCTATGACATCGCCCTCCATCGGCTTTTCCTGGGCAGTGTCGGGAATGATGATCCCGCCCGTCGTCTTCGCCTCCTGCTCTACCCGCCGGATTACCACGCGGTCATGCAAAGGTCTGAACTTCATGAAAGTCTATTCCTTGATTGCGGGCTAGAATCGGAGCGTCCTCGTAAAGAGAGCGAAAAACGAGGAATATCCGGATGGCAGGATTAGCACTCTTCGTTTGGGAGTGCCATCAAACATTGGGGGGCGTGCCTATCGTTTACAAGGGCATTTCATAGACCTCGCCGGCTTTAGGAGGTGGCGGAAATGGCGGAGAATAGCGACATGGTCATGTTGCGTCGTCCAGATGACTGGCACGTCCATCTCCGCGACGGGGAAATGCTCGACGCCGTTCTCCCGTTCACGGCGCGCAAATTTGCTCGCGGCATCGTGATGCCGAACCTGCTGCCGCCGGTCACGACTGTTGCGGGAGCACGGGCCTACCGCGAGCGAATTCTCTCGGCGCTCCCGGCCGGAAGCGATTTCGCACCGCTGATGACGTGCTATCTGACTGATGCGACCGACCCTGAGGAGGTCGCGCGCGGCTACGAAGAAGCCGTCTTCTCGGCAGTGAAGCTCTACCCAGCGCGCGCGACCACTAATTCTGCCTATGGCATTACCGATTATGACCGCATTTGCCCGGTACTTGAGCGCATGGCTCAGCTGGGGATGCCGCTGTTGCTGCACGGCGAGGTCACCAACCCCGAGGTCGATTTGTTCGATCGTGAGGCGGTGTTCATCGATCGGGTGCTCGATCCGATGCGGCGGCGCTTTGCGGAATTGCGCATCGTTCTCGAGCACATCACCACCGAAGAAGCCGTCGACTACGTCAGCTCGGGCGGACCGAATTTGGCGGCGACGATCACGGCCCATCACCTAGTGATCAACCGCAATGCCCTCTTTGCAGGCGGGATCCGCCCGCATCTCTATTGTCTGCCGATCGCCAAGCGCGAGAAGCATCGCCTTGCCCTCCGCCGGGCGGCGACCTCGGAAAATCGCCGGTTTTTTCTCGGCACCGACAGCGCACCGCATGCCATTGCAGCCAAGGAGAACACCTGCGGGTGCGCCGGCATCTTCACCGCACCCTGCGCCCTTGAGATCTACGCCGAGGTCTTCGAAGAAGAAACTGCACTGGACCAACTCGAAGCTTTCGCCTCGCTCAACGGCCCGGCATTCTATCGGCTGCCAGCAAACGAAGAGCGGATCACGCTGAGACGCGAGCCCTTTTTGGTGCCCGACCGCATCGGCGCGCGCGAAAATGCCGTCATCCCCTTCCGTGCCGGCGAAACCCTACGCTGGGGCCTCGTGCCATGAAAACTGCAGGGAAATCCGATGATTTGTGATGGGCAGCCCCTTGCGGTTTTCTGGCTCGTAGGCAATCCCCTTCTTCGCCCCGAACGACCGGGGAGGGGAGTATCCAGATACAGCCGGACCTGTCCGAGAAACCCTGAACCACTCCCTTTTCGCGGGTGACGATGTGATAAAGGCTGGGAGAACAATCGGGAGCATCAGATGAGGACAGGGGCGGAATATCGGCGGGCATTGCGCGACGGCCGTCGTGTCTGGGTTATGGGGGAAGGCCTCGTCGATGATGTGACGGCGCATCCTGCAACCCGCGCGATGGTCGATGAGTATGTCGCCTGGTACGATCTGCATTTCGACCCGGCATGGCAGGAAACCGTGATCCGCCCGGCGGATGGGGAAAGTGAACGCACACCGTGGGCATATATCGTACCAAAGAGCGCGGACGACCTCGGCGGTATGGGGCGGTTCTTTTCAGCAACGACATTCTTGAGCGCGGGCAACATCACCCACACCCCGTGCTATGGCCACATGATTGCGCTCGGCCTCCTCGCCTCGGTCGAGGAGTACGGTGTTTCGCCCGAGCAGATCGCCAACGCGGCCCATTACCGGGAGATGATCGCACGGACCGGTCGGTTTCTGACCTTCTGCGGCGGTGCACCGACGATCGGCGCTCGGATGCGCGAGGACCCGGGCAATCGGACGGCATTGCGGCTCGTCCGCGAGAGCGATGCCGGCCTCGTCCTCCGCGGCAAGATCGGGATGCACACCAGCCCTGCCTTTGCCGAGGATGTCTATGTCGGCAGCCTCTCGGGGATCGAGATCGACGGGCATCGCGCCACGTTCCTTGTGCAGGTCAATGCCCCCGGTGTCACGACCGTGTGCCGCAAGATTGCGGTGCGCGACGCGAACCCGTTTGTCGCCCCGCTCAGCAGCCGATACGACGAACTCGACGGTCAGATGTGGCTCGACGACGTGTTGATCCCTTGGGAGCAGGTCTTCCTGTTGGGTGAATCGCCCGAGCCGGTGGTGCGGTGGCTCATCTGGCACCACGTTTACGGCTGGTTATCGAAGGCCGAGTTCACCCTCGGGCTGGCGCTCGCCCTGACGCACGCGATGGGGCTCGCAAAGCACGACCAAACGATCGAGCATCTCGTCGATCTTGCGATCGAAGTGCAGACCGTGCGCAGCTGCCTGATCGCCTGTGAGCGCGATCCGCGTTTCACGGAAACCGGCTATTGCGTCCCTAATCATGCGCATCTCGCAGCCGGCGGCATTGCGATGCTGAAAGGGCGCCAGCGCATGGCCGAGATCTTGCGGATTGTGCCCGGCTCGTCGCTGGTCGTCTGCCCGTCCGACAAGGATCTTGCGGTCCCCGAGTTGGCCGCAGGGCTGGAGGACAGCTTTGGCGGGGGCGGTTACACTGCACTTCAACGGTCCGCCCTGCTGCAGATGGCCTGGGATCACGTCTCCTCGGCCCTCGACGGCCGCGAATCGGCTTTCGAGCTGCATGCCAGTGGCGGCATCCCGGCGTGGCGCGGCCGCCTGCGCCGGAATTTCGACCACTACAACGAGCTCGCCAACGCGGTGCTCCGACAGCTCCCGCTACCGATGCCGGAGGTCGACCTCAGCAGCATTCGCGAGATACCTTGGGCACCGCGCCGCACGGTGACGCCGCCCCAATCAGATTAGAAGACCTCTGAAGCAGTGGCCGCGTATAACGGGCGGGCTTTATTGAGACTGGCTCGAAGGAGAATTTAGGTCCCCGCGGCCAGCGCTTCTGCAGTATCTGGCGGCAACGTGGCGCGTTCGATATGGCGACGGTGCCAGAGCGAATAGAATAGCAGGTTCCAGGCAGCGCGAGCGGCGCGTTTATTATTGGCCGCAGCAAACAGGCGTTCGACCGCGTCCGGCTGGCAGATTTCGCGCACGCCGGCCGAACGCGCGACAAGCGGCCCGATCTCGTCGGCGCGCCGGCTGATCCAGCGCGCCACCGGCACTGTGAAACCGCGCTTGCGGGCGAGCGGCTGAGCCTCGGGCAGGTGTTCGGCAAGCCAACGCCGCAATAGCCATTTGCCAAGACCGCGCTTGACCTTGAGCTCGTCGGGCAGGCAAAACGCAAGCGCCGCCATCTCGGTGTCGAGATAGGGTGTGCGACCCTCCGTGCCGTGCGCCATTAGGCAGCGGTCGAGCTTGATCAGCAGATCATTTGGCAGCCAGTCGGCACAATCGACAGCTTGCGCAGTCTGCAAAAGCGTACGGTGATGACCGCCATTGCGAGCCTCGGCGGCTGCGATCCCGTCGCGCCAGCCAGCGATCTCGCGGCGCAGGATACCGAGGCCGTCGAGCACACCGCGGGCGCGAGGCGTCCGGCCACCCACCCACCACGGGCGCATCGCGCTGCGATAACGGCCGTAGCCGCCGAACAGCTCGTCACCTCCTTCGCCCGATAGAATGACTTTGATTCCGGCCTCGTGCGCAGCGCGGGCGAGCACCCAGGTCGGCAAGATCGCGTAATCGGCCGCAGGATCGTCGACTGCCGAGACGATCTCCGGGAGCAATCGCCAGAAATCCTCCTCGCCCAAAAGGATCTCGACGTGGTCGGCTCCGACCGCATGGGCTGCGGCGCGTGCCGCCGGCCGCTCATCAGCAACGTCGCCGGCAGCAAACCCGATCGTGAAGGCCTTGACCGGGCGCTCGGCGAGCCGTGCCATCGTCAGCAGCACCGCGGTCGAGTCGATACCGGCGGAAAGGAACATCCCGAACGGCACATCCGAGCGCTGATGGAGACGCACGCTCTCAGCGAGGGTAGCGTCCAGCCGCGCCAATGCCTCTCCTTCGTCGATCGCTAAAGGCCCACCCTCCGGCAGCGCCGCGCGATGCCGGCGCTCGACTATCCGGCCCTGGCGCACCACTACCGTCTCCCCTGGCAGGACCCGATTGATGCCAGCGAAAATTGTTTCTCGGCCGGTGGTGAACTGCATCTGTAGGAGCTCATTTCGCGCGGAACGAACGAGCTGCGGCGCGATGAGACCCGCTTCGATCAGCGCGCTCGCTTCGGAGGCAAAGGCAAAGGCGCGGGGTGTTTCTGCATAATAGAGCGGCTTGATGCCGAACGGGTCGCGCGCCAGGACCAGACGCCCGGCCCCCGGGTCATGCAGTGCGATCGCATACATGCCGCGGAGATGTCCGGTGAAGTCGAGACCAAACTTGCGGTACAGGTGCAATGGCGGTTCGCAATCCGATTGGGTCGTGAACGCCACCGGCCGGCCGCAACCGAGTTGGCCGCGCAATTCGATGTAATTGTAGATCTCGGCATTGGCGATCAGCGCTGCGCCGTTAGGCTCATAGAGCGGCTGGTCGCCTGTCGCCAGGTCAATGATGGCGAGGCGCGTCTGCGCCATCCCGACATCGCCCGAGCGGTATCGGCCATCGCCATCGGGACCGCGGTGGCGCAACGCCGCCGCCATCCGCCGCAACGGCTCCGAAGGCGCAGGAGTGCCGTCCTGTGTCATCAGCCCGGCAATCCCACACATCAGACTACCACCCGGTCAAAGAACTCGCGGTAGCGCGCGACGACGGCCTCCTCGGTGAACTCGGCTTCATAAGCCTTCCGCCCACCTTTCCCGAGCATGGCCCGCAACTTGACATCTTCGCACAATTGCCGGATCGCACGAGCGAGCGCTTGAGGCCCACCGCCGGGATCGCCTGG
>Ga0182038_10000855_pt1 | contig 15844 bp, 11 predicted proteins | sample sta12Can44000108_FD_125976 | JGI IMG/M metagenome (GOLD analysis project Ga0182038, IMG submission 125976) | Lab enrichment of tropical soil microbial communities from Luquillo Experimental Forest, Puerto Rico - statanox.12C.anox.44.000.108 | ecosystem: Environmental > Terrestrial > Soil >...
ATAGCCGACCCAGATAAGATCGGATGCTCCGGACGCAATGGCGATCGCGCTGATTCTTCCTCCGACGCTTCCCTTGATTGCCGTCCAAACCGGTCCGGTATTGTTGGTGTTCGCCGCCCTCGCGTTGTTGGTACGCCACAAGGACACCCCGCCGCCGAGGATTCGATTGGAATTGTTCGGATCGAGCACGAATGGCGCGATGAACAGGGAGCGCTGGTTCATCGCATCGGTAATACGGTAGGGAATAGGCTTCCATGTCCACTGGGACCCGTCCCAGAACTGGCCGCTGATGTAGTCGGCAGTCGCGCCGCCATCCACACTCCGGCAAATGTTGAGGTAAACGTATTCGCCGTAAAAATATTTCGAGTCGGTCGGATCAGCGGCGCAGGTGCCGCCGTCGCCGCCGAACATCTCACTCCATTGTTCGCTGCCGCCGGCCGGAGTAAACCGAATCGTGCCGTTGTCCTGCGCACCTCCGACAATGGTGCCGGTTTTGGGATTGCCGGCCCCGCCGTAAAACTGAGTAACGCCGTAGGTATTGTTGAGTTCCTGCCACCCTTTGACGCGCGGTTGCTTGGGATCGTTGCCTACGGTCGTGACGTCTGCCGCCTGGAATATGCCGCCGTCATTGCCAAAGTACACGGTTTTGTTCGTAGTTCCGTTGTAACCGGCGTGGGACACGATCGCGTGATGATCGGCATGAGCGGAACGGTTATCCCACCACGTGCTGATATCGATCAGGACATTGCCGCCGTCTGTGCTGCGGTACAGGTCGAGCCCACCGACGATGACGAGCTCCGAATTCTTCGGATCGCCCGCCCAGATGCTATTGGCGTACCAACCCTGATCTCCCAGATACGACGCATGGTTGCCATTCGCGAGTTGCGTGTTACGGCGCGCATACGACTTTCCGCCGTCGCCCGATCGCCAGATCTCTCCGCCATTGTTCATCTGCACCGACGCATAAACAATCTTAGGATCCTTCCGCGCATACGTCACTTCAACGCGCCCGCTCCAGGGAGTTGTGTGAGTGCCGGCTTTCCAGGTTTTCCCTCCATCGGTCGAGTAGTAGGACTGGCCGTTACTAAGACCGCCAGCGATTGCGTTCTTGCTGCTGGTGGGACTGAAGTCGATATCGGCCATGGGAATGGTCGACACGTGATCCCAGGTGCCGCGGTTTGGATCGTCGCTCCGCCAGATACCTAGCGGCGTTGCCGCAAGAAGAATCTTGCCGTCAGCCGAGACGGCAAGCCGGTTGATGTACTGAAAACTCGCGCCGGCTGTCGACGGTAACTGCGCCCATGAACTGCCATCCGTTGTGCGGAAAATGCCGGCGCCGCGGATCGCGTCGACATTGGAGAAACCTTCGCCGGTGCCGGCATAGATGAAGTTTGGGTTGGTCGGATCTATGGCTAAACAGGTAACGGCAAGATTCGCCATTAGGTCATCCACGGGCGGCCAGCTCTGCCCGGCATTGTTGGTCCGCCAGACCCCACCCCCAACGCTGCCGAGCCACATCGTGTTCAGGATGGTAGGGTGTGTGACGATGGAGCGCGTCCTGCCTCCGATATTGCCTGGACCCAAGGACGACCAACCCGTATGAGCCGGGTTGAGTCCGGCTGTCGGCGCCAGCCTGGGACTTGTTAGCGCGTCGGGTTCGACCTGCAGACCTACCGGCACGCCCGCTACTTGCGCGCTCGCGGACGTCAAGCGCGACCGTGCGCTGTCGAGTTGCTTCAGCGCGTTCGGTAAAGCATTGGGCGGGATCACGCCTCCCTCGCCTTTTTGCTGAAGCAGGCGGAAGGCTTCCCGCGCGCGCGGCAAGTCGGGATGATCCAGACGGCGGACGGCTCGGCGTAGCACCTTCTCCGATATCTGGCGCAGCGCATCATGACTTAAGCCACGTTTGGTTTGCAACAAGTGCACCTCGCCTACAGTTAACTTTCGCGCTTTGGCTATCTGGCGATCTGCGGCAGTTACAGGTCGCTCGCTTTCAGTGTTTTTTGCGGCATTGGTGATGCGGGTGGTCTTCGTTGTCCTCTTCTTAGTGGCCATTGGTAGATCCTCGGGTAAGTCAGCTATTGTCTAAGTGGCGGCCTTGGTGTTACCGGTTTCAGCGATAGGGCATGCTGCCACATCACCGCCCCGGATGCAATTTCGACGCTTTTGATGGCCGCGGCGGCAATGTAGTAGACGAAAGAATCCAACACGCAGGCTTCCGCAGCACCTCGTTCATACTTCAGGCGTGCGATCTGTTGTCCCCTCTCGACAGAGAACAGCCACCATGGGATGTCATTGCTTACGGGTAGGAAGGCTTGAGACTCGGAGTGAATAAGTAAATAACGCCCGTCTGGCGTTACATAGGACACGAGCGCTTCACCATTAATTAGTTGTATCGGTGGGCGCAGCGCCGCGGTGGAAGGATTCCATTTTTCCAGCCGGAGGACCTGTTGGTCGCCGGCGATCTCGCCCACGATCACTGCAAGCTCATCACCGATGCTCCAGGGCTCCGTCATCACAGTGGCCGTTTCCAAAGGTGGGGGTAACTGCATCTCGTCCGGATTTTCTGAAGAAGACGTAACGACGGTGCCGGTAACCAGGTTGATCCGCACCACTCCATTGTGTCGGACACCTGTCTGGGACTGGACATAGGACGGCGGAGCGGCGCCGCCGAGGTAACGCGTATGCGCCGACCATTTAAGGACGACGTCGTTTCCTTCCATGACTGCGGAGTATTGAAACGCAGCGCCGGACACAATCGATGGAACTATCTGTGGAGGAAACGTAACCGGCTCGGATTGTTGCAGCAGCCGTCCGGCATCATTCGTGTCGAGCAGAACGAGTTGAAGGCGGTCCGGCGGTTCCGAAACCAAGCGCAGCGCAGCAAGACGCCCATTGTGAACAATGACCGGACGAGCCGCGATCGGGCTCCGCCATACAGAGTGCGAGTCGTTCAACTCAAACGCCTCAATTCCGGCTGCGCCGTCTTCAATATAAGCGACGCGCTTGTCCGGATCGGCAACGCCCGCAGGGAAATACAGAGGCTTGACTATGTTGCTGCCGCGATTGTCCACGTCCTGGTCCATTCAGCGGAATTCGGTATGCACTACCTTATAAGTATGGCGCGCGCCATCTGGAAAGGTACGCTCAAACTTGGTGCCACAAAACTTGTCGTCCGCCATTCATCCGTTCACTCCGTAAATTGGCGTGCGTCAATGGCTTAGTAGAATTGAGCGATGCACCGTTTCCGCACGTTATTGAGACGATTTTCGTCGCTTTCCCGGATGCTTTGATGTTTCTGCGGCTCTGGCTGAGGCCGACGGCTACCGTCGCTGCTGCTGCCAAGATCGATCAGTTGGTCGCGTACGGAAGTAATGCGGAGGACCGGAGGACAACCCCCAACCCGGCGAATCCGAAAATCAAAGGGCGGAGCGTGACTCAGCGGGGTTGCGGTTTCAAGAGGTCTCCGAATGAAATGACCTCAAGCGGCTCCCGACATCAGCAGGTCACATGAAGCACAGCATTCGTTTCGGCGGAATCACGCTCCAAAACCCGGATGGCCCGAACCGTTGGCAGGATCAGCAATTCAATGTTGCGCCGCTTGGCTTCGCGCTTCAGTTCCTCCATCACGGGTAACGCGCCGGTGCCAGTGCCCACCACGAGGCGTCGACATTTCCACGGTATCTTTTCTGCCAGAGACAGCGGCGTGTGCCCAAATTCAGCGCGGAATTTTTTGGAAGGTTTCTTCTTGCGCTTGCGTACCTGCCCGCGGTCGATCACCACATCGTGTTCGTAGGTGACGCCATCAATGCGAACGGAACCAAAGGTAAAGCCCTCGAAACGCACGGCCCACCTCTAGAGGTATTATACTCTCGCATGGTCGGAGCTTCGGCCGGTACAACGTTCTTTTAGACGGGTGATTGCGTACTGGCTTGCTGGTAAGTGCTTGAAAACTAAAGACGCCGTTCGGCTAGATCTGGGTGGTTTAGGCACAGTTGGGAGCGTATTGGGATAAAATGGGGATAACGAGTTGACTGTTTACTGATGTACTTGCCTGGCGGACCCTGAAACGGGCAGCACAAAAACAAGTGGAAGAGCAATCCGATGCGCTGTCGTGTTGTTCCTCGCTAAAACTCCGGCCGACTCTGAAATCAATAACATAGCTGCTGTAGTCTCCACCGGTGTTCTGCTATAACCCTCGGCTATGTCTTGTTAGACCGCCATCTTCAGGTAACAGACGAGCTGCGTGATCAGGCTCCGCTGAATTCTTCGTCTTTCCGAGTTCCTCATGAAGCAATTCGGTAAGTTTGTCGACTTCGCCACTTCTTAGGTGCGCCGCATCAATATCAATTTGCCTGCCATTCATTGTGAGTGCAAATTTAAAGGTTGCACCGCGTGCTGAATCAAAAGTCGCACGTATTGCATTGATCAGAGCGACCGCTGCTCCGGAACCAATAAAGGTAAGTGCTAGACTGTAAAGCGATCCTACATCGCTTCGGTATTCGACAGAAGGATCCGGCGTTACGGGTAGTTGTGCTGCGCTCTTAGATGTTATTCCTGACTGAGAAAGGTTGTTTTGTAACGACATAAGTAGACGACGTAACTGAGCAGAATCTTGCGGGCCTTCAACACTAATGACTATGTTTGAATTTAAGTTCATAGATTGCTCCAATTTGTTGTTAGATTTCATTCTCTCAGCGCCTTGATGACGACAACACAATTCACATAGTGGCCCGGCTCAAATTCAGTTATTTTGAAGCCAGCATCCTCAACATACCTTCTAATTTCCTGAAGCGAGTCACGGTTTATTAGATCCTTCATTTCGAGATTTCTCGCATAAGCATCATTCCATTCTTCCTCGATTTGATTGTTCCACATCTTCCTGCTTCTAAGACTTTTCTCTATCTCTGCAAAGAGCTGGTCGATGTCGGTATCGGTGTGTGATGTTGAAAGCGACAACACGCCACCCGGACGGAGCACCCTGAATACCGCTCTCATCACCTCTGAAGGATCCTCTAAGGCAAAAAGTACGTTGCACATCATGCAAGCATCAAAGGTCTGATCCGCCTCCTGCCGTAGGCGGCTAGTAATATCGCCCTTGTATAAAATGATTCTTTTCTTGAGCTCGAGGTCGGCCAAAAGATCTACTTTTCGCCGCATACAATCGACCATTGTGCCGTTCTTTTCGATCGCCAGAACCTCTGCGCTCGGGCATCTCCGAAGCAGCGAAAACGTCACACTCCCGGTGCCAGCTCCAAGGTCAAGGCACCTCCCGGGCTCACCAACCTTGCTGACAACACGCTCTACGAGCTTTGCATGTTCTGGAAAACTTCCTATAATGGTGTCGTATCGCGCGGCATATTTTGACCAGTTTAGTTCGCGCTGAAGGTTTTCGTGCATCTTTTTCCAGAATTTTACGTTTCTTTGGACACTTGAAACGTTGAGATTCACACACCAGGCCCGCAGTCGTCCGTTTTGCCCAATGATTTGAGTAGCGATTTTGTTGAATACGATAAGGCCGTACTCCTTCGACCCATACTCGAGAACTTCGACGTCAACAGACGGTATGGAGTTTGGGCGAAACTTGCCCAGAGACCTCTTTTCAACTTCTTCAGAATTCTGAAGATTGTCTAGAAATACCCCCACATGTTCTCCACGTCGGAGGCCAAGGGGCTGGGCGACAAAACACTCGAACGACGTATTCCAGTCGAGAAAGTGGTATTTCCGGTCAAGAATGTACGATGGCGCGACGTGATCGAGGATATCCTGACTTACCTGATACCACCCCGTCGTGCTCGCAACAGGTTTTGAATTCCTACCCAAGAGAGTTGCCTCGGACATCACGAGTTCCCCGCCACTTTCCACACCCCAAATCATTGGTGTCTGGAGATTTCCATGCTCCAGCTCCATTTTTCGGCAAACGTAGTTGTAGAGGTCACGAACGGTGACGATTTTCTTTTTCCCTTTTCGCGCCGAAACAGTATCTAGCCCGTCTAATATATGCTTGGTGAATATTCCGAAGCCCTTGGCTTTATCTCCCCGGGCCTGTTGAACAGAAGTCGTCGCCGTAATCATTACGACTCCTTTGGCGTTTAACTGATCGAGATTCTCTGAAACAGTTGTTTCTAAAGTCGGAGTCGCTGGTGACATCGGACCCTTTACTTCCATATCTCTCAAACCCGCTCCGCTATAGCAACAGTCAAGTAAAATAATTAGCTGTTGAGGAGCATGAAGCCTAATCCATTTTGCAATATCCGAGACGGGAATAGTTCTGTTCCATGTCTCAGGCTTCGAGTCTTTGGCTGTCAAGTGAAGACGATCATCTGAATCCAAGAGACCGTGACCTGAGTAAAATATCAATCCCAATGTGTCAGGATTAGAGGCTACCTTGATTACATTTTCAATCTTGTCGCGTATGTCCTGAGACTCGGCGTCAGGCACCATGTCAACGTTATTGAATCTCCCTCGAGCGGGATCTAAGAGCGTTTTCCGAAGCCCACGAATATCATTTAGAGGGGTAGTCAAGGCCGGGAGCTCGTCTTCCCGAAAATTCGGGTACGTACAATTTCCGATCAAGACGGCTACGCGATTCTCGCTGGTCATGGTTTCAACAATCTCCGGATTTGCTTCGTAGTCTGGAGCCCCTGACAAAACGGGACGCTGTCCCTCGCATTCCGAGGGGTAAACTCGTTATCCTCACCTCATCTGGTCTTAGCGGTTTACGAAGAGACATAAGCCCCACCTTACGTGTGGCCCATTTGCTGGGATTCTTGAGAAGCAATTTGCACACCAAACCACTACCGTCGTCGCATTTCTCGGAACTCGCAGAAATTCAAAGCCGCGCAGCTAGCGGCATCAAGTTTGCTAACCAACCGGTTTACCTGGCTAACCTTTCGGATAGCATGACCGACTTGCAGTGGCTTCCGAATGGCAATGGCGCTCTGTACGGGTGTAGTGGGCAGGGCTAGAGACGATCGGTGCATCCCCTCATAGTCTCATTTGGCCGAGGTTCAGGATCTCGACTGGCGCTATGGCCAGGCCACGTCAGGATGCCATTTTTGCTCGTAGACGTTACCGAAGCTGCTGGCAAACACTGCGGCGTGAGGTTATAAAGTTAACGGCCGAGCGCTCTACCATTGAGCCACCGGGGAACCGCGCAACCTGCGTACGTGAAGATGCGTGATAGAATGACGTCGTGGGGGTCATAACCAAAAATCCGGAGATCCTCGGTGGAACTCCCGTGTTTCACGGAACACGAGTGCCGATCCAAACGCTGTTCGACTACCTAGAGGGCGGGGAGACACTCAAAGATTTCTTGGAGGGATTTCCTACCGTCACGCGTGAATCAGCTGTGGCTGCGCTGGAGGAAGCAAAGGATCTTTTGCTTTCGCGTCCTTAGAAATGCGTATTCTGATTGACGAGTGCATCGATGACATGACCCGACAGTTTCATTTCCCGCCAAGGACGAAAAACCCATGTGTGCCAGAAGTCCGGCGGGAAGTACTCATTCCCAGAAGTCAGCTTAGTTGACTGAGTCTGTCGGCAGGAATACCATCCGGCCCATGGTTGTTCAACTACCGGCGATCGGAACATTGCTCGGTCATTACCGTGTCCTCGAAGAGATCGGTCACGGGGGCATGGGGATAGTATTTCGTGCGCGTGACGAGCAACTAGAGCGTGATGTGGCAGTAAAGATATTGCCGTCCGGAATCTTTCCTAATGAGAGTGTGCGGAAGCGCTTTCGCCGCGAGGCTCGCGTACTGGCAAAGTTGAATCATCCCAACGTGGCAATGGCCTTCGACTGCGGTGTGCAGGATGGAATCGATTACTTAGTGACGGAGTATGTCGGCGGCATGACTTTGGATGCAAAGCTGGCGAATGGGGCGCTGCCAGAGAAAACGGTGATCCAGCTTGGCATACAATTGGCGAACGGGCTGGCTGCGGCGCACCACGAACACATCATTCATCGGGATTTGAAGCCTGGGAACCTGCGACTGACCGTTGATGGACAATTGAAAATCCTCGATTTCGGGCTCGCCTCCTGGCTGGATCCTGACGCGGACCTTGCCAAGACGTTGTCGTTCAGTGAGCTAGCGCAGGAGAGTGCGGGCGGCACATTGCCGTTCATGGCCCCAGAACAGGTGCGGTGCGACCCGACTGATCAAAGAACGGATATTTGGGGTGCGGGAGCAGTCCTCTATGTAATGGCCACAGGCCAACGTCCGTTTCCCATGGCATCGCGTTTTAAATTGATTGAGGCTATCCAACATCTTGCTCCCCCTGCCCCTAGTCTAATCAACAGACAGCTAACGACTTCAATTGATGCGGTGGTTTTGAAGGCCATGGATAAGGACCCAAACCGTCGTTATCAGTCGGCGGCCGAGTTGGCTGTGGATTTGACCAGACTGTTGCCCGTCAGCGCGGAAAGCGGCACTGTCGCGATTACAGAGTTCAAAAAAGGCGCGCGCAGGATTTCATGGGCTACTTGGTTAGCGTTTGCAATTCTCGCATTAGCTTGTACGTATGGAGGCTATCGCCTGCATGAGAAGTGGAATTCACTAAACCTCGCTCGTCACAGGCTTTTGGCGGTGCTTCCTTTTGATTCCACCGTTCAGGATCAAAGGACGAACGCGCTTATAGTCGGCCTAACAGACACCCTAACCGCAAAGCTGGCCCAGATCCCAAATCAACATTTGCAAGTAATTTCGGCCCGGGATATCAGAGAGCAGGGAGTGAAAACGACCGACCAAGCGTCTCAAGAATTCGGCTCGGACCTCGTACTTGAGGGGAGCGTGCACCTGGTTGGTGAGCAGATTAGGGTTAATTGTTCACTGGTAGATTCCAAAACGCACCAGCAGCTAAATGCGCGTACGATCACAGCCGATGCGAAAGACGCGTTGGGGTTGGAAGATCAAGTTACCAACGAGGTCGCCTCGTTGCTCGCTTCCGATCAAGGGACACAGGGTCAACCGCCTCCAATGGCGAGAACCAAAAGCAGTCCGGAAGCCTACGCGAGTTATTTGCGAGGTCGCGGATATCTTAGCGATTATCAGAAGCCCGAAAACATCGAACTCGCGATTGCCGAGTTGAAGAATTCCGTGGTCCTAGACCCAAAATACCCCAATTCTTATGCGGCTCTCGGCGAAGCCTACCTCTTGGGATACCAACAGACGAATCGCGATCGCGACTGGATAAGACAGGCCCAACAGAACTGTCAGAAGTCACTCGAGGTGGGCGAAACAGCCGAGGGGCGCATCTGCCTCGGAGACGAATACAACCTAACGGGAAAGTATGATCTTGCGGTTCAGGAATTCGGGCGGGCCGTTCAGCTCGATCCCAGTAATGAAGATGGCTTACGAGGTCAGGCCGATGCTTATGTGAAGCTGGGGAATCCCGTCGCAGCGGAAACGGCTTACAAGAAAGCCATTTCGTTACGGCCGAATTACTGGGGTGGCTATAGTTGGCTAGGGACGTTCTACTACAGTCAGGGTCGCTACGCTGACGCGATCACACAATTCATGAAAGTGAACGAACTCGCGCCCCTCAACTATCGGGGTTACTCAAATCTCGGCGCAATGTATGTAGCACAGGGAAAGTACACACAGGCACTCTCGCCGTTAAACAAATCAATCGAGATTCGACCAAATCTTGAAGCCTATAACAACTTGGGAAACGCATACTTTCAACTGCGGCGCTTCTCTGATGCAGCCGATGCGTTTCAGCGCGGCCTTAGTCTCGACGATAGCGACTGGCTTTTATGGGGAAATCTCGGAGATTCCCTATTCTGGGGTGGGGGACGGCCCTCGGAAGCAATAACTGCTTATGAAAAGGCTATTGCTCGAGCCGAAAAGAAATTGGATGTGAATCCGAAGGATTCGACGGTGCTTGCTTATTCAGCCGATTACAACGCAATGAGCCAACACCGCCGAGAGGCAGTCGAACAAATCGAGCAGTCACTTGCGTTGGCTCCGGCAGATGGAGAAGTTAGGTTGCGAGCAGCTATTGTTTATAACCAACTCGGTGATGCAGAACGATGTTTGGCATCCTTAGAGAAGGCCGTGGCACTCGGGTATTCCGCACAGGCGATTCAGGATACCCCTGACTTCGACCATTTGCACAGCAATTCGCGCTTTCAGAAACTGATACATCCTAACTGAGTCATTCACCGCTTTACATTCAAGCCGGTGTCGTGGTCATTGTCAAAATCCTTACAAGGTGGTGGCTGAGGGGTTGCGCTTGGATCGCTAGTGTAAATGGCATATTTGTAGTAATTAGGAGAAGCCGCCTCGACATCGAATTTTCCTGCTGTGGGAGCAACCTTAATGGGTTTGTTACTTGGATCGATCGGACTTCCCAGACCTCCCTGTCTGTTATCGAACAAAATCCAATATGGACCAGACTGCGTCGCCCAAGAAATAGTGTGCTTCGGATTCTGATTTTGCTTCAAGCTGGCCACGGGATAATCCACTTCGCAGGCGCCGCCAGATCCGGGGGAAATTGTCACGAGCCTATCCTGGTTACCGACGGGAACCGCGGGCGGACGGGGCTCGACCGGACTGGGCTTACAACCAGATTGAATTGCGCCTAAAACTACAGTTCCTAGCAGAGCGAGGAACTTGGCATGGCTGGGCTTCATGGTCCCTCCTTGGGCACAGGCAAGCAGTGGACGCAAACAATACAGTTACATAATTGACCTGTCAATTGGAATTCTGGCAGGCAGTCCTGCCTGGCAAAGGAGTGCTCGAGGCGAGGCTCATAAGCGAATAGTGATGTACCCGTGGAAAATCGCGTTTGCGGAACATGAGTAACGCCAACCTATCAATAATGAGGGAAGGCCAATGACAGTGAACTTTTGGTGGCCTGGGGATGATAGAGGATGGGCCCTCGAGCGCTCCTTGCGGAAGAACGCGAAATTCAGCCCGCCGGATCGTCTTCTCGCTAGCCGGAAATCCGCGGAACAATGGCCTGTTCTACTTTTTAGTTCAGCAAACTTCGTACCGGCGACCCCATGGTGTTTACCAATTCTTTTCCCAGGCCGCTGCGGGACGGTGAGGATACACATAGGTTGCACAGTTTTCATCAAATGTATACGGGCCGAGACGTTTTATTGGAAACCGGGGCGCGAATGACGAGTGCCTTTCCCTTCGTATCGCCAACCGCACGTGCGGACTGGCCGTGGAACGCCGAGCACCTGGGAGATGGTGGTTACTTCGAGAACTCCGGCGTTTTTGCGTTAGGAGAGTGGCTGAAGGAGGCTGCTAATCTCGAATCGTCGAGTCAAAACGGATGTTCTGATCTACCGCACGCGCCGAAGAAGATCCTTTTATATCGAATCGAGGCGTTCCCAGTCTGACAGCTTTTTCCTTTGGATCGAAATCGCTCATTACCTTACAGACACGGTAAGTCTGGTGAGAAATACTAAGAGGCAAAGAGCCAACCATGAAGAGTCGCCTCATCGCGTCCTTATTTTTCCTGGTAGGAATATTAATTCCGTCTACAGCCGAAGCTCGGCAAGAAGACCATCAAAGGAACTATAACAACTGCTTGCACGCGTACGTCGCGTGTAATCCATCGCAGCTAACTGACGCCGAGAAGGCGGCGGTTCAACAGGCTGCGCACCAGCGAAACTATAACGCCTGTCTGCACAGGTATGTCGGCTGCGACACCTCTCGTTTGACCGACTCCGAAAAAGCGACCATAGGTTCTCAATCCACATCAACCGCTGTTCCGAATTCATCTCCACGCTACTATACGAACAAAGATGGCCAGCGAGTGCAATCTCCAACGTACTACGACAAAGCTCCCGCGGGTGCGACGGCGCAGTGCCGAGATGGAACCTATAACTTCAGTCAGCATCACCAAGGGACATGTTCTCACCACGGCGGAGTAGTCAAATGGTTTTGATTGAGCCAATCCGCTGGTGCTCTTTTAACGAAGGCAGATATGCACACCCTGGCCACGGATAGCGCGCATCAGAATGCGAGGATTAAAGGACCGGCTTGACAGCCATTGGAGGGGCGGAAGATCGGGTGACCAGTTTGCGGTGTACGTATTTGACCGTTTCATAGTGCCGACTCTGAGTGATGAGCAGAGGCGGCAATTCGGAACCCGCCAGTTGCAGGGCGACGTTCTGACCCGCAACTTCATTCAGCAGTACCTTTCCTATAGGTTTGCGGTAACTCAGTCTTATAAAGAGGCAATGACAATCGAAACCTATCTAGCGAAAGGGCGAAGTTCAGCTGGATTCCCACTTCTCAATGCGAAACGCAAAAACAACCAAGTGTCGGGGATTTGCTCTAAACCATGAAGCTTGAACGGTCTGACGTTGAATTTCCCATCTGGCGGAAGAGTGGACAAATCTCTATTCGAGCACAGCGGCACAACTGTGCCCGAGTGGGCCTGCCGCATGTGGGGTCTTCAGGACATATATGGGCGCGTGACCAGCAAGACAGATAGCGAAACGGCGATTTTATTTTTCAAGGCCGCGAGTTTTGGGTGCAAGCGCTCTAATTGTTCTGTCGATAGGCCGATAGCCGCTTTTTTATAAGTTAATATTGTGACCATAAAAAGGTTCTTGACATACCTAGAATATTAGCTATAGTGGCCGCGATTCAACGGCTCACAAGGACGCCAGATTCTGACGGTATTTCAAAACTGGCCAGGTCAAAACCCACGCTTAGTCATTGAGAACGTTCGCACCCGTCCTTTCGATTGACTTTGGAGATGCCTATGAAGATCCGACAGGTTGTGATTGGTCTGATTGGGTTAATCAGCTTGGGGATCGCCTTTGGAGTTGGTCGCTATTTTCGACCCATTCCCCTCGTAAAACACGACTGGGATCTTTACGTTAGTTCGGATCCCAAAACTACTGGTCATTGCCTAGTAAGTAGCCCAATCCAGCTTATGAGCTATACCAATGATCGAGTACGATGGCTGTCTGAGGACAACAAGTATCGGGTTGACTTCACCAGTATAACTACCCCGATCCCGCCGGATCCGATTACGCACCAACCTTACACCCAGGAAAGTCCATTGGAACCCAGTGCAGATCACGTGCCTTTTGAGAAGGGCAGCCCCACTCGATATTACAACGTTCATCAGAAGGAGAACTACTACTATTACCAGATTGTCGATCAAAGCACTGGCAATCCCTGTAAGGTAGCGACGGAGGATAGGGACACCGGATTAAATGTTAAGCGGTAGCGGTCAGTTCAAGTGTGCCAGCACTCCGACTACACATGGGCTAAGGAGGTCGTCCCGATTCCGGTCTTCTTCAACTTGGAACAATTGAACAATTCACCCGAGATCTTTTAGAAATCACGGATTCCGCGAGGGGGTCCGCCGCGACGAAGGCACTTGTTAGGCTTTCCCTACTTCGCCACTTCGATTCGAGCAAGGCTCCCGCTGGCTTCGGTCCTGAGCAGTTTCGCGGGCTACTTCAAGATTGTTTCTACCGGGTTGCTGGTAGCGGCAGACGATTGGTCAGAGAAGGCCGATGCCTATGACGGGCACTTCCGAATCATGGAGTCCGGCGCGATGTGGTTTCAAGACGCCTTCAATTATGACTTTGCGGCGCTGGTCAGCTCGTCAACCCTGGTTGCCACCCAAGAAGGCGAAATCAGTTTCTCGGCTTACAACGCCAGCGGCTGGCGATGGCGTTGTACGTCATGCGGCAATCATCTCCCTCCCAAGATAATCGCGATGAGTCGTAGAAGAACTGGCCCGACAATCCACACCGTGCAGAGCGGGCTCGACAGATAGTTGTCAGCGATCTCTCTGCCCGTCATTTTGCTGAACTCCCTTGCGGCTAATCTCCAAACGCCTTGTCGATGTTGGGGCGCAGCTTATCGGAGTCGGTTACGCCCAGATAAAGCATCGTGGTCTCCAAACTTTTGTGACCCAGCCAATGTTGGATCGTTCGAATCGGGACTTGGTTCTCATGCCAACGCGTCGCGCACGTCTTGCGGAACCGATGCAGGTACCAATGTTCGCAGACTGGATCGGTCTTGCAAGTGACGTCCGCTTTGTACTTTGTTTCGTAGCGGCCCTTGGTTACTGTCGTCGCGCACTGACCACAGTTCAGCCCCGCGTGCAACGCGATCCGTTTCAGTTTCCGCAGGAAGTGATTATCAGGTCGGCCATCTTCGTTGACGAATATCCACCGAGGATGCGGAGCATGTTTCCGCCGGTCTTTCAGTAGAGCCAGCAATGATTGCGGCAGAGGGACGGTTCGGCTCTCGTGACTCTTTAACGTGAAACCGACATCCGGTTTGCTGCGCAGATGTAGGTTGCCGTTGGATAAGTCGATATCCTGCCACGTAGCGAAGGTTACTTCTTTGTCGCGGCACGCCGTACCAAGGAAGAATTTGTAGTGAGCGATCTGCTCGTCGTTCATCGCGGCGAATATCTTTTTCAGTTCCTCGTCTGTGTACGGGACCGCTTCCTCCTCTTCGACGACAGGCATCTCATCCCAACCGAGCGGGAACTTGATGCCGACCTTCTTACAGAAAATACGAAGAGCGAGCATGCGATTGGATATCGTGTCCGAGTCAAGACCCTCCGCTACCATCTTGTCTTGGAAGTTTTGCAGAACCTTTGTCGTGATGGCCTCGTCCAAGAAGCGGACACCATGAGGAAGCTGTTCCGGAAACTTGTTCAGGTGGTTCCTGTACCCGCCAACGGTTTTCTTCGCCTTGTGCTTCTTCGTTGTGAGGAACTGCTCAATCGCGGCCTTGATGGTGACGCGGTTCTCGTCAGTAAGCGCGTCGAGTTCGAAAACGGTCAGACCTTTCGACTTCGCAAGCAGGGCGTGGCTGAGGGATTCAGCGGATTTGATGGCGTCTTCAATGGTTTCGCAGTCGGGGATGACCTTGAATGGCTGGGAACCATCCTCTGCGGTGTAGCGGAGGTAGAAGGGACTTTTGAGGTTTTTGGGCCGTCGGCCACGGCCTGTATTGTGGCGGAGGAGGAGGGATTCGAACCCCCGAGACCCTCACGGGCCTAACGGTTTTCAAGACCGTCGCATTCAACCACTCTGCCACTCCTCCACATTGATTATAAACAACTTGCTGAAAGTGTGCCGAAGTTCTGTTGCACATTTGGTGGGATTGCACATGCAAAGAGGGCACTTTTATCGACCGATTGGTGCACGTCATCTCCGCTACCGCAATGGCAAACAGGTGTCGGTGAAATTGGCCGACTGCACCGACGAGTATCGCACTCTCAAGAGTGTTCGTCCACTAGGAGAACCGTTGTAGTTCATCAAAACCCTGCACAGGAAAGTGCTATTGTGCGTTGCTCCAAATCCTCGAACTTCCGGGAGGGCTTTTGGAGCAGAGGGCAAATCGAGGGTGTTCCCAACCGGACAAACAGGATGGGAATCCTCGAATACGGTTACACACACCGTGAAGCTGGCCGTAACGGAGGGCCGCTCGTCTACGCTGCCACTGCGTAGCGATGATGCAGGCCACCAAGCCGAGGAAACGATCGAATCGTACTTCCGCTTGGTGGAGGGCTACCAATCGGCCGGCCTGCTGGCGTATCCTTCGCGAGCCCCAGATGCGTCCGATCCTCATGGTAGTAGCGTAGGTATTCAGCCATAAGTCGTTTCAGGTGTCGCTCGTTGAGGACGATCACGTGATCGAGCAAGTCTCTTCGGCAGCTTCCCACCCACCGTTCCGCGACACCGTTCTGCCAGGGGCTGCGATACGCGGTACGCACTGGCTGGCTTCCCAGCCTCCTGACCGCCGACACCACATCCCTGCCAAACTTAGAGTCGTGATCAAAGAACAAGAATCTGTGCGTCGACGCGTAGGGCCACGCTTCTCGCATCTGCTGCACGATC
>Ga0182038_10000856_pt1 | contig 15842 bp, 10 predicted proteins | sample sta12Can44000108_FD_125976 | JGI IMG/M metagenome (GOLD analysis project Ga0182038, IMG submission 125976) | Lab enrichment of tropical soil microbial communities from Luquillo Experimental Forest, Puerto Rico - statanox.12C.anox.44.000.108 | ecosystem: Environmental > Terrestrial > Soil >...
AAGGTCCAGGTCGTGGTCCACGCCGGCGTTCGCTCCTCTGCTTCATCCACAAGAGACGATGCTTTCAGCCGGACAAGAATTCCCGGCCAACCACGGGATGACGGACGAACGCATTGCATTCTAGCAGAAACCGAGAAAGGCAATGAGGAGTGACAAGGACGAGGAACGCGCGAGCCCAACGCAACTTACCCGTCACTCGTCACTTTTCACTTTTCACTGCTTCTTTGTTGACATCCGTGCAGCCTTTGGATAGCTTGGCGGACGGGCCGGGGTTACGAACCCAGAAGGCTCTTCTTCTCTACTCCTTATGGCCAAGGGAGCTCGGCGATGGCTGGCGTTGGGCGCGACCGCTCTTGTACTGGGGCTGATGATCTACTGGTCCACCCGCAGCGCCGAGTGGCGGACCTTTGACTGGCACCACTTACGTTCTCTTTTGTTCCACGCGCACCCAGGCTATCTCGCCGCAGCCGTGGCGGCTACCTCCGTCAGTTATTTGCTGCGTGCCCTGCGCTGGAAATATTTCCTCGATCCGATCAGGTCGGCATCACTCTGGTTGCTGTTCGTAGCTCAAGTGCTGGGGTTTAGCTCCATCTACCTGATTGGCCGTCCTGGTGAAGTGGTTCGCCCCGCGCTGATCGCTCGCAGCGAGGGCGTCTCGTTTGCGTCGCAACTGACGATTCTCCTTCTGGAGCGGATCTATGACGTGGTCACTATGGTTATCCTGTTCGCTTTGGCGTTGGATTTTCAACCTCCTCATCTGACCACCCACAGGGCGGCGGCGACTCTGCGCAGGGTTCACGCAGGAGTTAGCTCCATCCTGGTGCTGACGGCGTTTTTGGTTGCAGGCCTCGCGCTGTTTCGCCTTTACACAGAGGCGTTGACCGCTTTCGTGCGGCGGGTCTTCAGGTTCCTGCCGCCCAAATTCGAATCCGCCTTGGAGGGCTTTCTTCGCTCCCTGGCTGCTGGGCTGGATTCCATCCGGAACTGGCGCGACTTCTTGGCGACGGTGCTGTGTACGGCGGTGCTGTGGGTCGCGAACGTTAGTTTCCTCTGGCTGGTATTTCGCAGCTTGGGAGGCGAAACAGCTCCGCTTTCGTGGTGGGCCGCTGCGCAGTGCCTCTTCTTTGCCGCAGTGGGCCTGATCGCGTCCTTGCCTGGTGTCGGTGGCGGGTTCCAGGTGGGCGTGATTCAAGGCCTCCGGCAACTCTTCCACGTCCAGACCGAAGCCGCTACGAGCGCCGGCATTCTGGCCTGGATCATTGTTCTGGCGCCGTGCCTGGCGCTCGGCTTGCTGGCGCTGCTTTGGGAAGGGCTGACTTTCAGCAAGCTGGGCGACATTGCTCGTGAAGAGCAGAAGGCCGTATCAGCCATCGACACAACCGACTCCTGAGTTATGAGGTGCCCTTTCTGCTCAACGGTTGAAGACAAAGTGGTGGACTCGCGCGAGGCCAAAATCGGCGACGTCATCCGCCGGCGGCGGGAATGCGCAAAGTGCGGGCGCCGCTTCACCACCTATGAGCGCATCGACGAAATCCCTCACATGCTGGTCAAAAAGGACGGCCGCCGCGAAAAGTTCGACCGCCAGAAGCTGCTGGCCGGCCTCCTTAAGGCCTGCGAGAAGCGGCCCATCCCTACCAGCAAGCTGGAGGAAATCGTCAACCAAGCCGAGGCCTACGTTGCCGAGTCACCCGACCGAGAGCGGCCGACAAAAGCCGTGGGCGAACTGGTGATGAACCGGCTCAAGAAGCTCGATAAAGTGGCTTACGTGCGCTTTGCTTCTGTCTACCTCGACTTCAAGGACGTCCGAGAATTCATGGACGAACTCAAGGATCTGCTGAAGGCGCGCCGGAGGTAGACGCCCCCATGGCCGATTTTCGATTACAGATCGTCGATTGAACACTTCGATTTGCGACATTAGGTTGCTGTCGATCGTCAATCATCAATCGGCAATCGTCAGTCTTCTAGGGCCTGTTCCAAACAAAGGCACCGAAAGTATGGAAGGTCTCAAATCCTAGGCGCTCATAAAGCCTCACTGCACCCCGATTCACGTCGGTGACGGTGAGTGACACCTCCTGGAAACCCTGTCGCTGCAACTCCTCAAAGGCTGACTTAAGCATAAACGAGCCTAAACCAGCCCCCTGGAACTCCGGCACCACAGCAATTTGAGGGATATGAGCAGTAATGGGGCGAACGGCAGTCAAGGCCAATACGCCAGCCAGTTTTCGCGTGGCATCGTGGATGACTACTAAGGATGCTGGCTCTATGAACTCACCGCACCCTCGCATCTGAACAATGTTTTCGATGAGGCGGGCCGCACCGGCTGCGGAGCTGTATTGGTCGTTGATGACGGCGTCGACGTGGTCGCGATACGTATGGTAAAGTAACGAGGCGGCCTGCCGGTCGAATTTCCGTTCCCAGCGTTCCGAGATGAAGGCATCCGCAAGGCGTTCGGTCGTGACGGCGTTCGGAGTCGGCCGGGGCAAGGGCACGCTACGGTGTGCCCGACTAGGGGTTAGTGGCAGCAGCATGAATTTTCGCAGATAACTCTTGAAACGCCGGGGCAGGAAGGCTGGCTCAAGCTCCTCGGCGCGGAAGTGGGGCAACTGAGCCTCGATGCGAAGGATACCGGGCGTGGCCATCAGCGTTTCAAGAACGTGTTCGAGGAGGAGTCGTGCGCACGCTTCTCTGCCCGGCTCCACAAACAAGTCTCCGATCAAGGCCTTTTCCGCTTCGTAAAGGAAGAAGCTGTAGCCGCCTATCTGGCGCTCGTCTATCAGGGCGTACCCCGTCAAGCGCCTTTCGTTCAAGCAGGCGGCGATGAGGCGGGCGGATGCGGAATAGTCCCAGTGCAAGTTCGCACGCCAAGCTTCGGATTCTGCTGCGAGCAGCGCGGCGAAGTCACCGGCGTCGAACTGGCGAATGTCAACTATCTCGGTCGCCAAGTTAACCTCTCTGGGTCGGCGAGCCGCCGACCGACAAGCCGCAAACCCAAAGGTCTGTGCTAAAGGAAGATCGGCTCGACAGATTCTTAGCGCCCTACCGGTAAAGAAACGCGGCGAGAGTATAACCCAAAAATAGATGCCAGGATTGCGTAATTGACGGATTGAGAGATTGAGTCATCGGGTCATCGAGCCGTACCTGGACCTCCGTTTTTGAAGTCAGCGCGGTTGTTAGCGGGGAAGCGGTAGAGCTCAAAGACGGAGGTCACGCTACCTGCTATTTCATGTCAAGTGAGCGATATAATTGTCGCGGATTTGAGCTGATGATACTTGCCGAGTCAGGTAAAGGAACCGATGGCTCGATCACTGATGGCTCAAATGACTTAATGACTCCAATGGCCCGTAGTCCCGCGCCGCTCCCCCATATCCACACCGCGCCCGTGGATACCCCCATGCCGCGCGTGTTTCGCCACCGGCTGGAGTACATCGCAGCTCGCGCCGTTCTGGGCCTTTTGGGTTGGCTTCCGCTCCGCCTGGCGCGTCTCATCTGTGAAGGTTTGGCGGTGGCTAGCTACTGGTTATGGCCGCGGTTGCGGCGCGTAGGTCTTTTCAATCTTTGGCTGGCGTATCCACAGTGGTCCAGCCGTCAGCGCCGTCGCGTGCTGTTTGGAAATTTCCGCGGCCTGGGACGGATGCTCGCGGACTTCGCCAGCTTCCCGCGCTGGAATCGGGGCAATATCGAACGTTTGATCGTCTATGACGGGTTTGAGCACTACACAGAGGCCATGAGGAAAGGGAGGGGCGTTCTCTTTTTGACGGCTCACTTCGGCAACTGGGAGCTGAGCTCATTTGCCCACGGTTTGTACGGCCACCCTTTGAACTTCGTCGTGCGGGAAATGGACAACCCTCTTCTGGACCTGATGGTGAACCGCTATCGCTGCCTGAGTGGTGGCCGGGCGGTCTACAAACATGATTCTGCTCGCGAAACGATGCGCGCCCTGCATCGCGGTGAGGCAGTGGGTATCCTGATGGATCAGAACATGTTGCCAGGTGAGGGCGTGTTTGTTGACTTTTTTCGTCGCCCGGCCTGTACCACCACGGGGCCAGCTCGAATCGCGCGCAAAACCGGAGCGGCCATTGTGCTCGGGTTGGTTATCTGGGATGCGCACTTGAGCAGGTACCGGTTACGCTTCGACCCGGTGAAGTGGATCAAACGGGAAGACCCGGAAGAGGAAATCGTTGCCAATACGGCCAATTTCACTGGGCTCATCGAAGAGTATGTGCGACGCTACCCCGACCAATGGCTGTGGGTGCACCGGCGTTGGAAAACGCGGCCGGCGGCGGAGCCTCCCCTGTATCCCGTTTGAACGACTGCGATTGGCGAATTGGGAGTGCCGAGTAGTTCTGAGCGCTGAGTTCTGAGTTATGAAAAGGGGTATCTGCGGGAGCCGTTTTATTACTTAGAAATTCATCACTCAGAACTTCTACCGACTCTCTATTCGCGACTCCCTACTCCCGCAAGAGGTTGCCATGACCATCGATGAGATTGTGCGGCTAGTCGACGGAAGACTGCAAGGTGACGGCTCGCACGAGGTTCACGATGTCGCCAGCCTCGAGCGCGCGGGGCCAGACGACCTGACCTTTGCCGAGGGAGCGCGAGGTTTGGCGAAAGCGGGCGCCAGCCGCGCCGGGTGCATCCTGGTGCCGGACGGAGTCTCACTTCCCCAGTTGACTACGGTGGCGGTGCCGCGGCCGAAACTCAGCTTTATCCGGATTGCCGACGTTCTTCGGCCTAAGCCTGCAACCACGCCCGGAATCCATCCCTCGACCGTCGTCGATCCGCAGGCGAACCTCGCCGAGGACGTCTGCGCCGGGCCGCAGGTAGTGATCGAGCGCGGTGTTACGGTGGGGCCGGGAACAAGGTTGGGAGCAGGAGTGTTCCTGGGCGAGGGGGTGGCGCTAGGCTCGCAGTGCTTACTCTATCCGAAGGTCACCGTTTATCCGGGTGCCCGCATCGGGAACCGTGTCGTCCTGCACGCTGGCGTTGTGGTTGGCTCGGATGGGTTCGGTTACGTCTTCGCCGAAGGCCGGCAACACAAGTTTCCCCAACTGGGCGGGGTGATCATCGAGGATGACGTTGAAATCGGCAGCAACTCCACGATCGATCGGGGATCGTTGGGTACTACGGTGATTGGCACCGGCACAAAGATAGACAACCTCGTGCAGGTTGCCCACAATGTGAGAATCGGTCGCCACTGTCTGATCGCTGCGCAAACAGGCATATCGGGCAGCGTGGAGATTGGAGACTACGTGGTGCTGGGAGGACAGGTAGGTGTCGCCGACAACGTTCGGATTGAGGACAACGTCACGGTCGGCGCCCAGGCTGGCATCCCCAGCGGGAAGGCCTTACGCAAGGGGATGACCTATTGGGGAACTCCGGCGCGCCCCCTGCCCGAATTCAAGAAGATGTACGCCCACCTCAGTCATCTGCCGAGTTTTGTGGAGAAGATCGGGCGCCTCGAGCGGCGGTTGGCCAAGTAGGTGTCTTCGGATGATGGCAAGAGAGCGCCACACCAACAACGTGACGAGAGGCAAGCCTCCACGGCGCCCCGTAGATTGGCACGTGGCTCGGTCTGCATCTCGGGTAAAATTATAATTGTGCGAGGCAAAGTCAGCACCGCGTGCTTAGTGCTTCTGGCGCAGGTTAACCTCCTGTGGGTGGCCGCGGTGCACCGCCACGAGGAAGAGGCCGTCCCGGCGCGAGCCACCGCGACCTCCAGCGGAGACCCGCACTCCCGGCCGGGGTTGGCGAGGAGCCTGCTGTGCACCCCGTGCCAGATTGTGCGGAACGGAGCCGCACGGCCCACCTTGGGCACACTGGCGCCGAGTCCCGCAAACTCGACCTCCATCGCTTTCACGTTTCACCCCGGCAAGTTCGCTTTCCACCGGCCGTCCGTCACCTACGGTCGCGCTCCTCCCCTGGCCTAAGTTCCTCCCTTGTTATTCTTTCCAGCCAGCAAGACACCTTGGCAAGATGCGCCGGTGAGCGACCTCGGTAAGAAGCATTCTTCCGTTCGCAAGACTATTCTTTTGTTGGTGGTGCTGAGATGCGTGAGAACTGTCTGTTGGCAACTGAGCGTGGACGTCTAATGATGATGGTCCTATTCCTTGTTTACCCGGCCGTAGCAGCCACCACGGCCGGAGGGCAACAAACGCCCGTGAAGATTGACCTTGAACAGGCGATCCAGATCGCCATCGCCCACAACCATGCCTTGAAGGCGGCGCGGACCCAGATCCAGCAGAGCCAAGCGCAGGAGATCACGGCGTCCCTTCGGCCTAACCCCGTATTCTCGGCAGACGTCAGCTTTGTACCCATCTTCAGCCCTTCCTACTTTGGTACCCCTGTTTCTGAGAATCCGCTGCCGCCGGAGTTCGATGCCGGAGTAGCCTATACCATTGAGAGGGGACACAAAAGGCAGGCTCGCACCCAGGCGGCGCGCGACCAGACTGCCGTCACGCGCTCGCAGATCAGCGAAAACGAACGGACGCTGACCTTTAACGTTGCCCAGCAGTTCGTTGCCGCTCTGCTCGCGAAGTCCACCCTGGAGTTCGCCCTGAAAGACCTGGCCAGCTTCGAGCAAACTGTAGGCATCAGCGAAGTACGCTACAAGGCGGGGGACATCAGTGAGAATGACTTTCTTAGGATCAAGCTGCAGTTGTTGCAGTTTCAGACCGACGTTTCCGCCGCACAACTGTCTTTGGTGCAGGCCCTGGCCAGCCTGAGGAGTTTCCTTGGCTATGAATCTGTTCCGGATGGTTACGACGTGGTGGGCGACCTGGCTTATACCCCACTTCATGTGAACCTTCAGGACTTGCAGGTCGTGGCCCTGGGACTGCGGCCCGACTTCCTGGCTTCCCAGCAGAGTGTGACCGCCGCCCAGAGCCAGTATCAACTGGCCCGCGCCAACGGCAAGCGCGATTTGACCCTATCGTTCACGTACAACCACACCACGGGGCTCAATACCGCCAGTTTTGGCGGGGCCATTGAGCTTGCGTTCTTTGACAAGAACCAGGGCGAGATCGCTCGCACCAGGTATGCCATCACCCAGTTCGAAGAAAGCAGGACAGTGACGCAACAGATGGTAATGACTGACGTGCGGACTGCCTATGAAGCAACCCGAACCGATGGACACGTAGTGGAGCTCTATCAGTCCGGGTACCTGAAGGCGGCGCAGGAATCGCGGGAGATCAGTGAGTTTGCCTACCAGAAGGGCGCGGCTAGCCTCCTGGACTTCCTGGATGCAGAGCGCAGTTATCGTGCCACGCAACTTGCCTACCGTCAGGCGCTTGGAACCTACATGCTGGACGTCGAGCAACTGCGGGAAGCAGTAGGGAGAAGGAATCTGCCATGACCAGGAGTTTTGAGTCTAAGGTCCGAATCCGTGAGCCGGGAATGGCGAGTTTCGAAGCCCATCGCGGCCCTGCCAGCCTGTCCGTGTTTCTTTTGCTGCTTTGCGGGATCACCTCAGGGTGCGGGCGGCGCGATGTGGACTTGACTGAGTCAACGTCCTACGGCGTCAACCCACAGGCAGACCCCAAAGCACAGCTTTTCACCGTCCCCCAGAACCAGATGTCTCACGTGCAGGTCGTGAAGGTGGAACGCTCACGCCTTGAGCGCGTGCTGCGTCTTACTGGGTCTGTAGCCTACGATGCCTTCCAGACCACCCCGATCATTACCCAGGTGAGCGGACCCGTGTCGCGCATCATGGTGGCACCCGGCGAGGTGGTGCGCAAGGGCCAGCCGATGCTCTATGTTTCCAGTCCTGACTACGCGCAACTGCGCACCAATTATCTGAAAACGAGGGACGCCCTGTCCCTTGCGGAAAGGAACTATGCTCGCTCCGAAGAACTCTACGCCCACGGGGCCGTGTCCCAGGCGGATTTGCTTCAGTCGGAATCGACACGCAACCAGGCTAGAGCAGATTTTGAAGCGGCGCAGCAGGCCTTGAAGGTGCTCGGTCTACTGGACCTTGACAGTCTGCTCAAAGGTCCGCCTTCGCCCGAGATTCCTGTGCTCGCGCCCATCGCCGGCGAGGTCGTGGAACGTCTCGTAGGTCCGGGGCAGGTGGTACAGTCGGGAGCGACGCAGTGCTTCACGATCTCCAACATGAGCACCGTCTGGGTGCTCGCGAATGTCTACGAGCACGATCTTGGCTACGTGAGGGAGGGCGACCCGGTGAGCATCCGGACGGACGCTTACCCAACCGTGTTCCGGGGAAGGATCTCTTACATTGCACCCGCGTTAGATCCTGCCTCCCGGACGCTCCAGGTGCGTATTGTCACGGAGAATCCGGGCGCAAAGCTGAAGAAAGACCTCTACGTGACGGTGAGCGTCCAGGCCGGCACGATGGAGAATGCGCTGACTGTGCCGGATGCGGCAGTCCTGCGGACCACCGAAAATGAGCCCTTCGTCTACGTCGCGACTGGGCCCAGCAAGTTTGCCCAGCGCCTGGTGCGCATCGGCGAGAGCCAGGGCGGCCGTACACACATCTTGACTGGCCTGCAGCCCGGGGAGCGAGTCGCGGCCGACGGCAGCCTGTTTTTGCAATTTGCCAACTCACTCCAGCGCTGAAGATGTTTATGGATGCGGATTGCGGACTGATTGCAGGCCGCCGGTCGGCGGCACTCGGCAGACGGGCATACTGGATTAGCACTCCGCGGTCACCCACCGGCAACCAGTCATGATTCACCGCATCGTTCAACTCGCGCTCCGTCAGCGGTTCTTGATCGTGATGATGACCGTCTCCATTGCGGTGGCAGGCATCATCTCCTTCCGCCGCATGGCGGTGGACGCCTATCCCGACCTTTCGCCACCGATGGTTGAGGTCATCAGCCAGTGGCCGGGCCATGCTGCCGAAGAGGTCGAGCGTCTGGTTACGCTTCCCATCGAGTTGGAAATGAACGGCGTGCCACAACTGGTCTTCATGCGGTCTATCTCGCTTTACGGCCTCTCTGATGTGCGGCTGACCTTCGAGGAGGACACAGACAATTACTTTGCTCGCCAAGTCGTGTTCGAGCGGCTGAGCGCCGCCAACGTCCCTTCCGGAGTGTCGCCGGGCCTCGCACCGCTGTTCAGTCCCAGTGGTTTAGTCTACCGGTACGTCATCGAGAGCCCTGATCGCACCCCTCAGGAACTGAAAACCATCGAGGACTGGGTACTGGAGCGGGCCTACAAGTCGGTGCCCGGCGTTGCCGATGACTCCGGCTTTGGCGGCACGGTGATGCAATACCAGGTGCTGCTCGATCCGGCCCGCATTTACGGCTATCACCTCACCGTGCCCCAGGTCTTGACCGCCCTGGCGGCCAACAACGCCAACACCGGCGGCGGGTTTTATTCTCAGGGTGGGCAGTTCTACTACGTCCGCGCCCTGGGCTTGGCGCGCGACACACGTGATATCGGCGAGATGGTGGTGGCCAGCAACAATGGAGCGCCGGTGCGCATTCGCGATATCGGCGAGGCCACTATCGGGCACGCGCCGCGCCTCGGAGAATTCGGGTTCCAGGAGCGGGAAAAGAATAACGATGATGCGGTGGAAGGTGTCATCCTGATGCGACGCGGCGAGCAAGCGCAGACCGTGCTCCAAGGCGTCCAAGCCAAGACCGACCAGCTCAACCGCGAGCTACCGCCCGACGTCAAGGTGCGCCCCTATTACGACCGTAGCGATCTGGTGCGGCTGACTACGGACACAGTCGAGGGCAACCTGCTGCGTGGCATGGTCCTGGTGCTGATTGTCCTGGTCTTCTTCCTGGTCAGCTTACGGGCGGCGTTGATTACCGCTTTCACCATCCCTGTGTCATTGCTCTTTTCTTTCATCCTTCTACACGCCCACAACATTCCTGCCAATCTGCTCTCCATTGGCGCCATCGATTTCGGCATCATCATTGACGGTACGGTGGTGATGGTCGAGAACATCTACCGCGAGTTGGCGGCCCGCGAGGGCCAGACCTACCATATCTACGACGTGATCGTGGCCGCGGCCAAAGATGTGGACCGGCCCATCTTTTACTCTGTGGCGGTGATCATTGCCGGCTACATGCCGATCTATGTTCTGCGAGGACCTTCCGGTCTGCTCTTCCATCCCATGGCCGACACGATGTCCTTCGCATTGATCGGGGCGCTGCTCTTCACCCTAACGCTGGTACCCGTGCTTTGCTCGTACGCGTTCCGGAAGGGCGTCCGGGAAAGTAGGAACCGCCTCTACGATTGGGTTAAACAGGAATACGCTGTCGAGCTCGCTTGGTGCCTCAAGCATCCCGCGGTCACGATGGTCGCGGCCACCGTGGTGTTTGGCGCCACATTGCTCCTCGTTCCTTTGATCGGAGGCGAGTTCATGCCGCACTTGGACGAGGGGGCGCTGTGGGTGCGCGCTACCCTGCCGTACACCATCTCATTTGAGGAGGCCAGCAAGATTGCTCCCCAGATCCGCCAGATTCTTGTGTCTTACCCGCAGGTGACTGTCGTGGGTTCCGAACTGGGCCGCCCGGACGACGGCACGGATCCGACCGGTTTTTTCAACTGCGAATTTTATGTAGGTCTGAAGCCCTATAAGGACAGCTCCTGGAAGACGCCAGGTGGAATTCACACCAAGGAAGAACTCACCGACGCGTTGCGCCAGAAGCTGGAACAGTTCCCGGGTATCATCTTTAACTTTACCCAGCCTGCCGAGGACGCGGTCGACGAGGCCCTGACAGGCTTGAAGAGCGCCCTAGCGGTGAAGATTTACGGCGCTGACCTGAGCGTCCTACAAGACAAGGCCGTACAGATCAAGAATGTACTGGCGCGGGTACCGGGGTTCAGGGAGCTGACCGTGGTGCGGGAGCTCGGCCAGCCGAGCCTGCTCGTCGATGTCGACCGGGCCAAGATTGCGCGCTACGGGATCAACGTGGCGGACGTCGAAGCTGTGGTCCAGGCGGCGGTGGGTGGCCAGGCGGCGACCCAGGTGATACAGGGTGAGAAGCTTTTTGACTTAGTCGTGCGCATGCAACCGCGGTTCCGCGAGAGCGCGCAGGCCATCGGGAATCTTCTGGTTGGAACGCCGGCGGGTCAGCAAATCCCCCTCAGCCAGCTAGCGGACATCCGGCAGGGCAACGGCGCGTCCTTCATCTACCGTGAGAATAACTCCCGCTATATCGGTATTCAGTACAGCATCGTGGGCCGGGACCTGGCACGCGCGGTGGATGACGGCCAGCAAGCCATACGAAAGGCTGTGTCGTTGCCTCAGGGCTACCGCGTGTCCTGGGGCGGGGAATACAGCGAGTTCTTGCAGGCCAGGAGCCAGCTCGACATCATCGTACCCCTAACCGTTGTGTTGATCTTTTTGATTCTGTTCGCGCTTTATGGCAACTTTAAGTTTCCTATCATCGTGGTACTGAGCGTCGTCATGACCGAGCCGGTCGGAGCACTCCTCGCCTTGAAGCTCACCGATACGCCCTTCAGCGTGTCGTCCGTTCTCGGCCTCCTGGTACTGATGGGAGTCTCCGTAGAGACGGCGGTGATCGACGTGTCTTACATCAATAAGCTACGGGTAGAGGGTGACGACATTCGTAAGGCGACCTTTGAGGGCTCACTGATTAGGCTGCGTCCCATCATGATGACGGCATTGGTGGCTTGCCTGGGCTTGCTGCCTGCAGCGCTTTCGCACGGCATCGGGTCAGACACGCAGCGCCCCTTTGCCATTGTCATTGTCGCGGGTCTGATTTCACGGCTGTTTCTGGGCCGGATTGTCAGCCCAGTGCTCTACAAGATGGTCGCTCGTGAAGGCGATGTATTGCAGGTGTGAGTTTTCGTGCAACTTTCGGCACGATATCCGCATCTGCCTCAATCGTTAGCTCCTGTATCGGTTGGAGGATTCACAAGTCCTTTAAGCTAAAGGTAAAATACAGGTTGGCTTGCTAATTGCCAGAACCAATTCGAACCGACCAAGTCTGTGGCGTGCCCTGAGCGTCGGGGCGGCAATCTTGATACAGCTCCACCTAATGCTGGTGGTGGAGCTTCACCACCACGCAGCCAGTCCGGCGCCCGGCGACAAGTCAGTTCCGGTTTCTCCAGGTCAGCTACACTGGCACCCGGCAACGTCCGAATCGAGCCTCCCGTGCTCGGTGTGTCAAACAATCCGCCATGGGTCTGTTTATGTAGCGTGCAGTTGTCTATCCGCTCCTCAGCTGCCGTTTGCCAGAAGCTCCGGGCCAGCCTTAATACCGAAACTCTCGCCCCTTTCCTACCTACTTCCTTCAGGAAGAGATCCACCCCTTTTCTCCTAAAAATTCAGAGGTTCTCCTCGCTCGGAATAGCGAGGCCAAGATCTTTTTAGGAGGAACAATCCGTGCACTCATTTTATTCAAGTTTCATTATGGCGGTGGCGGCTTTGCCGCCTGCTGTGCGGAAAGGCTCAGCCTTTCCGGCCCAGCAGGCTCAAGAAAGAGGTAACATTAAAGAATTCAGGCTCGGCCGCTTGCCGGAAAACGGTAGGCTTTCGGCACAGCAAGCGGCGGTGCCGCCGCACCACCGAAGCGCTTGGCTGATTTTGATAGCCTTTCTCTGTCTCGTCCCGTTCGCGGCAGCGCCCGCCTTCGGGCAGGGTTTGGGGAATTCCGGGACCATCCAGGGTACCGTGCTTGACCCTTCCGGCGCTGCCGTCAAAGGAGCGAAGGTCGAAATCCGATATCCGGTTTCAGGGTACGAAGCAACCGCGACCACCGACGACTCCGGCCAATTCCAACTCAGCAACGTTCCCTTTAATCCCTACCACCTGACCGTGAGCGCCCCTGGTTTCGGGGACCTTGACCAGGACGTGGAAGTCCGTTCGGCGGTGCCCCTCGATCTAAAGCTCACCCTGAAGATTGCCACCGCCGCCCAGACGGTTACGGTTCAAGGCGAAGCGACCGACCTACTGGAGCAAACTTCGACCTTTCACACCGACGTCGACAAGAAATGGTTTGACAAAATCCCCTTGGAGAGTTCTTCGTCGGCCATCAGCTCTCTCGTTACGCTCTCGTCGCCGGGAATTACTGCGGATTCTAACGGCCTCTTCCACGGCATGGGCGATCACGCGGAAAACTCCTTCTCGGTCGACGGCCAACCCATCACCGACCAGCAGAGCAAGGTTTTTTCGAATCAGATTCCCCTCATGTCGGTCCAGTCGTTGGAGGTGATCGCCGGCGCGCCGCCCGCCGAATACGGCGACAAGACGAGCGTTGTGATCAACGTTGCCACGCGCTCCGGCCAGGGTATGACACCGGCTCATGGCGCCGTGACGGCCTCCTATGGCTCATTTGGCTCGTCCTATGGCAGTTTTGAAGTTGGTTACGGAAATCAGAAGTGGGGAAACTTCATCGCGGTCAACGGGTTGAACACCACACGATTTCTGGATCCGCCAGAGGTCGCCGTGCTGCATTCTTATGGCAACGAAGAGGCCATCTTCGACCGCATGGACTATCAACCCTCCACAGCGAATTCCCTGCACCTGAACCTGGGCTTTACGCGTTCCTGGTTTCAAAATCCCAACTCGTTCGACCAACAGTACCATCCGGGCATCCTCAACAATGTGACCGGCCTTCCTCTGGGCCCGACGGACCAGCGTTCGCAGATTAAGACCATTAACGTCGCTCCTACCTGGACGCACCTGATCAGCCCGACCTTGGTGCTTACGCTCGGCGGCTTCTTTCGGCAAGACCAGTATCACTACTACCCGAGTGCTGACCCTTTGAATGATCTCGCTCCCGACCTCCAGGCCGAGAGCTTCGCGCAAGGTCGGAGACTCACCAACGCGGGTGTGCTCTCGAATTTGGCCTACGTCAAGGGCATCAACAACCTGAAGGCGGGAGTCGTATATCAACAAACATTCCTTACGGAGAGGGACATCCTCAGCATTGTGGACCCGACACTGAACCCACCATGCTTCAATGCCGACGGAAGCCCCAACACCAACCCTGCGGTAACCAGCCAAGGCCAATGTGGAGGCTCTTTGAATCCGGGTGGCACGCCCAATACGGGCTTTAAGCCGTTCCTAGGCTGCCTCGACTTGACTCGACCTATCCCGGCCCCGTCGGACGGCTGCACCAGTTCCAGGAGCATCCCGTTCTACTTTTCCGGCCACACGGACATTAAGGAACTCGCGCTGTATGTTCAGGACACCATCACCAAGAAGAACTGGAACTTCAACCTCGGAATTCGCGGGGATTTGTACAACGGGATTGCCATTCAAAGCCAGGCGGAGCCACGACTGGGCGTTGCCTACACCGTCCGGCCGACGAATACGGTGCTGCGCGTTTCTTACGCGCGCATTTTGGAAACTCCGTTCAACGAGAATCTGATCATTGCCAGTACAGGGTGCGGATATCAAGTGATTGCCGCCCTTGTGCCACCGTCCGGTGTCACCTGCAACCTGGGACCGATTCATCCCGGCTGGCGCAATGAATTCCACGCCGGTTTGCAACAAGCATTCGGACGGTACGTGGTTGTGGACGGCGAGTATATCTGGAAGTATACGCACAACGCATACGACTTCGGTATCGTAGGCGCCACACCCCTCACCTTCCCAATCGAGTGGTACAGGTCCAATATCCCCGGATACGCCATCCGCACCAGCGTCGTGAACTTCCACGGGTTTAATGCCCTTGTGGTGATGTCCAGCGTTGCCGCTCGCTTCTTCGAACCGCAAGTCGCCGGCATCCCCATCATCCCGCCGGTGTCCGGCGTCTTCCGCATTGACCATGACGAGCATTTCAACCAGACGACACACCTGCAATACCAGTGGAAGCGTGGCCCCTGGATTGGGTTCAACTGGAGGTATGACAGTGGCCTTGTGAGCGGCGCGGTACCGTGTGTCGCTCCAACCTTGACGTGCTTCGTTTCGACGCCAATTGCATTGGGGGGAGGCGCTAATGTCCCAAGTGACCAGGTGGCCTTAAACAACGCTATCACCGGCTTGCCTCTGACCGCCGACCAGGAGTTTCAGGCCGGCCTCACTTGCAATGGCAAGCTTGCTGCTCCAAACCCCCTTGGCGCCCCACTTGCCACCTGCCAGGCATCACAGTTCGCATCCATATACGTCAAGGTACCACCGCCCGGAACAGAAAATGACGACCACAAGCCCCAGCGAATCCAGCCGCGCAGCCTGTTTGATCTGTCTGTCGGTGACGACAATCTGTTCCACGGCGACCGTTACAAGTGGAGTCTGACCTTCACGGCGGTCAACCTGACCAACAAGGTTGCGCTTTATAACTTCCTTTCCACGTTTAGCGGCACGCACTACGTCACTCCGCGCACGTGGACCGCCGAGATCGCTTTCCACTTTTGACGTAGTCGCAGCCCTCGGCTATGTCCAGAGTCTGGAGTTTCTACATTTGGAACGGCCAAAGCCGCGGCCTTGTATCAGGGCACGGCTTTAAGCCGTGCCGCTGATTCGCCGAAAGGAACCGGGCTTTAGCCCCTGATTATGGCTAGGCCAGCCCGCCAGATCCTGAGCCCCTGGCGTACGCTATTCATTACGACCGAGTTATCGCGACCCAGGGCGGCATAAGCCGCAGAGTTTTTTGACGTGAGACTCTGCGCTAGGCGTCCTCGGTGCCCAACTCCAAAACAAAGTACTGAGCATGGGAATGTCCGACGTTGCGGATGCCGTGTTCCTCGTTCGACCCTATGTAGGCGACCGAGCCCGGCCCGAGATTGGAGCTGCGCTCCCCGATGGTCACCTGCAGCAAGCCTTCCCGGATGAGGAAGACCTCCTCGTACTCGTGATGATGTGGCGGGTGGGGCATGGCGCCCGGCGCCAGGTCGGTTTCGTGCAGCGCCACACGGAAGCCTTCGTGCGTCTTTCCCCCCAATATAGGTCGAAATGCATT
>Ga0182038_10000860_pt1 | contig 15806 bp, 14 predicted proteins | sample sta12Can44000108_FD_125976 | JGI IMG/M metagenome (GOLD analysis project Ga0182038, IMG submission 125976) | Lab enrichment of tropical soil microbial communities from Luquillo Experimental Forest, Puerto Rico - statanox.12C.anox.44.000.108 | ecosystem: Environmental > Terrestrial > Soil >...
GATTGTCGCCCGCGACCCCGACGGAGAATTCGTCGGTCGCCCTGGCACTTGGCACGAGGAGCACGGGCCTGCGCCACGCATCGTCATGGCCGAGAGCAAGCGGGATACCGGTCCCGTTGCCGGCATAGGCGATCGCGTGCTGGCGCGCATCACGCCATTAGGTGCCGACGCGGACTACCCCTATCAGGCGCGGACCATCAAGCGGCTCGCGCGTGCAACACAAAGGCCGCTCGGCATCTTCCGCACACTGCCCGGAGGCACCGGCGTCATCGACCCGGTCGACCGCAAACAGCTTAAGGAATGGCCGGTCACGCGGGGGAACACGGACGACGCAGAGAACGGCGACTTGGTCCGCTTCGAGCTTGCTCGCGGCGGCCGCTATGGCGTCCAGACCGCGCAGGTCATTGAGAGGCTTGGCAATCCTGCCGCGCAGCAGTTGACGAGCCTGATCGCGGTGCATGCCCACGGCATCCCCGATACCTTCCCTGAGGCTGCTCTCGCCGAGGCAGAGGCGGCCAAGGAGCCCGACCTCAAGCGCCGCGAGGATTTTCGGCAGCTGCCCCTCATCACCATCGACCCGTCAGACGCTCGCGACCATGATGATGCGGTCTGGGCCGAAGCCGACTCTGATCCTTCAAACCGCGGCGGCTGGGTGGTCATCGTCGCTATTGCCGACGTCTGCTCCTACGTCCGACCGGGCAGCTCGCTCGACAAAGAGGCGCGGAAGCGCGGCAACTCAGTCTATTTCCCCGATCGCGTCGTGCCGATGTTGCCGGAGCGAATCTCTAACGACCTTTGCTCGCTCAAGGAGGACCAGCCGCGGGGCTGCCTCGCGGTGCGCATGGTGTTCGACAAGGACGGGCGAAAGCTCAAGCACCGCTTCTTCCGCGCCCTGATGCGTTCCGCTGCAGGTCTCACCTATGAGCAGGCCCAAGCAGCGATAGACGGTCGTCCCGACGAGGTGACCACCCCACTGCTCGATGCCGTGCTCAGGCCGTTATGGGGCGCCTACGCTAGCCTCGGTATCTCGCGCACCGAGCGCGCGCCGCTCGACCTCGATCTGCCCGAGCGCAAGATCCTGCTCGACGACCAAGGTCGCGTGCGGACCGTGGTGACCCCTCCCCGGCTCGACGCCCACCGCCTGATCGAGGAGTTCATGATCGCCGCCAATGTCTCCGCAGCCGAGACGCTGGAGGCCAAGCGGTCGCCCCTCATCTACCGCGTTCACGATGCGCCTTCTAAGGAGAAGCTGTCCTCGCTTGGCGAGTTCCTCGCCACCATTGGCCTCAAGCTGCCAAAGTCCGGCACGCTCAAGCCAGCCCATTTCAACCGCATCCTGGCCGATACGCGGGCGACGCCGACCGCAGAGCTCGTTGGTGAGGTGGTGCTGAGAAGCCAGGCACAGGCCGAGTATAGCGACGACAATCTCGGGCATTTCGGCCTCAATCTGCGCCGCTACGCGCATTTCACCTCCCCGATCCGCCGCTACGCCGATCTCATCGTCCATCGCGCGCTGGTGCGAGCGCTTGGCTTCGGCAATGACGGGCTGACCGACATCGAGATGGAGCAGCTCGAGCAGATCGCACAAGCGATCTCCGATACCGAGCGGCGCGCCATGGCGGCTGAGCGCGAGACGGCTGACCGCCTTATCGCCGCCTATCTCGCCGACCGCATCGGCGCGAGATTCCAAGCGCGGGTCTCAGGGCTGGTGCGCACCGGCCTGTTTGTGCGACTGGTGGAGACCGGAGCCGACGGCTTCGTTCCAGCCTCGTCCATCGGTCGCGAGTATTTCTACCATGACGAGGCGCGGCATGCGCTTGTGGGCGAGGATACCGGGCTCGCCTATCACCTAGTGGACCCGGTCGAGGTGCGTCTGGTCGAAGCGATCCCGACGGCAGGGGCGCTTAGATTTGAGATGCTGAGCGAAGGCCGCTCCGTCCGCACGCGACCAAAGGGCGCCTCACGACACAATGGCAAGGGCAGGCCCCAACGCTACAAGGGTAAAGGGCAACGACAAGGCCGCGCCTCCCCCGGCAAACGCCGCTAAGACCGAGTTCAAAGACCAAGATGCAAGGCAGCTTTCCGCACAACGACAGATCGACCGGCGCCCGCCCAGTGCTGACCTCGCTGCTGCGTGGAGCGGCCCAAAAATGCCCTGCCTGCGGCAAGGGCGCCATGTTCAGGCGCTATCTCAAAGTCGTCGATGCCTGCCCCCATTGCGGTGAGGAGCTGCACCACCACCGCGCCGACGACGCGCCGCCTTACTTCACCATCGTGATCGTCGGCCACCTCGTTGTAGGCCTCGTCCTCGCCGTGGAGATGACACACAGACCTCCGCTCTGGGTACACGCGGCGCTGTGGCTTCCGCTTACGCTCATCCTCGCCCTGACCGTCTTGCCTATCATCAAGGGGGCGCTGGTCGCGCTTCAGTGGGCGCTTCTCATGCACGGCTTCGATCCAGATGCGGAGGAGGTCATCGGCGACGGTCTACCAGATGTCGACCCTTCGCCGCTCCCTCGCCGTCTTGACTTCCGGCCTTGAGCGAGTAGGGTCGCGCGCAATTTCGCTTCCAAAGTTCCGAGGACGACATGGCCAAGCCCGTCACCCAGAAGATCAAGCTCGTAAGCTCGGCCGGCACGGGCTATTACTACGTCACCAAGAAGAATCCGCGTAATCAGACCGAAAAGCTCGTCTTCAAGAAATACGATCCTGTCGCGCGCAAGCACGTCGAGTTCAAGGAAGCCAAGATCAAATAGCCTGTCTGATTTTCAGGCTCCGACGCTGTCCGCTGTTCCGTGGGCAGGTGCTATGGGGCTGTCGTCACGAATAGGTGGCCGGCCGAAACGCGGCGCTAACGAGGAGGCCACTCAACCGCGCTCCGGCCGGCCGAACCCTACGGACCCAGGAGATGCGGCGGACCTGAGCATTCCGCAGGGTTATCTCTGACCAACGAGGAAAACGTAAGGACGAAGGCGCGACCTAATGGCTCTAGAACCTTCAACCCCCTAACTGCCTCCCCCGTGTTATCTCGTCGGGCTTCAGTCAAACCATAAAACGGCCGACAAAGGGACGAAATCAAGCTTATCCATTATTGTAATACGATAAAAGACAAGGGATTGTAAATCCTTAAGGTTAAGCCTTCAGGAGTCACCTCAAGTCGGAATTCGCTCTAATTCAGCCACTTGATCCACAGTTTTGACCTGAGTGATTCGCCGAGGGCACCGTTTTTAGGCCTTCCGTTGCTTTTTTACTGCGCCTCCCCCACGAACTGCCTGACCGTGTCGAGGAACATGGCTACCGAGATCGGCTTCGAGATATAGGCCTCGCAGCCCCCTTCGCGAATGCGCTCCTCGTCGCCCTTCATGGCGAACGCGGTGACGGCAACGACCGGGATCTTCTTAAGCTGGTCGTCTTCCTTGAACCATTTGGTGACTTCAAGTCCTGACACCTCGGGGAGCTGGATGTCCATGAGGATGAGGTCGGGGCGATGCTCACGGGCGAGCGCAAGGGCCTCTCTGCCATTCCGCGTCTGAAGCGTCTTGTAGCCGTGGGCATCGAGGAGATCGTGGAAGAGCTTCATGTTGAGCTCGTTGTCCTCGACGATCAGGATGGTTTTCGTCTTCATCATCGGCCTTAGGGTCGGCTCCGGCGATTCGGTCGGCCCATGATCGGCGATCTTATGATCATGCGCCACGGCACTTGGAGCCGGCCTGAGGAACGACTCGAAAGCGGGCTTAGGGGCGGGCTTTTGAGACGGCCTGATCCTCCAGAAAAACATGCTGACTCGCTCCCTCGGCTATGGACTGCCGATTTCATCGGAAACCCGTAACCAAACCCTTTAGGAAGAGGCATGAGGCCGGAAACGCGGCGCGTTAGTGGCACTCTGTCGGCTTGAGATATTCGAGCCCGCTTAGCGTGCCATGGATCGAGAAGTCGCCATAGTCGATGCGCAATTCGCGGCTGACGCCGTTCTCGTAAAGGCGGAAGTCGATTTGATAGCTCGGCGTGAGGTCACCGCCCTTGGGCTCAAAATAGCCCATCGATACCGGCCAAGAGGCGAGCTCGCCAAGCCCCTTCTCCTTTGCCGCAGGTTCGAGCTTGTCGGCATCGGCGCCCGCCTCGACCTTACTGCCGATGAAGGCGGTCGTGTCGTAGACCTTCCGGCCCTTCTCGGAGCCGTCATAGATCTTTGCCTGGAACAGCGACTGGCCTGCCCGGGCGGCGTCGATCAAGGCCAGGCTGTGCTGAGTGGGAAACAGCACCTGACCCGTTAGGTCGAGCTCAGCGTGAGACGGCTGGCTGAGCCTTACCTTGACCGCCTGATTTGGCGACTCGCGCACGGCCCGACCCATGGTCACGTCGCCGAGCTTGTCGTTTAGATATTGCGCCGACTGGAAGCGAAACTTTTGGCCATCACCCTGCTCCCAAGTCGAGGACCTGAGGTCGGTCAGATTGGTCTGCCCCTGCGAGTCGGTCATCTGCGTGACCATGCGCATATTGAGCGAATAGCCGTCGCATTCAGACCCCGTGAACTCGAACACCATGCGGCCGTCGATACCAGTGATGCCCGAGGCGGTGCGCGCATCGTCGAGCGTCATCTCGTAGATGGCGCGATGGGCTACCAGCTTCTTGGGCTCCTTTCCCGCGAGCGCATGGGCGTGGCCAGTGAGCGCGCCCCCGATGAGGGGAGCAGCCAAGGGCAGCAGCAACACCCGCCACCAGCTCGAACCAACCATGTCAACCACTCCCAAGCTTTGGCGCCTTGCCGGGCCAGGCGATTCTTCGCACCAACTTCCCTGCCGGACAAGTGCCCCCCGTCGCGAGGCGCGAACTTGCGGGGCGCGCGGATTTGCTCGATGGTCGATCCGGGAAGCCGCGAATTTTGGCGCAATCGGATTGGAGGAAGAGATGGCAGGAGAGATCGAAGCGCGGCTCAAGGCCCTCGACCTCGTGCTCCCAGAGGCACCCTCCCCGGTCGCCGATTACGTGTCTTTTCTCCACCTCAACAACCAACTTTACATCGCCGGCCAATTACCTCTGAAGCAAGGGAAAATTGCTGTCGCAGGCACGCTCGGCGCCGATCTCGACATCGATCAAGGCCAGGATGCCGCGAGGATATGTGCTCTCAACATTCTCGCCCAGGCCAAAGCGGCCCTGGGCGACCTTGATCGTATCGTTCAGTGTTTGCGCCTGAGCGGCTATGTAAACGCGATACCCGGCTTCACTGACCACCCAAAGGTGATCAATGGCGCCTCCGAGCTCATCGTTAAAGTCCTAGGGCAAAAAGGGCGTCACACGCGCGCCGCGGTGGGATGCTCGAGCCTGCCGCTCAACGCAGCTGTCGAGGTCGATGCTCTGTTTGCAATCGAATAATCCCGTGCCTGGGCGCCTCATATGGCCGAGCTTTATTGGTTGAAGCGGCCGATCGCGCACAGGGGTTTGCACGATCAGGCCAAAGGCATCGTCGAGAACAGCGCCTCAGCGGTGCGGGCCGCCATGGGTGGCGGCTACGCCGTCGAAGTCGACCTACAGTGCTGCGCCGGCGATATGCCCGTCGTGTTTCACGACGCGACGCTAGACAGGCTTACGGCCGAGATGGGCCATGTCGCGGCACGCGATGCCGAAGAGCTTTGCGGCATTGCCTTGCGCGGCAGCGACGACCGCATCCTGTCGCTTCCGGCGCTGCTTGCTCTCGTCAATGGCCGCGTGCCGCTCCTGCTCGAAATCAAGAGTACCTGGACCCGAGAGGGGAAGTACGAGGCGAATATTGCGTTGCTGCTCGCGTCCTACGCTGGTCCGGTCGCGGTGATGTCGTTCGATCCGTACTGCATCGCGGCCTTTCGCGAGCTGTCGCCCTCCCTACCGCGCGGGCTCGTCGCCGAGAGCTTCGCTGATCCGGACTATTGGTCGCAGCTATCGTTCAGTCAACGCTTTGCCATGCGGAACCTTCTCACCTCAACTTTCGCGCGGCCCCACTTCATCGCCTACGATATCAGGGCGCTTCCGGCGATCGCGCCACTCATGGCGCAGACCGTATTTGGGCTGCCGCTGCTCGCCTGGACAGTGCGAACTAAGGAAGACCAGGATCGCGCGCTGCGTTATGCCGACGCCACGATCTTCGAAGGAATCAGGCCTTAGGCCATGGGCGATATCGAGAGACCATTGCGAGAGACCGAGCTTGAAGGGACAGGCAAGGCTACGGTCGTACGCATCGCTCCGTGTATTGCCGCTGTGCGGGCCGCCGACTGGGACATATGTGCAGGTGGCCTCGCAACGCGCGCCGATAATCCGTTCGTCCACCACGCTTTTCTCAGGGCACTGGAAGAGGGCGGATCGGCCACCCCCAATACCGGCTGGCTGCCCCAGCATCTTCTGCTCGAGGACGAGAGAGGCGAGCTTGCGGGTTGCATGCCCTGCTATCTGAAATCTCACTCGCTCGGTGAATATGTCTTCGACCATGGCTGGGCAAACGCCTATGAGCGCGCCGGCGGCCGCTATTACCCGAAGCTGCAGGCCTCGATCCCATTCACGCCCGTCGCCGGCAGGCGACTCCTGGTGCGGCCAGGCGCGGATGCGGCAAAGCGCGAGGCCACTCTGTTGCAAACGGCGGCTGAACTGACCGAGAGGCTCGGTGTTTCCTCGCTGCACATTACGTTTCTCACCCGCGCTGAATGGGAGCTCGCCGGCAAGCTCGGCTTCCTGCAACGCACTGACCGGCAGTTCCATTGGCGAAATGAGGACTATCAGACCTTCGAGGACTTTTTAGCCGCGCTCTCATCGCGCAAGCGGAAGGCGATTAGGAAGGAGCGCCGCGAGGCGCTTTCTGCCAGGGTCGAGATCGAATGGGTGACGGGGCGCAATCTCACTGAGGCCGATTGGGACGCATTCTTCGCCTTCTACATGGATACGGGCTCGCGTAAATGGGGCTCGCCCTATCTTACCCGGCGCTGCTTCAGCCTGCTCGGCGAGACCCTGGCAGATCAGGTTCTGCTCGTGCTCGCCAAACGCGCCGGTCGCTACGTAGCCGGGGCGCTCAACTTCATCGGGTCAGACACGCTCTACGGCCGCTATTGGGGAGGTGTCGAGCACCACCCCTATCTCCACTTCGAGGTCTGCTACTACCAAGCTATCGAGTTTGCCATCGCCCAGAAGCTCGCTCGCGTCGAGGCCGGCGCCCAAGGTGCACATAAGCTTTCCCGCGGTTATCTGCCGGTGGAAACCTATAGCGCCCACTACATTGCCGATCCCGCGCTTCGCCGCGCCGTCTCCGACTTTCTCAAGCGCGAGCGCCTGGCCGTAGCGCGCGAGATCGCCCTCCTCACCGAGGACTCGCCCTATCGTCATTCAGAATAGGGTTGTCGTGGCCAGGCTTGGCCTGACATCCACGAATTGCGTCCGAGACGTGGATGCCCGGCACTTCGGCCGGGGCATGACGGGTACTGATTTCAAGAAAACTCGGCTATACGACTGCGATGGCCTACGATCAGAACAACATTTTCGCTAAGATCCTGCGCGGCGACATCCCCTGCCACAAGCTGTACGAGGACGGGGACACGCTCGTTTTCCTCGACATCATGCCACGCACCGAGGGCCACGCGCTGGTCATCACCAAAGAGAAGGCAAACGACCTGTTCGACATCAAGCCTGAGGCGCTCGCCAAGCTCGTGGCTGTGGTGCAGAAGCTCGCGCCCAAGATCAAGGAGGCCGTGGGCGCCGACGGAGTGCTGATCCAGCAATTCAACGGCTCTGCCGCCGGCCAGACCGTGTTCCACCTCCATTTCCACATCGTGCCGATCAAACAGGGCGTCCCGGTCAAGCCCCATGCCGGGATCATGGAGGACCAAGCCAAGCTCGACGTCACCGCAGAGAAAATCAGGAAGAAGCTGAAGGGGTAGGTCTTACTTCGAGCCTAATGGCACCTTGGGCACAAGGCTTGCGCCGATCGAGCGCTGGCGGGCGCCGCGCGGGCGCCGCGCCGCGCGCTTGGCGCGCGGTTTGGGACCTTCCGTCCTCACCCCACCTTTGGGGCCACCGCCATCAGGGCTGGCGCCCGGATCGGTGTCCTCGGGATCGCGCGGGCGGATTGGCGTGTCGGGCTTCAAATATTCGAAGCCGAGCACCTTCTCTCCAGCCTTCTCCTCGACGAGCACGCGCACGATGCCGCCGTCTTTTAGCGCGCCGAATAGAATCTCCTCGGCGAGCGGCTTCTTGACGTGCTCCTGGATCACGCGCGCAAGCGGCCGGGCGCCGAACTTGTCGTCATAGCCCCGCTCGGCGAGCCACTGGTTCGACTCGGGCGTGAGCTCGATGGTGATGTTGCGGTCGCCGAGCTGCGCCTCGAGCTGGAACACGAACTTCTCGACCACCTTGGCAATGATCTCCGGTGAAAGTGCCGCAAAGGCAATGATCGCATCGAGCCGGTTGCGGAACTCGGGCGTGAACAGGCGATTGATTGCCTCCTCGTCGTCGCCCTCGCGGTTGGCGCGATTGAACCCGATAGCGGCCTTGGCGAGGTCGGTCGCCCCGGCATTGGTGGTCATGATCAGGATCACGTTCTGGAAATCGACGCGCTTGCCGTTATGGTCGGTGAGCTTGCCGTGATCCATCACTTGCAGCAGGATGTTGAACAGATCCGGATGCGCCTTCTCGATCTCGTCGAGCAACAGCACGCAATGCGGGTGCTGATCGACGCCGTCGGTCAGGAGACCGCCCTGGTCGAAGCCGACATAGCCCGGGGGCGCGCCGATCAGCCGTGAGACCGTGTGCCGCTCCATATATTCGCTCATGTCGAAGCGGAGCAGCTCGACGCCAAGCAGCAGCGCAAGCTGGCGGGCGACCTCGGTCTTGCCCACGCCGGTCGGGCCGGAGAACATGTAACAGCCGATCGGCTTGCCGGGCTCGCGCAAGCCAGCGCGTGACAGCTTGATCGCGGCGGCAAGCGCCTCGATTGCCGTGTCCTGGCCGAACACGACCCGCTTCAGGTCCTGATCGATGGCGCGCAAGACCTCGGCGTCAGACTTAGACACCGTCTTGGGCGGGATACGCGCCATGGTGGCGATAGTGGACTCGACCTCCTTGACGCCGATCGTCTTCCGCCGTTGCCGCTCAGGCAGCAGCATCTGCGAGGCGCCGGTCTCGTCGATCACGTCAATCGCCTTGTCCGGTAGCTTACGGTCGTGGATGTACTTGGCCGACAGCTCGACGGCCGATTTGATCGCCTGACTCGTGTAGCGGACGCGGTGGAAGTCCTCGAAATAAGGCTTCAGTCCTTTCAGAATCTCGATCGCGTCGGGCACAGACGGCTCGTTTACGTCGATCTTCTGGAAGCGGCGCACCAGCGCCCGATCCTTTTCGAAGTGCTGCCGGTATTCCTTATAGGTGGTTGAACCGATGCAGCGCAGCGTGCCGGACTGGAGCGCTGGCTTCAGCAGGTTCGAGGCATCCATAGCGCCGCCGGAAGTGGCGCCGGCACCGATCACCGTGTGGATCTCGTCGATGAACATGATGGCGCCGGGATAGGCCTCGATCTCGCGCATCACCGCCTTGAGCCGCTCCTCGAAATCGCCGCGGTAGCGGGTTCCAGCGAGTAGCGCGCCCATATCGAGCTGGAAGATGGTGGAATCGGCAAGAACCTCAGGCACATCGCCCATGACGATGCGACGAGCCAGACCCTCGGCGATGGCTGTCTTGCCGACGCCCGGGTCGCCCACGAACAGCGGGTTATTCTTCTGCCGGCGGCATAGCACCTGGATAGTGCGTTGAATTTCCTGCGCGCGGCCAATCAGGGGATCGATCCGACCAGCGCGGGCCTTCTGGTTCAGGTTGATGCAGTAGACCTCGAGCGCATCGGCCCCGCGTTTTTTCTCGTCGCCGCCCTCGACGGTGGCGGCATCCTCATCGACTCCGCGCACCGCGCGTGGCTCAGACATGCCGGCCCGCTTGGCAATGCCATGGCTAATATAGTTGACTGCGTCGAAGCGGGTCATGTGCTGCTCTTGCAGGAAGAAAGCGGCGTGGCTCTCGCGCTCGGCGAAGATGGCGACCAGCACGTTGGCGCCCGTCACCTCCTCGCGGCCGCTCGACTGCACGTGCGCTACGGCGCGATGGATCACCCGCTGGAAGCCGGCGGTCGGCTGCGCATCGCCGTGGGTGTCGAGCACGAGCCCGGACAGCTCATTGTCGATATAGCCGGTCAGTTTGTCGCGGAGCACGTCGAGGTCGACATCGCAGGCGCGCATCACCGCCGCCGCGTCACGATCATCGATCAAGGAGAGGAGCAGGTGTTCCAGTGTCGCATATTCATGGCTGCGCTCGTTGGCATATTGCAGGGCGCGCCTGAGAGCCTGCTCGAGACTGGTCGAAAACGAAGCCACCTAAATCCTCACTCCTTCTCCATTGTGCATTGCAGCGGGTGCTCATGCTGACGGGCAAAACTCGTCACCTGCGCTACCTTAGTCTCAGCCACCTCGTAAGTGTAGACCCCACAGATGCCGACACCCTTCTGATGGACATGAAGCATGATACGGGTCGCCTCCTCGGGCGGCTTATTGAAGAACCGCTCAAGCACGTACACGACGAAATCCATCGGCGTGTAGTCGTCATTGAGGAGCAGCACTTTGTAGAGGCTCGGCCGCTTGGTCTTCGGCCGCGTCTTGGTGATGATATGGGTGCCGGTGTCGTCGCCCCGGCGAGGATCGCCGTTTCGCGCCATCGTCAGTCCCTATGTGGCGTGCCGTTGTTCATCTGCCAAGGCGAGTCGCCGCTCGCTGCCAAACCATCCTGATCATTCTAACTACATCGCGCCAGTGATCGCAAATCGCGGCGCTTCAACGTCCGGACCCTGGGCAGAGTTGCCGACAGGAAAACGGCAAAAAAAAAGACCCGGAGGCGACTCCGGGTCTTTTTGATTGGGAAAGATGGAGTTTGGCCGGACGCCGTTACGCGACCTTCTTAGTGAAGGCAGCCTCGACCGGCTTATAGGCGTCCTTGGCAAGGCCGACATACATCTCACCGAGCTTGGACACTTCGGCAACGTAGGTGTCATAGGCCTTCTTGGCATACTGCGACTGGATCTCGATCGCCTGCTCGATCGACTTGGCGCCGATCAGCTGCTCGAAAGCGCGGGTCGAATCCTCGAACGCCTTCTTGGAATAGTCGGTGATCTCGGCAGCAATAGCCTGGAAGCCCTTGTTGACCTCACCGAACGAACGGACGGTTGCATCGAAACCGTCTTTGCCTACCTTCTGGAACTCTTCAAAACCTTTGAGCATGGGGGCCCTCTCTAAAAACCGGGTTGCGCGGTTGCTTGCGAACGGGTGCGATATATATGCATCGCACAAAAACCGTCAACATAAATTTTTTGCACTGCACAATGAGCTGGCGTTGCTGGTGCTTAACGCTTTGGCAATCGGCGAATTTTAGCTTTCTTGGCCGCCATGTTATAGGACTGCGCTAGTTTTGCGCATTCGACGCGAAAAGGGGGCCGGAAGGTCAAACGGGGGAGGCTTCAGGCCTTCGTGGGGATTGGGAATCATCAGCTCTAATCGACGGTCGACATTTGGCCGAGCAGCGCGCGTGCTGCTCGCGCTGCTGCTCATGGTTGCGACCGCTTCGGCACCCGTTAGTGAAGCGCTCGCCAAACGCAGGTCGAGTTCGGGCGCACCTCAGATCGCGGCGGCGATCGTCGTCGACATGAACTCAGGGTCGATTCTCTATTCGCAGGGAGCGGACATGCCGCGCTACCCTGCCTCGCTCACCAAGATGATGACGCTTTACGTGCTGTTCGCCTATTTGCGCGCCGGCAAGGTCATGCCCACCTCCGAACTGGTGGTGACGCCCCGTGCCGCAAGCCAAGCGCCGACCAAACTCGGGCTTAAGCCCGGTGCGACAATTAGCACGAGCGACGCCGTGAAGGCGCTCGTCACACAGTCGGCCAACGACGCTGCGGTCACCATTGCCGAGAACCTCGCCGGCACCGAGGAGAACTTCGCCAGGGTGATGACCGACACGGCGCGAAGCATCGGAATGAACGCCACCACCTTCCGCAACGCCTCTGGCCTACCCAACGAGGACCAGATCACGACGGCGCGCGACATGGCGACACTCGCCGCGCACCTCATTCACGACTACCCGGAATATTACGGGGTGTTCGAGACCCGCTACTTCACCTTCAACGGACGCAAGTACCGCAACCACAACAAGCTGCTGTTCGGCTATAACGGTTGTGACGGCATCAAGACCGGCTATACCCAGGCGAGCGGCTTCAACCTCACCGCCTCGGTGAATCGCGGCAACAAGCATCTCGTGGCCGTGGTGCTCGGCGGCAAGACCGGCGCCCAACGCGATGCCGCCATGCGGTCGCTTCTCGATCGGCATTTTGCCGCGGCCTCCGACACCAAGCCCACGCCGGCTCAACTGCTAGCTTCGCTCGTGCCGGCGCCCTCCCCGCCCCCGGTGCAGAAGCCGGCCTTTACACTCGCCCCTCCCACCCCTTCTGCCCCTTCTGCTCCTGCCCCCGCTGCGCAGACCTCCACAGATGAATCCGCCGATTCCACCGATACCGAGGAAGGCGATACTGGCGAGCCGGGAGAGCCCATCAAGGCGAGCCTCACCGCGGCCGAGCCCGCGCAGAAGCCGTCGATGAAGCCGAGCAAGTATCAGGGCGCGTTCCAGGTCCAAGTCGGCGCCTTCACATCGGAAGCGGAGGCCCAAAACCGGCTCGGCATGGTGCAGCAGCGCGCCTCGAACTTACTTCAGAACCACATGTCCTTCACCACCTCGTTCATGAAGGGCGATGAGGAGTGGTACCGGGCGCGCTTTGCCGGGTTCTCCCGGGAAGGCGCTCAAGCCGCCTGCGAGGCGCTGAGGAAGATGTCGCTCGACTGCGCGGTGATGAAAGCCGAGTAGCGCGGGCGATTGACTCGCGGCGCCTCATTTCTGGCCGAGCAGCACCTCTTTGGCCTCGTTGATGCGCGCGGCAAGGTAAGTCGAGCCGCCCTGATCAGGGTGCAGCTTCATCATCAACCTGCGATGCGCCTGTTTGATCTCCTCTTCGCTCGCGGTCTTTTCGACGCCAAGTACGGCATAAGCCTCTTCTGCGCTCATGCGATTAGCCCGTGAGCGACCGCGGGGCGTCTCAGACTTTTTCTCTTCCGCAAAGCCCCGAGGCTGCCAGTCGTCAGCCGAGGCTTGATCGCGCCAGTTCGGCAGCCTCCAGTCGAGGTAGGCTTCCATCAGGGCCGCCTCCCGCGCGCCAGCGTTATGGAGTTCAGTCAATAGCTGCATCGCCTCGCGGTCGCTAAGGGAGGATAAGGTCCAGCCAGCGAAGCGGCCGGACAGGCATGTTCCGTCCATGTGCCCGCTGTCGTGATCAAGCTCCATCTCGAGCCGGTCGGTGCGGACTTGCGATTTCTGCCCAGGTGATTTTTGCGCTGAACCAAAAGGCCGGCCGCTGAAGCTGAGTACGCTCCTCCCGCCTACCAGCGCAAGCCCGAACACCGCGAGCGGGATGGCGATGGGCAGCGCCCCGCGCATGAGAAGGAACGCCGCTCCGGCGAGCGCGGCGACGCCGCCACTCTTGCGCACAATGGTTGCAAGCTTGCGCGGATCTGCCCGGACAAGGAAACGCCCTCCAATCAGGAGAAACAAAAGGACCGCACAACCGGCAAGAAAATAGACCATTGCCAGACGCCACTTAGCCGAGCTGCTCGAGAAGACGGATTGCGGCGCCGCTCCTCGTCTTGTCGGTAAAATTCTCCAGCGCCTTGCGGCCGCCAGTGGCATAGACCGCGACTGCGGTCAGCAGCTCGCGAAGCTGTCGGGCAGAGCCCTCGTCAAATGGCACATAGGCGCCGCGCGACAGCCGGGCGATCTCTCTGAAGACGCGCTCGGCCTTGCGGTCGCGGCCCTCGTGGAAGAGGAACACAGGGATCTTCACCAGTCCCAATTCACCGGCAAGCTGGGCGAGTCGATCGACATCCTCCTCCATGCTGTCGCCGACATAGACGAGCGCATCGACCTTGGACTGCTCGGCTTCACGGCGGGCGTGGCTCAGCACCTTCCCGATCTGTGTCAAGCCGCCTTCGCAGGAAACCCTGCGCATGAGCTTGCCAAGAGCGTCGGGATCGCCGACCCACTTCGACGCCTGGCACTCGTTGAAGCCGCGGAAATAGACGAGCTGCACGTCGAGCCCGCCGACCGCCTTGACGGCGTCAAACATGTCGGCCTGAAGCTCGAGCGCAAGATCCCACGAAGGCTGCCGGCTCATGGTCGCGTCCATAGCGAAGATCAGCCTGCCGCGGCCCGAGCCTTGGGGTTTGAGAGCTTTGACCTGCTCGAGAAAGGCATCGACGTCCGCACTCGTCGAGCGCATTTGCGTGACATCGGTTTTCTGGGTAAAAGCCGGGGCTTTAGGCTCGGCCATGGCTTGTCTCCGCAGGGCACCTTGGTCCCGCGCGCTATAGATGGACCTTTAAATCCCGCCGGACAATGGCTCAGCGAGCTCAGCCCTCGTCGGTCGCGGCCGCGAGAAGGCTCGCATTGCCGCCAGAAGCTGTAAGATCGGTCGAGCGCACCCGCTCGACGGCGAAGGCTTGCAGATAATGCGGGCCGCCAGCCTTAGGTCCCGTGCCCGAAAGGCCTTTCCCGCCGAAGGGCTGCACCCCCACGACGGCGCCGATCTGGTTGCGGTTCACATACATATTGCCGACCCTGACGCGGGCGGCGACGAAGTCTGCCCTCGCCTTGATGCGGCTGTGCAGACCAAGAGTGAGGCCGTAGCCTGTGGCGTTAATCGCCTCGCAGACCTCAGCCAATCGGTCGCGGCTAAATCGCAGGACGTGGAGGATCGGGCCGAACACCTCGCGTTTCAGCACGGCGATCGAGGGAATCTCGTAGATAGCCGGTGCGACATAGGTGCCGTGGGCGAGCGCCTCGCTCAAAGGCAAGTCGAGAAGCTCGCGCGCCTCTTTGCGCATCTGTGCCTTGTGAGCCTCGAGCGCGGTACGGGCGTCTTCATCGATCACAGGGCCCACATCTGTCACATAATCGAGAGGGTCGCCGATTTTGAGCTCGCGCGCAGCGCCGAGCAGCATGTCGATGGTTTGGTTGGCAATCTCTTCTTGCAAAAATAGCGTGCGCAGCGCCGAGCAGCGCTGACCTGCGCTGTCAAAAGCGGAGGCAAGTGTATCGTCGACCACCTGCTCAGGCAGTGCTGAGGAATCGACGATCATAGCGTTGAGTCCGCCTGTTTCGGCGATCAGTTTCGCGATCGGGCCGTCGCGGGCGGCGAGCGCGCGGTTAATGACGACGCCGGTCTCGGTGCCGCCGGTGAAGGCGACGCCATCCACGAGCGAATCACTGACGAGTGCCGCGCCAACCACTTCCCCGCGCCCCGGCAGGAGATGCAGTACGTCGGGCGGAACGTTCGCTGTGTGCATGAGGCGCACGGCGCGCGCTGCCGTGAGCGGCGTCTGCTCCGCGGGCTTCGCCACAACTGCATTCCCAGCGGCGAGCGCGCCGGCGATCTGCCCGGTAAAGATGGCGAGCGGAAAATTCCAAGGCGAGATACAGGCGAACACGCCGCGGCCATGAAGTGACAGCTCGTTCTGCTCTCCGGTAGGGCCCTTGAGGGCAAGCGGCTCGACAAATTGCCTGCGCGCCTCGGCCGCGGAGTAGCGCAGATGGTCCACAGCCTCGCGGATGTCGCCTTGGGCATTCGGAAGCGTCTTCCCGGCCTCCCGCACCATTAGCGCCATCAGGCCGGCGCGATCAGCTTCGAACAGGTCGGCGGCGCGGTCGAGGATGGC